>WNGN01001420.1_pt1 | contig 15790 bp, 13 predicted proteins | sample 5400561 | NCBI WGS metagenome assembly WNGN01 (sample SAMN13153379, study PRJNA577476) | soil metagenome | isolation source: 115 cm soil or saprolite under Garry oak tree replicate 2 | place: USA:California | collected 2016-06-15
CACTAGGCGGACTTATACCTGTTCCCGAGAGCGGGATGGAGAGTGCAGAATTGGAATTAATGTTCTGGTCCTCAGATGAGGAAACAATAGCGGTCACGGATATTGCCCCAGCGAAACTGCCGCTTGTTGTCGGCGTGAATGTCACATTGAAAGTTGCGCTCTGGCCGGGCGCTAAGCTAAACGGCAGACTCAGACCGCTCAACTGAAACTCACTTCCGCTCACCCAGACTTGTGAAATGGTCAGGTTTGTCCCATTAGAGTTGGTGAGCGTTCCCGACTGGGTCTCACTATTGCCCACCAAGACGTCCCCGAAACCGATGGCTGTTGGATTCACCGTCAACTGACCGGTAGCTACCGATGCGTTTAGGCCCGGGCAGCCCCACGTCAGCGCGACGGCTAAGAGACCAACAATTACATTCCAACAAGGATTGAGATCCCTCACGAAAACCTCGAATAAGGCGTACGCGTTTGTATCGCGGAGAAGTTGCGCGAACGGCAGTCGTACCCAATGTCCGAATCGGAAAAACTAATGAATGCCTGCCGATATCTCGGGCGACCTGCTGCCCAGTTTTGAAGGTTTCTGATCAGGGGACTAGATGTCGGTAGGGCATCAAAATAAGAAAGCTGTGGAAAAATCTGTGCTCAACTACTTCAATTCACAATCGATATGGCAATTAGTCGTGCCGGAGGTCACAAATTCCTGATGAGCCATGCATGACAGGTGTGCGATTTTCCAGGAATCATCCTGCAAGAATTGATGAAAATAATCGGAATTGCTCGGAAAATTCCGTTCGCCCGGACAGCATAAAAATTAGCCAGCTGCTGCTAACTACGCCTCCGCGTCGAGCTCCATCACCAAAAAATCCATGCCCTCTTGGTGGCCGATGTCATGCAGAGTGCAGATGTGAGCATGAGAAAGTTTGGAGATGGCTTTTGCTTCCCGCTCCAGGCGCAGCCGCAAGTTAAGGTCAGATGAAAGCTTTTCTGGAAGAACTTTGATGGCAACTGTTCGCTCTAGCCGTGTATCCCGCGCGCGATACACCTCACCCATGCCGCCCGCGCCTAGCGCAGTCTGGATCTCATACGGGCCGAGTCTGGTGCCAGCGGTGAGTGCCATCTGTGCGCGTCATTATAGTCCCCATGGAAGTGCGTTACAGCAGATTGGCACGATTCCCGGAAGCCAATCCCTGATCAGGTTCCGCTTTTCGAGGGATAGATACTAAATGGAGACCAAGAATTGTCCGACGGCCCGAGCCCCACTTCAATGATGCCAATCCCAAACGGGCCCACCCTTTTCGTCTCGGAGTACGAACGTGTCGTTTCCTTTCACCACTTCCCGCGCGAGAATGAGATCGGCTCCGTCCTGCTTCACCTTCGAGCCGATGAAGGCGAGTTCATCCCCTTTGCTAAACCCTATACCCATGTCGTCGAGGAAAGACTTCGGGCAGAGATATATGTCGACGGTGTCCGTGCCATTTTTCACGAGCAAATGCATGATCTCTTTCTCTCTGCCTTTTGGTGGCACCTTCAGTTCCTCAACGGTCCCCTTGAATTTGGCTTCGGTGTGAAGGTCATACTTGGGCGGGCCTGCTGCGGATGGCTGGCTTTTCTGGGCTTGTGCCGGTGTCCTGAGACAAACCACGAGAAACACCAGCAGGAAGATAATCTCGCTGGAAAGGTGTAATCTGCCAAATTCAGTTCGATTACGCATGGCTCCTCCTTTCAGGGAGGCACCAGATAGCCAGTCAGGGGAGAATTGGGCAGGAAAACTGCCGGCTCTTGGTCCTCTTACTCGCTACGTAGGATGAAGCCAGCTTTCTCGAACATTATGGTACACCCATTTTCACCGCATTTCGTTGTTCGCATCGGCGGTGCTGGTACTCGCGTTGCGGAAAAGAACGAAGCAGCATATCACCAGACTCGGGGGTTCGGGCCTGCTTAGAAGGCAGGATGAGTGAGCGATCCGCCCAATAATAATGTCCACGGATCATGGCGTTCTCGTACAACCATTGCGTGTGACCTTCATCTTTAGCCGGCGACGCAACTCTTTCGTGACTTCCCCTGGCCTGTTGTCTGTTCTAAGCGGCATCCGATCTTACTTCTGCTGCTTCGCTGCGATCTCCACTTTCATCAGGATCTGATCGAGTGCCGCACGATCAAAGAGCCGGCCGTGGGCGATAACGACGTTGATTTTCTGGGTGTTCCGGATGTCGTCGAGCGGGTTTGCGCTCAGCAACACTAAGTCAGCGATTTTGCCAGTTTCGACCGAACCAAAGCTGACTTCCATCCCAAGAAATTTCGCCGGGTTGCTGGTCGCTGTCTGGAGCGATTCCATCGGCGTGAAACCGGCTTCGACAAAATTGGCTAGCTCATCGTGCAAGCTGAAACCCGGCATGACGTAAACGCCCGGGGCGGCGTCAGTCCCTGCCATGAACGGCACTCCGGCATGGTGTAGCGCACCCACCATTTGCAGGTTGCGAGTGAAGTACTGCTGGCGTAGCGCGAGCGGGTCGCGTAGAAGCTCGGGCATCATCTCATCGCTGAAGCGGCGCCAGGTTACATCGCGCCAATAGACTGGAACGTACTTGTCGAGTGGCTGGTGCTTCAGGTCGCGTTGGTCGAGAAATGTTCCGCCACGTTGCCAGGCCAGCGTGGGTACCTGCCATGTCTGATTCTGCGCGAGCAGCTGGATGAGCGTGTCGCATCTTTGCTGGTCCTGTGTGGTGAGCAGCAGCTTCAGGTTGCCTTCGCCCTTGATGAATTTTCCCTCTTCTGTGGAACAGCCTTCGAAGATGCCCATCAGGTGCTCGATACTCTTTTGCCCCGCTTCGACAACTTCCTCAATGCGAACTTTGTCCGGTACATGGCCGACAATGGGCAAGCCTTGCTTATGGGCTTCCGCTGCAGCGGCAAGATAGGCATCGTGCGAAATGACGGACTGGACTTTGATGAAGTCCACGCCCTGCGCCTTGAGCGAGTCCACGGCAGCGACCGCACTGGCCGGAGTAGTGATGGCGATTGAACTGGGGAAACGCAGTTTACTGTTCGGCAGATACCCATCCAGCATGGGGCCGGAGATGATCATGCGTGGGCCGATGGTTTGGCCGTCCGCGATCTCTTTGCGCCACTCCAAGAGAACCGGAACGTCTCCGCCCATATCGCGCACGCCGGTGACACCGTTGGCGATGAAAAGCGGCAGGATGATGTCGCGCCCACCGGGAAACCAATCGCCAAAGGCGGAGTGCACATGCATGTCCCAAAGCCCCGGAATGAGATATTGACCGGTGGCATCGATCACCCGCGCGATCTTCGGCGACTGGAATTTGGCCGTGTCAGAAACAGAGGTGATGTGATCGCCAGTGATTACAATGGTCCGATTTGCCTGAACCGATGACGTACCGGGATTGATGACGGTCGCGTGAGTGATCACAATCAGGGCTGGTGCAGGCTTGTGTTGCGCAGTGCTGAGTGGCGTTAGCACCAGACAGAACGCAATCACCCCTGAGAGCCAGAACATAGCAAGAATCCGCATGGCTCAGAGAGTACTATGAAATCACTCGAAAGCAGATCGTTAGCGCGGTACGCTCAGTCCCAAGTTCCCGCATCTCCGGTCAAGCGGCCCCGCGGCAACTCCCGGAATTCTCGGCAAGCCGGACATTATCCCAGCGCGGTGAGCTCTCTTCCGGGTCTAACACACGCAAAAAACGGAGAAGGTTAAGTTTGTCTTCTATGAATCTCATCGTTTCCTGCGACAAGGAGAGAGATTCCTTCGAAACAAACCCCGATTAGCGTTTTCCTGCTTTAGTAACCAGCGCCAACATTTTCGGAGGAACTAAAGCGCTCCGGAACTCAAAAAGCCACCAGATGGCGGCTCTTTGGCTCAAGCTTGCGGTTCTAATCCAGTGAAAGACCGAGTTTCTCGCGCAGGACGGCTTTGACTCGTTTCAGATCTTCTTTCATGAAGGTGAATTCTTCCTCAATGTCTGTAAGCCGCTTCAGGAACTTGTCGAGAGTCTTGGTCAATTCATCCAGACTCTTTGCAAAGCGTTCTTCCGTCTTCGCCAGGCGTTTGTCGACGGCGGCCAGGATTCTGATTTCTTGTGCGATGAACTTCTCCTCCATCCGTTTGTCCTGAGCGGCAAAGCCCTCTTCAATCCGTTTGTCCTGAGCGGAGAGTTTCTCATCCACCGCTTGCAAAATCACGGATGTTTGCTCCGTCAGCAGTTTCTCGATGTGCGGAATTATGGGCGATTGCTCTTTTTTAGGATGTGTGGGTGTTGATTTGGGCATGGAAGGCAGGTTAGAGAGGCTTGTACTTTCAGTATAGGTGGGTGGCAGAGGTTGTCAACGGATGGTGTGGCGCTCATTTCCAATGGGGTAGGCTAAGTGTGTAGGATGGAGCGGCCTATTCTTAGGCACAGTGCAAATACACGTGAGGGGGATCTTTTTTCGGAAAATGAAACAAAACTTAGAAATAGCTTGCAAGGCCGCTGGCCAGTAGCATAATCCTTCGTTCCTGACGGAATCCAAGGAGGCCAGTATGCGGCTGTTCCACAAGAGATTTTTGCCCATAGCTATGGCGGTCGCAGTTGTCACGACGCTGCCGCCGTCCCTTTTTGCTCGTTGTGGCGTTGAGCGCTGGTCGGTCAAGACCGGAACAGATTCGGATGCGACCCAAATACGCCTCACCGTTGCACCGACGCCGACGACAATTTCCGACCTGATAAGTCTTACTCCGCCACATCCCATCCCCAAGGCTCACCGCGTATCACCAACCGAAACGACGGTCTGGATCCTCGACGCGATCCTTACCGATTACAAGATTGAAGATTCTCCCACTACCGGCGATTCTGATTACCACCTTGTCCTGAGGGATGAGGACGGAAATACTATGGTGGCGGAGATTCCCTCGCCGGATTGTGTAGATCCCAGCAGTCCGTTCGCCTCAAAGATCCGCAGTGCGCGCCAGAAGTTCGACTCGAAACTGACGGCGGCCGGCGACTTTCAAACCGCGAACCTCCCCGTTCGTGTTGTCGGGGTCGGATTGTTCGACTTCTTCCATCACCAGCGCGGGGCCGCTCCGAATGTCGTTGAACTTCATCCGGTCCTAGACATCACCTTCCAGCCAACAATCACTTCGCCTTCCGAGGCTGTGCCCCCGGCCGGTGGCACCGTGCCGAGCGGTCCAAGATGGGAATATCGCCTAATCACGTCGTCAACCACTGAGGCGCTTCTCAGTCAGGCCAACAGTTTAGGATCGCAGGGATGGGAGATGGTAGGCGTAGCTGTTGATCCATCGCGGCCAGATAAGTTTGTCGGCTATTTGAAACGGCTCAAGCAGCCCTGATACGTGGGTGAGCGCAGGACGATGCCATGTGCCTTCCGCCGCCAGCGACAAATCCAGAGCCCCGTTCCGAGCAAAAAGAAAGAGCGGGCGAAAGCCCGCTCTTGTGCTAGCGGCTTGAGATGAACTCCTCGGCCCGTTCGTACCATCCGGGGATCGTCGAGGCGATGTTGTGGGTGTTGAGCCACTGGTCGATTTCCTCCCAGGAAGGCTCGGGGAGTGCCGTGTTCATCCCGCGCATAATCTCGTCCATCAGTTCGGGGCTTTCCTTCTCTTTTTCTTTCTTTCAGCAGCGATGAAAGTCTGGCTCCTATCTTTAGGCGCAGACCGCCCACCATTGGGCGTGGTACGGCTGCATGATGTCTGAGACCGAGACCATGTACCAGTGCTCACCGCTTTTTACCGTGGCGTAGTAGCCCAGCGTTTCCTTTGCGGTTGCGATAGCGGCCATCGCCCTCGATGTGCGCTGTTGGAGACACTAGAGCATCCGCGATTCTTCTCGGTGTCGGAATCGCCTCTGTGTGCGAGACTGAAGTCATGTGGAAGTGGCCAGCGTTCCAGACCGTTAGGTAGTATCCCCAAACGCCCTGCTCGTTCTGATAGTGCCCGCAGTAATCCTCCAGCAGGCGGGCGTGCCGAGGACAGAGCGCCGTGGCGACCACGTCCAGTATATGTATTTGTCGGGGGAGGGCAGATTATACAACGAAAAAGACCGGGTTAGCGGTGTTGGTGGTTGTGGTTGTGTTTTGCGGGTGCGCGCGATTGCGCGGGTTTGCTGAATTCTTCGGGGAAGTGCCTTTCGAGAAGCTTGTGTGCTTTCGGCGCGATCATGTGCCGAAAACAAAAACTGGGTTTCGGTGCTGTAGGATACTTCGCCTCCTCGGTGGGCTGGAGTGATCCGCAAGGCTTTCTACGGACCCCAGTAAGCCCGCAAGGAGGGTTGGAAGGAGCTACGTTTCTAGCAAAGCATATGGCCGGGTCTTCTAAGCCGATGTTCGGTTTATGCTTATTGTGGAGCAGGTCCACTTGCAACCGTCCACGGGAGTATGCCGCCGAACGGCGCGGTGGAAAGCGGAAAGGTGAAATGGGAGCGGGCGCTCAGATTTACATCTGACATGGTGCCCGTCTCGTCAACCAAGAACGCTTTGCCAGTGTTTTCAAACAGCAAGACTGCCGATGGTTCATTCGTAAGACCAGTCGGTATGCTGTCCACTAGGGTGTTCGTGGCCAGAGCAAAGACGAGTAGGTTCCCAGCGCCACACGTGTCTGGCAAATACGCCTTGGTTTTGTCCGTGCTGACTTTTACGCCGATTTTCCCGCTCGTCAAGTTGTCTGCTGACAGGAAGACATCATTTACCGCATCGAGTTGGCTGAATCCTCCATTGGTCGGGCAGTTCGCGCCCCTCGATGAAACAACGGCGAGGGAACTGTCAGCGCTGAACGCAACTTCATCGTGGTAGTAGGTTTGAGCATTTATAGTGGCTTTAAGCTGGTCAAGCGTTGTGTCAATTACCCCGACCGTAGTGTCAATGCCTCCAAAGCTCACATAAGCTTTTAGGCCGGAGGGGGCAATGTTAATGTTGTTGACAACGGATCCGGCTCCAGCGAGCGTAATGGATTTCGTCAGTGTCAAGGTCGAGGGGTCAATTACCGAAACGCTTGTGCCAGTCGCCGTATTCTGCGTGACATAAGCCTTTTGGCCATTCGGGAGAATGGCGACCGCCCCTCCAGGCAGGTTCATTTGCGTAACGGTTTTGTCGGGCAAGTGTACTTTTGCCAGTTGACTTATATTAGAAAGTACGGCGAGAACGAAACTACCGTCTTTCGATGCTGCAATTCCTTGTGGTGAGCTCGGGAGCGGTATGCTATCGATTACTTGATCTGAAGCAGGATCGACGACCGCTATTCGATTTTCAGCGGGAACACTAACGTAAATGCGGGTGGGAACTGGAGGAGCCAAGGCTTGCTGGACCGCGCGGAAGGCATTTAGCAGTCTGACTGATTTACCTGCCGAGTCCACATGCCCTGTATCATCGGCAGTGCTAACGATTATGTTTTTTAACTGGGTTGCGGTAAGGCTCGAATTCGCTGAGAGCACTAGACCTGCAACGCCTGAGACGAACGGTGCGGCTATCGATGTACCAGAAACGCTTCCGTACGTATTGTTGGCCTGGGCGGCGAAAATCTGAGTGAAAAAAAGAAATGGCAGCTCTGCATCAGGGAAAGGAGAGGTTCTCTGTCCGTTGGGGCACATTTTCGTTGGTTGATCGCCTCCTGGAGCCCATAGTGATATTGAGCCATAGTTGGAATAAGAAGCTTGGTTGCTATGTCGATCGACTGCGCCCACGCTAAGGACATTGTTAGGAAACTCATTGGACAACACAGCCGGAACGGTAAAGTCAAAAAGAGTGCGATCGTTCCCGGTGCCAAAAACGAACAGAACACCGATGGGTACTCCCGCAGCATGATTTAGCACTTCTCTCCAGCCATTTTTACTTCTCTGTAGCCAGGCTGCTATCTGGTTGATGGGAGCGGAAGGCAGACATACGGGACTGTAGTTGATCGCGAAACTTACATTTATGATTCGAGCGCCTCGATCAATGGCCTTTGTTGCCATACTCCAGCAAATCGGTTCGTCTACGAAGTTGTCGTTATTAGCAGAGCAACTGAAAAGAAGAAGATTCGGAGCCCACATTGCTCCCGCAAGCCCGCGCGCATTGTTGCCGACCGCACCAGCGATCGAGGCTACCTCAGTCCCATGGTCGCGAAATGCAGTAAAGTTAAATCTGAAGTCGCTCAGGGACCCATTAAAGATAATGTCCTCGTGATTCAGATCAAACCCGACATCGACGAATCCGGTCCTGACACTGGGATCTCCCGTGGCGATTGTCCACGCCTCGGGTAGATGGATGAGGTCCTGAGCCCACGACCTGAATGGCCGGGATGTAAACGACCAGGACGGATCATTTGGAATGGTTTCCGAGCTGTTGCCAATTTCGAAAAAATGCGGAATTGCAAATCTGACGATCGGTTCGTTCTCCAGCTCTAGGATCAGCTGCATTGCATCGTCCAGAGTGGGAAACTGCAACAGTAGTTGGTAAAAATTCAGTTCGTCATCATGTCCCAAGAATTCGGCACCGAAACGTGCGGCTAGGGAGGACACTTGGTCTTGAGTCGCGGCTGGATCCACGAATACGACAATCTCATCCTTTGCATAGTTGATACCGCTCGGATCATTGGTGAAGCGGTCCAGACTCGGTAAAGACGTGCTGCCAGGGATTGCTGCGAATGAAGGATTGTTGACGACGAGGGCTATAGACAGGGGACTCGGCAATCCCGCCGAGCCTGAGCTGATACGCACTTGGACTGTTCCGTTATAGGTTCGGGCAGCCGTACTCTCCGCTACGGAAAACAGCAATTCAACTGACGTCGTGGTGTTTTTTGCGACGGAGTCGTAATGTGAAGGACTAACCCTTAGAAACGGCTGAAGTTCTGGAACGATCCGAAGATCCAGACCACGAAAATCCTGAGAAGCCGTGAATGACACACGAACTATTCGGGTAGTTCCACGCAAAATGGGTACCGATAACGCGCCAGAGGACCAGGAAATACTCGTCGCCGCGTTGAGAGGCGTTACCGCAGCTAAGAGTACCAGCAACACCCGACATGTACGCATTGTTGCACCCCCAGAAATCAACATTTTCTGTCTCTATTCCGCTAGTCCAGCCACCTCTGGCGCTGCGGACTTCACTTCTGGCACGCGCTGAAGAGTTGCAGCGATACGATCGGCTTCTTGAATAGACTTCAGCTGCGGATTGAACCTTATTACGACCATATTACGACCATATGAAGTTCTGGATCACGCAGAAACGCCGTTCCATGGACAGACGAGATGATATCGTCCACTCGTGAGTCTGAAATGCCATTGCGAAAAAAACAGACGACACCTCCTTCAAAATGAGGAACAGTCGCGGGTGATGCCGAGGAATGCCTTGGATTCGGCGAAGGGCGGGCAAGACATACAGCGAAAACACCCGCTACAACGGTCGCAGCCAAGAGAACGACCGACTTTGGACGGGAAATATTCATAGCTTCATTGTGTTCTCTGGGCGGCACCTGTCCAGCCAGTGTTGTCCACAGGCGCAAACCATTCAATTGTCCCGATACGGTTTGTTCGGCCCGACGTGGCGTTCAGAATCTACTTTTCATACAATTGGGTTCGGTACCAGACCAGGGTGACTTACGGTTCGCCTCAGAGAGTGCTGCGTTCCGATCGGCTGGAAACTGCTCTTCGGAGAGGCGATTCGGGCGAATTCTCCAGCCGGGAGCATCAGAAAGTCAACCAAATTGTAAGAATCCCACGTCTCGGGTATTCTTGACCTGCTTCCAAGAAGGATGCCCCAAAATTGCTACCGGATTGACCACGATCGCCTCCGCTTAGGATGAGCGTTTTTTGGGGCGCTTGTCGATGCCACACTACTGTCCCTGTGTCCCGCATGCGCTCGTAACCGATTCTGTAAATGCTCCGGGCTTGTCGCGACCCCGCCGGTCTGGCAATGCCGATCTTTGCCGTTATTGGCTCCGGTCGGTACGGTTGCGGTTGCCTGAGTGGCCGAGTTCACGGTGAAAGTTGTCGCCTTCACACCACCAGAGGTGACCTTGTTCCTCTGCTGCAGTCCGGTACCTTTGACGATCACCTGCGTTCCGACCCGGACGATAGTCAGACCTCCTTGCGTCTCATCGAAAGAGCGGAAATCGAGGTTTTTCGATCACGACCTTAACCCAACAGAAACCCAAATTGTCGGCGAAAAAGAGCTCCGGATACGTCGGATCGACAACATCATTTATCGCGAGCCATAAATGCCCGCTTTCCTTAGTGTGGACATCAGGCATGCCAATACCGGTGCCTATTTCAAAAGCCTTGTCGAGAGGGGATCCTTTCGAGTCTTTGATTTGGCCGATCAGTTCGCCGAGCCGCGCCTCGGGAAAGGCCCTCCGCTTTTGCCTGGCTCGCCATGCTTGCAGCGAGGGATCGTATCCTTCCGGACCAACCCACGGACGAAATTTTCTCTGGTCTTTCAAATGCGCCCAGATGGTCTCGTGTGAGTTGGTATCCCATTCCTCAGAGAAGTACATTTCCGGAAGATTCTTCTGGTCATCCGAGTCGCGGTCGAGATGTTTACTCTTCTCCAAGCGCTTCTCCATAGTGCTTCGATCTTCCGCTTGTTGCCGAAGGCCGTTAAAATCGATGTGAATCTGGCCACCCGCCCTGAAGCTCATCCGAGCACCCTTTTCAACCTCTATACCCGAGTCTTGCCATCCTTGGGGATGGACAATCATCAGATATTCCTCCTTGTTAGCCGAAGTTGACTGGAAAAGAAATTGGGTTTCGAATCCGCCTATGCTGATCTGACTCTTTTCGGCACCCAGCCATCTTGGAAATTGTCCGAAAACAATGACAGCGAGCAACATCACAATGCCAGGGACGAGAATAGTGAGGAAGCTGAAGTATCCAAGCTTTCTTCTGTCGGTGAGAAGAGTGTCCAGCACGTCCGCAAATGTCTTCCCCGTCGCCTCTGAGCCGTGACGAAGCAGCGCCGGGTCCTTCTCACTGGTTTTTGCAGCTCGGCTTGCCTCGTTCCCGTGGTTGTCATGTGCCATTCTGGTACCTCCAGCTTCCAGAGCCAGCTTTAGCATGAATGGGCTTCGCTACGAGACCAACAAGAGTAAGAAGCGAGAGCGTTCGCATACGTACCTCGAAAGATTCGCAGCGCGAAAAGCTAGCGTTAATTTTCCCGTGGGTTCGACACCAAATCTGGGTTGGTAGCCCTTCGCCTCAGGAGGTGCTGCGTTCCGATCGGCTGGAAACTGCTCTTCGGAGAGGCGAGTCGGGCGGACTCTCCGCCCGGAACACGCGAAAGTCAAGACAAAATGTAACCTTGCCAACAACATGGAATCCTCATTCCCTGAAAGGAAGGTCAAACGTTCGTGCACAGAACTTTCTGAACGGCAATCCATACGTATCAGAACTAGCTTTCCAAGCAGCTTTGAAGTGCTCAGAATTGGTCCAGTTTTGGAAAACCTTTAGCCAGCCTGCGTTATCTGGGTCATTTTGGTTGTCCTCCAGCCTTAGATCGAGGTACACGTTTTCCATCAGCTGAATCAGAGAGTTGCAAAATAGGAATATACTGCGTCGCTGCTGGTCGTTCAGCGGATTGAGTGAACGCAGAAGCGTTATAAGCTCGCTCCCAAGATCGCGCTTGAGGTTCGGGAACATAGTGCGGTCGAGCGCGCTTAAATTGGGATCCCGCCTGAGCCGCTCTATTAATTGGTCATACGCTTGCGCATGACGCGTAAAGTGGCTAGCTACAGTAGCGCTCGGCAACCATAAGTAGCGTTCGACCTGTTCAACGAATTCCTGCAAGGAAACAGTTGGAGTCAACGTGCAGATTTCTTCGATGATGTGCGATCCGAGCCGCCGGTAGCTTTCCAGTTGAGGTTCGTTGAACCATTGATCGGCTGTGGTCTCGTGAGGGAAAGAGGCATTCTGAGACGAGTAATGGGTCACGTCCGGCGGCTCATTCCCGTTTAGCGATGGTTTTATATAAACGAGAACACCATCTTCCGCCAAGTTATCAATGCAGGAATAGCGGATAATGCCTTTGGCGCAATGCCGCCCATTCGTACTGCGGACGGACATCGGAGTGCCTTGGGGAAAGTCGATGGGAATCCCTAAATCGATCCTGACTTTTCGAACAGCATTACCCAAATCTTCGAAGGTAAAGTGCGGGTCTGCGCTTGCGTCTACTACAATGATTGCATGACATCTGCGCAATACCATTTCGTATAGGCCAAGGTTTTCAAAGTGTCCCCCATCTGAGAGGTAAACCCAGGCATTCTTGTCGTTGGTGAGACCGCAGGCTTCATCGATAAAGGGACGCACAGCATTGGTAGGTCCCGCTTTATTCCACAAGCCTTTGCCTGGCAACCCTGGGTTTGCAAGCCAAGTACCAAGTCTCGCGTTGAACAACATCATTATTACCGACAACATCGGGGAGGAGTGATAGCCCATATTGGGGCTTGCTGCAGCGCCAGAGATCGTGATAGCTCCCCCCAACGTCATACCCTTTGGATGGCCGTAGTGATTCGAAGGCTGATAGCCAAGATGCAAGCTTCCACAGTGAAGCCGAGTAGCCGTGAACGACTCGGCTTTCCTCTGCTGCCAGGCCAGATTTTCCCCGGCTACAAGATTCAAAGCCATGTTAACCAAATGCAGCGGTTTCTCCGACCGCAAGTCATGCATGTGGAGATTGTCAGCGGGATCGAATCCCGTAAATAAGCTAGGGCGCCTTGCTGGATTTGACGCGCCCAGGTAAGCGCGAATCAAACGGGCTCGATACATGGCACTCAGCGAAAACTTGTTCGGGTCTATGAAGCTCCCTAGGACATACGCACTGACAAGAGCGCACGCCAACAGGAATGCCCAAGAATAGACTTCGCTGGCTCTTGCCGCTCCTGGAAACCAGCCCACCAGCAACTCACGGATGTTCTCGTTAAGATAGCGGCTTGTAGAGCCAACCAAGACGGCTAGGAAAGCCAAGAAAATAGGAATGATCAGCTGTATAGCCCATTCCCTGACCTTTTCTGCAGGCGCCAAACGACCTATAAGCGCGACGCCCTTTTCATGGCCTGATGATGTCTTGCGACTAAACCCTAGCCAACTGGCGATAGATCCAAGCAAGCCGGTACCGAATATTTGATATCGAATGTGCTGAATCATGTCAGGCCCATGCAAAACTAATCCGGTGAACACGAGCCACGTAACCGGGACAATCAAAAGCCAGGCTGCTGCTCTGGCCCACCATTCCCGATCGTCGTCTGTTGCAATTCGACTCGTTAAGCCGACGAAAATCACAGACGACGCGCCAAGAATTGCAAATACAGCTGGAAAAGCAAGCGTTGTGTAAAGAGACGGATTATCTCTCAGTACGCCGGTCAAGCCATCAGCCAGTGCACGGGAAATCGCTCCCACTGCAACTCCGGTCAGCACTGCACATATGGCAGCACCAACAACGCGTTGCAAGTTCAGCTCGCCTTTCTTGAAAGCAAAAACTAAGCCAATGGCAAAGCCGATCAGCAATACGAGTACCGGGTACGCTAAAAACTCTTTCCAAGAAATCCTTGGCACGTAATTCCAGTTCTTCAATGACCAACCGAAATAGATTGATATGAGTAACGAAGAGATGCTCAAGGGAAGAAGATTGAATAGCAGAAAAGCCCTCTGGGATTTTCGACGATCGCCGGCGCTCGGCAGATCAATTACAACGTAAACGATTGCTGCGGCGGCAAGTCCCAAACTGGCGTACCGAAACACTGCACGCGCGGTATCCGAGCCACCAAACACAATCACTGCCCGGACCAGCTGCGGGATTACCAGAATGCATACAAGCGCGGGAAGCAGAACGAACCAGTTAAGAAGAATGTTCCGCAAGACTGTAGCTATCAGCGTCCACGTGTCTGCGGACAGCACTCCCAATTTTGGGCTCAAGTAAGCTGAAAATTTACGAAGGTGTAGCACCTCCGGTGGCTCCGGATCAACCTTGGTGTTCGGGGTCGCAGCCAACTCGGCAATGACGTGGCTTGCTCCTGATTTGTGGTACGCCAAGCTTGAGAACCAAGCCCCGAGATATCCTCCACCCGACACCGTGGAAAGATAATCCAGTTGCGAAAGAATTCCGGGTCGTTGCACACCGCGTCTTGTCGGATCCGACCGACGCGCGAGTTCCTGGAGTACCCCCAAGCCAAATGTGGCGCTTCGAATCCCGCCGCCGGAAAAACAAAGCGCCGTCATGCCGGCTTGATGTAGTCGGGCAATCAAGATGTCTCGAAATCTCCGTTCTTCCCTGGCATGCTCTTGCTCCGCAGCCGCATTTTCTATTCCAGTTCGGACTCGCGTTCGCGCTTCCCTCTGCTGAGCTGCGTAGGCAGCAGCATGGGTCCTGTATTCGGCATCCAAATTTCCAGCGCCTGTTAATTCTTCATATTCTCTTGCCAGTGCTTCCCACACCGATAATGGCGTCTCATCCCGAACATCCTGAGTTCCGGGTCTCGCGTTATCCGCGTTCATAAGGGGCGTCATAAGAGCGTCTTCGAGCTGTTTCGATAAACAGACGTGCAACCTGGTCTACGATGCCGATCTGCCTATGTCGACGTTTCTGGTTGAAAATCCGAGCTGTGCTCCCCTGAAAAAATGTCTCCCGGCTGCTCTTGTTTCAATTGATTTCGACAGCAGACCGGGTGGGTAACGGTTCGCCTCACGGACTGGCATTTCCTTACCCCCTCTGGTGGGAACTGCTCTTCGGAGAGGCGTTGGGCCGAGATACTGCTCTCCCATACTTCAAAGGACAAGCAATTTCTGTTGGCGAAAACGGCTATTTGTTGGCGGAAATGGTTATTTTGCTACGATCCAGCCGAGCGAGCTCTGCCGGAACGGGTGCGCGTCTGCGTGGGGGTCTCGTCAAAGAGCATCTTGTAGTCTCGAACAAAATGGCTGAGGTCGTTCACTCCGACCAGAACCGCCACCTCTTTGACTCTAAGAAAAGAGTTCTCGAGAAGCTCGCGTGCCCGGTGGAACCGAGCACACAGGAGGTAGCGGTGCGGAGAAACGCCGAGTTCTGCTTTGAAGAGATGACGGAACCGGGATTCTGAGAGATTCAGAGTCATGGCGACGTCGTCGCTATGATGTGCGTAATTCTGCTGAAGGAGTTCGAGCGCTCGTTGGATTCGGAGATCATTGGGCGCGCCGTTCTGCCATGGCATGTTCTTCACCAGCGAGGTACTAGAGGCGACGGGGCTTGGCTTGTTCCGGGACGCCATCGGATATTCTCCAGCGTAAAAACGGATAACGAATTTACCTCGGAGAATGCTTTTGGATTAACTTTCGGATTCTTGTTCTGAAAACCGAACAAAGTCCCAATCCGCCTACCGCCGTTCGGAACCCGCTTTTTCGGAATTCAGAACATCAAAAAAAACCGGGTTAGCGGTCTTGGCGGCTCCGTGAGTAAAAAGCCCCGAGCGGCGTCTCGGGGCTTTCTCCCATGTCTTCGAACAATTCATGGCGCGGCGGCCATGATTTCTGGCTACTCGCGGCGGCTGCCCGTGTCGGTCGCGGCGCAGACCTTGCGAAAGTCGAACTTTCGAGTGGATCTGATTGAAATTGAATTTCGGGATTTCCCACCTGATATGGCAAACCCACTATAACGTGGGTTTTTCTATTTCCGGGGACTTTACTCATTACTCCGATTTGCTTGACTGGTCTCCGTCATGTTTGCTGGGAGACCTGTTCGTACACGGCCAATACCCTCGCAGCACGAATACAACCTGTCCTGTCCATGGATCATGGTGTTCTACAATTGCCCACTGAAAAATCTAACCTACTGAGGTGTT
>WNGN01007953.1_pt1 | contig 15782 bp, 16 predicted proteins | sample 5400561 | NCBI WGS metagenome assembly WNGN01 (sample SAMN13153379, study PRJNA577476) | soil metagenome | isolation source: 115 cm soil or saprolite under Garry oak tree replicate 2 | place: USA:California | collected 2016-06-15
GCGGAATCGGGCAATGGCGGGCTGGTCCGCTGGGTATCAGGCCGCCCGGGTGAGGCGCCAGCTTACGCTGGGACCGATTTCATCATTGCGCAGGACGGCCGGATCGCCGCCGTTTATCTCTTTTTCGACAAGCTACCCTGAGCTGCCGTTCACATCCGCGTCGAACTCTCAAGGCGTTTCTCTGAGCTAGCCATTTTCGACGCGCGCCTTTATATCCGAGTACGCCGTATCGATGAGCCTGCGTAGTGCTGCGGCGTTTGCAGCCGTACCCGGTCTCAGCTTCACATGGCGCATGAACTTGCCGGTGCCTTCCAACAAGCGGGATGGATCCGGCAGCGCCACGCCGCGGAAGAACCCTACGTTTACGTGTGAGGTGAATGCATTGACGTAGCCGAAGGGCGCATCTCCCAAACATGCAACCGGACAGCCGTCATGCAAAAGCTCCCGGACTTCGTCTCCGCATCTTCGCATCACCTCAAACCACTGAACCGCGATGGCTCCCAATTCACCTGCATGCTCTTTCATCCACGCATCGATGGCGGGATCTCGCTCGACAGCGCCGTTGAATCGCAGCAATTCCGTTCTCATCATCGCTCCACTTTCCTCTTTCGAAATCTAAGCTTACACAGCACCCTTACACGAGGAACGAAAGGACGCCGTAGGTCTACGGATTGCGACCGGATCGGTCAACGAGTACGAAATCGCGAACAATCTGATGGATTCGGCCGGTGGGAAAGAGCTGTGCAGAGGTCTGGCTTGACCCCACCCGCCTGGCCCGTTCTTTAGGTAGTTTCTAACCTGCGCTGGATTTGCGCATCCAAGCTTCAAGGGGTAGTCTCTGAGAGGTTTGCCCGATGCGAACGGAAGAAGTTACGGACGGGTCTCGACTTTCAGCCGCTACGCGGTTCGAATCGCTCGTCCGGGTATCGAATGCGATCGGAACGCATCGAGATCCGCAGGAACTATTTGGCGCGCTGGTGAGGGAGTTGCACCGAGTTGTCCGGTTTGATTATATCGGTGTGTCTATTCGTGACGAGAAGTCGAATACGTTTCATCGCCATTCCGTCGACGCGGAGACAGAAATAGCTCTCGCTCCAGACCCCGAACTGGCCATAGAGGAATCCGATGCCTGGTGGGTCTATCAGAACCAGAAGCCTTTGATCACTTCCCTCGACGCCCGGGATGCTCGGTTTTCCAAATTTCAAGAGATTTTGAAGAAGAAATATGGAATCCGCTGTGTGTGCACTCTCCCCCTAACCACAGCGCACAGCAAGGTCGGTACGCTCGCCTTTGCCAGTAAAGCACCGGATATCTATACCAACGAAGAAGTTCACTTCCTTTCCGTGGTGGCTGAGCAGATCGCCCTCGCATTCGACAATGCGCTGCTCTTTGATGCAGCTCAGGCCTCGCAGCAGCAATTGCTGAAGAAGAACGAGCGTGTTGGACTTCTCCTTGAATTGACCAATCACGTGGTTTCCAATCTCGAGTTCCGGGACCTTCTCCGGGCCGTAGTGGCGAGCACGCGCCGGGTTATGGGCTGCGAATGCGTCGGCATTACTCTTCCCGATACCGGCAACACGCACTTGCGGATCTATGCCCTGGATTTCCCCCTAAAGGACGAATCCATCCAAGAGGAGAGCCTTGTCTCCATGGACGAAGATGTCTCGGGAGCGGTCTTTCGCACCGGCAAACCCTGGTGCGGCAGCGTCCAGGAGGCGAGGCGACTCGGAATGAAGGGCTCCGTGCAAATCGAAGTTGGAACGGTCTGCACGGTCTGCGTTCTTCCTCTTGTCAGCCGAGGCCGCGTGTTGGGGACATTCGGTGTGCTCAAATATCAAGACAATGCGTTCACCAGCGACGACATCGAGTTTTTGACCCAAATCGCAAATCAGGTTGCCATCGCCGTGGAGAATGCATGCGCGTTTGGGGAGATTCGAGAGCTGAAAGACAAGCTCGCGCAGGAAAAGCTGTATCTCGAAGATGAAATCCGTGGCGAGATGAATTTCGCGCAAATCCTGGGGAAAAGTGCACCGCTGCGCCGTGTGCTGAAGCAAGTGGAGACGGTCGCTCCGACAGGCTCGACCGTGCTCATCTATGGAGACACGGGTACAGGAAAGGAACTGATCGCGCGCGCCATCCATGATTTGAGTCCGCGGCGCTCGAAGCCGTTCGTCAAGCTCAACTGCGCGGCTATTCCGACGGGTTTGCTGGAAAGCGAGCTGTTCGGACACGAGAAGGGCGCATTCACGGGAGCAATCGCGCAACGTATCGGCCGCTTCGAAGTGGCCAACGGCGGCACGATTTTTTTGGACGAGATAGGGGAGATTCCTCTCGAATTGCAGACCAAACTGCTCCGCGTGTTGCAAGAGAGGGAGTTCGAGCGGCTGGGCAGCTCGCGCACGCTTCGAACCGATGCGCGTTTGATTGCCGCGACGAACCGCGATTTAGAGGCGATGGTGAGCGAGCAGAAGTTCCGATCCGATCTCTTCTTTCGCTTGAATGTTTTTCCGGTTCACGTTCCGCCCTTGCGGGAACGCCAGGGGGACATTCCGCTCCTGGTGCGGCACTTCACGCAGCAGTTTTCCCGGCGCATGAACAGGGTGATTGAGACTGTTCCTTCTGCGGCAATGGATGCCCTGTCCCGCTATCATTGGCCAGGGAACATACGAGAGCTTCAGAATGTGATCGAGCGCGCCGTAATTATCTCGACGGGTCCTACTCTAAATATCGACGTTAGCGATCTTAAATTCTCCAAGGCCGATCCTCCGGGGGAAAAACGCGCTGCATCGAAATCGGCAAATGGCGCACTTCACAACGTTTTGGAGGAAACGGAACGTCAGCAGATTCTCAAAGCTCTCAAGGAATGCAATTGGGTCGTGGCCGGCCCAAACGGAGCAGCGGCACGCCTTGCGATGAAACGATCCACCCTCCAGTTGAGAATGCAGAAGCTCGGCATCGCGCGCGGTTCTTCATAAATCGAATCAGCCATTTTTGTCATATCTGTTTTGAAGTCTTCCCGCCCCAACTAGAATCCTTTTGTGTGCCAGGAAACTGGCAGCCTACCATCTTGCTGGCTCTGACACGCTGGCAGCTTGGTCTGAAGAACGGTCCTTCGACTCGCCATCCCGATACAAATCAATAAGTTCCGCAACCTTGGGAGCCCTCCGCGCTTTGGCCCCTGTGATGCATTTCTCCTGAGTTGTGAGGCGTTGGCCATGAGTGAAATGCGAAGCCTGAGCAGAACACCAAATTCCCAATCGCAATTCCCAGGAAAACGTTCCCAGTCATCCATTCTCGAAATCGAGTCCTGGATGCCCAGCAAGATCCAAGCGATCTCACCGCTGGTCGACCGCTTGATGAGGTTGATTGAAGGATCTCAGTGCGTTCCGGGAGAGGAGTTCGATGTTGAGTTGGCGCTCCGGGAAGCGCTGGAAAATGCAGTCGTGCACGGCAATCAAGAAAATCCAGAAAGAAAAGTACGCATTCGCTGCCGCTGCCAGCCCGGCAATGAAATATCCATCGTGGTGACGGATCAGGGAGAAGGATTCGACTTCGAGACGATATTGCCTAACGGCATCACATCGGACCCCGACTCCGAACACGGGCGCGGCCTCGAGCTGATGAAAGCGTATATGGACGACGTGCACTTTGAACGAGGCGGGTCGGAAGTCCATATGCGCAAGCGAGCGCGAACCACGTCCCATTTGTGAAGGCCAGTGGACGAAACACGAGTCATGGGAATGCTACGAATCACGATCGCGGAGACACTGACTGAACAAAAGTGGACGCTTGAAGGCCGACTCGTTCAGCCGTGGATCTCAGAATTGAAGTCCACATGGACGAAGACAGAAAACGCTCGCAGGGAACGGAAGTGCGTGGTGGATCTCACGGGCGTGACCTTCATCGACAGGAGCGGGGAGAAGGCGCTCGCCGAGTTATGCAAAGAAGGCGCGGAACTCATCGCGACCGGTATTTACACCAGGGATGTCGTGCACAACATCGAGAAGAGAAAGTCGAATCGTCAGAGGTGAGGAAAGGAGTGCGTCGTGAATAGAGAAGAACTGAACTGGTTGTTGGAAACGATTCAGGACGCCAAGATCGCGGAGCGTTTCGTGTTGGCTCAGTACGAGCGCGGCAGAATTTCCTCTCAGGCGATGGCCGATGTAGCCCGGGAACGGGGTTGGATCACCCACACCGCGAATCAATTCCTAGCCATGGCCACGCGTCATTCAACCGAATGCGTGACGACGGAATTACCAATTGCCATTGTCAGATAGGAGCAGTCGCATGTCCGCGCAAAGTTTGGAGAGTTACAACAGGGAAGGAACGGGCGGGTCAGCCTGGCGACGCACGTTTGCGAGAGAGGAATATGCGCTTCTTGCTGCTGCAAAACGTGGGGATTCGGCTGCGTTCGAGATCCTTTGCAAACAGTCCGCAAACACGGTCTTTCGCGTAGCACGGCAAATGATGCGGAACAACGAGGATGCAGAAGATGTAGTGCAGGAGTCGTTTCAACAGGCCTTTATTCATCTCAAGAGCTTCAAAGGCGATTCCCGGTTTTCGACGTGGCTGTCCCGCATTGCCATCAATGCTGCGCTGATGAGGCTGCGCAAGAAGCACAGAAAGTTGGATGTGTCGCTGGATGTATCGGCAGAAATCGATGAGTCGTCTTCCCGGCTCGACGTCGAAGACCAAGGCCTGAATCCCGAACAACTCTATGCACAAAAGGAACGGGAACGGATTCTCTCCGAGGCCATGAAGGAGTTAACGCCAGGAATGCGAAAAGCAATGGAACTGCGTGAACTTGGCGAACAATCGACCGAAGAAACCGCTCGAATCATGGGAATTTCCGTTGGCGCGGTAAAGGCGCGAGTGTTTCATGGGCGAAGGAAATTGCGCGAGAGATTGAAGCACTATTTCGGATCAGCTTGGACGTACGGAAGGGACGCTTCACGAACGATCGGCACCGCGAGACATATGTCCCAAGATCCAGCCGCCTGCAATGCGTGTGATTAAAGCAGGGATGAATGGAGGCCCTCATGATGACGTTTCTGTTTGTCGGGGTATTGGCGATTTTGGGATTTCTGTGTTTCACCGGCCCGGGCGGTCCTATCGGCCCAAGGCATCGTCACTGAATCGAGTGCGCGACGGCAGCATTTCGCCGAGAGATCAGGTTGTCGAGCAGAGCGTGATTGATCGAATTGATTTTGTCGTTATGGAATGAAATCTACCAATGGGAGAAGGAAAAACATGATTCGGAAGGTTGTAGTGGCAACGATTCTTGGAGTCCTGATGTGCGCCTCGGGAGCGATAGCCCAGGAAGGACGCTGGCAGGAAATCAGCGTCCAAGGAACAGGTTTCTTTACGAAGGATTCGAGCGGAAATGGGATCAACCAGCACGCGACAGACACTGGCGGATTTCTCTTAAGCTATCGCTATCACTTCAATCGCTGGCTGGCGGCCGACGCGAGTTATGGCTACGCCCGGAACACGCAACAGAACTTCACTTCCTCCAGCCAGTTCGGTGTGCAAGCTAATGTGCACCAGGCCACGGGTGCCCTCGTCGTGACAGCCCCACACCGCATTTTCAGACTTGCCCCGTACGTCCTCGCCGGTACCGGTGCCCTCGTGTTTGACCCTACCGGTAATGCAGGCGGATCTATTTCCGGAGCACAGAGTCAGTCGAAAGCTGCGTTTGTCTACGGAGGCGGCGCCGACTACGACCTCAGCAGGCACTTCACACTTCGCGCCGAATACCGTGGTTTCGTCTACGGGCGTCCTGACTTTGATCTGGCAGCGCTACACTCCGGCACGACCACGCACACAGCCCAGCCCTCCGCCGGTATCGTCTTTCGCTTCTGAAACAACCGTACCGTGATTGTGGCCGCGGGTCCCGATTTACCCCGGTCGGGGCCCGCGGCGTGGAGGTGACACGGTGCCGCGCTGAGATCGAGAGCAATTCAAATACGAGAGGCGAGGATTCCCGTATGACATCGAAAGCCAAGAGAAACGTGACTTTGGAGCATGACGCAAGTCCGATTCAACCTCACGAAGAGGATACTTCTGCAAACCACGCGCCAAGTCACGAAGAAATCAGGCGCCGCGCCTATGAAATCTATCTTGAGCGTGACGGCCACCCAGGCGATGAGCTTGATGACTGGCTCAGAGCTGAACGCGAACTCCAAAAGCTCGCTCTGTTCACTCAAGACTGGAATCGCCTTCAGCAGAAGCGTCACCCCGGTTCCGAGGACGGAAATTGACATTCGGCGAATGGAAACGATGGAAAGGGAAACCAAAGATGTTGCCAATGATTTTAGGAAAGGATTCACACAAGCAAGCATGAAACCAAGCGATTTGAAAACTATACGGTCAATACTCTTGCCGTTCCACAGACCTCACCTAACGAGCCGTCTCCGATCTCTGAGGCGCACAAGATGCAGCTCGCCAATAGTGGCTCTGGCCCTAACCCTTAGCATTTTTGTCTCAGGGTGCAACAAGACTCAGGCAAGAGCAGCGACGCCAGTACCTGAGGTGGAAGTGGTCCCGGTAGATCAACGCGATGTCCCCGTGTACAGCGAATGGGTGGCGACCTTGGACGGGTACGTCAACGCCGAGATCCGACCCCAAGTCTCAGGCTACATAATCAGGCAAAACTACACTGAAGGTTCGCTCGTTCGCAAAGGCGAAGTACTGTTTGAAATAGACCCGAGGCCCTTCGCGGCAGCCCTCGACCGCGCAAAGGGCGATCTTGCGCAGGCGCAAGCACAGCTGGGAAAAAGCACTCTCGATGTGGAGCGGGATACACCGCTTGCAAAGGCTGCTGCCATTGCCCAGAGCCAATTGGATAACGAGGTTCAGGCCAAGCTTGGGGCCCAGGCCGCCGTCGAATCGGGCACGGCAGCCGTGGAGCAAGCCGCACTCAACTTGGAGTGGACCAAAGTCACCTCCCTCGTAGACGGAATTGCGGGGATCGCACAAGTCCAGATCGGCAACCTCGTTGGATCCAACTCTGTCTTGACTTCCGTTTCGCAAGTGGAACCCATCAAAGCTTATTTCCCGATCAGCGAACGGGAATACGTGCTCGTACAAAAGGAGAGCAATGCCACTTCCAGTGGGCATGCTATCCGCTTTTTCGGAAACCCGGTCGAACTGATCCTGACGGACGGCAGTAGCTACTCGCAAAAAGGCAAAATTCTATGGGCGGACCGGCAAGTGGATCCCAACACGGGCACGATTCGCATCGTTGCTGCCTTTCCCAATCCCGGCAACATTCTGCGTCCCGGCCAGTATGGACGTGTGCGTGTCCAAACCAGCATGAAACGAGACGCGCTGCTGATACCACAGAGTGCCGTTGGGCAGTCGCAAGGAAGCTATCAGGTAGCAGTTGTCGGCAACGATCGCAAGGTAAATATGCGCACCGTGAGGCCGGGCGAGACGGTCGGGACGATGTGGGTGATTGACGAGGGCCTCAAACCGGGTGAGCAAGTCGCAGCCGAAGGACCGCAAAGGCTTAAGGCAGGAACTCTCGTTACTCCGAAACCCGTGCATCTTTCCAGGGAAGGAAACTAAGCTATGTCGAAATTCTTCATCGACCGTCCGATCGTGGCGATGGTGATCGCCATCCTTACGGTGATTGTGGGCGCGGTCACCATCACAAGCCTGCCCGTGGCGCAGTTCCCCAACATCGTTCCACCGGAGATTCAGCTGCAGGCCAGTTATGTCGGCGCGGACGCGCAGACCCTGGAGCAATCCGTTGCCACGCCTATCGAACAGCAAATCAACGGCGTGGACAACGTGAACTACATGTATTCCCTGAACGCTACCGGCAACTCGCAAACCACCATGGTCGTGGACTTCGACTTGAAAACGGACCCGAACACCGACCTGATCCTAACGCAGTCTCGCGAGCAACTGGCTGCCGGCCAGCTTCCGCCGGACGTTAACACCTACGGGGTCACTATTCGAAAGTCCGTGACCGCTCCGCTCATGCTGGTCGGCCTATTTTCTCCGAATGGCACTTACGATACCAAATTCCTGGGCAACTACGCCTATATCAACCTGAACGACCCCATCGCCCGCTTGTACGGTGTGGGCCAGACGCAGGTTTTCGGCGCAGGGCAGTATGCGATGAGGCTGTGGGTACAGCCTGACAAACTGGCGAAGCTGGGCATCACGGTGACGGACATCGTCAATGCAGTGCAGGCGCAGAACACGGTTAATCCTGCGGGTCAGGTGGGTGGTGAACCGGCTCTCGCGAACCAACAATTCACTTACTCTGTGCTTGCACAGGGCCGCCTAACCTCCCCGGAACAGTTCGAAAACGTGATCGTACGCGAGGCACCAGACGGCGGGATTGTCCGCGTGAGAGACGTCGCCCGCGTCGAGCTGGGCGCACAAGACTACAGCATTGTCAGCCGCTTGAATGGCAAGCCCGCGATCGTGATTCCCGTTTACCAGTTGCCTGGTTCCAACGCCGTCCAAACGGCCGCAGGCGTCCGAAAACTGATGGCCGAGATGAAGCAGCGCTTCCCGCAAGACATGGATTACGCCATATCGCTTGACCAGACAAGCGCAGTTACAGAAGGCATGAAGGAGATCATTGTCACGCTCTTGATTGCTATCGTTCTGGTGACTGGTGATCTTGGTGGTCTTTCTTTTTTTGCAGGACTGGCGGGCAACGCTGATCCCGATGCTGGCCGTGCCTGTCTCGCTGGTGGGCACGTTTATTCTCTTCCCGCTGTTCGGCTTCTCCATCAATACGCTTTCAATGTTCGGGTTGGTTCTGGCGATCGGCCTCGTGGTAGATGATGCCATCGTTGTAGTCGAAGGCGTACAGCGCCATATCGAAGAGGGTCTTGCTCCGAAAGATGCCGCTCGGAAGGCGATGGAAGAACTCTCCGGCCCCGTCGTCGCTATTGCCCTGGTTCTCTCCTCGGTATTTGTACCGACAGCCTTCATCCCCGGCATCACCGGAAGGCTCTACCAGCAATTTGCCGTCACCATCGCCATCTCGGTGGTCCTCTCCGCCTTTAATGCTCTCACACTGAGCCCGGCACTTGCCGCGCTTCTGCTCCGGCCAAAGAAGGAAAGCCGCGGACCGCTCGCAAGATTCTTTGCGTGGTTCAATCGCTTGTTCGGGCGCGGCACCGAGATCTATGTCCGACTCTGCGGCGGGGTTCTGCGCAAGGGTGTGCTGGCTTTGGTGGTGATTGCGGCCTTCGGCATCGGCGCGAGTTTCTTTAGCAGCCGTCTGCCCTCGAGCTTCCTGCCCGATGAAGACCAGGGCTACGTGTACATCAACATGGACCTTCCGAATGCGGCTTCGCTGGAGCGCACGAGCGCAGCGGCGAGACAGGTCGAGGAGATCCTCGCCAACACGCCCGGCGTCCAATACACCACGAGCGTTGTTGGCTTCAGCTTGCTCAGCTTTGTACGGACTACTTACAACGGCTTCTTTTTCGTCACGCTTAAGCCCTGGAGTGATCGTCAAACCAGAGCGGAACAGTATCAAGAAATCAAGGTGCGCTTGAACAAGGAGCTTAGCAAGCTCCCGCAAGGAACCGCTTTCAGCTTCTCGCCGCCAGCGATTCCTGGAGTCGGCACATCCGGCGGATTTCAGTTCGTGCTCGAAGACCGTGCCGGGCGAGACATCCCGTTTCTGGCGGCCAACTTGGAGAAGTTCTTGGCGACCGCTCGCAAGCGTCCCGAAATTGGCTCGATATCCACCTCCTTCCTGCCGAGCGTGCCGCAAAAGTTCTTGGAGGTCGACCGGGAAAAAGCGCTGAAGCAAGGTGTGGCGCTCAACGACGTTTACAGAACGATTCAGGCTTTCATGGGCGGCCTGTTCATCAACTACTTCAACGATTTCGGCCGTACGTGGCAGGTGTACGTGGAGGCCGAAGCGCCTTACCGGTCGAATATGGAGAATCTCGGGCAGTTCTACGTTCGCAACAGCGGGGGTGACAGAGTTCCGCTATCCGCGCTGACGAGATTCGAATCGCGTTCCGGCCCCGAATTCACGATGCGCTACGACGAGTATCGCTCAGCGCAAATCAACGGCAGTGCTGCGCCCGGATATAGCTCCGACCAGGCCACTGCGGCCCTGGAAGAGGTTTTCCGCCAGACCATGCCTAGTGAAATGGGCTTTGATTATATGGGCATGTCCTATCAAGAGCAGAAGGCGCGGGAAGGACTCCCTGCTTCGGTCATCTTCGGTTTCTCGCTGGTGTTCGTGTTTCTAGTCCTTGCGGCACTTTACGAGAGCTGGTCGTTGCCGTTCAGCGTGCTCCTGGGCACGTCGGGCGCGGTATGCGGAGCTTTTGGAATGTTGTGGCTGCGCCGGGCGGTGCTCAATGCCTTCTATCCGGCTTACATGGTGCAAATCGAAAACGATGTCTACTCGCAAATCGGCTTGGTGATGCTGATTGGTCTGGCTGCCAAAAACGCGATTCTGATCGTCGAATTTGCCAAGGAACAGTACGAAAAGGGGAAGCCTCTGGTGGATGCGGTGCTCGAAGGGGCAAGGCTTCGCCTGCGTCCCGTTCTGATGACCTCGTTTGCGTTCATTCTCGGTTGCGTACCGCTATGGATGGCATCCGGCGCCGGTTCAGTGGCACGCCAAGTCATGGGCACGGCCGTAATCGGTGGCATGCTGGCAGCAAGCAGCGTCGACATCCTCCTCGTTCCAGCGCTCTTCTATCTCGTGGAGAAGTGGTCAGGCGCTGCCAAGGGGCGCTCTCCCAGCCCCGCTCTTCCGCACCCCAGCCCATCGGAGGCGGACTGACGTGAGAATACTTATTGCTCTTTCGCTGATTACGCTCCTTGCTTCGGGCTGTGCCGTGGGGCCGAACTATAAAAGACCGAGCGCTGACATTCCTGGTGCGTACCGTGGAGCTACGCCGCAAGACACACAACAACCTGCGGCCGAATCGCTCGGAGACCAAAAATGGTGGGAGGTTTTTCAAGACAAGCAGCTTCAAGATCTGATCCACACGGCTCTCCAGCAGAACTACGACGTTCGGATTGCAGCGACGCGAATTCTGGAAGCCCAGGCGCAGGTCGGCATCACACGCGCCGACGGGTTGCCGACGATTAGTGCCGGAGCTCAGTCTTTCGACCAACGCTCTGCGCGCCAAAAATTCTTCCCTGCATTCGATACAAGCGCTCACCAGGTCGATCTCTCATTGGCTTGGGATCTCGATTTCTGGGGAAAGTATCGCCGCGCCAACGAGTCCGCGCGCGCAAGTCTGTTAGCAACTCAGTGGGCGCGTGAAGCAGTCATCACCACACTGGTGAGTGACGTTGCCGCAGCCTACTTCCAGCTTCGTGAGCTCGACCTGCAGCTCGAAATCTCCCGGCGCACGCTGGCTTCGCGTCAGAACTCGCTGCAACTGACGCAAGTGCTGGCAAAAGGTGGCGCTACATCCATGCTCGACGTCCGGCAGGCGGAGCAGTTGGTATTCACTGCCGCGGAAACCATTCCCGATCTGGAGCGTCGCATTGAGCAGCAAGAAAACTTCATCAGCACACTCTTGGGAAACAATCCCGGCCCCATCGCGCGTGGAACGAAGTTGACCGACCAATCGCATCCGCCGGAAGTTCCGGCAGGTCTTCCTTCCAGGCTCTTGGAGCGGCGGCCCGACATTCGCCAGGCCGAGGCACAATTGATAGCCGCCAACGCTCAGATCGGAGTAGCGAAAGCAGCCTACTTCCCACAAATCAGCTTGACTGCGACAAGTGGATTTCAGAGTTCAGCGCTTACCAGCTTGTTTACCGGTCCAGCTGGGTTGTGGAATTTCGGAGGATCACTGGTACAGCCTATCTTCGCCGGGGGAAGAATTCGTTCCGGTGTGAGGCTTTCCGAAGCGCGGCAACAGGAAACACTGCTGATCTACCAGCAGACAATCCAGCAGGCCTTTCGTGGAGTTTCGGATGCGCTAGTCGAATACCGCAAAGACCGGGAGTTCCGGGAGCAGCAGGAACAACTCGCGTTTTCCGCTCAAGACGCGGCGCAACTTTCTGAGATGCGTTATCGAGGCGGCGCCACCAGCTACTTGGAGGTGCTGACGAACGAAACCAATTATTTTGATGCTGAGTTGGGGCTCGCTCAGGCGCAACTGAACGAACTCTTAGGTCTGGTCAGCATTTACCGAAATCTCGGTGGAGGCTGGCAAGAACAATGAGTTCCGCGAACCAAAAGCCTGCCCCCTTGGCCCATTCCGGCTGCTGTACAGCTCCCTGCCGAACGCGTAGTCAAGGCACCTTCGGCCCGTTGTGACGTGCTCACGTGTGATTCGCTCGGGGGATGCAAGCTAGTTGTCAATCTCACGGGCCTCAAGTACTCAGCCCCTGGAAGAGGATCAAGCCGATGAAAGTGAAGACGAGGTTCAAGCGCATGGACATTTTCGAACGTGCCGCGGCGTACTTAAGGCCTCACTTGGACAGGCAGCTTTTGCTTTCCCTGTTGCTGTTGCCTCTGTTGTTCGTGGCTTGGCCTCAGAACCTGTCGGCCCGACAAGACGAGCAAGACCCGGCGCAGGCCTCGCAGGGTCAACAATACATTCAGCAGACTCCCGAGCAATTGGAGCAGTTGGTAGCGCCGATTGCGCTGTATCCAGATTCGCTTGTCGCCCAGATCCTTGCTGCGTCGACGTTTCCCGAGCAGGTCGTCGAGGCCGACCAATGGGTCCAAGCGCATCCTGATTTGAAGGGGGACGCCTTGGCTAAAGCCGTGGATCAACAACCCTGGGACCCTAGCGTCAAGGCACTCAGTGCATTCCCGTCCGTCCTGGGCAACATGGACAAAAACCTCTCCTGGACTTCGTCTCTCGGCGACGCTTACTACAACCAGGAACAAGACGTGATGGATGCCGTACAGGTGATGCGCCAGCGGGCGCAGGAAGCAGGCAATCTTCTGACTACGGAGCAGCAAACCGTAACTTCCCAAGACTCGACCATCATCATCGAACCTGCCAGCCCCGAAGTCGTTTACGTCCCCGAATATGATCCATGGCTGGTTTACGGAGGTCCCATCGAGGAGTGGCCGGGATGGTACGAGTATCCCGGAATCTGGTATGGCGGCCCGTACCTTTCGTTCGGAGTCGGCTTCGGCATTGGCTACTACGGAGGTTATGGTTGGGGCTGGCATCATTGGGGGTCCGATTGGCATCACCGAGTCGTAATTCATGATCACGATAGGTACTACTCCCGGAGCACCACGTTTTATAACCGGAACAACTACTATCGAGGCGGAGACGCGCGCGGCGGAGCTAACCGCGACCGCGGCGCGGATCGTGCCCGCAGCAACGAAGAGAGTAGGCCACCCAGCGAGAACGCTCGCGAGCGAGGCGGCAAATCCAACCGTCCCGGCGCAACGGCGAGCCCTTTTGAAGGAAACAACAAAGCAAGTCGAGGATACGCTGAACCACGCGGTCAAAGCGGTACGCGCTCGGACGCCTTCAGCAACTACGACCATGGCGGGCAGGAAAGGAGTTTTTCGTCACGCGGAAGTGCCAGCTCCGGCGGCGGAGGAGGAGCGCGTGGCGGCGGTGGCAGGCATTGATAATCGAAGTTTTGTCAGATTCTTAGTACTTCGTGAAATTTAGAGATGGAGAGAAGCCACATGCGGCGAACAAAGCTGAGCTTCGGTAAACTTGATTGGACCAATCTTCTTGAAATGGCTGCTGTCGGCATTTTGTTGGCCGGGGGCTTTCCAGCGCGTTCCGCGGGGCAGCAACAAGGGCAGAAGACGTTTTCATCGCCGGAGAACGCGATCAACGCACTCGTCACGGCAGCGCAGAATAACGACGAAGAAGCGATGCTCAATATACTCGGACCAGACGGAAAGCAAATCGTCTCGTCGGGTGACGAAACCGAAGACGCCCAGAACCGCGCTAATTTCGTGCAGAGATACCAAGAAATGCATCGTTTGGTTAAAGAACCGGACGGAACTATTGTTTTGTACGTCGGCGCGAAGGATTGGCCGACGCCTATACCCCTCGTCAACAAAGGTAGTTCGTGGTATTTCGACACCGATGCAGGCAAGAAAGAGATTCTGTTTAGACGAATTGGCCGGAATGAAATATCGACCATTCGTGTTTGCCAGGAGCTCGTGGCGGCGGAAAAGGAATATCACTCCGCAGAGCACGCCGAGTATGCCCAGAAAATCTTCAGTGATGAAGGGCAGTACAATGGTCTTTATTGGAAGGTTGCTGAGGGCGAACCCCAGAGCCCTATCGGGCCGCTGGTGGCGTCAGCCGTCGCTCAGGGCTATGCCAAAAGCCGAGATGGCGCTCCGACTCCGTACCGCGGCTACTACTACGACATCCTGACACGTCAGGGGAAAAATGCCCCGGGCGGTGTGAATCGTTACATCGTCAACGGCAAAATGACTGGGGGATTCGCTTTTGTGGCCTATCCCGCCGAATACAGGTCATCCGGCGTGATGACCTTCATCGTTGGCGTGGATGGAGTGGTGTATCAGAAAGATCTGGGTAAGAAAACCGAAGTTCTCGCCAAGGGCATGAAGGAATACAACCCCGATTCCAGTTGGCAAAAGACTAAAGAGCAGGAGGAGATGGCTGCCGACCCGAAAGCCAGTGGCCAGAAATAGCGGAGACGATCTCTTAACGACCCCATGGCGGTGCCGGTCATCGGTCCTTCCGAATGTCTCCGTTGAACTCGTGAATCAAGCGTTGGCTCGAATATACAGAGCCTCCTTGGAGGAGCTGACAGCCTGGGGTTGACGAACAGCAGATTGCCCCGCCACGGTTCGATAGCAATTAGTTCCAAATGAAATTCGCGCCCCTTGCACATGATCTTCATTCGCCAAACTAGCGCAGCAGTCGTTCTGGTAACGCTCACGCTTTCGTTGCAGTGCGCCGGCATGGCTGTGGTGATTGCATGGGCAAGACCCAGGTTTGCGCCCGAAGTTCTCAGGATAGGGGCGACCCGTTCCGCCATCCTCGTGATGCGATTGATGACTGCGTTCATTGGCTTGCACCTTTTGGAGATTCTCCTTTGGGCGGGCTTTTATCGTTGGCTTTGTTTTACATCGTGGGAATCTGCCTTTTACTTCTCGGCTGCCAGCTATGCGACCGTTGGCTACGGCGATGTGGTTCTTCCGTGGACTTGGCGGACTTTGGGTCCAGTGGAAAGCATCATCGGCGTGCTGATGTGCGGGTTGTCGGCGAGCTTCCTTTTTGCCGTCGTGAGCAGGCTAGTCGACCGTGAGGCGCGGGCCTCAGACACTGCCATCACAATCGCGGGAGACACTACTCCTGGAACGAGGGTTCGCGGCGGCGAAGCCGCGCGACGCGGCAGGTCGACCGTATCCATCAGTTAGAATGGTCCTGGTGCGCCGACTTTCGGTAGCTGGTCACGGACTCGTCGCGCCTCGTAGAAAGTCGCCCGAAGGGAACCTGACTATGCCTTCCACTGAAAAACTCGACACTCACCACAAAGCGCTCACCCTGAATCTTGATGCATCCGCCTTCGGTTCCTTCGCCGAAATCGGCGCCGGACAGGAAGTTGCGCGCTGGTTCCTTGTAGTAGGAGGCGCCTCCGGCACGGTGGCCAAAACCATTTCCGCTTACGACAAGGAAGTCAGCGACGACCTCTACGGCTCCGGATCGCGCTACGTATCCCGGCAGCGGCTCGAGGCCATGCTGGACCACGAATGGAGCCAGCTTCTGACGCAATTAAGCAAAACCCGCGGGCTGCAAACTCGCTTCTTCTCCTTTGTGGATACCGTCTCCGCGCGCAACTTCGCCGGAACCAACGAG
>WNGN01001912.1_pt1 | contig 15780 bp, 16 predicted proteins | sample 5400561 | NCBI WGS metagenome assembly WNGN01 (sample SAMN13153379, study PRJNA577476) | soil metagenome | isolation source: 115 cm soil or saprolite under Garry oak tree replicate 2 | place: USA:California | collected 2016-06-15
GATGCCCGCGTGGTGCTCCCAATTGCCGAGCGTCGCGACCGTCGCAGTCGTGCCGCGCGCCTCGCGCGCCCAGGCGACGAGGGTGGGGAGGTCGCTCCGCTGATTGCAGATGTCCCCGATCAGGGCGACCACGTCGGGTCGCTCGCGCGCCAGCGCCGCCAGGGCCGCGCGGGCGGGCGCGGGCACCCCGCGGTGCAGGTGCACGTCGGCGACGCAGGCGAGGCGCAGCCCGGCGAGCGCGGGCGCGAGGCCGGGCACCGGCAGGTCGTGGTGTGTGACTTCGAGGGCGGTGGGCTCGACGAGGAATCCGTCGCCCAGAGCGGCCGCCGCCACCGCGCCCGCGGCGGTGGCGAGGAAGGCGCGGCGGGGAAGGGAGAGGGGAAGGGGGACCATGGCGCGGAGAAGTATAGCGGCCCCGGGCCTGTCCTCAGCGCTTCCTAAGGAAACCTCAGCGCAACACCCTGCCGCACAGTGCCGGCGATCGTGAACGTCTCGACCGCGAGGGCGACCCCGAGCAGCCACGGCCGCACACGCGCGGGCACCACGGCCGCGGCACCGAGCACCGTCAGCCCGGCCACGGCTGTGTAGGTGTTCACCTGCCCGACGCTGGGATGCGGCCCCAGGATGGGATTCATTTCGCGGTAGCCCTGCCACCCACCTTGGGCGATGGAGCGCGTCTGCGCGGCGTCGATCGCCAGGGCGACGACGAACGCGCCCGCCAGCGCCACGTCTGACGCCCTCCAGGACACGCGTGCCGGAATGGTGGCACCCACGTGGAGCGTTGGCGGGGGGGGGGCGAGACGCTGCGCGGCCGCGGCCGCCGGAACGACCGCCAGAGCCAGCAGGACTGCTGTCGTGCGCGCCATGCGCGTGCGTTCTCGCAAGCCGGGTGCCACACGCCGCTCCCCCGCTCCTGACGAATTCGGCGTTGCGGAGCGCCATGTGCCCGGCAGACCTGTGGCTGTACTGCGACACTGCACTGGAGGTTGACAGTACCGCTAGGGCGACCGGGCGCCGCATCCCAGCGTGCGCCGCGGCCTGATTCCTGCGGACTTGAGCGATAGCTGCGGGGAGTGGGCCAAGAGGAGCTGGCCGACCGGGTTTCGGGTCCGCGCCTTTCCATCCTTCCTAAGGGGTGGCGGTCCCCCCATCGGTGGTTTCCACTCCCCGCAGGACTCTTAGTGGCAGCTCCCGCTCCCCGCATCGCCGAACGTCCCGCCCGCCACCGGAATGAAGCGCCAGTCGTAGCCGCCCGGTTTGAGCGTCAGCTGCAGCACGCCGAATGTGGTGTTGTCGCGCACTTCGCTGTTCGCGATGGGCGGGCCGAAGGCGTAGTGACTCATGCCGCCGGTGCCGGCGACGAACTCGCGGATGCCGCGCGCCGTGTCGAGCGCGCCGGCGGCGGTCTGGGGCGCGAAGCGCTCGTAGTCGTGCTCGTGGCCCGAGACGACGACATCGGCGCCGGCATCGTACAGCGCCTGCCACAGCGGCTGGGTGGCCGGGGTGCTGCCGTGCTCGCTGCCCGAGCTGAAGCGCGGGTGGTGCCAATAGGCGAGAGTGCAGCGCGCCGGGTGCCCGGCGAGATCGGCACGGAGCCACTGCTCCTGCGGCGAGCCGGGCGTCGCGGGGATGTTGCTGTTGAGGGAGATGATGTGCCACGTCCCGACGGTGTAGCTGTAGTACCCCTTCCCGGAGTCGCCCGCGAGCACGCCGAAGTATGCGTAATAAGGCGCCGCGCCGGCGCTGTAGTACTCGTGATTGCCCGGCGCCGGGCGCGTGCGCGGCTTGTGACGTCCCCAGGAGCTGTTGTAGCAGCCCGAGTAATCGGACGCACTGCCGTCGGGATACGCGTTGTCGCCCGCGGTGAACACGACGCCGGGCAGCGTGTCGAGCAGCGCGGCGGTCGCCTCGTCACCGCTCGTCGGGATACGCGTTGTCGCCCGCGGTGAACACGACGCCGGGCAGCGTGTCGAGCAGCGCGGCGGTCGCCTCGTCACCGCTCGACGTGCAGCTCGCGATGTCGCCGGCGCCGAGCAGCACCGCCGGCTCGACGGCGACGGTGATGCGGGCGGCGAGTAATCCTGCGGTTGCTTCAATCGTCACGACGCCCTGGGCGCGGCCGCGGACCAGGCCGGCCGAGTCCACGGTGGCGACCGCGGGGTCGGCGCTCGCCCAGGTCGTGGGCACGGCGAGGGTGTCGCCTTGCGGGCCGAGCGTGGCGGCGTGGAGCCGCGTCGTATCGCCCGGCGCCACGGTGGCCCACGCCGGGCTCGGCATGAGGCGCGTGGTCGGTGCGGGGGCTTGCGACGCGCGCTCGCAAGCGGCGGCGAGCAGGAGGAGTGCGCAGAGCCGGGACATGGCGGGGAATCTAACCTTGGGGGGCGCGCGCTCGCCCGCGATCCGTTAGTCGCGGCTGAGAGCCGCGACTCGGCACTGCCGCTGAAGCGGCTGGAGCCCGTTTACGGGCAGTGCCGAGCCGCGGGTTTACCCGCGGACGCTTGCCGAGCTCGCCCGTCCTCGCATATCCTGATGCCCGGAGTCCATCCCTGACCGCGACCAGCCTGCTGCTCGTCGAGGACGACGAGTTCGTTCGTCTCGCGCTCACCCGCGCGCTGAACCGCACGGGCGTGTTTGCCGTCACGCCGGCGGAGAACGGGGAGCGCGCCCTCGAGCTGCTCAGAGAGCATAGGGTGGACGCCATCCTGACCGACCTACAGATGCCGGTGATGGACGGCCTCACACTGCTGGGCCATCTGCTGGAGCGCGGTGTGCGCACGCCGGTCGCCGTGATGACGGGGCAGCGGATCACGCCGGAGCTCGCCGAGCAGCTGCAGCGCTTCGGCATCGCGGCGACGTTCACGAAGCCGGTGGAGCTGTCCGCGCTCGCCGACGAATTGCAGCGCTCGCTCAGCCCCACGACGGTGGGGCGCATCACGGGTGTCACGCTGTTCGGGTTCCTGCAGCTGCTCGAGGTGGAGCGCAAGACCGCGCTGATCGTGGTGCACTCAGGCAACGAGGAGGGGCGGCTGTATTTCGACAGCGGCGCCCTGGTGCATGCCGAGACCCGGCGGCTCCGGGGCCTGGCGGCGGTGAACGAAGTGGTGGGCTGGCCCGATCCCCGCCTCGAGATCTTCTACCGGCGCACGGCGCGCGATCGCACCATCGACCAACCGCTGCAGCAGGTATTGATGGAGGCGGCGCGGCTGTTGGACGAGCGCGGGCGCGGGCTCGAGCGGGCAGACGAGGGCCGGCCGGTCGCGCCGCAGCGCCCGGACCTGCAGGAGGCGCTCGACGAGGCGATGGAGATCGACGGTGCGCTCGGCGTGGCGCTGGTGGACGGCGGGAGCGGCATGAGCCTCGGCGTGGCGGGCGGGAGCGCCGGGTTGAACGTGGAGCTCGCGGCTGCGGGCGCCGCCGACTTCGTGCGGGCCAAGCAACGCGTGATGGCCGCTCTCGGTACGCAGGACACGCTCGAGGACGTGATGATCACGCTGGGGAAGCAGTATCACCTGATCCGGTTCGTGGGGCCGGAGCTGAAAGTATTTCTCTATCTCGTGCTCGACCGCGAGGGAGCCAACCTGGGGATGGCGCGGCACCGGTTGGCGGCGATCGGGCGGGGGATCAAGTTGTAGCCTGGACCTCAGCCCATGGTCAGCCGTGCGGGAGCGCGGCCACGGCATGGCGCCAGACCTCTGGGTCCCCGAGGCGGACAGCGGCGTCGACCCCGACGTTCTCGATGAGTAGGCCGAGCATCGTGAGCCGCTCCTCATCCGTGAGAAAGAGCTTACCGCCCCACATCTCGATCTTCTCTGGCGTGAGAGCCCACCGAGCCGGAGCTTCCGAAGCGGTCCAGGCGCGGCCTTGGCGGCGAATGTCCCAGGACATCGATTGCCCCCGAGGGTCACCGGAGCGCGCTGATGACAATCACGGCCAGGACGAGCACCATCACCCAGCAGAATGCGGCGAGCTTGATGATCTCGATCGAGAGCTCCGCGAAGTGCTTTCCGAGGAAGTGGTCGAGGCGCTCGTAGTCCTGCTCCGTGAGCCGTCGGGTAGGCTCGACAAGCAGGGTAAGGGAGCTGTCGAAAGCCTGCATTTCAGGTCTCCGGGGCCAAGGGTCGGGCGCAATATGGGGGAGCGCTTTGTCGCGGGCATAGAGCAAAAAAACGCGTGACGCCGGCGCGGACGATGTCCTGGGCGAGCGTCCCGGACGCGGGGACCCTATCGGCGGAGCAGCAGGCTGATCACCCCGGCGCCTGTGCCGATCACGGCCAGCGCCGTGGGCGCCCAGAACGCGTACATCCACTTAAGGCCGCTCTTCACGTCGGCAAGCCCAGTCACCAGTTCGAGTCTTAGCTCAGCGATGCGCTGCTCCCATTTCACGTCGAGCTCCGCGAAGCGCCGGTCCCAGTTAGCCTCCTGCTCGGCCAACCGCTGCTCGAGCTTCGCATCGAACCGTGCGAAGTTGAGCTCGTTCAGTTCTCGAAGATCGGCTCGGTACGTAGCGTCCACGGCGTTGAACCAATCCACCAGCTCATTGGCGACATCTTCGCCGAGCTTGTCGTAGACCTTCTGTGAGAGTTTCGCGGTGACCGGCACGACGCCTCCAGGTGGAGCCATCCGGTCGCCAATCTCAATGTAGGCTCGGCGCGGTGCATAGGCAAAACAGTGCCGACATTAGCCTTCTTGCGCAGATCGACCGCTTACCTGGAGTTGCCCGCTGCTCCGACTCATGACACGCGTCGCGTACTTTGCGACGGGGCGGACCAGGTACTTCACGACCAGGCGCAACGGGCGGAGCACGTAGTAGAGGGGATAGAGTCGCTCGGGCAGGCGTACCAACTCCCAGTCACCCGGTCCGGGGATGAAGATGAGGACACGCAGCATCCGGATCCGATCGCGCCACCCGTCGCGCACACGGAACTGAAACCGCCGCAACTCCCACACGGCCGGCTCTTGGGGCGGGTCCGCCGAGAGCCGCGCGCGAACCTCGCTCGCGAGCGAGCATACGATCGCGTCGGATCGCGCTCGTCGGATGACGGCTTGCGGGACCGGGGCGTCACACAGCTCTGCGGCGAGCAGCACGCCGAGCAGCAGCATCCGTAGAGCGCCGCGGCTGTGAGCGTCGGCGACGATGGCTGTCCAGTCGCTGTTCGTTTTGAGGCGGACGAGCTGCGCCACGTCGCGGATCCAGGAGAGCCGCACCCAGCCGTGCTTCGCGCCGTGGGCGCAGAGGAGCAGCAGCTGGTCGTCGCGCGCGACCGTTGGCACGAGCCGGCCGCCGAGCGGTAGGAACTCGACCCGTGACCGAACGCGGTCGGGGTCGATGGGGAAGGGGAAGTGGCTGGGCGCGAGGTCCCAGTGCACCTCGACGATCACGCCGTCATCGCGGGTGAAGCGGTAGTGGCGCTGGGTCTCAAGAAGGCGGGCGCCGCAGGGCGTGGTGAGGAGCGCCGGTGGCCGGTATCCGCGGCCGATGAGGACTTCAGCCGCCCGCCCGATGTCGCCCGGCCGGATCAGGAAGTCGAGGTCGTGGTACTGCCGGAGCGCCAGGTTGCCGTACAGTTGCACCGCCAACATGGGCCCTTTGAAAGGCACGGCGAAAATACCGGCCGTCTCCAGTTGACCCTGTACGGCGAGCAGCTCCTGCGTTAGGCGCAGGTTCCGGCGGACGACGGCTTCTGCGGTCACTGAGTGCCCAGGACGATCATCGTGTCAACGCCTGGAAGCGTGGGAGCGAGTTGTGTGAGCTCTTCCACCGGCCCGAGTCGCTCCAGCTTGGGCGTTTCATATGGCTTGGGGCCGAGATCCTTCGGATCTGGCGATGGTTTGTGTTCCCCACTCATACATGGCTCCTCGCGTTCGAGAGAAGTGATGCCGCACCCCGGTGCCGGTGCAGCGCGAGCGATGAAACGAACAACTCCAGCTGTTCAAGCCCGTGGGCTTCTCCATGTTCGAGGCTTCGGAACGGGCGAAACCATTCGGCTCGCACAATCGGGCGCAAACCTTCGGGGAGCGCGTGGGCACACGCGTGCTGCGCGCCCATGAAATCGGAGCCCAATCGCCCTCTATCGGCACGCCCGAGGTTCACGGCAGGAACGTCATGCCTCAGGGCCGTGCGCAGCAGTTTCTTCGGCCCGGGCCCCACGAGCTCCGCCGGGTGGCACTGGAATGCCAGTTCGAGCACCTCGCGATTGAAGAAGGGGAAGGAGCGCCGCACGCCGAGGGTGCTGGCGGCCTCCCAGTTCATCGCCAGAAACCCGTCCGCTTCGGCTCGCAGCGCGAGATAGCCGTGGGGCCGGTCGTCGCGGGCCGCGTCGCGCCGCCGCCGCTCCAGCCAGTCGCGATATTCGATCCGGAGCTCCGGCAGCACGAACGCCGGGAGGTCGGCCGGGAAAGGAAGGCCAGGGCGCTGCGTGAGGCGTTGGAGATAGTGCTTCACCCACCGCAGCACGTCCCGCCGGCCAAAGGGCAGCCGGCCGAGTCCGCGGATCAGGGCCGCGAGCGAGGTGGCGGCCGCCCAGTCGGGCAGCGTGAAGGCCGAGCCGCACACCTCGTCCGCGAACTCACCCCCGAACAGCACCCGCACGGGCGCTTCGCGCAGGATCCCGGGCAGCGCACACAGGGCCGGGTGCACGATGTGAAACGCGAGGCGCGGAGCTGACCGTAGCAGCCCGAGCCGGGTCGCAGCGCTGAAGCGTACGACCCAGCTACGCGCGACGCCGCAGTGCTCGCGGAGCGGCCGGATGTAGCCCATCTCGTGACGGAACAGTTCCTCTGGTTCGGGCGCCAGGCTCCAGGTCCAGATGGGGCGGCCCACAACCCTCGTAGCGAGCGCCGCGAGGGATGAGGAATCCACGCCACCGCTCAACGTGAGCAGGTTGCCGTCCTGAGGGTCGAGGTCTCGCGCCAGGTTTTCGATGAGGAGTGCACGCAGCCGCTCGGCGTGCTCCGTGGTGCGCTGGGGCGTCGGGCGCTCAAGGCGCGACGGGCGCGGATCCCAGTACTGGCGCACGCGTGGAGCGTCGGGTGGGTCGAGGCGGGCGAAGCAACCGCGGCCGAGGATGCTCACGCCTGCGATGAACGTCCTGTGGTCGGGAAACACGCCGTGGCCGGTCGTCCACACCGCGTTGATGAGCGGGTCGAGGCGCGGCTCGTCCGGCAGATGATGTACGAGGTCGGTCAGCCGCGTCGCGACGCATGCGCGCCGCCCCGCCTGCCACAGGTAGAAGGGCACCAGGCCCCCGCATGAGCGGACCACGGTGGCGGCCCCGTCGGGATGGAAGCGGATGAATCCGAAATCTCCGGAGAGGGCGGCGAGGCCCTCCGGCCGGGAATCGACCATGGAAGCGGCCCGCTCCGCCGGCCCGACGGCGAACCGGCCCTCCGCGAACGCCAACCCGCGCCGTCGGGTCGCCTCGCCGTCGACGTCGCCCCCGGGAAGTGGTGCAATCGCAGCGATCCAGGCAGGCGCGGGCCGCCACACCTCGTCAAACTCCCCGCCGGACGCGATATCCGCCGCCACGCGCTCGAGCGCAAGCGGGTCGGGGTCGTGCAGCGCGAGCAGGTTCGCGAGCGGTGGTAGGCTCACACGGCGATCCTCGCGTGCGTGCGGTCGAGACCCACGGCCTCGCACAGCGTGGCGGCCAGCTCCGGCGCGAAGGGCGGTCCCCAGGGAACCCGCGCCTCGAATACCGGAACCACTCGTGCAACGCGAGCTAGGCCGTCGAACTGCCGGCGGCGCAGTTCCTCGTCCTGCAAGCCGGTAACCCGCGGAGACCGCAGCAGCGCGAGCAGCGCCTGCGGCGGGCTCAGCCGCTCGACCGAGAGCGTCCTCTGAACACGGTCCGGTCGGGGAATGACGATGGCCACGAGTGCGGGCTGGGTGCCGAGCGGAGGGGCGCGAAGCCGCACCGCAATCCTGGCGTCGACGGTCCGCTCGACGGCGCTGGCGCTGAGAGACGCGACCAGCGCAGCGGCGTTTGGCCTCAGCCGCACCTGTGGCGGCCCCGCCAAGCAGCGAAATTCACCATCAATCTCCTGGAACCGCAGCAGGTCGTCCGTCACGAAGGTCGCGCCACTCGCGCAGAGCAACGCCGCGAGCGTCGACTTCCCGCAGCCGGCTCCGGCCGCGAACGCGACCGCAGATCCGTCGACTGCCACGGCACTGGCGTGCAGCGGGCACTCGCCCGCAACGGTGAGCAGGAAGGCGACGGCGTTTCCAGCGAGAATGAGCGGGAGCATCCGTGGATCGGCGCCGCGCGCGAGACGCACGCACATGACGCGGCGGTTCGCCTGGAGCGCCACATCGCACACGTCCTCGTACCGGAGCAAGAAGTCGCCGCTCGGCGTTTCGACGTGTGTGTAGCCGCTTCGAACGCCCAGGACGAGCTGCGCGACGATACGGCCGATGGGCGGATCGGGGGATCCGGTGAGCGTCTCGCCAGCGCGGATCTCGACGTCCGCTTCGGCGGCCAGACTCGCTCGGGCGGCGAGCGGGATCTCCGAGCGCATCCTCAACCCGTATAGCTCGTAGGTGCGTGAGCGCTGCGCGTCTGTCAATTTTCCTCCAACGCCGGCAGAGGAGTGAGCGCCGGCGCCCCCCCCGCCCCTACCACCGGGAACCCGTCGCACTCCACCCACGCGTGTGCCACAAACGAGCCTGAGACTTGGCGCGCGACCCCGATTCGCAGCCTCGCCGGTCGCCCGCTGCGGCGCAACAACACCAGTCCAGCCAGCGCCTCGGCCAAGCAGTTCCTCCCGCCGGGCAGCCGTCGGGCTGCTGCCGCGAGCGCCCAAGCGAGGCGCTCGACGCTGAGCTGCGCGGTTGAGCGGCGGCTCGCCGCGAGCCACCGGGCGAACCGCCGTGCCGTCGCGAACGACCAGACCCGAAGCGCGACTGTCACCAGCGCCAGCACGACGACTGCTTCCAGCACCAGCCACCGCTCGGCTGGCGCGAGGGCGAGGAATCTACGCAGCGTCCGCAGCATGGACTTCGATCAGCCGCTCAGCGGCGAGCTGCCCCAGCAGTCCGGTCAGGTCGCGCTCCAGGCGTTCGGGCGCGACGTCGTATTCGGCCAGGAGCGTGTCGCGGAGGTGATCGACGCGGATCGGTTGCTGCAGCAGCGCCCAGATCCGCGCGCCGACCGGGTTTAGGCCGTAGTAGATGCCGGAGCCCAGGTGGAGGATCGCGGCTTCGCCGGCGAGGTCGCAGGACACCTGGTCCCGGGCCGGCGCGACAACCGACGTGAGAGTGACGCTGTCTACCCCATGCGCGGCTCCTGACGGCCTGCTAACGTGCCGCGAGCCGCGGCGTCCTGCAAGGTGCCGCCGGACGATACCGTCTTGCGGCACTCTAGCGGGTCGGGCAGGCGCGGATATATTCACCGCTTCCTTCGGTCGCTGCCGCAAGCCCTTGAGCGGGCAGCGATTGGCTGTTCGGTGGCCACGCAGGTCCGACCAGCAGCGCCCGCTCGTCCGAGCTTTCTGTCGCAGCCCCTAGGGACATTTGCACTGCGCATCCGGCCCTGCCGCTCCTTCACGCCCGGGAGACTGCATCGTCGTGGAATCCGTGCCTCGCAAGGTCAGCAACGCGTCGGCGCCGCATCTGCGGCCGCCGCTCGTTGCTCCCGCCGCCCCCCTTGCGGCGGACGAGCTGGCGCTGCTGGCGCGCGACACCCCCGCGCGCGTGCGACTCGGCCTGCAGCAGCGGGCGTCCACGAACATCCGCCGTCACCTGCTGCGCGCGGTGCGCCGTTTCGCCGCGCTGGTCGTCGCCGACCTGGTGTCGTTCTACGTGATGCGCGCGGTGCTGCGGGCGGTGCGAGACGGGGCCGTGCTGGGGTACGGCCTCGCAGGCGACGTGCGGGCGGTCCTGCCCTCGGGGATTCTCAACGGCTGGCAGTACGCGGTCGCGCTGTTCGTGGGGCTGGTCGTCACGGGCAGCTACGGCCCGGGCGACCGGCGGCGTGACCCACGGCGGCTGTTCTTCGCGTGCGCGCTCGCGACCGCGCTGCCCTTGTGGATGACGATCTGGACGCGGGGGCTCGAGCCAGTGCTGGTGCAGTACGTCCTGACCGTGGTGCTGGTGTGGGCGGGGCTCCTAGGCGAGCGGACGACCGTGGATCGGCTGGTGGCGTGGGTCCGGCCGCCCGAGCGTGATCGGCTCGACACGCTGTTCGTCGGTCCGGGTGCGGAATGCCTCAGCGCGATGGAGAGCTCGGCATTCACGTCGGGCGTGGAGTATCGCCCGATTGGGTTCGTGGACAGTCGCCGACCGCCGACGCCAGGGGCACTCGGCCACATCGGTGATTTCTCCATGTTGCTTGCGGCGTCGGGCGCGCACGTCGTCGTGGTGTGCGGGTACCTGAGCGACAAGCAGTTCCACGAACTCGTGGATACGGCGCTGGCGGGCGGCTGTCAGGTGCTCTCCCTTCCGCGATCCGCGAAGATTGCCGGGGTGCATCCCACGACGGTCTGGCGCCGCGGCCAGCCGCTGGTGGAGCTGACGGCGCCGAGCCTGAAGGGCTGGCAGCTGGCGGTGAAGCGAGTGGTGGACCTGACCGGCTCGGTGGTTGGACTGATCGTCCTGAGCCCGGTGTTCGCCGTGATCGCGGCGCTCGTGAAGCTCGAGTCGCCCGGGCCGGCGTTCTTCACGCAGGAACGGGTAGGCCGCGGTGGCCGGTGGTTTCGGATCATCAAGTTCCGGACGATGGTGGACGGGGCGGAGCGGCATCGGGACGAGCTGCTGTCGCAGAGCCTGTACCGCGATGCGCGGCTGTTCAAGCTGTCGAGCGACCCTCGGACGACGCGCCTGGGGCGTTGGCTCCGGCGCACGAGTCTGGACGAGCTGCCGCAGCTGGTGAACGTGCTGCGGGGCGACATGTCGCTGGTCGGTCCGCGCCCGCCGCTGCCGTCGGAGGTCGATCTGTATGAGGCGCACCATTACGCGCGGTTCGACGCGAAGCCGGGGATGACCGGACCGTGGCAGGTGGCTGGCCGCAACGACGTGACGGACTTCGAGCAGGTGATCGCGCTCGAGACCGCGTACGTCCGCGGGTGGTCGGTCTGGCTGGACGCCAAGCTCATCCTGCGGACGGTACCTGTCGTGTTCGGCCGGCGTGGCGCACTGTGAGCGCCGGGACCGGGCATGTGGCCGTCATCGCGTCGAACTACTGGCCCGAGCCCACGGGAGTGAGTCAGACCGTCACCGAGTTCGCTGAGTTTCTCGCCTGCAGCGGGGCGGACGTGCGTGTGGCGACCGCGATGCCCCACTACCCGCAGTGGCAGATCTACCCGGCGTACCGGCGCTCGCTGTATCGGTCGGAGCGGCGCAATGGCGTGACGATTTATCGAGCGTGGCACCGGGTGCGGCCCGCTCCCTCGGCCGTGGGAAGGGTGCTTCAAGAAGTGACGCTGTGTATCGTCGGGCTGCCGACGATGGTGCGTGCGCTGTGGGGCGCCCGCCTCGCCTACGTCGTGGTGCCGGCACTCGGCTATGCGTTCCTGGGTGCGTGTGTGGCGCGTTGTCTCAGGATCCCCGTCATCGTCGTCGTGAAGGACGTCATGCCGGACGCGGCGATCGAGACGGGGTTGCTCAAGAGCCCGGCGCTGATCGCGGTGTCGCGGTGGTTGGCACGCCGGCTGTACGGCGCCGCCGGCGAGATCCAGACGCTGGGCGAGGGGATGGCTCGGCGGATCGTGACGGCGGGAGCCGCCCGCGGCAAGGTCCGAGTCGTGCCGGACACGATAGACGGCCGCGAGCTGGCACCGGTGCCGCCGGAGCGGAACGAGTTTCGACGGCGCTTCGTGGCTCGGGGGGAATTCGCGGTCGTGCACGCGGGCAACATGGGCCGCAAGCAGGACCTCGATCTGCTGCTGCGCACCGCGGATCGGTTGCGGTCGGAGCCGGACATTCGGTTCCTGGTATTCGGCGACGGCGCGGTGCGAGCCGACTTCGTGCGGCGCCGCGACCAGCTTCAGCTCGAGAACGTGGCACATCACCCGCTGCAGGACCGGTCGCTCCTGTCGCACATGTTGAGCGGGGCCGACGTCGTGTTGGTGAGTCAGCTCGCCGAGGTCGTGGACATCGTGGTTCCATCGAAGCTGGTCACCGCGATGGGAGCCGGCGCTATGATCGTCGCCGCGTGCGCCGGGGAGAGCGAGACAGCGAAGCTCATCCGGGGGAGCGATGGGGGCGTGCTCGTCGGGGCGGGAGACGACGCATCGCTCGCGCGAGCGATTTTGAGCATCCGGGAGGGCAAGGTGGATACGATGGCTTACCGGACGCGGGCGCGTGCGTACGCCCTCGCCCGGTTCGATCGCGACGTTGTCTATGGGCCACTGGCTGCCGAGGTGGTGCGCCGCCTCGCGGCAGCATGAAGGAGGAAGCAATGCACATGCAGCGTGTGTCGGTCACCGGCGCCGGCGGGTTCGTCGGACATCACCTGGTGAAGCGCCTCGTCGCGGAGGGCTGCTGGGTTCGCGGCGTGGACCTGAAGCCGCCCGAGTACGAACCCAGTCCCGCCCACGAGTTTGAGTTGCTCGACCTGAGGCGGTGGGAGAACTGCGCGCGGGCCACCCGCGGCGTCGAGGAGGTATACAATCTCGCTGCCAACATGGGTGGCATCGGGTTCATTGAGTCTCACAAGGCCGAGATCATGCACGACAACGTGCTGATCAACGTGCACATGCTCGAGGGAGCGCGGTTGAATGGCGTCAAGCGGTATCTGTACACGTCGTCCGCGTGCGTATACCCGGGGTATCGACAGAACTCTGCGGACGTGACGCCGTTGAAAGAGGAGGACGCGTACCCGGCGGATGCTGAAGATGGGTACGGGTGGGAGAAGCTTTTTTCCGAGCGGCAGTGCAGGCATTACTACGAGGATTACGGCCTAGAGACCCGCGTGGTCCGGTTCCACAACATCTACGGGCCGCTCGGGACGTACGATGGAGGGCGGGAAAAGGCGCCGGCGGCGATTTGTCGCAAGGTCGCGCTGGCTGAGGACGGTGGGGAGATCGAGGTGTGGGGAGACGGGAAGCAGACGCGGTCCTACTGCTACATCGACGATTGCGTCGAGGGGATCCATCGCTTGATGCGATCCGACTACAGAGAGCCGCTGAACCTCGGCTCTGATCGGCTCGTGACCATCGATGAGCTCGTCGACATTGTTGCGACCGTTGCCCGGAAGAGCATCCGCCGGCGGTATGACGTCACGAAGCCTCAGGGGGTGCGCGGCCGCAATTCGGATAACTCTCGTCTGCGCAAGGCACTAGGGTGGGAGCCCAGCACCTCCCTGGAGAAGGGGCTGGCGCGGACGTACCAATGGATCCACTCGAGGCTCGAAGCCAGCGGACGGCTGAGGAAAGAGCTCGCAGTAGCTTCGTGACCCGGCGCAGCCGTGAACACGATCCTCGTGACGACCGGCTTCCTCCAGAGCCTCGGTGGCGTCCAGTCAGTGGAACGCCTGCTTCACTCCACGCTGTTGGCCCTGGCATCGGAATCCGGTGGTAAGCATGTCACTTGCAGCTTAAGAGACCCGTCCGAGGTCAGGCCGGGCGAGACGACGGCACACGATGTGATTGGTGCGTCTGGATCGCGACTTGGCCTAGTGAGAGCGGTCGTTTGGCGAGCCCTGCGCCTGCGCCCCCGGGTCATCGTCTTCAGTCACGTACATCTTGCCAGAATGGCGCCGCTGCTCCGTTCTCTGAGCCCTGGTTCGCGCATTGCGGTAGTGGTTCATGGAATCGAGGTCTGGCGGCCCCTCGACATGGTGACACGGTTGGGGATCCGTTCCGCATCCGAAGTGTGGTGCGTCAGTAGGTACACCGCGCGCCAGCTCCTCGAGTACAATCGGATCGATTCAGCTCGCCTGCGCCTGCTGCCGAACGCGATTGAGCTTCCGCCTAGTTCTCCGACGGCCCGAAGGGACGGTGAGTTGACGCTCCTGTCCGTGTGCCGGTTGGAACAGAACGAACGCTACAAGGGGGTGGATTTCGGGCTTCGTGCACACGCGCTGTTGCTTCAAGAGTTCCCTGGTCTTCGCTACCGAGTGGTCGGAGCTGGCAGCGACGTAGACCGCCTAAAGGCCTTGGTGGAGGACTTAGGCACAAGCGAGCGGGTTGTGTTCCTGGGCCACCTGTCGGACGCCGAACTATCTAGGGAGTACGAAGGGTGCACCGTCTTCGTATTGCCGAGCCGCAAGGAGGGCTTCGGCATCGTTTTCCTTGAGGCCATGGCTCGCGGCAAACCCGTGGTCGCTGTGACGGCCGGCGGAACGCCCGAAGTGGTGCTGGATGGCGAGACTGGTCTCCTTGTCCGTCCCGGCGATTTGCTTGCCCTATACGAAGCCCTACGTCAGCTCGTAACGGATCCAGGCTTACGGGATCGTTTGGGTGCCAAGGGGCAGCAGCGGGTAGAGTCTTTGTTCATGGCTGACCAGTTCAGGGAACGAGTGAGAGCGATGTTGCGCGCACACGTCGAAACGACGGAACGCGCAAGCCTGTACGAGTCGGCCTAGCATGTGCGGCATTGCAGGGATAGTCGGGCCGTCCGGGAGCGCCTTGCCGGAAACCGCGCGCGTGCAGCGGATGATCGCGGCGATGCGGCACCGTGGTCCGGACGACGCAGGAGTCTGGTCGTCTCAGGACCCGGGTGGCCTCGCACGGGGAGCGCGCGCGGTGGTTGGGGCGTGCCGCCTTGCCATTCTCGATCTAAGTCCTATGGGTCATCAACCACTGGTGGATGCAGTCACGGGGGCCGTCGTCGCTTTCAACGGGGAGGTCTACAATTTCGCCGAACTGCGTCGCGGTCTAATGGCACGTGGGCTTACGCTGCGTTCCCGGTCGGACACAGAGGTGGTCCTCCAACTCTTCCTGCAACACGGACCATCGTTCCTGCTCCTGCTCGAAGGAATGTTCGCCGTTGCAATCTGGGATCCTAGGTCCGGCAGCCTGTTTGTTGCGCGTGATCGGCTTGGAGTGAAGCCCATCTATCTAGCGGAGCGAAACCGCTGCCTCATCTTCGCTTCAGAAGTGCGCGCCCTGATGGAAAGCGGTGCCGTGGGGAAGACGATCAGCGAGGAAGGGGTCCGGTCTTACCTTCGATTCGGGGCCGTACGGGAGCCGCACACCATTGTCGATGAGACAAGGGAGCTACCGGCCGGAACCTGGCTGAAGTGGACACCAGAAAAACAGACGGCGGGTCGCTATTGGGACACGGAGTCAATCGTACGCCCGTCATCAGATGGCGGCCCCCTAATGAGCTCATACCGGGAAACAGTGGAACAGGTACGCGATCTCGTTTTCGAGGGCGTTCGGCTGCGACTGACGTCAGATGTTCCGGTTGTCACGTTCCTTAGTGGTGGCCTGGACTCGACGACGGTCGTCGCGGGCGTACGGGCTGCGACGGGGGCGGCCCCTGACACTATCGGCGTGACTTTCTCCGAGGCGGGGTACAGCGAGGCGCGCTACATCGATACGGTCGTGAAGCATTACGGCTGCAACCATCGCGATCGTCGTCTTACCGCGGAGGAACTGATTGCGCTCGTTCCGAAGGCCTTGGAAGCGATGGATCAGCCGACATTCGACGGCATCAACACGTACGTCGTGTCGCGTGCCGCTGCCGAGTACGGGTACAAGGTCGCTCTATCGGGAATCGGTGGAGACGAACTGTTTGGAGGATACCCGAGCTTCCGATACGCGCGATGGCTAGCGCGGAGCCGAGGGATACGTCGCTATCGCGCAGCTCGCGAAGTTGCGGCCGCCGCCGCTGGGGTCGTC
>WNGN01008861.1_pt1 | contig 15780 bp, 14 predicted proteins | sample 5400561 | NCBI WGS metagenome assembly WNGN01 (sample SAMN13153379, study PRJNA577476) | soil metagenome | isolation source: 115 cm soil or saprolite under Garry oak tree replicate 2 | place: USA:California | collected 2016-06-15
ATCATTGAGTTGACGGCTTTGTTTCGCAAAAACCTCCCTGGAATCGGAGAGGAGGGAAAATCCGTATGTAGCGAATCCCCCTTCTCCACCCCAGAACTGGTCAGGAGAGCAGTTTAGGCTTGCTGGCGCTGTTCCTGTACCCTCAGCAAGACGGCGATGGTCGCCCCGCTCGCATATTTCCGCCTCTACCGAAAGACCCTTCATTGCCTTAACTAGGAGCAGAGGCTCGATGGTCGTCACAACGTTCACGACATTCACAATGTTCAGAATTTCAGTTGCCCAATCGGCGTAAAAAGAGGAACAGCCTCTCCGTCGATCTGCATGCGGGACGAACGACTATCGAATTAAATTTTCTAAAAAGGATCAGGCCTGCACCGATGGCGGCTAGCCGCCAGGGTGAGGCTTTGTTTTTGAGCGGTAGAGAAATCGCTGAAGATAGTTCGACCCTTCCTTTTTATAAGCGTCTACCCCGAGCCGCAGCAGAATCTCGCAAATCTGCGAAACGCTCCGCTGTTCCCTGTTCGCGATTTCTTCAATCTCTGTTTTCAACTCAGGCGTAAGTCGAAAGGCTAAGAATTTTTTCTTTGGCACCCAGCAACTATAGGCGATGTAATCGGCCTACAACAATAATTTGCTGTTGATATCTAGAGTTATCTACTGTTATCATATGTTATTATATAAGGTGGCTCGGAAGGGCTCTATGCATATGGGATTCCCACGACAAGCAGCGAACACGGTGAGGAAGCTCCGGACGTTAACGGTTGCCAACGTTAGGTGCGCAAAAGGACGCTGGGGCGATGCGTTAACATCTGATCAAATTAGGTCTCTCAAGATACTCAGTCGAGAGTTCCAGCTTTCAATAGCCTGCGGTGAGTTGTACCTACTTAGTGGACGCTGGTACATAACGCATAGTGGTTTGCTGCGATTAGCCCGTCGAAATCGCTGTAGTGGTATTTGGTCCAACCCGTGCGTGAGTTCTGTGACCCACAGGCGGGTCGTTGGGCTTTCAAGGCAACCGCCTACAGGAGCCGCAACTGCAAAGGCTTTGCGGGCTACGGAGACGCCGATCCGTCCAATGTTTCGCCCTTAGTCCGCGGCGCCGAGATGCGCATCGCCGAGACGCGCGCCGTCAACCGCGCCCTGGGCAAGGCCTACGGCATCGGCATCTGCTCAGTCGAAGAATTGGGCGCTGGCGCGCCGGCCAAACCAGCTCCCAAGCCTATCGGCGCCGACCCGCAGCTCGTCAGCTCCAACGGCCACTCCTCTCACCCGCTGCGCGATCAACTGAATGCGCTGATTCACAAACATCAGCTGGACCCACTTTTGATTAAGCGCTACGCCGCTGAGTTCTGTGGGACGCAAGCCCTGCGCGAGGCCAGCAAGGCATTAGTCAAGGACTTCATCGCAGTTCTGTCCAAGAAGGCGTCAGAAGATCTTAGCTACCAAACCGCGGAGGCGCAGTCATGAGACGTTGTGTCCCCGGATTAAACCAACAGACAAAATCTCGCAGTCAGATCCCGGATGGAGTCGTACTGGTTTCCGTCCACCGCGTCCTCTACATAAACGGACAGAAACCCTACTTTGCCGTCAGTTTTAAAGTCCTCCAGCCCCAAACCTACGCCGGTCAGCACATCTCGACGCGTCTGTACTGCATCGAGCGGGCGCTCTGGAAGCTCCACTGGTTCCTGAAAGAGTTCAACTACGACCCCAAGCTCCTCGACCAGGACGAGATCGATGAAAAAGCCCTTCTGGGCCTGCGCGGGGTCGTCAGGATCTCCCGCGCCAGCGTCAATGGCCGCACCTTTACCAATCTGGATGCGTTTGCGCCGGAAAGTGCCTGGAATGAAGACGGCCAAGCAAGCTCCGACAAGGATGCTGCGGCTGGATAAATAGGTACAGCAATGACCTACAGCTACACCCAAATCAGCCAGTATCTGGCTTGCCCGCGCAAGTACCGCTACCACTATTTGGATGGGTGGAGGGAAAAAGATAACCGCGCAGCCATGATCTTCGGGCGGGTATTTGAACAAGCTGTAGCGGCCTACTTTCGACACGAAGACTGCACTGCCACACTCGTGCGAGAGTGGGGCGCTCATCGTAGCAGTCAGCTCGAATACAAGACCGGCGATTCCTGGGACGGCATGCTAAGGCAAGGACTGCTATTGCTCCAGAAACTAGTCACCGACAATCGCATCCGTATTCGTTGGCCTAAGCGCAGTCTGCAGGTCAAGCTCTTGGACCGGCTGTCGCCAACCGACGATTTCCTAGCCTACATTGATGCCATCGGCCAGTTGGATGGGACGCGCTGCCTGCTGGATTGGAAAACCACGACCAGCTGTTACCAGCCGCAGCCCGATGGTCTGCTCGCGCTCGATCCGCAACTGGTTTGCTATTCCTGGATGACCGGCATCAGTGACGTCGCCCTGGTGGTTTTTGTCCGCAAGCGTCTGGTCGAAGTCCAGTACCTGCATGCGACCATTACCGACGAGCAGCGGCGTGAATTCGGTGAACTGGTTGATGAAACGATCGCGCACATTGAAGCTGCCAGGTTCCTGCCGCATAGCGGCATCCGCTTTCCCCAGAACGGCTGCTTGAGCTGCCCTTACCTGGGGCTGTGTCTAGGCAAACAGAATCTGATCGATGCCCGGCTGAAACGCCGCCCGGGAGCTGACCTTGGTGTATTTGACGAGCTTCGTTACTAAGGACCCGCCCATGCCGCCCAACCTGAATCCTCGCCGGGCGCGATTCGTGCTGTCGAAGATTGACGAGATCCTGGCCTGGGAGCGCGATGCCGAGCGCATGCGGGAGACCAAGTTTGTCGAGCTGGGCCGCTATCTGTGCGAGATCCGGGCCGGTCAATACTGGAGGCTGGAGAACCTGAAGTCGTTTGACGAGTTCCTGGCGAGGCGCTTCCCGGACAGCCGCCGTAAGGCCTATTACCTGATGAGCATCCATGAACACCTGCCACGGCAGCTCCGGAAGGAGCTCAAGCAGTTGGGCTGGACCAAGGCGGCAGAATTGGCCAAGCTCGCACGCGCGCAGGGTCAGGGCTTCGATTGTGCAACCTGGTTGCACAAGGCGCGCTCGCTTCCCAAGCAGCGCTTTAAAGACGAGGTCGAGCAGTACTTGACCGGCGAAAACGAGTCCTCGGACTTGATCTATTTCAAGGTCTACAAGAGCCAAATTCCCGTCATCGAGCAGGCCCTGGAGGCCGCTGCCCGGATGCTGGGCTCAGAGCGATCGCGCGGCTACTGTCTGGAGATGATCTGCGCCGACTTCCTCGCCGGAGTGGCGGTTGAAAATGACAATGCTGAGGTTTTGCTTAGGTCGATGCGGCGTCTCTTCAGCTTCTTACCAACGGCGGAGCAGCGACAGTTTATTTCGGAGCCGCGCGTTAATGTAGGTTCCGAACCTGCGATTACGGCGGCGTGGTGAAATCGGCTTGGTGCAATGTACAACCGACTCGCCGAAGGATGCGCGCCTTCGAATACCAACGTGAGCGCCGCGTCGCCGGGCTGGTCCGTTGGCCGCCGTACCCCGGTATCCGACTCATGCTTAAGATGCCTAAAAATATCTTAGGCATGCCTATTGACATGCCAATGAAGCCGCTGTGTAGGCATTCCTGGAGGGGATATGGACAAGAGCGAAATCCTCCGACAGATGATTGCGGAAAAGCAGGTCAGGTCGAGCTTTACCAGGCGATGATCGCGGAGTGGGAGAGGGAACTCGGTATCAGTTTGGCCAGCGGTGATGTCGCGCCCACGGCCCCTAGCGCCACCGGCAAGAAGCTAGACAAGGCGGCGGTAGGTGGTGACCTGCTTGGACTGGTGCACGACTGGGAGTTCTACAAGAAGTCCGAGCCGGAAGCTGCGAGGCTGTTTCTTGAGAAGGTCGGGCACCCGGTTAAGACGCAGACCATTCTGGACGCGATACTTCTCCTGCGCGATCATCTAATTCATCTGTTCAATGGCATTCAGGCGGGCGCCGGCGGCCATATGGGCTCGCGGATCGGCGCGCTGACTTTAGAACCTCTGCTGGCGCTGTTCAGGCAGCTGGGAACATAGCGCTGCGAATCCTGGTGCTGCTGGGCAAGTGCCAAAGAGCCGCAGCAACTCAAGAGCAGGCAGATGCCCCAGCGTTTACCGCGAAGAGCGTTTTTCAGAACGGCAGTAATCAGACTAGGGACCATGCCGCCTCTCCGGACAGGTGAGCGCAGTTTTCGGGCCTATTTGCTGACGACTTGCGGAGGCAAGTCGCGCGAGGGAAGGTAGCGGGGTTATACCTGAACTCTGCTGCTTTTTCTACGGATTTCAGGAAGCGCAAGCTATAAGAGGCGGGTAGAATCCTCAGACCACTTAAAGGAACGAGTCCTTTTGAGAGTGCGCGCTAGCCTTTTCCTATTTGTTCTCGCGGCGATGGCGATGACGGCGGGCTCCGCGCGCCCCGCGTCCACAGCCGAAGAGCAGACGGCGCGTTACTTTGAATCCATCAGGCACGATCCATTGTTACTGCTGGCGTTTTTGCGCGACATGCCCAAAGGCGGAGACCTGCACAACCATCTCTCGGGCGCGATTTACGCCGAAAGTTACGTCGAGTTCGCGGCCCGCGATGGGGTATGCGTGGACCGCAAAACTCTGGCGCTCTCTCCGCCGCCCTGCGACGAGGTCGCGGGACGTCCACTAGCCAGCGAGGCCTGGAAAGACGCTGTGCTCTACCGGCAGATGATTGATGCGTTTTCCATGCGCCACTTTGTTCCTGGCGCCGAATCCGCTCATGATCATTTCTTTGATGCTTTCGGAAAATTCGGCCTGGTAAGCCGCGCTCATACTGGCGAGATGCTGGCGGAAGTGACCGCGCGCGCTGCCGAAGAGCATGTCAGCTACTTGGAATTGATAGTCGCCATCGATCGCAGTGAAGCTGCGCTCTTAGGTGCGCGCCTAGGCTGGGACGACGACCTGTCACGATTTCGCGAAAAACTGCTGAGCAACGGACTGGCCCACGTGGTTGCCGCCAGCCGGCAGTATCTGGACGCATCGGAGGCGAAAATGCGCGAACTGCTGCGCTGCCAGAGCGCGCATCCGGACGCCGGCTGTTCCGTATTGGTGCGCTACCAATATGAAATCTATCGCGGATTTCCGCCCGAGCAGGTCTTCGCGCAGACGCTAGGAGGTTTTGAGGTTGCGCAGGTGGATTCGCGCGTTGCCGGCATCAACATGGTTATGCCGGAAGATGGTTACATCTCCATGCGCGATTTTTCCCTGCACATGCGCATGCTCGAGTTTCTGCACCGGCAATATCCCCGCGTCCGCATCAGCCTGCATGCTGGCGAACTGGCGCCTGGGCTGGTGCCGCCCGAGGGGCTGCGTTTTCATATCCGCGAATCTGTCGAGCGTGGACATGCTGAGCGCATCGGCCATGGTGTAGACGTAATGCACGAACGCGATCCCATGGCCCTGTTGCGGGAAATGGCTGAGCGCAAGGTGCTAGTGGAAATCTGCCTGAGCAGCAATGACATGATCCTGGGCATACGCGGATCCCAGGAGCCATTGATGATGTATATGCACCAGGGGGTGCCGGTGGCGCTGGCTACCGACGATCCGGGGGTAGCGCGCTCCAGCATGACCGGCGAGTACCAGCGCGCCGTTGAGACTTATAACCTCGGTTATGCCGAGTTGAAGAAGATGACGCGCGACAGCCTGGAATACTCATTTATTCCAGGGACAAGTCTATGGGCGGCGGATTCCCGGCAGCGCCGAGAGGCCAGTGCATGCGCTTCGGAAAAGCCAGCTGCGCAGACCACATCATCCGGCTGTCAGGGTGCGCTGGCAAAAAGCGAGCGTGCGCGGGCGCAGTGGGGTTTGGAGGCAGCCTTCGCTCGCTTTGAGCAAAAATATTCCCAACGGAATGCCCCGTCAGGAGTGAACCAGCGCTGACGTAGCGGTTCAGTCCTGGCGATGCGAATGTCCCTGTCCTTCGTGCATCTGGCGCTCGACCGACCAGATGTCCGCCACCTTCTGCTCGAAAGGATAGAGGTGCACCATCCACCCGAAGACATGCGGCATGAAGGCACCGCCGGCTGCATCGCAGGCTTCTCTGGTAGCAATGGAGCCCAGCAATCCGAATTTGGCGTTCGGCGGAAGCGCTTCCTGGCGGCGCTCCGGGGGAGGCATGCACAAGTTCACGTGCAGGTGCCACTGGGCCACGCTCAAGGGAATGCGGCGGTCGAGCTCTTCCTGGTTTACTTGTGCGGGCGCGGTGTACATGGCACCGATCAGGCGAAACTGATCGCCCTTCTTTTCATAGAGCAGCGAAGTTGGATGTGAGGGGTCGAACTTGAACGCCGCTTCGAAACCGTACATGTAGTTGGTGAAGTGATACATCTTCTGCGGCACATTGGGCAGAAAGATCTGGTAGCCGTCACGCAAGGCCTCTCGATAATCCTTGTAGGCGTCGAGTGCCTTGCGCGCCGCCTGAACAATTTCATCGGCGCGCTGTTGATCGCCCGGCTGGAACTTGCGCAACGGAGTCATCCGCATATGCGCTCCTATATCGAGGTGGCGAGAGGACATGGCATGCACGGAGTGGTTGATCTGCTGCGCGTCCTCATCCTGTTTCGCTGGCGCCGATATGGCACCGCTCTGGTGTTGATGTTGCGCTAACGCGGCCGCGGCGGCGAGCAACAGCGTTGCTCCCAGCGTTAGAGTCGCCCTCTCGATTTTTGCTGCGGTCATCTTTGGTGCCTCGATGACGGTGCCATCTTTCTAACCCGAAACCACGCCTTGGGTTGTCGCCTCAAGCGGAAACGGTCCCCGGCTGAGCTCTGCTTTGACTCCAGCCGAGACCGCCGCCGCGCTTAGGCCGGAGGCCATGCAATCGGGAACGCCGATGCCGCGATAGGCGCTGCCGGCCAGGGCCAGCCCCAAAAAGCGGCTCGACCCGCAGCTTGAGTATCTCTGACAACTCCCGGCGGACAACTGCAAGCAATTCCGCGTCGCTCAAATGCGTTGCCGCCTCGGATTCCGGGCCGCCCAGAAAAGCGCGCAGTAGCCCGCATCCTTCTGGAGCGCGGTGAGAAAATTTGTTGTGCACAAAAGTGCAGGCCATAATTTTCTTGCCTTCACGGCGGGGTACAAGAAATCCGAAGCCGGGAGGGAGACCGGCAATCGCAGCGCGCTCATAGCCGAAAGCCAAAACGATCGAAGAAGTGCTGCGCACCCACTCCAGCTCCGCAGCCAACTCGGCGCTGGTATTTTCCAGCAGAACGGCGGCGACGCGCACCGGGGCAGCGAGCACCACGCCGTCGAAGTCTTCACCGCCATGGTGCTCGGTTGAGACTCTCCATTTTCCCGCCGCCGCTCGGAAACTTAACTGGTGCACGGATGCGCCCAAGCGCAAGTTCGCAGGCGGGAGCTGGGCAGCGATGGCCTCCACCAATTGCTGCATACCGTTATGGAACGACGTGAACAGCGGCTTGCGCTCGACGTCTCCCTGCGCGGCCTTTCCGCTATGAGAATTACGCACGCCGCGAATGAGACTGCCGAAGCTGCGTTCCAAAGTTACCAGGCGAGGGAGGATGTGCTGCGCGCTCAGGCCGTCCGCATCGCCGCCATAAATTCCGCTGAGCAGCGGCTGTACGAGGCGGTCCACCATGGCGCCGCCGAAGTGCCGGCTAACGAAGCTGGCTACGCTTTCATCCGCATCTGCCTGTCGCGGCCGCTGAAAACGTTCCCACAGAATTCGCGCCTTGGTAACCGCGGAAAACAGCGGAGACTTCAAAACAGGGGCGAGCCTGGTAGGCACGAAGAATTGCAGCCCTTCAGGAAGGGGCAGCAGCTCCCCCTTGAGCAGAATGTAGGTGTGGCGGCCGGCGTCATTGGAGGCGATGAGCTGGCCTCCCAGTCCAAGCCAATCGCGGGAGATTTGCGCCATCCAGGATTTCTCGGTAAGAAACGAATCCGGGCCAGCTTCGACGACGAAGCCATCCTGGGTGCGCTCCGTGCGGATAATGCCGCCGAGACGATTGGCGCTCTCGAACAAAACGTACTCCAATTCCGTCCCGCTGCGTCGCCAAATCTCGAGGCACAAAGCGGCGCTCAGGCCGGCAATACCCCCACCGATGATCGCCACCCGTTTCATCGGGAGTTACGCTTGGAAGGGAAAAGTGAGTTTTCTTGTGAGGTCGCCGCCTGCTGCTGGGGTCGCATCCGCGAACGTGCCAGCTCTGCGAGCGTGGCGATAAAAGTTGCGGAGTCATTCAGCGATTCCGCGCGCCAGAGGTCCATTCCCTGCTGCGCAGCGAACTGTTTGCAAGCGACATCAATGTCGTAAAGTATTTCGACGTGGTCGCAAACAAATCCGATGGGCTGAATAAATACGCCCCGCTCGCTGTGCGCTTTCAAATGCAGAATGATCTCTTCGACAGTAGGGCCAAGCCAAGGTCCGCCCAACATTCCTTGACTCTGGAAGGCAAAAAGCCAATTCTCCGGACGCAATTGAACTGCTTGCGCTACCAATGCGGCAGTCTCCTTGGCCTGCCGCTCGTAAGCGTCGCCATGCGCAACGGCACGCTGGGGGACGCTATGCGCCGTAAAGATGACTGGGATCTCCACGCCTGCTTGGGCGCAGGCGCGCTTCCATCCGGCGCTGAGTTTTTCAGCAAAGGCGCGCACCAACAACGGATGGTCGTGCCAGCTTTCGACAAAGTCAATGTCGAAGGGCGTTCCTGTCTCTCCCATCACCGCCTTGCGATAAAGACCGACGCTGGTGCACGAGTTCTGTGGGGCAAGGCAAATGATCACGGCTTGGGTGACACCATCTGCCGCCATCTGTTGCACCACGTCGGCGATATAGGGCCTCCAGTTACGCATTCCGACATACACCGGAACTCCGAGCTCGCGCGCGAGCGCACGGGCCTGGTTCATCGTCATCTCGGTGAGAGGAGAGCGCCCCACCTGCATATATCGACGCTTCACCTCTTCTACCGCAAACTGCGATATGGACCGGCCGCCACTTACATTACGTAAAAAGTCGGGGATATCTTCGAGGCGCTCCGGGCTCCCGTGGGCCAGCAGCAGGACGGCATGCTTTTCGGAATTGGCGCTGGTTGCGGTCATTTAATGTCCGATACCGTGGGCGGACAATAGCCGCGCCGAATGCTCGTGAACATAGTTTGCGAGAGCGCGAACATTCTCAACCGGAGTGCCGGGCAAAACTCCGTGGCCAAGATTAAAGATGTGCCCGGGGCGCCCGCCAGCCCGCCGCAGAATATCGGCAGCGCGCATCTTGACATCGTCCCAGGATGCAAACAACACCGCGGGATCGAGGTTTCCCTGGATTGCGCCGCGAAAGCCGAGCGCCTGCCAGGCTGCATCGAGGGGGATGCGCCAGTCAATGCCGATTACGTCCGCCCCGGTTTCCTGCATCGAAGGCAGAAGCGTCGCGCTCTCCGTTGCGAAATATATGATTGGCGCCCCGGTCTGCTTGAGGTTGTGTATGAGTTCCGCACTGCGCGGAAGCACATAGCGGCGGTAATCTTCGGGGCTGAGGCATCCAACCCAGCTATCGAAGATTTGCAGAACATCGGCGCCGGCACGCACCTGGGCGGCAACGTAGCCGGAAAGGACGCTCACAAGCTTCGACATCAACTTGTTCCATGCGGCAGAAGAGCGGTACATCATCTTTTTAGTCTCGATGAAGTTGCGAGAGCCGCCACCCTCGATCATGTAGCTAGCCAGAGTAAAGGGGCCGCCGCAAAATCCGATGACCGGCAAACGCGGGCCAAAATGTGCAACTACTTTCTTCACTGACTCGGCAACGTAACTGAGCTCGGCAATGCATCCGTCGTCTGCGCGCAAGCGGCTGATGTCCTCAGGCTGCCGCAATGGATTTTCGATTACCGGGCCTTCGCCGCTGGCAAAATGAAAGCGCATTCCCATGGGCTCCAGCGGCAGCAGCAGGTCGGCAAAGATGATGGCTGCATCCACCCCCAGCTTTTCCGCGGCGGAAACGGTCACCTCCGCGGCAAGCTCGGGCGATTTGCAGATTTCCAGGATGGAGTGGCGTTCGCGCAGGGCTCTATACTCGGCCATGTAACGCCCTGCCTGACGCATAAACCAGACCGGAGTCGCATCCACCGGCAGGCCCTTGCAGGCTTTTACCAGGCGGGATTCGGGGGCCGACATTGCTTCAACTGTATAGCATTGAGCGGTATTTGTGGCAGGGAGAGAAGGCGACGGGCAAGCAGTTTCAGGGGATCAAATGCAGCCGCCGCTTGAGCGAGGCGCCGTGAATAGGCGGTTTTTCTTTGAGATGAAGGGAAAAAATGGACAGTAAAGGATCAGCCAGGGCAGCCAGCAGCCAATCGCTTTCCAGTAAAGGGCCCACATGGTTTCCACCCACTATTCGATCTTAGGATTCGGGAAGTTGGTCAAGAGTTGACCGGCATTCTACATCAAACATTTTGGGCAAAGACTCGGGATGTTCGCCGCCTAGTAAAAAATCTTTGATCCAAGTTACTAGCCGCTGCGGGCAAGTTCGTACAGGAACTGAACGTGCGAACGAACGCCACCGTCCATGCCTTGGATCTTAGGGTTACCAGACTCGATCACGTAGTATTCGTCCGGCGCATGCGCGCCACTGCCATGGCCGAGGCCGAAGTGCCCGGCGGGCAGGCGCAACGGATCACCGGTGAAAACATAGCCGGGCCAGGAGCCGGCGTTGCGCGGCAGCAGGATTGGATCCAAGCCGAAGCGGCGATAGACAGCAAGCTCGGTGCGGATGATGGTGGAGTCCGCAGGCGTGCTGGTAGGATCGTAGCCGCCGCTCATGTTGACTTCGATGTCGCCGAAGCCGTGCTTGGCGAGGTGCGACTTGAGCGCGGCGAGCGCTCCGGCGGCAGTCATGTCGGGCACCAGGCGCATGTCTATTTTGGCGACTGCTTTGTGCGGCAGGATGGTCTTGCCGCCGGGGCCGGTGTAGCCTCCGACCAGGCCCTCGATGTTGACGGTAGGCCGCGACATCAGCAGCTCAAGTGATGCCTGGAAGTTCACATCGCGCACCCAGTGCTGCACACTGAGCAGCTTCTTCACGCCGGCTTCGTCCAGCCGGCGCGCGGCCTCGGCAATCATGTTTTTCTCATCCGCCGAGAGTGCACGGGCGCTGTTCGCGAAGCCTTCGATGGCGGGATCGTTGCCGTCAGCCGAGACCAGCGTGGCCAGTGCCAGCACCAGATGCCACGCCGGGCTATCCACCCGGGCCTTGTTGCTGGAGTGGATATCGAGTCGCGGCCCGCGGCCCCAGCGTTCTCCAGTGGAAATCAGTTCACATTCGACTACGCCCTTGGCGCCCAGGGTGATAGTGACATTGCCATCGAGTCCCTGCGAGGCCTGCGGCATAAAGATGCCAGCGCAGCGGCGGAGCGCTGCCAGCACCTCAGGCCGGCGGACGACCTGCGGAAAATGTGGCGAACCGATCTCTTCTTCACCCTCGGCGACCAAGACGAAGTTGACGGGGAGCTTGCGGCCGGCGCCGCGAATGGCGTGCAGCGCTGCGAGAAACGTGGCTTCGGGTCCTTTTTGGTTGACGGCACCGCGTCCCACCAGCACTTTGCCAAGTCCAGGCTTATCCACCAGCCGCGCTTCAAAGGGCGGCGCTGACCATTCCGACGGGTCCACCTGCTTGACGTCATACATGAAGTAAAGCCCGAGGGTCTTTGGCGCGCCGGCATCGAGGGTAGCGAAAATTCCGGGTTGGCCATCGGTGGGAATTTTCGTGACCTGCTGGAAGCCGGTATCGCGCAACATGCGCATGGTCAACTCGCAGCCTTCGTTTACGCCACGGTTCTCGGCGGCGATGGAGGGCTGGGCGATCCATTGCTGCAGCCGCTGCACTGCCTCGTTATGACCCTTCTCAATCTCTGCCCAGATGGGAGTGAAATCAGTCTCAGCGTTCTGTGCAAGGCTAGGCCAGGCGAATGCCGCCGCGCCCACTGCGGTGGTGGTTATGAATTCCCGTCGATTCATGGCGTGGGAGAATAAACAAAACTGCACTGGTTGTCGAGAGCACCGGTACAACCAGAGTGGATAAGAGACCTGCTGGCGCAGTTCTCGACTTGTAGCAGCATACGACAGTAGTATCTTCTTGTAGCGGAGTCACAACGAGGACCGCTTAATGACTCGACGATTGACGATGGCGCAGGCGCTGATCGGGTTTCTGAAGCAACAGTATGTCGAGCGCGATGGCGTGGAGAATCAATTCTTCGCGGGCTGCCTGGGAATCTTCGGGCACGGAAATGTGGCCGGCATCGGCGAAGCCCTACAAGAGAACCCTGACTTTCCTTATTACCTGTGCCGCAACGAGCAGGCGATGGTGCACATGGCATCCGCCTTTGCAAAAATGAGCAATCGCCTCCGGACCCTGGTTTGTACCAGCTCGATCGGCCCGGGGGCCACGAACATGGTAACGGGAGCCGCCGCCGCCACCATCAATCGCTTGCCGGTGCTCCTGCTGCCGGGCGATATCTTCGCGCGCCGAAACTTGGCGACGGTCTTGCAACAACTGGAGTCGCCCGAGTCTCCGGATTTTTCTGTCAATGATTGCTTCAAGCCGGTTTCACGTTACTGGGACCGAATTCAACGCCCGGAACAGATCTTAACTGGTTTGCCGGAGGCGATGCGTGTCCTTGCCTCGCCCGCTCAGACCGGGGCGGTGACCTTGTCGCTACCTCAGGACGTCCAAACCGAGGCATTCGATTATCCTGACGAATTTTTCGAAAAAAGTGTTTGGAAGATCGCGCGCCCGCGGGCGGATGCCGAAGCATTACAAACCGCGGCCGAATGGATACGTTCGGCGCGGCGGCCACTGATCATCGCTGGCGGCGGCGGGATTCCAGTTGGCGAAACCCAGGCGGGGAAGGGTGCGCTTCGCTATGAGCATCCGCAGGCGGCCGGCGGTGTCGGCGTTACTGGCACCTCCGCCGCCAACATTCTCGCCCGAGAGGCCGATCTCATTATAGGAATCGGGACCCGCTACTCCGATTTCACCACTGCTTCCAAGACGGCATTCCAGAACCCGGATGTGCGGTTCATCAATCTCAACATCACCGAATTTGACGCGTATAAGCAGGCAGCATTGCCCCTGGTCGGCGACGCACGGGCGAGCTTGGAGGAATTGGAGCACACGCTTGCGGACTTTCGCGTCGAGCAAGATTACGCCCGGCGGATTGAACGCCTAGGCCAAGCATGGGCCAAGGAGGTGGACCGCTTGTGCCACGCCCAGGAAGGCCCAGGCATCAGCCAGGCGCGAGTCATTGGGGCGGTCAACGAATTCAGCGGCCCACGCGACGTGGTGGTATGCGCCGCGGGAAGCCTTCCCGGCGATCTGCACAAGCTCTGGCGCACCCGCGATCCCAAGGGTTACCAGCTCGAGTACGGTTATTCATGTATGGGCTATGAAATCGCAGGCGGTCTGGGCGTGAAGATGGCCGATCCCAGCCGTGAAGTGTATGTCCTAGTCGGGGACGGTTCCTACCTGATGATGTCGCAGGAGATCGTGACTTCCATCCAGGAGGGCTACAAACTGAACATCGTGGTCATCGACAATCACGGCTTCAGCAGTATCGGCGGCTTAAGCCGGGCTTGTGGGAGCGGCGGCTTTGGCACGGAGTATCGCTACCGCAAAAACGGGAAACTCGAGGGCGAGTTCATCGAACTCGATCTGGCCGCAAATGCCGCCAGCCTGGGAGCCTGCGCCGTGCGGGCAGAGACGCGGGAGGAGCTCTCCAAGGCGCTTTCGGCGGCCCTCAGCGCCGATCGGACGTCCGTAATTGTGATTGAGACGGACCTGAATCAGCGGGTTCCTGGTTACGAGTCATGGTGGGATGTTCCAATCGCCGAAACTTCGCAACTTGAAACTGTCCGGACGGCGCGCAAAGCCTATGAAGAAGGGATCGGTAAGGAGCGCTATTTCTTCCGGAAACGGGGGCAGAAAAAAGAGCAAGAGGCATCGCTCAAGGATCATCGCTGATGCAACAGTTGTCTCGGTTCGTTGTGCACTCCCACTCGCTGCCCTTACAAACGGGAGGAGAGCTTCTCCATCTGCCGCGCGAGAAGGCTGAGTGGGAGTGGATGAGCTTCTTCGTCCACCGGATTATTCCCGGCGATGCGCGGCAATTCGGCTCCTCCGGTGAGGAAACAGCGCTGGTTCTGCTGGGCGGCCGTTGCGTCGCCGATTGGGGCGAGGGGGGCCGCGAGATCGGCGAGCGCAAACATGTGTTTGACGGGTTGCCCTATGCGCTCTACCTGCCAGCGGGAAGTCGCGCCAGCGTGCAAGCGAAAACTGCGTGCGAAATCGCGGAGTGCCGGGTTCCGGCGAGCGCTTCAAAGGCAACGGTGCGACTGGTGACGCCACGCGATGTGGCCGTATCCCTGCGCGGCGGCGGTAACGTATCGCGCCAGATTGTGGATGTCATGCCGGCCAGCTTCCCCAGCGAGCGAGTCATGGCGGTTGAGGTTTATACCCCCGGCGGCAACTGGTCCAGCTACCCACCGCACAAGCATGAAGTGCATAATCCGCCGGCGGAAGTGGATCTTGATGAGATTTACTACTACCGCATCGACCGGCCGGAGGGCTTTGCGTATCAAAGGTTGTATTCGTCCGATGGCTCTCGCGATTTGGTGGTGACGGCGCGCGATGGGGATGTCGTACTGATACGCGATGGCTACCATCCGGTGGTGGCCGGTCCCGGGTACAACGTCTATTACCTCAATTTTCTCGCGGGAAGCGCCCATTCACTAGCGAATACAGAAGATCCGAAGCACATTTGGATTCGCACGGCATGGGGTGAGCCGGGGCCGGGCCTGCCAATGGTGTAGCTCACCGACAGATCAGCAGGAATGTTCGGTCGGGCCACATCGCCTCGCAAACTCGCGTGCTATTATCCGGCCCCACCTTATTTAGCCACGGCCCAATGACGCATTTGATTTCAATCCTCTGCGAGCGCAAAACATACCAAGTACTCGCCTTCATAGTACTCCCGCTGCTGCTGTGGGCTGGAGAGGCGCCGGCCTCGGGCACAGCACGCGATGTGGCCGTCGCAAGCATGACAGCAATCACCGAGCTGCGCCTGCCTGAGTGGCGCTGGCATGCGGCGGATGCTTCGGTGCTGCACCCGGAAGCAATTGCATTCGATGACGCGCAGTGGCAATCCTTCAAGGTAGGCGATGAATGGAACACTGGGCCAGTCTGGTTCCGGCGATGGATGCAGATCCCCGAATCGAACGCCGGCTATGGGCTGCGAGGCGCCCTGCTGCGCTTCCGCGTCCGCATCAGCGGCGAAAATCCGGTTCATCTCACCATCTTCTTCAACGGAGCTAAGGCGGAGGAGGGCAACGACCTCGATCCCATTATGCTCACGCGCAGTGCAACGCCGGGCGAGCGCGTACTCATCGCGATAAAGGCGACGGTACCCGGCGGACGCACCAGCTTGCAGCAAGGACAACTTGAAGTCGAGGCGCCAGCAGGGCGTCCTGACCCCAGGACGTGGCTGCAGGAATTCCTTTCCGCGGAAGCAATGATTCGTGCGCATCCGGACGAGGGACGGGAGCAGCACCTGCAGCAGGCAGTCGCTGCCCTCGATTGGGACAGGCTTAAGAGCGGCGATCAGGCAGGGTTCGACCGTTCGCTGACAGCAGCTCGGGAGCGCATGCGGCCGCTAGCGCCGTGGCTGAAGAGCTTCAACATCCACGCCACGGGAAACTCGCACATCGATATGGCGTGGCTATG
>WNGN01001676.1_pt1 | contig 15759 bp, 10 predicted proteins | sample 5400561 | NCBI WGS metagenome assembly WNGN01 (sample SAMN13153379, study PRJNA577476) | soil metagenome | isolation source: 115 cm soil or saprolite under Garry oak tree replicate 2 | place: USA:California | collected 2016-06-15
AGGGATTTTCCAACTGGACTCCACGTACTCGCGCAACGCCGGCTTACCGGAGATCGCTGGGAGCCCCGGTGGCAAGACGATCGCGTCGTCGGTCCAATACGACAGAATGCGTTCGATGTCGCGACCCCTCGAGGAAACAACTGCCCACTCGGCGTCTCGCCGAAGCAGCTCGCGTCTTGCCAATGTCAAATCCAATTTGGACTTCCCTTGGGAACGAGACGACGGGGCCATGACTGCGTGAATCACCGGTGACCGGTTTAGCGTTTGTCTCTCTAAGGGTCAGCCGGGACCCCGGCGACGACCGCTTGTCCGACCGTCCACGTCCCGACAGCTCGAGTTCAAATCCATTTGAGGGAATTGAACTCATCCGCTCCGAGGCTCGCTGTCTGCGTGGGCCGTCGCTGGCACGCCGACAATGTACGTTATCAGCCTCGATTATTGGGTCGGAATTCATTTAAAAAGCCGCAGGCATCGAATCGTGCATTCTACCCAGCGAGGCCCCGCCCTCCCGGTCGTGGGAACGGCGGCAGGGGGAACATGACCATGGCGGACATCCAGAAGGTGGCGAGCGGGATTCCCGGACTCGACGATCTGATCGAAGGCGGATTCTGGCCCAAGTCGACCGTCGTCATCTTGGGCTCGAGCGGGACGGGCAAGTCCACGTTCGCGATCCAATTCCTGATGGAAGGCATCGAGCAAGGAGAGCAAGCGCTGTACGTGACGCTCGAGGAGCCCCCGGAACAGATCATGCACGAGGCGGACCTCATGGGCTTCGACATGCGCAAGTACTACGAGAAGAGCCTCTTTTTCATCCATCTCAAAGGCCGCAATTTCAAGAAGATGATCGAGGAGCAGCTGCCGCAACTCGTCAAGGCCCGCGCGGACTACAACATCAAGACGCGCGTCGTGATCGACCCGATGACGCCGGTCATCTGGGCGACCGCGGAGAAGCTCGAGCAACGCGAGTTGATCGGCAAGTTGTTCTACACGCTCAAGGAACTCGGCGTCGTCCTGTGCACGGTCGAAGAACACGCGAAGCCGGGCGAGACGATTGGCGAGGACGTCCTCCTGCCAATCTATCTCTCGGACGGCGCAATCCATCTCGAGTACTATCCGATCGGCGGGGCGTTCAACCGCACCGTGAAGCTCCTCAAGATGCGCGGCGTGCACCACGGCGAGGGCGTGTACCCGTACCTGTTCGCGCGCGGCGTGGGCATCGTGGTCCGATCGAGTCCGACGCGGATCCCCGAGGAGCAGAGTCGAAGCCACGTCAAGACGTTCGATGAGGCGATCAAGACCGCCGAGGCGATGAAGGCGCCCGCGCGCGTGATCGAGCGCATCAGGAAGATGCAGAAGCACTGGGATTACGACTACTCGCCGGAAGAGGCCCTGCAGATCCTGTTCAGTTCGTACGGGTTGAAGCGGGGCGGATAGATGCCCTACGCGGGCCAGGTCGACAAGACGATGGGGGCCGACACGGTCGGCCACCTGAAGCATCTCCTCGAGACGGAACTGAAACGGGCGCGGGAGGAGAACGACCTCGACATCGCGATGTTCTCCGGCGTCGACGGCCGAATCTTCTCGTCGTCGATTCCGAACCAGCTCGATCCTCGCGAGTACCGCTTGCTGAACCTCCTGAAGGGCAACCTGGCCCACATCTGCAGCCAGCTGAGCGGCCAGAACATGATGATGTCCGTCCAGCAGTTCGAGGCCGGCACGATCATCATCTCCGGGGTCGGGGACCGCGCGTTCCTCGTCTTCCTGACGACGAAGCCGGTCGAAATCACGAAGATGCAAGGGGTCCTCGCGAACGTCGTGACGACGTCGATCGTCGTCCGCCATCTCTTCGAGTCCCGGCCCATCACGCCGGAGATCCTCGCCTCCTATGACGAGGCCGTCGCGGGGGAACTGAAGCGGCTCACGCGCATCCTGTTCGTCGAGAAGTTCGGCGAGACGAAGGAGTTCAAGAAAAACAAGGAGATCGCGCAGTACCTCCAGTCGAAGCTCGGCCCGCTCGTCGGACCAGGCCCCCTCCAGGAGATCGTCACGATGGCGTACAACGAGGTCGGCACGACCGCGCCGTACATGACGCCGGCGCACTGGGACCGATTCCTGACGATCGTCGTCGATCGACTGCGGGACCTCGAGGGCGATGCGGTCGCCGCGAAAGCCGAGAAAGAATGGCGGGCGCGCCTGAAGCAGGTGCTCAGCTCGTTCGTGTGAGGATCATGCCCGGAGGTCGATCGTGATCGATGTCGCTCTCGCCTCCCTGATCGAGGACATGATCGAGAAGGCCGGGGCCGACGGCGTCGTCGAGTTCTGGCAGCGGGTCGGGGACAACCTCGCGAGCCGCATGGGGAAGGAGGCGTACCTCGGGTGGACGTCCTTCAACGTCGCCGTGCGTGAGGCCCGGACGGCCTTCAGCATCGAAGGCGAGGTGACGCCGCTCACGGACATGGCCATCACGGATGTCGACGGCGACGTCGCCGGGTACCTGTACGCGATGCGGCAGTGCTGCTACGTCCCGACGATCTTCCGCACTCGGTTCGCGGTCGGCCGGATGAGCCCGGCGGACCAGGTCGTGACGGACGAGTACAACGAGAACGTCCACAACATCGCGGTCTGCAACTTCTGCGTGTTCCACGAGCGATTCCGGGAGGAGATCGCGAAGAACATCTCGGTGGCGGGGAACTCGCTCGCCTGCTTCCTCCTCGCCACGCGCGGCTGGAGCGGAGAGACGAAGATCTCCTCGAAGAACGTGGCGCAGGTGAACATCAACGAGGACCATATGCGCGCCCTCCTGCGGAACTACGAGTGCGTCTATGCGCTCGTCATGCGCGGCGCGCGGATCAAGGGAGAGCGCTGAGATGGCGTCCGAATCCCGGATGCCGGAGAGCAATCCGTTCGTCGAGATCGCGACGCATCTGTTCCTGGAGGATATCGCCACGAAGGTCGGCATCGCGGGGCTCAACAACTACCTCGTGTCCCTGTCGAAGAACCTCGCGGCCTCGATGCCGAAGGAGGAGTACGCGAGCTGGTCGGAGTTCCTCTCCGCCCTGTCGACGGGCCAGTCGATCCTCTCGACCTTTGAGGAAGTCCGTCCGATCACGGAGCACTGCATGTCCACGTTCCGATCCCCGTTCGAGCGCGGTTGGCGGGAGTACGCGAAGCGCGTCGGGGCGTTCGCGCCGGTCCATCGGGAGGTGGCGCGATACTACAACCAGAAGGTGCGGCCCACGGCCGTCACGTCGATGCACGTCGTCCTGCACACGTTCCGGGAAGCGGCGGCGGCCCGCGTCCATGTGGGCCACGACGGCGTCCGCTATGAGCCGGTGGCCTCGGCCTGGGTCGACGGCGAGGTCCAGCTCCCGGACGGGCCGAACCTGGAGTCGCTGTTGAAGCGCGCCGATATCTCCCGCACGAAACTCGGCATGCTGATGCGGAACCACTCGGACGTCTGGCTCCTCGAGCCCGCATGACTATGCGCGTTTCCTCCGACGGAGGGCGATGGTCAGGAGCATGACGGGCACGAACACGCCGATCCCGATCAGGACCGTCCAGGCGGTGCTCAGCGGCGCGGTGCCGCGGTAGAACAGGCTCGTGGCGACCGCCTCTCCTTTCGCGGGGTCGATGATGCCGTTCCCGTCCAGATCCGCCTCGACGCGCACCTGATGGGTCCCCGGTTGGAGTCCCGAGGGCAAGTAGGCGAACGTTTCCGTGACTTGGGCTCCCGGATTGAGTCGAGCGATCTTCCGGGTGCCGGCCAGGGCGCCGTCGACGTAGAACCGCACCGTCACGTTCACCGCGGCGGTGGTCCCGTCGTTCCGGAACGTGGCGCTCAGCACGATCGGCGTGATGATGCTGATCGCTTTCTCTGCGGTCGTATTCTCGTACGTCGAGCCGGCCAGGGACGCGACCTGGACCACGAGGGTCACAGTCCCTTCGGTCGGTGGCGCGGTGACGTTCAAGGTGAACGTGGTCCGGTTGCCGGTCGTGGTCGTCGGACTCACGGCGGTCGGTAGGCCGCCTCCGTTGAGGTGCCACCGGACGGTGTACGTGACCGCTCCGGTCGGCCCGCCGTTGATCGTGAGGTTGTACGCGCTCACCTGACTCGGCGCCAAAGCGGGCGGTCCCGTGATCGTCCCGAAGATGGGCCCTTGGGCGGCCGCGGGAGCGAGGACGAGGGCAAAGACCGCGGCGAGGATCGCTAGAGCCATCGGGCCCGACTTCCGCGTCGTTCATCGCCTCCGCCGCGAGAGGAACAGCCCGACCCCGACGGCCGCGATCGCGCCGACGATGACGGCGATGAGCGGCAGGTTCAGCGGCGGCGACGGCGTGATGTCCGGCCCGCTCACCGTCGCGCCGGGAGACGCGAGGACTGGGAGTTGAAGGGTGAACGTCTTCGACGCCGAGACGGCCATCGAGTCCTGCGCGGTCACCGTGAGGGCGACGGACGCCCCGCTCGGGCCGCCGGTGGACTGAGCCCGCAGGCCCACCTTGACCGTGCTCGTCGCCTCCACGGTGAGGTTCGAGAGGGTCGCGCCGACCGGCGACCCTCCGCTCGGGATCAGGGTCACGGACCATCCGAACGCCGCGAGATCGTCGGGATTCGTGATCGCCAACGTGACCGTCTCGCGCGCGTTGCCGGAGTTCGTCACGAGGAGGGTGTAGTTCAGGATTCGCCCGTCGAAGACGGGCGCCGCGGTGTCGAGGCCGAGGCTCAGGCCGCGCACGCGCAGGATGTCCACCTGGACGTCGACGCTCCCCAGGTTCGTGCCGTCCGTCGCCGAGGTCGCGACGATCTTGATCGTGCCGTGGTCCAGGAGTGCGTTCGCCGGGCTCTGGATCGTTACCTGGACGGAGGCGCTGCTCGCCGCGTTGCCGAAGCTCAGGGAGACCGAGCCCGGCGCGAACGTGAACTGCCAATCTCCCGGTTGCCCCCCGAAGGCGACATTCTCGGCGACGTTCCCCGTGTTGCGCGCGACGATCGTGTACGACACGGAGTCGCCGGCCACGATCGTCCGGCGCTGGGACGCGTCCCACGTCAGCGTGGCGGACCGGCTGACGACCTTGGTGAGCGCCACGTTCGCAATCGTGTCCGCGCTGACGACGACGGACATCGCCGCGCGGTAGACGACCGGAAGGCCGTTCTCTGTGGCCGACGTCGAAGCGGATATCGTATACACGCCCGCCGGGACGAGCACTTGGAACGCGCCGCTCGCGTCCGAAGTCGTGTCCAGCTCCGCGCCCGACTGGATCGTGACGGGGATCGACACCGGCACACCCGAGGGATTCCGGACGGTGCCGGACAACAGGAATCCCTGCGAGAGGGGCAGGTCGCGCGCGAACGACGTCGCGTGAGGCACCGTGATCCGGGCGAGGACTACGGCGCTTCCGAACGACCGCGTCACATAGACGTCGTACGTTCCCGGTGCCAACGGCACGGCGTACGAACCGCTCGAGTCCGCGGTCGCTTGGGCCGAGATCGCACCGCCCCCGCGACCGGTGAGCGTGATGACGGCCGACACACCCGAGCCACTGAGGGTCGCGGTGCCCGAGACCGTCGTGTTGTCGAAGGTCCGCGTGACCACGAGGTCCAGGCTCAAGGACGTCTGACCGGGCGTGACCGTCGCGGTGCCGGCGAACGAATATCGATAGAATCGGGACACGCCGCTTTCCGTGGCATTGGTCGTCCCCGTCAGGGTGACGGTGTAGCTCCCGGGGACGAGGAACGCGGTGTAGGCGCCGAAGTCATCGGTCGACACGGACAACGAACCGCCCTCGTTCCGGACGAACGACACGGGCATGGGTCCGGGGACCGGGACGCCATTGAGGAGGGCCCTCCCGGAAACCGTCGTCGCCTTCAGGAGCGGGAAGCTGAGGTTCGTCGCGGACGGTATCGCCGCCATCGACATGAACGCGTACTCATCGGCGCCGATCATCCCGCTTCCGGTGACGGCATACGACCCGGGGATCAGGTAGACCTCGAATCCGGTCGCCGTCGCGTCCACCGCCCGGCGGTCCGGACCATCGAATGTGAGTGCCGCGGCTCGGGCCGTCCCGTTGAGCGTCACGTTCCCGATGACGAGGTTCCGGACCACGATGTTGATGTCGTACGACAGCGTGCCTTCGCCGACCGCCGCGACGATCCGGTCCGTGCCTTGGTTCTGGTACCGCATGGCCCGGGTCGAGGAGACGTTCTCGTCCACGACGAGCGCGTACGTCCCCGGGACGAGGCCGAAGCCGTATCCGCCGTTCGAATCCGTCTGGGTCGCGCTGCCGACCGCGCCGTTCCCGAGGGGAACCGCGGTGACGGTCACCGGGTGGCTGAGGACCGCCGATCCGTTCACGAGGACGCTCCCCTGGACTTGGACGGGGACCGGCGTGAGGGCGATCGGCATCAGGGTGCGGAGCTGAATCGGGGACGAGGATCCGATCGAGCGATCGGCAAACCCGGCCGCAGTCACGAGTCCGGCGTACGTCCGGTTGGCGAACAGCGGGATCCGGAACTCGCCGGTCCCGTTCGTCGTGAAGACGATGTGTGCGCCGCGGTCGTCCGTCAGGCTGACGGGAGCCCCGGCGATCGCCTCGCCCGGATTCACCGCGCTGTTCCGGTTCACGTCGCGGTAGACGGTCCATCCGACCGTTTCCGACGTGGCGACGAGGGCGATGTTGAGGCGGGTCGTCCCCGTCAGGGTGACGCTCGCGAAAGATGCGCCCGCCTGGTTGAACGCCTCGAGATCGTACGTCCCGACGGGAAGGAATGTGAAATATCCTCCGGCCGGGTCGGTCTGGAGCCACACTTGCCCGGCCACGTTCGCGAGGGCCACCGTCGCGCCCGGGTTCCGGACCGCCGGGTTCGCGTCGCTCACGGTGCCGCTCAGCCGGACGCCTTGCACGAACATCGCGTCGAACGAGGTCGTGCTCCCACGGGCCACGACGACGCGACCCAACGTCGCGTACAACAGGTTCGAGGCGTAGAAGCGTCCGCTGACGAACCACTCCCCTGCCGGGAGTCGGATCGAGTACCGCGCGTTCGCATCGGACGTCGTCTGGCGGATCGTCTGCGGCTCCGACGCGGACTGGAAGCTCAGGGTCGCGAACGGCTGCGCCGTGCCGAACAAGGTGGTGGTGCCGGAGACGGTCCCGACGGGAAGAAGCGTAATGTTCAGCGACTGGTCCGCATTCGCGGCGCGGATGCGCGTCGGGATCGACGCGAGGTCTCCATCCGTCGCCGTGAGGGTGTAGTTCCCCACAAGGAGCGGGCGCACGAGGAACGACCCGTCCGCCGCCGAGGTGACGGGAATGATCGTGGAGTTCGTCTCATCGAGGAATTCCATCTGAGCCGACGGCTCGACCCCGCCAAGACTCGAGACCGTGAATCCGCGGACCGCCGCATACGGCACGGCGATCCCTTGGGTCGCGTCGGTCTGTGTGATCGTCAGGGTCGCGGCGGTCAACGTGCGTCCGTTCAACCCGATCGACACGCGATACGAGCCTTCGGGCAGACCCGCGACCGTGTAGGTCCCGTCGTTCGCCGACGTCGCAGTGCGGCTGTAAGCGAACAACGCATGCGTGAGCGTGATGGTGGCGCCCGGCGCGGAGATGTCTGTCGCCCCGAACGAGCCGTCCCGGTTCAGGTCGAAGAAGACGGTGCCTTGGGCGGCGTGGGAGGCCACGTGGAAGTCCCGCGTGATCATCCAGTCCGGAATCCCGTCCCCGTCTGCGTCGGCGGGCATGCGCATCGCCTGGTCGATTGTCACGGGGAGCGTCACGGAGGCCAAGGAGCGAGATCCGACCAGGGTCGTCCGGGTCAGGTTGCCGATCGACGCGGTGATCGTCACGTTCCCGAAGGGGACGATCGCGCTGTAATGGCCTTGCGCGTCGCTCTGCGTGACGTAGTGCGGCGTGCCGAGTTCGTCCGTCACCGTGACCCAGACGTGGGGGAGCGGTGTCGACCCGGCGTACACGGTCCCGTTCACGACCGCGCCGTCGTAGTATCGCAGGAACACGACCCCGTTCGCGACCGTGGACTGCGTGCTCAGGTCGACGGCTCCTTTGAGGCTCCCGGCCTGGATGGCGGACTGCATCCGCTGCGCCTGGTCGAAGTTCATCGCCTGCCATGCGGTCGTGTGGTTCCCCGGATCGGGGAACGGATTGTAGTACGCGGTCCGATACACGACCCTCCAGTGGGTGAGGTTCCACGCGGGGACCGGCGAATTGGCCTGAAGGGCCTGGCTGAAACCCGGGATGCCGGTGTCCATGGAGTTGAGGTCCTTCGGCGAATAGCCGACGTAGGCCCGGTAGAACATCGAGTTGTAGAACGCCGGTTGGTACTGGATCGTCGGGTTGCCTTGGATCTGATCGCCCGGAGCGACGAACTGGATCGGGATGTTCGAGCCGCGGTTCGTGTTCGCGAGGATCTGGAAGAATTCGAATGGCAAGACGCGGCCGTCCGGCAGGTTGATGACGCGGTGGTCCGACAGCTTCGCGGGCGCGTAGAAGATCCCCGTGTTCGAGCCGCTAATCGGGAACAGCCGCGCATCGACCGCGAAGTAGCCGATGTCCCATCCTGTCGCGCCTCGGACGTCGTGGTACAACGAAACGATGCGGTCCTCGCTCATCCGGCGGGTGAAGAGGCTCGTCAAGAAAATGTACTGGGCGTTGAGATATTGGAGATCCGGCGCCCACAATCCGAACGTGACCGGGTCGGCGAGGACGACCGAGATGTAATCTTGGGGCCGCGCGAAGACGCTCCGGATCGTCTCGACCGGAAGGCCCGCGTCTTGGAGGACCGCCTTCACCGCGGGCCGGAAGTCCCCGTGGTGCGTGACGAAGTCCCCCTCCAAGAGTCGAATCGTGAGGATGGCGATCCCGGCCGTCTCGTTCTGCGCCGTGATGAATTGGCCGGCGATCGCGACGCCGTCCTGGAAGTTGTCCGCCACGGTCGGGTGGGCTCCGCGGTCGACGGCCTCGAAGCCATAGTCCCACCACGAGAGGTACGCCGGGCGGAGCTCCGGGGGCGTATTCGAGTCCTGGGTCGCAAACCATTCCCACGCCGCCGGATAGTAGTCGGTCGGTTTCGGGATGCTGTAGCCGAACGCCCCGAAATAGAACGGCGCTCCGCTGCTCGGATTGTAGCCGGGCCGCAGGAACGAGGGCACGAGATTCGCGACCTGCTGATCGTATTGGGTCTTGAGCTCGAAGGGGATCGAGGCGTCGACGGCCCACCAGACGTTGGGCAGGACGACCAGGAATACGATTCCGAGGACGACGAGGACGTGACGCGGCTTGAGAGACTTCCGGACCGCATTCCGCCAGCTGCCGGCCGCGAGCGACCGGTAGGTGCGGCGCATCGTGGTGAAGTCCGCGCGGACGAGGACCTGGTCGATCGCGTACCCCGCGCTGAGCGCGAACGCGGGCGAGGCGTTGAAGATGAACCGCGCGGCCGTGATCGCCATGAAGATCGCGGCGAAGGCCCACACGACGACGAGGCTGTACGCGGGCTCCCGGCGGCGCGGAATCTGCCAGAGCAGATACGCGACTGCGAGGAGGCTCATGCCGAACGTGAACAGGCCGAAGGACAGGATCATCTGCGACATCCCGGGCGCCTGGTCCTCCGCGATCGTCGTGACGACCTTCGTCTGGACGAAGTACCCCGCGCCGGTGAAGAACGCGCTCGCCAGCGTCGGGTTGACGAGGACGCCGATCCCGAGGCCGACGACCCCGGCGATCAGGGTGCTCGGGATCACGAGCGTCCACGGGTAGTCCCGGGTCACCGTGAAGGCGAGGCCGAGGACGAATGCCGCGAAGAACAGGTACGCGGGGACGTCGAACCATACGCGGATCTGCCCGCGGACGAGGTACCATTGGAAGGCGAGGGCGAGAGGCGTCGCGAGGGCGAGCGTGAACAGGATCCATGTCCCCATCGTGTCGTCGTTCCGGAAGCGGGCGAGGAACAGCTCGACCGCGAACCAGACGATCAGGATCACGCTGACGTACGCCCAGCCTTGCCAGGCGAGGGCAATGACCGCGACGCACAGCCCGGCGAGGAGTGCGTACAGCACGCTGTTGCGGTTCTCCCGGAAGAAGCCGCGCAGGCCCGGCGTGATCGAATCCCGTCGAAACCAATTCTCGACCCATCGCTTGCGGTTCATCGTCTTCAACGCGCGGAGGAAGAAATAGAACGTCGAGACGACGAAGAACAGCGTGAACGCATCGTGATCGGCATCGGTCGAGGCGCTCCGCTGGAGATGTCCGACGCTGATCGCGAGCAACAGCGCGGCGACGAGCCCGGCCCGCCGGCCGAACGCCTCTTTCGCCAGCGCGTATGTCGGGAAGACCGTCAGGGCGCCGAAGAGGCCCGTGCTGAACAGGAACGTGAGCATGACCGCTTTCCACGCGTCCCCGAACACCGGCGCGAAGAGCCGGCCCATGAGGAGGGAGAACCACGGGAAGAGCGGCGGACGCGGATTCGGCAGGGTGAACGGATAACTCAGCATCGGATCCCTGCCCAGGTCCTTTCCCGTCTGGAACGAATAACAAAGGGCGCGATGCCAGTAGTACGAGTCCGATCCGCCAGAGAAGGCCGGCGTGGAGATCGTGTCGCAGTTGATATTCGGTTGATTGAAGGCGAGGCCGGCGACGAAGTAGACGCGGAGGAACAGCGCGACGCCGAAGATCAAAACGAGGACCGCGGCGGTCCGCCAGTGCGTGCGGAGCCAGCCTTTCCCATCGTCCAAGACTCGACAAACCTCCGGGAGGTTGCGCCCATGAGGGAACGCCTATATAGGCATTGTCGGGAATTCTCGGAGGGCGCAATCCTCCCGATGGAGCCGGCCGACAAGAGGCTTTTGGAACGGCCCTCGGACGCAACGGCGCGCGATGGGCTTAAGTCGGATGCTCACGTTCCCGCGAGGGATGAAGCGAGACCTCATGGAAATCCTGTGCTGCCCCGTGTGCAAGGGGGATCTGGAGCTCCGGGTCGAGGTCGAGAAAGACGAGATCCTCGAAGGCTCGCTCTTCTGCAAGCACTGCAACCATCGGTACGAGATCAAGGATGGAATCCCGGACCTGTTGCCCCCAGACTTCAAGTGACACGGGATGCCCAGCGCACACACTGTCATACCATACCAATCCGGAGTCCGTTGCGACGGGACGTTCGTCGACTCGGCGAGCAACTGCCCGTGCCCGAATGTAACCCTAACCGTAAAATACGGGAGGCGTTCGTGGGAGCGGGCGGTCATCGCATGACCAAATCTAAGGCGATAAAGACAAACCGAGACCGGACGCCGGGCTCGATCTCGATGGGCCATCCGGCTTCTTGGCTCATGTCGAAAAGGGGGAGTCTAGCTGACGGCCCGTTGCTGGAACCGCTCGTTCATGAATCGGACTTGAGCGGGTAGACGAAGATGGCCTCGAGAGGGTGACGAGGGTGACGCGGGTGACGAGGTGAGCGGGTCCCGAGGCGTTCTACGAGCGGCCCTCATCACGGCCGCATTCGCCGCAGCGGATGGCGTGATCCTCTACTTCGGCACGCAGCCCTCTTGGACCTTCGTCCACCGATGGGTCCTGATGGCCGCGGGCATCGGGTCCGGAATCGGCTGGGCGACCCTCATGATGAGCACGGCCAGTTCAAGCAGGCGGGCGTCCAGCGGCTTCAAATGAAATCCGCTTGGGCACGGACCACGCCCGCGCTGTCGCCGGCCTGGGCGTACGCATCGAGCGGCTCTTGGTTCAACGCCAAGAACTGTCCACCCCAGGTGAACTTCGAGAGGATCGCCCGCGCGTCCTCCGGGCGGCCGAAGATGACGAGCGCCGCGGCCAACGCCTCGACGGACGAGAGGACGAACGGCTTTCCATAGTTCACCGGGTTCGCGGCCAGGAGATAGGGCAAGGCACGGGCCACGGCTTGGGGGACCGTCGGAAACTTCCCCCGCTTCCAAGACACGTCGACGATGGCGAGGCCGCGACGTCCGGCGCGCGGCCCGTCCGCGGGAGAGAGCGCGCGATCCGCCTCGGGTGTCAGGAGGACGGCGCCGTTCGGCAAGGCCGATGGACGGGGGACGAAGGTCATGAGGCCCAACCGTTCGAGTCGGATGGACGTGCATTTCTTCGGGTCGCATTGCCCGGCATGGTACGCGACGAGGCGAATTGTTTGCAATCGAGGCTCTCCTAGGTTTTCGTGAACTCGGCGTAGAGCTGGAGTCCGAGCGGGAGCGGCCGCGTCCCCAGATGCGCCACGGAGCGCGACAAGGCCCGCGGAGTGATGTTCATCACGCGATCCGGGAGCGGGATCCGATACGTGTAGCCCAGGTCCATCCGAAGGCCCGCGCGCGATCCCAATACCGCGACTTCGCGAAGCGTGAAGCCTTCGCGGCGGTGGCGGTCCGGATGGCCTTCCGACCCTGCGGCCGCTTGGCCGTGCAGGAGGTCCGGGTGCAACGTTGCCTGCGTCATGGAGGCGGCGAGCCGCGACACCGTGGCGTCCGGGAGAAGCCGCAAGATTCGATACGGCAGGGCCTGCGCATTCGGCGTCGTCATGAAGAATCGTCCGCCGGGTCGCAGGACGCGAGTCGCCTCGGAGAGCATGCGCCCCGGTTCGTCGAGGTGCTCCAGGACTTCGGTGGCTGCGACGGCGTCGAACGACTCGTCCCGATATGGCAAGGTTTCGGCGTCGGCGCGGACGATGTGAACGCGCGCCGCGGCTGACGGATCTCGCGCCGCTTTCTTCGCGCGCACGGAGGAGACCCTTGTCTCGAGGATGTCCATCGCGACGACGTCGAAGCCGACGCTCTCGGACAAGGTGAGGGAGAGGGCCCCATGGCCGCAGCCGATGTCGAGGACTCGCGTACTCGTCGGCCTACGCGAGGCCACAATGCCGGTCGCGAGGAGTCGCTGCCGCGAGAAATATTCCCATTTGACGTAGTCGGACGGCTGGATGAGATCGATGAGGACGCGGTCGATCCGGTCCTCCGCCGGGGTCCGAAGCTTCACGGATGGCGCGGAAGCGGCGCGTGCGCCATATAGGTGTCGTAACGCGTAGCCAACTCCGGCACTTGGGCACAAAACGTATGACCCGCATCGGCGTTCCTTCCGATGCCACCGTGATGATTGAACCGACGCTGATCCGTGATGAATGATGGGCGATCTGAGTGGCCTCGATTTGTCAACGCGGAGGGTCGCGTGCACGGATGTTTTAAGTGCGAGGCACGCCGATGGGATTCCGGGATGCGCTCATGGTGAGCGGTTTCGACCTCCTCGGGCATAACCGCACGTTTCAAGTGCACTGGCTGAAGCGAGTCGTGGCGTTCTTCTTGGACCTGATCACGGTCTTCGCCCCGCTCTGGTCGTTCCTCTACCTCGAAGGCGTCCGAGCGCCGTGGGTCTACGGTGTCGCCGGTGGCGTCGTGCTGTACGCCTACTCGACCTTCTCGGAAGCGATCACTCGCACGACCATCGGGAAGTTCATCGTGGGCCTCGAGGTCCGATCCCTTCGCGGGCCGATGAGCTTGTCAAAAGCTGCGGTGCGGAACTTCCCGAAGCTGTTCTGGTTCGCCTTCCCGCTCCTCGACACCCTCGCGGGTCTCGTCGTCGATGGAGATCCGCGACAGCGGTGGTCCGACAAGATCCTCGGGACCACGGTGGCCCAGTCCCATCTGATCCATGTCCGCGTCCACCCGATCGAGGCGAGCGACGCCGGCGGGAGATAGCCGCACCGCACGGTTATATAGCGTCGGCCCCTGATGCGCCTCCAGTGACGCCATGCTCTTTGTGACGCAGCTCAAGGTCCTCCCCGGTCAGTGGGAGGACGCGACCCGCCTGTTCAAGCACCCGAAGATCCCGAACAACGTCATGGTCCACGAGTTCCTCGGACTGCTCGGCAAGCCCGACGCGCTCGTGATTTTCGAAGCCGCCGACGCCGCGACGGCCGCCGACTTCATGGTCCAGTTCAGCCGCGTGACGGAAGCGACCACCTCGCTCGCACTTCCGATCGAAGAATTCAAGTGGACGTGGTAACCGCGTCCCGGGGCCGGGGCTCAGCTCAGGTGACAAACAGGAAAAGCGCTAGTGTCGCCTTGGAGGGAGAGGGTTGACGACACCAGCGCAACATCGTAACCGGCGAAATGCCGGGTCCGACGTCCCTTCCAAGGGGCGGGGATATTAACGGGTTATTGTACGCTGGTGAAAGAGGGGGCGGGCCGAACGGGCCCCCCGGCCGGAGAAGAAAAGGAAGGAAAAGGGAAGAAGGTTGGGGTTTTGTCGGCTGCCTACGTCAGGGCGTGCGAATACAGGACGCCCTGGGAGTCCGCGATCAGCACCTGGTACCCCGCTGGGTACGAGGTCGTGCTGATCAGGACGCGGTCGCCAACGATGACGGTCGAGCCTCCGTTCCCGACGAACTGGGCCTTGTTCGTGTTCCAGTTCGTCGACGTCAGAGACGAGAAGGCGATGTTGTTGACCACCGTATTCGCCCCGCCGCCCGTCGTGATCGTCAGCTTAATCGCTGACAATGTCAGGCCAGTCGGAGTCGTCGTAATCAACAGCGTCCAGTTCGTTCCGTCGCCGGATCTCGAGATGTTGACACCCATCACACGAGGTCCCTGACCCGTCGGCGTCAGCAGGCCCGATACCATCACGTATAGCACCGCGGCCAGCACGACCGTAATCGCGACCATCAGGATGGTCGCAATCACGGGCGACACGGCTGCCTCATCCTTTCGGATGATGCTCTTCAAGGGACCGACGCCCATAAACGTGTCGGGCTTAATATTCGAAGTTGAGAACGAGTCCGGCCCGGTACGGGAGGAAATCGAAAGGAAGGAAAAGGGAAGAAGGTTGGGGGGTTGGATTCCTACAGGGCGTGCGAATACAGGATGCCCTGGGAGTCCGCGATCAGCACCTGGTACCCCGCTGGGTACGAGGTCGTGCTGATCAGGACGCGGTCGCCAACGATGACGGTCGAGCCTCCGCTCCCGATGAACTGGGCCTTGTTCGTGTTCCAGTTCGTCGACGTCAGAGACGAGAAGGCGATGTTGTTGACCACCGTATTCGCCCCGCCGCCCGTCGTGATCGTCAGCTTAGTCGCTGACAATGTCAGGCCAGTCGGAGTCGTCGTAATCAACAGCGTCCAGTTCGTTCCGTCGCCGGACGGGGTGATATTGACACCCATCACGCGGGGTCCCTGACCCGTCGGCGTCAGCAGGCCCGATACCATCACGTATAGCACCGCGGCCAGCACGACCGTAATCGCGACCATCAGGATGGTCGCAATCACGGGCGACACGGCTGCCTCATCCTTTCGGATGATGCTCTTCAGTCGTCCGATGCTCATGGGCTCAAACCCCGACTTCGACGGCTTCATCGGACACGAGCACGAGCATGTTCCGGATCTCCTCCGTCTCGTATTCCTGCATCGAGATGATGACGGTGTAGGCGCCGCGGGCGCGCAGGTTGTTCACCAAGATGTGGAGGAACTCGCTCAGGATCTTCGTGTTGTTATGGATCGCGAGGCTGTTGATCGAGTCCAGCACGACGAGGGCGTTCCGGTCCGGGTTCTTGCGGAGGAGGAACTCGACCTTCAGCATGATGTTCTCGAGCATGGTCGGACTCTCGACGACGATCGAGTGAGGATGGCGCTTCGCCTGGGACATCATGATCTGCGTGATGCAGTCGACGAACCAGATGTGCTCCACCGGGATCTCGAGGGCCTCCATCGCGTTCAGGATGCTCTGGCTCGGGATCGTCGACGTCACGTAG
>WNGN01001512.1_pt1 | contig 15751 bp, 18 predicted proteins | sample 5400561 | NCBI WGS metagenome assembly WNGN01 (sample SAMN13153379, study PRJNA577476) | soil metagenome | isolation source: 115 cm soil or saprolite under Garry oak tree replicate 2 | place: USA:California | collected 2016-06-15
TTTCAGGCCGATCGCATCGCCCGAGATCCAGCAACGCCTATCCGGACTGAGCTACGGGCGCGTAAGCTGGTTCTAACCTATCTCAGTCGCTGTCAGCGGCGCATTTCGACCCTTTTTTTCGACGCGGGGGCCGCGCGGACCCCAATTGAAAGAGCGATAAAGCTTGCTTACCTTGTCTTTCATTTCCGCCGAGGCTTGCCAGAACTGGTAAGGCCGGTTTGAGCCCAGCCCATTCGTGCCGTCCAGCCAGCTTTCGACTTGCTGTTGCAGAACGGATTTCAGACGGCAACCGGCCCATATCGCATGAATGTGCGGGGGCCCGGACCAGCCGTCTTGACCGTCTTTGCGGTACCAGGCCGCAAAACCGGCAGCGGCCAAACGCGCCAGCAGCGTCCGGATCTGCGCCTGGGTGAGGCAACGAACGCTGATATCCACGGCTCCCGTGTAGGCTTTCCCATTGACGGTTCCATCCGTGTCATGAACGTTTCCTCTCTCCTGCGAGTGATTGATGCCCTGAGTGATCCGGTGTGCGAGCGCCAGACTGCGGAGAGCGGCGTAGGCATCCGGGTGAAGACCGGGTGAAGACCTTGGGGCTTTGCCGGATTCAGTTTACATGCGGCGTCCGGCGCCCATGGATAGATTTCAGGATATGGAACCAAAGAAACGATAAACAGCAGAACGGTTGTAATCAAGCGCGCCCGGAGGGAGTCGAACCCCCGACCTACGGATTCGAAGTCCGGCGCTCTATCCAGCTGAGCTACGGGCGCGTCAGAAAGATTTTATCACCTAATCGAATCGAGCATTTCACCGACGCGGTCGAGACCGGCGAGCAAGTACGGGGCTTCGTTGCCGAAGCCGAAGCGGATGTAGCCGTCGAGCAGGAAGTGATCGCCGGGAACAATTAATGTCGAGCGTTCGGTGCGGAGACGCTCGGCAAGCGAACTCGAATTGATCGGCGCATGGTATTGCGTCATGCAGATCGCGGCGGCTTTCGGAGGGACATACTCGAACATGCCGGGCCGCGAGTCCAGCCAACTCTTTAGATTCGGCCAGTTTTGGTTCAGGAGCCGGCGCGTGCGATCGAGAATGCGAGCGCGCTGCTCCAGTAAGCGGCAGCCGACGAGGTCGCTCAAGGCAGGTGGGGCGATCTTGGTGTAATCGGCGTAGGACCAAACTTCCTGTATTGTCTCTTCCGATGCAAGAACCCAGCCCAGGCGAAGTCCGGGCGTACCGTATGCCTTGGACAAACTGCTGGTCACGATCGTCTTCGGGTACTCGTTCCAGAACGACGGCGTTTCTTCGCCAATGCGTTCGGCGCCACGATAGACCTCGTCGGCCAAAATCCAGCAACCGTGGCGGTCGGCCACCGCCGTCAGAGCCTTGATTGTACTGTGACCGAAGACCGAGCCTGTTGGGTTGTTCGGGTTCGAGAACGTGATGAACTTCGTTTGTGGCCCGACGCGTGAAGCGATTTCTTCGGGATCGGGAAGCCATTCGTTTTCAGCCCGCAACCAAATTGGGACGATGCGGCCGCCAAGCGCTTCGATGAGTCCATAAGTCTGCATGTAATTCGGCAGAATAATGACCACTTCGTCGCCTGGTTGAAGTAAGCGTAGGATGGAAATCAGATTAGCTTCCGCTGCGCCGATCGTCGCTAGAACGTTCCTCTCGGTCGCTCCTTTATATAAGGACGCGACGAGTGACCGAAATCGCTCTGTACCATTTGAAACGCCGTAACCCAACCGGCACCTCGCCAGGTCCTCCTGATCAATACAGAGCTCGCCGAGCGTGAGTGGATGTACGCCGCTTTCCGATAAGTTGTATTCTACCGAGTTTTCATACGTGGACTGCCATCGTTCCAATGCAAATCTTGAGAAATTCATAGGTGTGATAATTTATAGGATTCTTACGCCAGCGAGGTAGCTGTCATGCGGAATATGGTCATCATCGGATCCGGGCCGGCCGGTTTGACGGCAGCCGTCTATGCGGCGCGCGCGAATCTCCAACCGCTTCTGATCGAAGGAAAAGAACCGGGCGGACAGCTCACATTAACCACGCTTGTCGAAAATTATCCGGGTTTTGGCGAAGGCATCATGGGTCCGCAACTCATGGAGGAAATGCGGAAGCAGGCATTGCGCTTCGGGACTGAAATCGTGACGAGTTATGTCTATGCGGTGAAGTTAAAGGAGTATCCGTTTCGCGTCTATTTTGCGGACCAGGAAGTGACCACGAAGACAGTTGTGATTTCCACGGGTTCCTCGGCCAAGCTCATCGGAATCGAAAGCGAACTCCAACTGATGGGGCATGGCGTTTCAACCTGTGCGACGTGCGACGGCTTCTTCTATCGAGGCAGGGAGATCGCAGTGGTGGGCGGCGGCGACTCGGCCATGGAAGAGGCGACGTTTCTGACGAAATTCGCCACGACGGTCTTTGTGATCCACCGCCGTGATGTGCTACGAGCCTCAAAGATCATGCAAGATCGCGCATTCAGCAATCCGAAGATTCAGTTCATCTGGGACACCGTTGTGGACCATGTCGTGGGAACGAAAGAGACCGGTGTGACTGGATTGAAGCTGAAGAACGTAAAGACCCTCGAAGCCTCCGAGCTCAAGGTGGATGGATTGTTTGTTGCGATTGGTCATAATCCAAACACCGATATTTTCAAAGGTCAGATTGAGTTGGATAGCCACGGTTATATCAAGACCCAGCCGGATTCCACTCGCACAAACATTCCCGGAGTGTTCGCGTGTGGGGATGTTCAGGATCCGGTATTCCGGCAGGCAGTTACGGCCGCCGGCACAGGGTGTATGGCAGCAATTGAGGCGGAGCGTTGGCTGGAACATTGATGTGAACTGTAGCGGCGGCCTAGGAAGCCGTGATTGGTTCTTATGGACGAAGAGCGTATTTTCACATTGGCGGAAGCGCAAAGCCTTCTTCCAAGGCTGCGAACGCTGCTGGAAGAACTCAGCCAGGAATGGAAACGCATCAGCGCGCTGAACCCCGAAATCCAGAAAGCTCGGGACAATGCGCCGCTCAACGGGTACAGCAAGTTTGGAGTGGAATACGTGGAGTCGGTCTCGCACCTCATGTCGCTGATCCATGAGATCAAAGACATGGGCGTGCTACTCAAGGATGCGGATAAAGGCCTCTGCGATTTTCCGTACATAAAGGGTGGCCGGATGGTCTACCTTTGCTGGCAGTTAGGCGAGGACAGGATAGGATACTGGCACGATGTGGAGACTGGATTTGCCGGAAGGGAACCTTTGGAGGAAAGCGACAGGTGACCAATCGTATGGATAGGATTCTGATCGCCGGCATCGATTGTGTCGCGGCCATCGGGGTCACTCCCGAGGAGAGGACCATGAAGCAGCGGCTCTCCATCGACGTGGAAATCGCAACCGACATATCCCAAGCCGCCCGCTCGGATTCCCTGAAAGACGCTCTCGATTATTCCAAGGTAGCAACCGTAGTCACGGAGGTCTGTAGAAGCCGCGACTTTCATCTCATTGAGACGGTGGCGGAGCTTTTGGCTGGCCGGATACTAGCCGAATTTCTTGCGCCACGGGTCCGCATCCTCGTAAGGAAAATGTCGCCAGTCCTGGAGCCGCGTGTGAACTACGTCTCTGTGGAAATCGTGCGTTCCCGGTAATCCCTTCAAAATTTGGAATTTGTAGCAAATTTTTATTGAAGATCCTGAATTTATTGCGCTATTCTTTCCCCTCGTTTTGATGGCCAGCACCAACGGCCTCCGAAGTCCATTACACCTGAAGATTCGCGTATATTCATAAGGAGGTTGCTTGTCTACTCTGGAAGATACGTTGGTTGAGACACCACAGGCCGACTGCTCCGCTCGAAACCAGGTAAAGCCGAGTCGCGGAAAGCGAGTTATGAAGTACATTGACGCCGCTGTTTGCTACGGCGCCAGCGTGGCATTCGATACCATCCAATACTTTAATCGCTTCAGTCCTAACCCCTCCTTTACGCCGAAATGGACCGAAAAGCCCTTACTGAAATCCTGGCAAAAGACAAAACCAGTGCTGGGATGGCCGCGCCAAACCGATTCGCTCTGCCCCCAGTGTGTCAAAGAAGCGCGCGAAACGATCATCAGCGGCGCCGCCGACTGGACAAGGTTGCTCCACCAGAAAGTCGGGGAGGTCAAGGCCAATATCATCGAGAGAAACGGCCAGGTCTGGATGGTGAAGGACTGTCCGCAGCACGGCAAAACCGAAGATCTGATGGCGATCGACGTGAAATTCCTAGAATGGATCGAGAAGAATTTTCCGGGTCGCGACATTCCGGCACACGCCGATAAAGATCTTCACAATCACGGCAGCAGTACGATCCGGCACGGCCGCGGCGCGGTCCTGACGGTCGATCTGACGAACCGCTGCAACATGATGTGCGATCCCTGCTTCATGGATGCGAACCAGGTGGGCTATGTCCACGAGCTGACCTGGGAAGAGATCATGGAGATCATGGATAACGCCATCAAGATCAAGCCGCGGCGGCAAATGTCGATTCAGTTTTCCGGCGGCGAACCGACGCTCTCGCCCTATTTCCTGGACGCGGTCGCGTATGCCCGAAAAATCGGATATTCCAGCGTGCAAGCTGCAACGAACGGTATCGAGTTTGCGAAAAGCAAGGAGTTTTGCCGGAGGGCCGCTGAAGCCGGCTTGCGCTTCGTCTACCTGCAGTTTGACGGCGTCGGAAACGACGCCAATAGCCATCGCCAGATCGGGAACCTTTTCGATGTGAAGCTGCGCGCGATCAATAATCTTCACGAAGCCGGCGTTGAGATCATTCTGGTGGTGACACTTGTGAATGGAGTGAATAACGATCAAGTCGGATCCATCATCCGCTTCGCGATGGACAACCCGAAGAAGATCGCTTTCATCGCCTTCCAGCCGGTGTCCTTCACCGGCCGGGATGAAGACATCACGCCCGAACGCCGGCTGCGGCAGCGCTATACGCTTTCGCATTTAGCCAATGACGTGAAATCGCAGGTCGGTGTCACTGAACCTACGCGCGACTGGTTCCCTCTTTCGCTGATGGGAGCATTCGCCGACTTTGCCGATCTCGTCCACGGTCCCGGTGCCGACTGGGGTCAGGTAAGCTGCGGCTGCCATCCCAACTGCGGCGTGGGCACGGCGATGATGATCAACAAAGAAACCAAGGAGTACGCTCCGGTCCCCCAGTTCCTGAACATCCCAGGGCTCGTCAGTGATATGCAGAAGATCACCGATGCCGGCCGCGAAAAATGGTTCTCGAACGGAATGATGGCCCTCGCCCTTCTCAAGAACTACAACCCGTGGGGAGCACCTCCGAGTCTGACGCTGATGGATATCATCAGGAAATTCGACAAATCCTTCGGCCTCTCGGGCAAGAGCTACGGCAAAGTTTCGGGCGATCGCACCATGGAAGATATCGAGCGGCGGCGCAAGGATCCCTGGAATTTCCTGTTCGTCGCGGGCATGTGGTTCCAGGATTTATTCAACTACGACTTCCGGCGAACCGAGATGTGCATCATTCCGTATGCGACCCAACTGGGCGAGATTTCCTTCTGCGCCTATAACACCGGAATCGGCTGGCGAAAGATCATCGAAAATATGTACAAGACCGCCAGCGTTGCCGAATGGAACAAAAAATACGGTAAGCACGGGGTCTACGCGGGCGGGAAGTCCGTTCCCCTGGACAATTACGCGCACAACCTGGTGCTCAATCCTGTCGATGTAGCCCGCGTTCGCGTTCGCGGCGATGAGCCGGAAACCGCAGCCGACGAAGAACGTCTCGCCCGTCAAAAGACTCGCGAAGCTCAAAAGATGAAGCAGATGATGGACGAGTTGACGTTTGGGAAAAATCTCGGCACCGATGAAAAGAGCGAGTTGGTGAAGATCGAACTCGCCCATCGGGGTAGGTAAAGATAGCCACAAAAAGGCACAAAAGTCACAGGGTTCGATATCCGATCCTGTGGCTTTTGTGCTTTTTTGTGGCTAAATCCCCAGCGCTTTTCGACCAGCCTCCGAGATCCGCTGCGGAGACCAGGCCGGCTCCATCACGATCTGGACCTTCGGACTGGGAAAACCGGCCTCTGTAAGTTTCTTCTGGATGTCGCCCGCGATGACCGTGCCGGATGGGCAAGCCGGTGAGGTGACCGACATCTTGATATCGACCGAATCTGTATTCGCCTTGACCTCATAAATCAGGCCAAGGTCAACGACATTGAGCGGAATCTCCGGATCGTAACATTCCTTTAACACTTCGTAGACGAGATCCTCGTCGGACATCGACGCCAGCCGGGGGTCGCGGGCTTTGTCGGCAAGAGCCTCAGCGACGGTTGCTTCCATAGCCTTTGTCGATTCGGCATAAACCCGCGCGTCTTCTTCCTGTTCTTCCTGCGAGAAAGATCGAGTCACTTTGGATTGGCGGCGCACGGCCACCACGATTCCAGTCGCCAGAAGAATGGATAAGATGAGGAGCAAAACTATCAGCACGAATATTGATTTTCACCGGTAAACCCAGCGAGTTCAAGGGTATAATTTTTGTGTATAATACGCGCTTGCGCCATCGATCGAATTCCAGTCCGTAAATCTGTCCGAAAGGGTTAAAGACAATGGCTTCTGCCCCCGTGAAAGCTCCAGAGCAACCCGTCGTCGACATCACCAATGGTCCTTATCGCGTGGCCAGCGCGCTGATTAAGGTGCAAACGGAAGAACGTGAAGAGTTGCATAACCTGACAAAGCAGGTTCGGAACTTTGTCAGATCGTCAGGAATTCGTGCAGGCCTGGTCAACATTGCATCGCTTCATACAACGAGCGCGATTTTCATTAACGAATGGCAGGATGCTTTGATCCACGACTTCAAAGCCTACATTGCCGGCGCGATTCGCAAGGATCTCTATTACAGGCATAACGATCCGGCCTGGTCGGACTGCGACCGGCACAATGCCGACTCCCACTTGCGCTCTTTGATGCTTGGCATATCGTTGACCCTTCAGATTGCGGACGGAAATCTGGTTCTGGGCGAATGGCAAAGTATTATTATGGCGGAGTTGGACGGGCCCCGGGAACGGTCGGTCCGGCTGCAAGCCATGGGCATTGCAAGCGAGCAGTAGTTGAATAAAGGAGTTTTTCAGAATGGCAATCGTATTGACCAAAAAAGCTGAAGACAAGGTAAGGGAAATCCTTTCGGAACAGTCGGAACCCTATGCCGGGCTGCGTATTCAAGTGGTCGGCGGGGGCTGCTCCGGTTTTCAGTACCGTATGGGTTTTGATAAAAACTTCAGTGACCAAAGTGACGCCATATTTGAGTTCGACGGCCTGAAGGTATTTATCGACAAGACCAGCTTGATGTATATGGACGGGGCGGAGGTCGATTACGTCGAAGGACTGCATGGGGCCGGTTTCAAGTTCAGCAATCCCAACGTGAGCGGCACTTGTGGTTGCGGCAGCTCATTTAGCGTCTAATACGTAAGTTCGACGGGGGAGCTAAGAGCTGAGAGGATCCATCAGGGATCGACCCCTAGAACCTGATTCGGATAATGCCGACGAAGGGAGCACAGAATGAGTACTTCCAAAATCGAGTTCAAAGATTCCACTTATCTGGATACCGCGTTTCCTGCCAGCGAACGCATCTACATTCCAGGCGAGCTGCATCGCTCCGTTCGAGTACCTCTGCGCGAGGTGTTGACGAAGGACGGCGCTCGCGTCCGCGTCTACGACACGCGCGGGCCCTGGGGCGATCCAGACGAGCTTTGCGACGTGCGCCAGGGCTTGCGTCCGCTTCGGCTCGAATGGATTGTGGACCGCGGCGATACGGCCGAATACGAAGGCCGTGCCGTGCGGCCGGAAGACAACGGCTATCTGAGCTTCAAGCACGCCGCGCATGCCGCGCAAAGTCAGGGCCGCGTGCACCTGGAATCTTTTCCAGGACTGAAGCGCCCGCCGCGTAAAGCCGCGCCTGGTGCGGCTGTGACTCAGTTGGCGTACGCGCGACGAGGCATCATCACGCCGGAGATGGAGTTCATCGCCATTCGCGAGAATCTTGGACGCGAACAGGACTATCCAGCCTCGCGCGATGACCGCTCCGACATCCGCTTCCAACATGCGGGCGAATCCTTCGGCGCCGCCATTCCGAAATACATCACTCCAGAGTTCGTCCGCAACGAGGTTGCGCGAGGGCGCGCGATTATTCCGGCGAACATCAATCATCCGGAATCCGAGCCGATGATCATCGGCCGGAATTTTCTGGTCAAGATCAATTCCAACATCGGTAACAGCGCTATCTCCAGCTCGATTGAAGATGAAGTCGAAAAGATGCGATGGAGCATCACCTGGGGCGCCGATACGGTGATGGACCTCTCGACAGGCCGCAATATTCATGAAACCCGCGAATGGATTTTGCGCAACTCTCCAGTGCCGATCGGGACGGTTCCGATTTATCAAGCTCTCGAGAAAGCCGGCGGCCGGCCTGAGGAGCTGACGTGGGAAATGTATCGGGATACATTGATCGAACAGGCCGAGCAAGGGGTCGATTACTTTACGATTCATGCGGGCGTTCTGCTTCGTTATATTCCGTGGACGGTCAAGCGCCGGACGGGAATTGTCAGCCGGGGCGGATCGATCCTGGCGAAGTGGTGCCTTGCGCATCATCAAGAGAATTTCCTCTATACGCACTTCGAAGAAATCTGCGAGATCATGCGTGCATACGACATTTCGTTCAGCCTCGGTGACGGCCTTCGTCCAGGCTCCATTGCGGATGCGAATGACGACGCACAATTGGGAGAACTCGCAACGCTCGGAGAACTGACGAAGATCGCCTGGAAGCACGACTGCCAGGTCATGATCGAAGGTCCGGGGCACGTGCCCATGCACTTGATCAAAGAGAACATGGACCTTCAGCTCAAGCTCACCCACGAAGCACCGTTCTACACACTGGGACCGCTGACCACCGACATCGCTCCCGGCTATGACCACATCACGAGTGCCATCGGCGCAGCGATGATCGGCTGGTACGGCACCGCCATGCTCTGCTACGTCACACCGAAGGAGCATCTCGGTCTGCCCACACAAAAAGACGTGAAAGACGGCGTTATCGCCTACAAGATCGCCGCGCACGCCGCGGATCTGGCGAAAGGCCATCCAGGCGCGCAGGAGCGGGACAATGCATTGAGCAAGGCCCGATTCGAATTCCGGTGGGAAGATCAGTTCAACCTGAGCCTGGATCCGACTACCGCTAAAGATTTTCACGATGAAACGCTCCCTCAGGACGGGGCCAAGCTTGCCCACTTCTGCAGCATGTGCGGTCCACAGTTCTGCTCGATGAAGATTACCGAAGAAGTGAAGGAAGCCATGGATCAGAAGAGCGTGGAGTTTCTTAAAGCGGGAGCGGAGATTTACATTCCGGAGTCTTGAGACATTACTTCGAATCGATCACCAGTTCCGGTTCAGAGATGATCACGCGGGTGTAGGGCGGCACCGAGCGCGTCAGCCAGACGTTGCCGCCAATCACCGAACCGCGCCCGATCACCGTTGTTCCTCCGAGGATCGTAGCGCCGGCGTAAATCACAACATCATCCTCGATCGTGGGATGTCTCTTTTTACCGCGAATCATGCGGCCCTCTTCGTCCATCGCGAAGCTCAATGCTCCGAGCGTGACCCCCTGATACAGCTTGACGCGGTTTCCAATAGTTGTCGTTTCACCGATGACCACACCGGTTCCGTGATCGATGAAGAACCCGTCGCCGATCGTGGCGCCGGGATGGATGTCGATGCCGGTTACCGAATGCGCATGCTCGGTCATGATTCGAGGCAGCAGCGGAATGCCTTGAAGGTTCAGTTCATGAGCCAATCTGAAGGTCGTAATTGCCAGGATCGCCGGATACGCGAAGATCACTTCGTCGATGCTCTTTGCGGCAGGATCGCCATCGTAGGCCGCCTGCGCATCGGCCGATAACCGGAGGCGCAGTTTCGGTAACTTTCGGAGGAAGAGAATGGCCTGTTCTTCCGCAATTTTCCAGCAGTGCTCGCAATTGTTGTCTTCCTTCTTCTCGCATTGCGGGCGGACGCTGCGGTAGATCTCCTGGGTCAGGCGCGCGTAGATCGAATCGATGAGGTCTCCGATGTGATACTCGATGTTCGCAACTTCAACATACTTCCGCCCGAAGTAACCCGGATAGATCACTTCAAGCAGATCGCCGACAATCTGGATGAGCGAGCTTTTGTCGGGCAGCGGAGTCGTCGCTAGATGCTCGAGCTTTGGCTGGAGACTCCCAAACGTCTGAAGCACTTCGCGAGTGATTTCCCGAACCTGATCCCGCTTTCTTAAATGCTCATGCATAAGCTGTAGCCAGCTTAACCGCTCAAGTTTAGCGGCTAAACCGGCCAGTTCTCCAACTCCTTCTGAACCTCAGCCATAAACTGATCTGCGGTGGCCCCATCGATCACTCGGTGATCGAATGATAAGGACAACATGATTATCGGCCGGATCGCAATGGCATCGTCAATCACGACAGCGCGTTTCTTGATTCCGCCCATGCCCATGATCGCAACCTGAGGTTGATTGATGATGGGAGTCCCGATCAATCCACCGTATTGGCCGGGATTCGTAATAGTGAACGTTCCGTCTTTCACGTCTTCCGGCGTGAGCTTTTTGTTGCGAGCCCGTTCGCCGAGATCATTGATGGCTTTGGCGAGGCCGAAAAGATTCCTCTCGTCCGCGTGTTTGATGACGGGAACAATCAAGCCCCACTCCAGATTCACGGCAATGCCAATGTTGATCGCCTGCTTGTAAACGATCGTGTCGCCCTCGAGTGATGAATTCACAATAGGGAAACACTTCAACGCCGTCGCAGCGGCCTGGACGAAGAAGGGCGTCACAGTGAGTTTCACCCCCGAGCGTTCGAATTCCGCCTGCTGTTTTTCCTTCGCTTTCAGAATCCGGGAGCAGTCGACCTCGAACAAAGTCGTTACATGCGCCGAAGTCCTGCGGCTCATGATCATGTGCTCGGCAATGGCCTTTCGCATTGCGGTCATGGGAACGCGTTCGACCTCGCCGGTGAATTTCATCGGAGGAGAAGCAGGAGGAGCGGGAGGGCCTTCTTTGGGAACTTCCACCGGCTTGGGAGCTGGAGCCGCAGGAGCGCCTTGCTCGATATAGCTGAGAATGTCGCGCTTGGTGACCCGGCCGTTGGTACCGGTACCTTTTCCGGAGAGTGAGGCCAGATCGATTCCGTGCTCTTTTGCTATTCGGCGGACGAGCGGAGACGACCGGACAAGTTCGTGCTCGCCTTCTTCTGCCTCGTCCTTTTCTGGTGTCGTTGGTTCCGGTCCGGCAACTGGGGGCGGACCTGAGGGCCGGAACGGCTGCTTAGCTTGAGCCGGCGACGGTTCTTGGGTTTCCGGTTTACCTTCCGCCGGCTTGGCAGCGCCATCGCCAATGATGGCTACGGTCGTATTGATCTGAACGGTTTGGCCTTCCTTCACCAGAATGTCTTGAAGAACACCCGAAGCCGGAGAAGGAATCTCGGTATCTATTTTATCGGTGGAAATCTCAAACAGGGGTTCATCGCGCTGAACTTTGTCGCCCTTCTTCTTGAGCCACTTTGTGACCGTACCTTCAAAAATACTCTCCCCCATCTGGGGCATTTTGACTTGAGTTTCGGCCATGGTTTTGTTCTCACTTGGAATTGTGGTCACATTTATGGTGAGGCGTTCCTGTCCCGTCCCTTTTTCGACCCACCGAACACCAGAACTTAGTAGGCGTACAACTCGCGTGCCACACGAATAACATCGGAAGCTTTAGGAAGGAAGAACTCCTCGAGCGGCGGGCTGTACGGCACTGGTGTATCGGGCGCGGTGATGCGGCGAATAGGTCCATCGAGGTATTCAAACGCCTCTTCGGAAATGATAGCAGCCAGTTCGCCCGCAAAACCTCCAATCCGAGTGTCCTCGTGGAGGAGGATAACTTTGTTCGTCTTGCGGACGGAATCGAGAACAGCTTGCTTATCGAACGGCAGCAGTGAACGCAGATCGAGGATTTCCAGATCGATACCTTCCCTTTCCAGTTCCTTCGCGGCTTCCAGTGCAGCATGGACCATCGCTCCGTAGGTAACGACAGTCATGTCGGACCCAGTCCGTCGAATGGCAGCCTTGCCGATTGGCACAATGAAGTCATCCGCGGGAAGCTCTTCCTTGATGCGGCGATACAAGAATTTGTGCTCGAAATAAATAACGGGGTCAGGATCGCGGATCGCTGCTTTGATAAGCCCCTTCGCATCGTAAGCCGTCGCCGGACATACGACTTTGAGACCGGGTGTGTGCACGTAGTACATTTCGGGATTTTGCGAATGAAACGGGCCGCCGTGGACGCCTCCTCCGCTCGGTCCTCGCACAACGATGGGGACGCCCGCGCCCCAGCGGTAACGGCATTTGGCGGCGAAATTGGTGATCTGGTCGAAAGCGCAGGAAATGAAATCGGCGAACTGCATTTCGGCGATGGGACGCATTCCCATGAGGGCCGCACCAATGGCGGCCCCCACGATCCCGGATTCCGATATCGGTGTATCGATGATGCGCCACTCACCAAACCGTTCCAGCATTCCGGCGGTGACTTTGAAGGCACCGCCATATATACCGACGTCTTCGCCGAGAACGAACACACGTTCATCCTTTTCCATTTCTTCCCAGATGCCTTGACGAATTGCTTCGACGTAGGTGGTCAGGGGCATATGGATGGAAATTCGGGGTCAGACGGGTGAATTCCCTATTTTTTGAACTGCAAAATTAGGGAATTCACCCGTCTGACCCCGAATTTCCGGCCTCCTCGTAATAGACATCTTTCAAGCACTCTTCCGGCTCGGGAAACGGATCCTTTTCTGCAAGCTGGATCGCGTCATCAATTTCATGATTGATCCTCGTCTGCAGCTCATCGATTCCGGACGTCGAGATCAGGCCACGATCAGTGAGAAACTGTTCAAACCGGTGGATCGGATCGCGTTCCTCCCAATACTCGAAAAGTTCCGCAGGTACATATCCGGCATCATCGTGAGCCGAATGACCCGTCATGCGGAATGTTTTGCATTCGATCAAAGTCGGACCCTGCCCGGAACGCGCACGTTCGATCGCGCGGGTTGCCGATTCCCAAACAGCCAGAATGTCGTTGCCATCCACAATCTCGCCGGGCAGACCATATGCTTCGGCACGATCCGCAACATTTTCGACGGCCATCTGGCGTTCCAGCGGCGTGGAGTAGGCGTACTGATTGTTATTACAGATGAAGACAACCGGCACCTTCCAAACCGACGCGATGTTGATACCCTCGTGCCAATCGCCGCGGCTGGTTGCTCCGTCGCCAAAGAAGCAAAGGGCGACGCGGTCCTGGCCGCGCATCTTCATCGAAAGGCCGACCCCGGCCGCAACCGGAACGTTGTCACCAAGCATGCTGACAAAGGCGACCAAATTTTTCGACAGATCGCCCATGTGCATGTTGCCTTCTTTGCCGCGCGTGGCACCGGTCTTACGCGCCATATATTGCGCAAGGATGGTGCGCAGCGGCATTCCACGAATGAGGAAAGCTCCCATGTCGCGATGCGATGGACAAACCACGTCGTCCTGCCGCAGGTCGATGCAGCTACCTACCGCGATCGCTTCCTGACCGCGCCCGACGTATACACCACCGACAATTTTTCCCTGACGATAGAGTTTCCGCTCGATCCGGAACTCGAGTTCGCGCGTGAGCTTCATGTAATACAGCATGTCGAGAAGGGTCTTTTCTCGAGGAAGAGTGATCGGCGGTACGGCATCCCTGGCGAGCGTCTGCGAGTTCGTAGAATTCACCTTCATTGGGATCTTCAAAGCCGACGATACTCCAAAAACATGTCGTTTTTCAACTCCGCCTCCGATAACCCAGGAAAAGGAAATTAGCCACAAAAAAGCACAAAAGGCTCAAGATTCATTTTGTGAATTTTGTGCCTCTTTGTGGCTAATTTCCCTTGGCGGTCAACAGAGCGCGACTACAGTTTTTTACGTGCAGCCCGGCCGCCAAAACGTTCCAGTTTTTTCAAATCAAACGGCTCGTGTTCGGGATTGCGTCGGAATCCGCGATGGATCGCGTGACACGAATAACAGACAGTGACTTCGCCGACGAGAAAATAGACCCAGAAATCGACCAATGCCGTCGCTGCCAGTGCGGCCATGGCTAAGACCGGCTCACGTCGGGCGAAGAAGAAAACACTCAGCGCAATTCCGATTCCAACGATTGCTATTCCTACCCACCGGTTGAAATCTTTCTGGACATAAAGCGCATCGTGGCCACACGCGGCGCATGTGGTAACGATATCGGCTTCGAGAATCGAATCGTTCATAAACACGTCGACATCTGCACCGCAGAGGGGACACCTGACGCGCTCGGCCCGGCTGGGCGCTACGGTCATCTCGCGTTCGCAGGCAGGGCATTTGAAATGTATAATGGAAGCCATGAGAGCTTTTCTCGTTATCCTGTTAGTCGCGGTATCCGTACATGCGCAGAGCCTGGCTGACGCTGCGCGAAAAGAACGGGAACGCCGGGCACATCTGAAGCCTGCTCCGGTGATTCAGGCCGAAGGCGCGCCCAGCCCGGCTGGAGCCAAAGGCGAAGAGGGAAAGAAGCCGGAAGAACCTCCGAAGACTCCAGTCGACCCGGTCAAAGAATACAATGACCTGCTGCAGAAACTTCGAGCTAGGGTTATGGTTTTGCAGGACGACGAAGCGGCGACCCAACTTCAAGTCAACGACTTGACGAACCAGATCAATGCTCCGGTGGTCGATCAGGCAACCAAAGATCAAACTTTAGCCCTTCTCGGAGACGCCAGGCAAAAGCTGGCCGCCGTGCGGCTGGAATTGGACCAAACAAGAAAGACCCTGGATACCATGCAGCTCCAGGGTCCTCCAAAGAAATAACGGCCCCCGAAGGGTGAGCGATGGGGATCGAACCCACGGCCACTGGAGCCACAATCCAGCGCTCTACCAGCTGAGCTACGCTCACCAGAACAATCGAATCGATCACTTCCTAATTTCACAACCGGGGGATTTTCCGGCCGTTGTGAGAAAGGCCGTGACTCGTCAATCATCTTACCAAAGCTCGGTAACGTAGCGACAGCCGCTCCTTTGTACTCTGCCGAGATGTATCGTTACCGACATCAGCGCAGCAATGACCACCGTTTCCGCTTGAGGCTTCGGCTGTTTCTGCCTTTGCCTTTTTTTCGTTCGAACGGCCCGAACATGGCCCAGGCTACCGTGAGGGCGCCCAGGAGAATCACTGCGCCCAGGACAATAACGATCTCAACTGCAACTAGCTCGGCCGTGTTCATCGCGATCCTATTTTGTCCTTTCTTCCTCCGGAGACAGTGGCCTGCCATAGTTTGTGCTGGCGCCGGAGGCTCTCGACCCATGCCAGCGATAGCAGCAGCATTGGAAGCAGCCCTCGAATAATAGAAAATTTCATATGATTACCTCCGGAAAATCTTTGAAAGGGAGCACCAAAGACCCATTGCGACCGTCGACAGAATGAGGGATTTTCAATGGTGGTTCAATCGGATGAACGTGCTCTGAGTACCGTATCGCTTGGTGTTGGCTCTTTGGTGCTAGATCCCGGCGCAGAGCCTTGAAGAGCGCGCCGGTATCAGTCGGGGTGGGAAATTTGCATTCTGCAGTGACCGTATGTGAAGATTCGCCAGGTGAAACTGACATGAACGGAGGCAACCTTCTTTGAACTGGTT
>WNGN01004103.1_pt1 | contig 15750 bp, 14 predicted proteins | sample 5400561 | NCBI WGS metagenome assembly WNGN01 (sample SAMN13153379, study PRJNA577476) | soil metagenome | isolation source: 115 cm soil or saprolite under Garry oak tree replicate 2 | place: USA:California | collected 2016-06-15
TCAGCTACCACCCCGGCCACACCTGGAAGCTGCTGCGCCGCATGGGCTGGCGCCTGCAACGCCCCGCCCGCCGCGCGGTTGAGCGTGACGAGCAGGCGATCGCCCGCTGGGTGGCCGAGGACTGGCCCTAGGATCCGGGCAGGCGCCCGCCGTCGCCGGGCCATCATCGTGTTCTGGGACGAGTCGGGGGCGTCGCTGCTGCCGGTGACCCGCCGGACCTGGGCGCCACGGGGGGTCACCCCGGTCATCCGCCACCGGTTCAAGTGGAAGCGGGCGTCGATGGCGGCCGGCTTGTGCTACGGCTCCCGCGGTGGCGGCGCCCAACTGGCCTTCCACCATCAGGCTGACGCCTACAACACCGAGACCCTGATCGGCGCGCTCGGCGAGCTGCGGCGGGCGCTCGGCGGGCAGAAGGCGACGCTTGTGTGGGACGGGCTGCCCGCTCACCGCAGCCTGGCGATGCGCGACTGGCTTGCCCGCCAGCGGTCCTGGCTGGTGGTGGAGCGGCTGCCCGGCTACGCGCCCGACCTCAACCCGGTCGAGGCGCTGTGGGCCAACCTCAAGGGGGTGGAGCTGGCCAACCTGGCCGCCGACACCCTCGAGGAGGTCACCGCGGCGGCCGAGCGCGGCATCCAGCGCATCCGGAGCACCCACTACTTGGCCTACTCGTTCCTGCGGCACTGCGGCCTGTCCCTGTGGTGAGGATGAGCATGTCACCGGAACGGGCGATCCTCTTTTAATTGCCGAGCCTACGGGTGGCCTCGCGGACACGTGCTGAGGCGTGGCCGAGCAGGGGAGCGATGAGTTCGCGGGCTTGGTGGCCAGGCGTTTCGGCGGCGGCAACGCCACCGGCGATCGCCAGGGAGACGAGTGCTCCTGGGTCGGCGAGTGCGCGTTGTAGGCCGACGATGGCCAGTCGGTCGATCCCGGTCTCCGAGGATGCTACGCGGAAGGCAAGCGCGTGGGCGGCTTGCGCGCGAACATCCGCATAGGAGTCGCTGACGAGGGCGACAAGGGCGGAGGTGAACTCGGGCCGGCCGAGACGGCCGATCAGTTCAGCGGCGTCGCGCCGCTCCTGCCGGGAGCCGGTGAGCAGTGCAGTGAGGCCGCTTGTTAGGGTTTGGTCGTCGAGGCCTCCGACGGCGGCGGCGAGGATCGTGGCAGTGCCGCCCAGGGGCGCGCCAAGCATCTCGACGGGTGCGACGGTCGCCCGAAGCTGGAGGGCGAGATTGCGCAAGGCGGATCGGACCTCTTCGGGGAGCCGGTCAGCATGGTGTGCGAGCGCCTGACACGTCAACCCCTTGCGTTCGCCAGGGACGCGAGTGTGCGCGAGGTAGTGCAGGAGTGCATCCCACGGTGCGATGTGGGGGTAGTAGCTGCCGAGGATCGCAAGCCGAGCGGCCGGGTCCCGGGTCCTGAGCACGTGAGTGCTCGCGTGTACTTCGGCGATGATAGCGTCGAGCAATTCAGCGTCCTGGGCCATCAGGCGCTTAGCGACCTCCGCGTCCAGCTGGCGCACGGGGCCAAGCGCGGCGAGCGCGTCGTTGTCACCATCAGCGACGCGGGCGAGCAGAAGCTCACGCGCCTCCTCGTCATGGTGCACCGTTGCACGTAGGCCGGCTGCCACCTGAGCCCAACCCCGAGCCTCGAGCTCGTTGATCACCGGCGAGAGCCCAACAATGAGGCGTGCGAGGTCGCGGTGGAGCGCGTCGTCAGCCGCGCCGAGGAGGCCGCTGAGCGCGTCGAGGGTGTAGGGGATCACGAGGAACGACGGGGTCGTGCGCGCGACGAACTCCGAGTCGTCAGTGAGCACATCGAGGCAGTAGCGTGCCGCCTCGGTGGCGGTGGTCTCGTCCATGACATCGCCGGCGTGCTGCCAGAGGGCAAGGTTCGCGCGGGCGGTGGTATGGGTCCGCGAGCCGGGGTGGATGCGCCGGGCAGCCTCGGCGAGCGGACCGAGCGGGCCGACAGCCCAAAGCCGTCTGGCGGCGAGTTCCAGCGACTTCGCGTCGCCGCTACGGCGCAGCTCGTCCAGCGCGCCGGTTTGACGGCTAGTGTCACCTTGGGCGTGCCCGACGATGAGCGTGTTTCGGGCCAGCAGGCTGCCATTGGTCCGCCATGCCCGCTGCTCTCCGGTCAGATCGGCGCTGACCACGGCGGCGAACATCCGGTCGTTGATCGCGTCCTCGAACTCGATCCTCGTCGCCCGCTCGTCGGCCCAGCCACGGAACGCGCGATCGGCGGCGGCAGCGAATCCGGATGCCAGCGTCTGCGTGCGCCACCATGAGACGGCGGTGTCGTTCGCGGTGATGAGTTCATCGAGTTGCCCTTCACCCCATGGAGCGGTCTGGAAGAGCAGCTGTCCGGCGGCTGCACCGATCGCCGAGCCGGTGATGTCGTCAGGGTCGCCGACGAGTGCGCGCAGTGCGGCGGCGTCCTGGCGCGCGGCGGCGACATCACCGATCTCGGCACGGGCGCAGGCGCGTTGGGCCAAGGTCCATGCCCAGTCGACCGGGCTCGCGTCGTCTCTCTGCTCGGACAGCAGCTTCACGGCGTCGGCGTGGCGCTCGGCATCCATTAGCGTGCATGCAGTGACCACGCACGCGGCAGCACGGCTCGCACGGTTGGGTGCGTCCTCGATCGCCCCCGCGACCGCGTTCCGGTCGCCAGAAATGAAGAGGCACCCGAGGGCGGCGACGAACCGCCACCGCCAGTCCTTGGATGAGGCGGCCTCTTCAAGGCTTGGGACGGCGTCGTGCTTGTCGGCGAACGCGTTGAGGTCGCGAACCCGGCCTTGGGTCAGGAGGGCAACCGCTTGCTCCGGGCCGATCACGCGGCCGAATCCGGTGTTTCGGTGCGGCGCGACGAGGCGGGGCACGAGCAGCGCATGCCGTAGGCGGCGGGCTGGGGCAATGTTGCCTGCGCTGGCAACCCATGCTGTACGCTCCAACCCGATCACCGGCTTGTGTGACGCGGCGACGGCGAGCAGGAAATCGAGGTGCTCATCGTCGATCGTCTGGCCGCCCGGGACTAGGATCTTGGCGCCCTGGCCGGTGGACTCGACCGCCTCGGCGGTGACGTGCGCCCAGTACGACTTGCGGGTGTCGAGATTGTGCAGGACCAGAGATGAGGCAGCCCGTGTGTCACCCAGTCATCGAAGTGGTCAGGCCTCGCTCGCAGTACCACCAGCCAAGCAGCGACCCGTCCTCAGCATGGGCAGGTTGCTCGAGACAGGCCCCCAACCAATCCGCTCGAAGTTGGCGGCGACCTCATTGATACCAACCCCACCCGTCTGCTGCTGTCGAGAGGACCTCACCATGGCTCCTTGTGATTCCCAGGGACGACCCTGGCACGCTGGGGGACGATGGTAGCGATCCGGTCGATGCAGTGAGCGATCCGTGCCGGCGTGCTCATCCTCAGCGTGGGTGGCGGTTCATCGGCTGGTCCCTCGACGGCGCGGTTGTCTACTTGGCCAGTTGGCCGAGGACGTGCCTCGGGGGAATGTGACCGGTTGCGAGACCGCAGCAGCATGGCGCGCCACTGAGCTAGCGGGTGCCCTCCAGCTCCTCCCCAACCAGGACGACCCGAACGCGGTCGCTCGCCGGTATGTGGCGCCTGTAGGCGGGCGCGACGACGATCGTGGAGATCGCGACCTCCAGCAGCCTGCGACGCTCGGCCATGGGAGTGGCATCCCACGCTTCGCTGCTGTAGCTGGCGCGCAGGCTGCTGAGATCGAAGTCGGGCGGCGGGCCGAGCGCTTCCAGGTCCTCAAGGAGAGCGGCACGCTGCGCCTTCAGGCGAGTCATCATCCCGTCCCACCGGGCAACGTCGTCTGAGGTGGTGAACTGGCCTCGCAGGTAGCGGGCCTCTTCCAGGTCCACGATTCGCCCGCGAACGCCATCGAGCCGGGATTGGAGGACGGCTCGCTCACCTTCGTCCTCGGGCATCGTGAGTTCTCGCCAGCGCTCGGCGATGGCGTCAAGGATGGGGTCGCCCAGTTCCATCGCTGCGAGTCGGGTCCGGAGTTGGCGCATGACCTCGTCGTCCGCGTCTCTCATGGTGATGGCGGCCCTGGCTGGGCAGGGTCGGCCGTGGCTCTCGCCGCCGCAGCGGTATAAGGCCGCCTGACGGCCATAGGCTGGCTGACCAAACATGGAGAGGTTGCAGGAGGCGCAGCGCGCCATCCCGGTCAGCAGGTAGCGTGCGGGGCGCCCTCCGCCGGTCTTGTCGCCCACCTTCGGCCGCCTCCTGGCGGCGTGCTCGCGACCCTCGTACCAACTGCTCTTCGTCGTACGGATGATGGCCGTGCGGCGATCCATCTCCGCAAGGAGTCGTGCATGCTCGCCTGGAGTGAGAATGCCCTCGCCGAAGCTCACCGGGTCACCGTCTGGCCCGAGCACGATCTTGCCGTTGTGCCGCTGCCATCCCACGAGAGCCGGATTGCGTAGCACCTGATTCACGGACGACTCGCCCCACGAGGAAGCGGGTCGAGTGGACTGTCGTCCCTTGGCCAGCGTCTCGGCGATCTTGGACATGGCGGGCGACGGAACGCCATCCGCGTTCAACTTCTTGGCGATCCACACAAGCGATCGCCCGCTCATGAACTCCGCCACCATCCGGCGGACGATCGGTGCCTGCTCGGGATGCGGCACGAGCTTCCCGTCAACCACGAGGTATCCGTACGGATGGTTGGTGGCCCACAGACCGTTGAGCCGACGCCCCTCGTGCCAGGTTGCGACCCTCCAAGCGATGTTGCGAGCCTCGGCGCGGGCGTTCTCCGCAAGGAACGCGATAATGGCGCGGCTTGCGGGTTGTGAACTGTCCAGGACCTCTCTGACGAAGATGATCCGGCCGCCAGCGCCCTCGACGGCGTCGAGCATCTCGCCGACTTGACGCATGCCCCGCCGGGACAGCCGATCGACGGCCGGAACGATCAACGCCTCGATCTCCTGGCTGACGACGGCCCTGATGGCCCGCTCGACGTCGGGGCGCTGGACGTCCTTGCTTCCGCTCTTGCCGTGGTCCGAGAACTCGTAACCCGGCTTGATCCTCAATCCGTGGAGGAGTGCTCCCTGACGGTTGACCCGGTCTTGGTTCTCCGGAGCTTCCTTGGCCCTCGTTGCGTCGCGGATGTCGGACTCCCGGCCATAGGTGCCGGCCCACCCCTTGGCCGGGTGTTCTCCCTTCGGTGGCATGCCCCTTCCCTTCGGCGGCGGCGAAACTCTCTGACAGTATAAACCATCAGAGATGGTTTCTGTTCAGCGGGACCGTGGCCGACAATATCGCCTTCGGGCGGCCTGGCGCGGGCGTGGCCGAGATCGAGCGGGCGTGGCCGAGATCGAGCGGGCGGCGCGGGCGATCGGCGCGCACGAGTTCATCGCCGCGCTGCCGGATGGCTACGACACCGACGTGCGCAAGCGTGGCGGGCGGCTGTCGGCCGGGCAGCGGCAGCTGGTGGCGTTCGCTCGGGCGTTCCTGGCCGACCCGGCCGTGCTGGTCCTGGACGAGGCGACCTCGTCGCTGGACGTGCCGAGCGAGCGGCAGGTCCAGCGCGCCCTGCGGACGATCCTGGCGGAGCGAACCGCGATGATCATCGCCCACCGGCTGTCGACGGTGGAGATCGCCGACCGCGTGCTGGTGCTCGACCAGGGCCGCATCGTCGAGGACGGCCCGCCCGACGAGCTGGTCCGCGGGACCGGCCGCTACGCCGACCTGCGCCAGGCGTGGCTCGATAGCCTGGTGTGATTCACCCGGTGAGGAACTCCTCCAGCACGGGGGCGAGGACGTCCCAGGCGACGTTGTGGGCCTGTCCTTCGAGGGTGCGATGCTGTGGGTTGGGGAGCGCGGCGGTGAGCGCTCGTGCCGAGTTGGCTGCCCAGGCCCCGGTCTCGCTGCCGTCCAGGACGAGCGTGGGTGCCTTGATGGAGGCGACCAGACTGGTGGGCACCATGCTGTCGCCCATGATGGTGGCGTCGTAGAGGATAGACCTGACGGGCGACAGCGGGACGCCTGGCGAGGTTGCGGCCGTCATGGAGTGGTGGCGTCGGGCCCGTCCCGGTCGTCGGTCGCGGGCCGGCCTCAGAGCCAGCGCTTGCGGCGGCCGTGGAAGGTGAGCGCCCAGCCCTTGCCGGCGATGACGTCCACCTCGTGGAGCCTGGCCTGGCCGGTCGAGTCGTCGACCTTGGCGCCGTAGGCGACCAGCAGCACCTGGTCGGGGTAGTCCTCCAGCTTCGGCCGCTGGTGCGAATGCGAGAGGTCCTCCATGGCCCCTCACTCGAAGGCGTCGTCGGCACGGCTGGGCACGCTCGGCGGGCGGCCCAGCTCGGCCACGAGCATGCCTGCGAGGATGCAGCATGCGCCTGCCCAGCCGCGTGCCTCCAGCCGCTCGCCAGCCAGCAGGAAGCCGAACAGGCCGGCGAAGACCGGCTCCATGGTCAGGATCACCGCGGTCTTGGTGGGGGAGACCTCACGCTGGGCGCGCGTCTGGACCAGGAAGCCGGCGGCCGAGGCGAGCACGGCGGTGACGGCCAGGGCGAGCCAGACCTGCGCGCCGGCCGGGGCGGCCAGGTCCCCGGTCACGGCGGACCAGGCCAGCGCCAGCACGCCGACGGTGCCGAGCTGCACCACCGCGAGCTGGTAGCTGGAGTAGCGCGGGGCGAAGCGGCCGAGCAGCAGGATGTGGGCGGCGAAGGCGACCGCGCAGCCGAGCACAAGGGCGTCGCCGCGCCGCACCTCCAGGCGCTGGAGCGACAGCAGCGCCAGCCCGACGAAGGCGAGCGCCGCCCCCAGCGCCGGTCCGAGCCCGGGCCGCTCGCGAAGCAGCACGGCGGCCAGCAGTGGTGTCAGGACCACCGCCAGGCCGGTGATGAAGCCGGCGTTGGAGGCGGTGGTGTACTGCAGGCCGACCGTCTGGAAACCGTAGCCGGCGAACAGCGCCACCCCGGTCACCAGGCCGGCGGCGAGCACGCCCGGCTGGGGGCGGGCCAGCGCCCGGGGCCGCACGGCGGCCAGCAGCGCGGCGGCCGCCAGGAACCGGTAGGCGATGAAGGTGAACGGCGGGATCGCGGCGACCGCGTCGCGGACCATCACGAAGGTGGCGCCCCACACGGCCGTGACGCCGACCAGCGCCAGCCCCCAGCGGTAGGCGGCCAGCCGCGCGGCCGTGGCGGTGCCCGCCGGAGGGGTCCGGGGAACCCCAAGGGGGTGCCCCGGTGGATCGGGAGGGGTCCGGGGAACCCCAAGGGGGTGCCCCGGTGGATCGGGAGGGGCCCCGGTGGCGCCGGGGGCCGGCTCGGTGGATGGCATGGCCACCAGCATGCCATGCCGGCGCGCGGGGCCCTCAGCTGGCGACCGCGCGGGGCGCGGTCACGCCCCGCGCGGGGCGGGCGAGCAGGCCCTCGGCGCGCAGCGCGGCCAGGGCGACGCGGGGCAGGTCCTCCACCGCCTCGCACGCCAGGTACCTCGGCTCCCAGTGCGGCCGGAACTTCTTGTTGAAGCGGTACAGGGACTCGATCTGGAACGGCCCGGAGAGCCGCCGCAGCACGCGGCAGCCCAGCCGCGGGGCCAGCGGCGCGTCCGCCTCGGCGCCGGCCTCCAGCACCGCCCGAAGGAACGAGAAGTTGAGCGACATCCGCCGCACGCCGAGGCTCCGCAGGCGCATGGCCGCCTCGGCGATCAGGAAGTCGTTGAGGATCGCCGGCGCGCCGGGCTCCCGGCGCATCACGTCCAGGCTGGCGCCGTCCGTGCCCCACGGCACCAGTTGCAGGAAGCCGAGCGCGCGGCCGTCCGCGCCGCGGCCGGCGACCACGATGGCGGCGGCGTCGCGCGGGTCGAACAGCCGTCCGAGCGCCATCGAGAAGCCGCGCTCGGCGGTGCCGCCCCGCCAGCGGGCGGAGATGGCGGCCAGCTCCGACCGGGTGGCGGCGTCCAGCTCTCCCGAGCGGGCGATCTGGCAGGTGAGCCCGGCCCGCCTCGCCCGGTTCCAGCTCTGGCGGACGATCCGCATCGGCCGCCCGTCCAGGCAGAAGGTCTCCAGGTCGATGACCGCCTCGTCGCCGAGGTAGATGGTGCGCAGGCCCGCGTCCGCGTAGTGGCCGGCCGCCTCGGCGCCGCAGCCGATGGCGGCGGCGACCCGGCCCTGCCGCGCCGCCTCCGCGCGGAAGGCGGCGATCGCGCCCGGCCAGTCCTGGAGCGGCCCGAGCGGGTCGCCGGCGGCCAGCGCCACCGTGCCGATCCAGCGGTAGGAGACCAGCGCCCCGCCGGCGCCAACGGTGGCGCGGTCCTCCCGCAGCGCGAAGTAGGCCAGCGAGTCGCTGGAGCCGGCGGCGAGCGCGGCCAGCCCCGGCTCGTCCGCCGCCCGCGGGCACGGCGGCCGCGATGCCGGGGCCAGCAGCCGCACGAGCAGGAACGCCACCCCGGTGAACAGCACGGCCGCGACCGAGGCGGGGAAGGCCCGCCCGAAGCGGCCGGGCAGCGGGACCGAGGCGCCGAGCCCCAGCGCCATGCGCCCGGCCTGTTCCAGCAGCGACCATGCGCCCAGATCGGAGGCGACGTCGCCCTGGTTGACCAGCAGCCCGGCCACGCCGTAGCCGACGGTTGCGACCGGGACCGCCAGCGCCGGCCAGAGCAGCGGGGCGCGCTCGCCCGGTCCGAGCCGGGCCGTGAAGTGCTCGCCGCGGGCCACCAGCATGCCGGCCAGGAACGACTCCAGCAGCGCCGCCCCCAGGTCGAGGCCCTTGATCAGGTGCAGCACCGCGCTGGCGGCCAGCAGCGCGACCGTGGCCAGGTAGGCCGAGCGCCGGTGGCGGCGCATCCCGCCCGACAGCAGCACCAGGCCGATGCCGGTCGCCGCGGTCAGGGCGGTGGCGCCCTCGGAGACCGCTCCCGGCACGATCGTGTCGAGCAGCTCCAGCAGCGCCCGCCCGCGCGGGACCAGCACCGATGCCAGGTTCAGCAGGCCGGCGAGCAGCATCAGCGCCGCCGCGACCCGGGCGGTGCGATCCGTCCGGGTCCCCGCGGCTCCGGGAACGGGCCGGGTGGCGGCGGAGAAGCCACCCGGCCCGCCCAGCCTCGGCTCGTCGACGTGATGGGCGGCAAGCAGTGCCACGTCGAACTACCTTGGGAGGGGGTCTTCGACAGAGCATATAACAGCCGATGAAATGAGAGCAGGATGAGGCCGGCAACGGTGTGCTCGGGTTCATGGCAACCGGGCCGGGGGCACACCGACCTCTCATGACACTCTCATTGCCGGAAGGCTTGAGTGGGTTTGCGACGGGTCGAGGAGGTGGGCCATGCGGGTGTTGATCGTCGAGGACGAAGTCAAGATGGCCCGCGCGCTGCGGCGGGGGCTCGAGCAGGAGGGTTACGCTGTCGACACCGCCGGCGACGGCGAGGATGGCCTCTTCCAGGGCACCGAGAACCCCTATGACGTCATCGTGCTGGACGTGATGCTGCCGAAGCTGGACGGCTTCGAGGTCTGCCGGCGTCTGCGCGAGGCCGGCCGCTGGGCGCCGGTGCTGATGCTGACGGCCCGCGACGGGGTTGGCGACCGGATCGCCGGCCTCGACGTCGGCGCCGACGACTACCTGGTCAAGCCGTTCTCGTTCGGCGAGCTGCTGGCCCGGCTGCGGGCGCTGCTGCGCCGCAGCCCGGTCGAGCGCCCGCCGGTGCTGATCGCCGGGGACGTGGTGCTCGACCCGGCGACCCACTCGGTGACCAGGGCCGACCAGCGCGTGGAGCTGTCGGTGCGCGAGTTCGGGCTGCTCGAGTACCTGATGCGCCGGCCGGGGCAGGTGGTCAGCCGCACCAGCATCCTCGAGCACTGCTGGGACGTGAACTACGACGGCTTTTCCAACGTGGTCGACGTGTACGTCGGCTACCTGCGCAAGAAGCTCGAGCAGCCGTTCGGGCGACCGCTGATCCGCACCGTTCGCGGCGTCGGCTACGTGCTCGAGCCGGTCGACCCGGACGGCCAGCGAGTGGGCCAGCGGGTGGGCGGCGGCCAGGCGGGAACGGAGGCCGCGGAGACCGGCGGTCGATGAACCTCCCGATCAGGACCCGCCTCACGCTCTGGTACGTTGGGCTGCTGGCGGTGATCCTGATCGTGGTCGGGGCCTTCCTGCTGGTGCGCCTCCAGACCGGCCTGCTCGCCGGGGTCGACCAGAACCTCGACGACCGCGCCAACGAGGTCGCCGTGGACCTGCAGGGCGGCGATCGCAGCTTCGAGACCCTCAACGCCAGCTCGCTGCGCGCCCTCTCGCGGGGCGCCTTCGCCGCGCAGCTGGAGTCCCAGGCGGGGCGGGTGCTGGAGTCCACCGACGATCCGACCGGGCGCCAGCCGATGATCACCCCGGCCGTTCGCCAGCGGGTGCTGCGCGGCGGACCGGTGCGGCTGACCAGCCGGCTCGGGCCGGAGCGCGCGCACTTCCGGGTGCTGGCGGTGCCCTACCCGCACCGCGGCTCCACCCAGGTGCTGGTGGTGGCGCGCTCGCTGGTGGACGTGGACGAGTCCGTGCGCCGGCTGCGGCTGCTGCTGGTGGTGGCCGTGCCGGTGGCGGTGGCGGTGGCCGGGGCCGGCGGCTGGATGCTGGCGCGCAAGGCGCTGCTGCCGGTCGCCCGCATGACCGGCAAGGCCGGGGTCATCAGCGCCGACCGGCTCGAGGAGCGGCTGGCGGTGCCGAGGTCCCGCGACGAGCTCGGCCGCCTGGCCGCGACCCTCAACGACATGCTCGACCGCATCGAGCGGGGCGTTCAGGAGCAGCAGCGGCTGGTCGCCGACGCCTCCCATGAGCTGCGCACGCCGCTGGCGGTGATGCGCTCCGAGATCGACGTGTGGCTGCGCGCGCCCGACCTGCCCACCCAGGCTCGGGAGGCGCTGGAGAGCGTCGGCGAGGAGGTCGAGCGGATGAGCCGCGTCCTCGACAACCTGCTGACCCTGGCGCGTATCGACGAGGGCCGTCTGGACCTGCTGTGCGCGCCGCAGCGGCTGGACGAGCTGGTGAGCGAGGTGGTCGACAAGCTGCGGCCGATCGCCCAGGCCAGGGGGCTCACGCTGGAGGTGGGTGGCGAGGGCGCCGAGGTGCTGGCCGACGGGCCACGGTTCGAGCTGGTGATCACCAACCTGGTGGACAACGCCATCAAGTACACCGGCTCCGGCGGCAGCGTGCGGGTGCTGCTGTGGCGCGACGGCCATGAGGCCGGCCTGACCGTGACCGACACCGGTCCCGGCATCCGTGCCGACGCGCTCCCGCACCTGTTCGACCGCTTCTACCGCGCCGATTCGGCCCGCTCCCGGGCGGCCGGGGGCAGCGGGCTCGGCCTGGCCATCTGCCGGGAGATCGTGACCGCCCACGGCGGGCGCCTGTGGGCCTCCAGCAAGCTCGGCGCCGGCAGCTCCTTCTCCCTGGCGATGCCGCTGGCTGGCGAGACCAGCCCGGTGGCACCGGCGGGGGGCTGACCGGGCGGTGCGCGCCCGGCTCGCGCTCAGGTTCCTGCGCGACTACCGGGCGCCCTACCGGGCGGCCGCGCTGCGGGTGGGGCGATGGCGCGCCGCGCCGGCGAGCTGGAGCCTCCTGGCGCTCAGCCTGCTGGTCAGCCTGGCATGGCGGCTGCCGGCCGGCCATCGGGCCGTGGCGGTCTGCTGCGCCTACCGCGCCAGCGACCTCACCGGCTGGCCACAGGCCGCCAGGGTCGTCGGCAGCCCGTTCCTGGCGGTGCGGGCGATCGAGATCACCTGGGCGGTGGTGGCCACCTGGCTGCTGCTGGCGCCGCTGGAGGCGACCATCGGCACGCGCCGGCTGCTGCTGGTCGGCGGGCTCGGCAACCTGTTCCCCAGCGTCTCGATTGGGCTGGCCTTCCTGGCCACCCATCCCGGTGCGGCCGCACCGCTGGACGTCGGCCCCTCGGCCGTGGTGGTCGCGGCCGGCGCCGCCCTGGTGGTCTGGAGCCGGTCACTGGGGATCGCGGCGCTGTACCTGGTGGGGGTCTCCGTCGACGTCCTGATCTCGCCCGACCTGGCCACCGCAGAACACCTGCTGGCGCTGGCCACCGGCGCCGGGGTGGCGCTCATCCTGCGCCACGGTTGGTCCCTCGGGCTCATCCCGGTGAGCCGAAAGGCCCAGGCGTGCGGACCAAACAGCCCGCCGAAATAAGGAGGGAGCTAACCCCCCAGCGCGGCCGCCGACATCGCCCGGAGACGGGCGATGTCGGCGGCTCGCTCGCTCCTGGTGCCGGGCGTCTCGATCACCACCGGCAGGTCGGTCAGCCGAGGGTGGCCGAGGATCGCGGCGAAGCCGGCCATGCCGATCTGGCCGGCGCCGATGGAGGCGTGGTGGTCGCGGCGCGAGCCCAGCGGCTCGCCGCAGTCGTTGGCGTGCACCAGCGCCACCCGGTCGCCGAGCACGGCGAACAGGTCGTCGAGCACGGCCGTGGCGGTCGCCGGGCTGGCCAGGTCGTAGCCGGCGGCGTGGGCGTGGCAGGTGTCGAAGCAGACCTTGACCCTCGGGTGGCGCTCGAGCGCGTCCAGCAGCTCGGCCATCTCCTCGAAGCGGGCGGCCACCGCGTCCCGGCCGCCGGCGGTCAGCTCGACCAGCAGGTCGGGGCCGGCGGCGCGCTCCAGCATCGGCAGGACCGTGGAGCGGGTCCGCTCGATCCCGGCGGCGCGCCCGGCGCCCATCGCCGAGCCCGAGTGGACCACCACCCCGGCCGCGCCCAGGCCGGCGCCTCGCTCCAGCGTGGCCGCGACCAGCTCGGCGGAGCGCGCCAGGAACTGGTCGCTCCTGGAGGCGAAGTTCACCAGGTAGGGCGCGTGGATGAAGAGGGGGTGCAGGTCGGCCGCGGCGGCCAGCTCGCGGTACCGCTCGTCCCCGGCCGCATCGTCCGGCGGCAGCGCCCAGCCGCGCGGGTTGGAGACGAACACCTGGATGGTCTCGCAGCCGATCTGCAGGCCGGCGTCGACGGCCCCGGCCATACCCCCGGTGGCCGAGACGTGTGCGCCGATCCGCAAGCCCGCCGCGCTCCTAGAACAGGCCTACGGAGAGGCCGACGACGGTGCCGCGCGGGACGCTGCTGCCCGGCTGGGGATCCTGGTTGGAGACCACGCCGCCGAACCCGAAGGAGTAGTGCCAGCGGAGCCCGCGCGCCCGCAGGGCCTCCTCGGCCTTGGCCTTTGACAGGTTTCGCACGTCGGGGACCTCGACCAGGTCGGGGCCCTTGCTGACGTAGACCTGCACGGTCGATCCCCAGGTCGCCTCCAGGCCCGCCGGCGGGCTGGTGGCGACCACCTGGCCGGCCGGCGCGAAGCTGTCGAACACCTGCACGGCGCTGGTCTTGAAGCCCGCCTGCCGCAGCTCGGCCACGGCGCTGTCCAAGGCCTCGCCCCGGACCCTCGGCACTTCGACCTGCGGCCGGCCGATGCTGACGGTGACCTCGACCTGCTGGGAGGCGCCGATGGCCGTGCCGGCCGCCGGCCGCGTGCCGGCGACCAGCCCGGCGCGCACGCTGGCGCTGGGGCGGGGCTGCTCCCGCCAGCGCAGCCCGAGGTTGGACAGCGCCGCCTCGGCCCGGTGCGGGTCCTGTCCCCGCAGGTCGGGGAGCAGGATCCCGCTGGACGGCGCGAGCCTGATCGTGGTCCAGCGCCGCACCGTCCGGCCGGGGCCCGGCGACTGCTCGGCCACCAGGCCCTCGGCGACGGTCTTCGAGGGCGTGGCCGCGGCGACGGTGAGCTTCAGGTGCTGGCGCGCCGCCGCGTCACGCGCCTCCCGCAGGCTCTCGCCGACCAGGTTGGGGACCACGATCGACCGCGCCAGCAGCAGGTCCCAGGTGAGCGTGCCGCCGGCCAGCAGGATCGCCAGGCCCAGCAGCAGCGCGATCCAGCGGCGGCCGCCGCGGCGCCGCTTGGCCCCCTCGGCGCGGGAGGGGAGCGGCCCGGGCAGGTGGCCGGTGGTCGGACGCAGCACGCGCGTGCCCGCGGCGCCGTTGGCCGAGGGGCCTCGGCCGGCGGCGGGCGGCGCGGGCACCTCGACCGGCGGCGCCGGCGTCCGGGCGGCGGTCGGCCGCGGCGCGACCACCGAGCCGACCACGGTGGTCGCCAGCGTCGACGGTGGCGGCGCGGTGGCGCTTGGTGGGGCCTGGTCGAAGGGGCGGCGTCGCTGGGCGCCCATGGCGGCGGCGACCTCCGAGGCGTGGGCGAAGCGCCGCGCCGGGTCCGGCTCGGTCGCCCGCCAGACCCCGGCGTCGAAGCCCTCGCCGAGGCTCGGCACCGCCCGGGAGGGGGGCGGCACGCGGCCGTGGAGCACCTGCCAGGCGACCCGGTCGGGGTCGCCCGCGCTGAACGGCGCCTTGCCGGTCAGGCACTCGTAGGCGACCACGCCCAGTGAGTACACGTCGGCGCGGCCGTCGACCACGCCGCCGCGGAGCACCTCGGGCGCGCAGTACTGCGCGGTGCCGGCAAGCGCGTGGTCGCGGGCGCCGTGGGCCGCCCGCACCAGGCCGAAATCGGCGACCTTGACGCTGTCGCTGGTCAGCAGGACGTTCTCCGGCTTGACGTCGAGGTGGGCCACGCCGTGCCGGTGGGCGTGGTCGAGCGCGTCGCCGATCTCGCCCAGCAGCGCCGCCGTGGTCTCGGGGTCGAGCCGCCCGCGCGACTCCAGCAGGGCCCGCAGGGTCTGCCCGTCGACCAGCTCCATCACGATGAAGGGCAGGCCCCGCTCCTCGCCGGAGTCGTGGACCGCCACCACGTTGGGGTGCGCCAGCCGCGCCGCGGCGCGGGCCTCGCGGTGGAACTGCTCGCAGAAGTCGTGGTCGCGGGCGAATTCCGGGCGCGGGACCTTGAGCGCGACCACCCGGTCGAGCTGCCGGTCGTGCGCCCGGTAGACGGTCGCCATCCCGCCCTGTGCGATGCACGCGACCACCGCATAACGGCGCCGGCCGACGCTGCGGCCGACGAGGTGGTCGACGTCGGTGGAGTGCTTGGCCACGAAAGATCCCGAACCTTGGCTTTCGGCGGGACAACGCCGGACAGCAGACGATTCTATCCTGCGGCCGGGTCAATCCTGTCGGACTGGTGACACGTTGCCGGCCCGGCAGTGCTTCACTGGCGGGCGACAGTGACCTCGACGCCAAGGAGAGCGGCGCGCGCGATGGCCTTCGACGACGACCTCAGGCTGGTGGGTTTCAAGCTGCATCAGGAGAAGCGGGACGGCGCGCGGACCTTCACGCTGTCACGCAATCGTTACCTCACCTATTGGCTCCACGTCCCGCCCGACGCCGACGAGCCGGCCCTGTTCACCTGGGAGTTCGCAATCGGCGAGTACATGGACGAGTACGGCCTCCAGGTCGGCTCGAACGAGCCGCTCAACCAGTATCTCTTCCCCCAGACCGACACCGAGGTCGGCCGGGACATCGCCGACGTGGTCAAGGCGCTGGAGCGGGTCGAGACGATGTTCGCCGGCATGAATTTCGGTCACCGCGAGACGTGAGCCGGGGGCCCTGGCCGCCAGGGGCGGGCGACGGGCGGGTGGCCGGGGCGTCAGGCCCCCGGCCACGCCGTCCCGGCGCGCCTCACTCGTGCTGGTCGAGGCGGTGCAGGCGCTTGCGGACCTGCTCGGCGATGCCGATGGCGTCCAGGCCGAGCCCGGCGAGCAGGGCATCGCGCTTGCCGTGCTGGAGGAACTGGTCCGGCACGCCCAGGCGCAGCAGCGGGGTGCCGACCTCCTCGTCGGCCAGCACCTCGGCGACGGCGGCGCCGAACCC
>WNGN01005900.1_pt1 | contig 15741 bp, 10 predicted proteins | sample 5400561 | NCBI WGS metagenome assembly WNGN01 (sample SAMN13153379, study PRJNA577476) | soil metagenome | isolation source: 115 cm soil or saprolite under Garry oak tree replicate 2 | place: USA:California | collected 2016-06-15
CCTTACAGTTGAAGGTGAACGGGCAGCAAGCTGCGTTTCTCGATGGACCGGCCGGAACACAGGTTCCGCGGCAGGTGATGGACGCCGTGCAAAAATATTTTCTCGAAGCGAATGCGAATACCTACGGTGCGTTCCTCACAAGCCGTCGCACAAACGACACGATTTCCGGGGCGCGCGCCGCGATGGCGGATTTGGTCAACTGTTCGCCCGAAGAAGTGGTCTTCGGCCAGAACATGACCACGATCACGCTGGGACTGGCGCGGGCTATCGGAAGAGAGCTCAAGCCGGGTGACGAAATCCTGCTTACGGTGCTCGATCACGACGCAAATTATTCTCCGTGGAAAGCACTTGAAGAAAAGGGCGTGGTGATTCGTACCGTGGACATTCGCGAATCGGATTGCACTCTCGATCTTGACGACCTGAAGAACAAGCTCAGCGCGAAGACGAAGCTGGTGGCGGTTGGCTATGCGTCGAACGCCGTCGGCACAATCAATCCCGTTGCGGAGATTACGAGGCTGGCGCACGCCGCTGGTGCGATGAGTTTCATTGATGCGGTCCATTACGCGCCCCATGGCGCCATTGATGTGAAAGCGTTGGATTGCGACTTTCTAGTTTGCTCGCCCTATAAATTTTTCGGTCCGCATATGGGGACGCTGTACGGAAAGAAGAAGCACCTCGAATGTTTCAAGCCATACAAAGTGCGTCCCGCGACGGACGCCGTTCCGGAGTGCTGGGAAACCGGAACGCAAGTGCAGGAGTTGATCGCGGGGATTCAAGGGGCGGTCGAATACGTCGCCGAGCTGGGGCGGCGCTGCGATCCTTCGGCGAAGGACCGGCGAGCAGCGCTGCTTGAAGCATATCGTTCGACCGTGGCATACGAACGCACTCTTGTGACGCGATTGATCGAAGGCTTGCTCGCGATTCCCGGCCTCAAGTTTTTCGGAATCACCGATCCAAGACGTTTCGAAGAGCGGTGCTCAACAGTTTCGTTCCGGCTAGCGAAGGGAACGCCGACAGATGCTGCGACATTTCTTGGCGACCGCGGCATATTCACGTGGGACGGCAATTTCTATGCGCTGAATCTTACCGAACGTCTCGGGGTTGAAAAGTTAGGTGGCGTTCTTCGCGTTGGTCTCGTGCACTACAACACCGTCGACGAAGTCGACCGATTACTGGCTGGCTTGAGAGATTTTTCAACGTCCTAGTTTCTTTTGACTGGGTTGCCGAGGGCAAGATGAAAGCCATAAAACGCAAACGAATAAATGGAGCACTCATTCCATTTACGCTTCGTCCCAGAAAGAACTATCCGTTTCGCACTCCGGTTCCGCCTTGCTCGGTGGTGCTGGTGAAAAGGTCGCGCGGTGCATTACGCCGCGGGCGACGTTTTCGGATCGGCTATTACAGCTGGCAGGACGGGTCGGATTGTATTTGGCTCGTGAAGGACTAAGGCGAATATGAGCAAACGATCGATCACGAATTCTTGCTCCAGTCATTTTGAGATTGAGAACCAATCCAAGGAGCGCAGTCTGTACCGCCGAAATCACCCACAATTCTGGCCCATAGCATAGGAATACTGCTGACGGATCTAAGCTTAAGTTTTGAGGAAAAATGACCAAACGACCGAAACCGATTGTGTTGACTGTGCTTGATGGCTGGGGCTACAGACCGGAAACGCGGGGAAACGCGATTGCGCTTGCGCGCAAGCCCGCCTACGACCGGTTGATCAAGGATTTTCCAAACACGCTGATTCAGACTTCGGGGCCTGCGGTGGGGCTTCCTGAGGGGCAGATGGGAAACAGCGAAGTGGGCCACCTGAACATTGGCGCCGGGCGCATCGTGCACATGGACATCACAAAAATTGATCTTATAGTGGCGAATAAGCAACTGGACCAAGTGCCGTTGTTTCAAAAAGCGATGGAGCGCGGGCGGTTGCGACAGCTTCATTTTCTCGGATTGCTGAGCGATGGCGGTGTGCATTCTCACATTCAACATCTTTTTGCGTTGCTCGAAATGGCCAAGCAGCAAAAAGTGGAAAATGTTTTCGTGCACTGCTTCATGGACGGACGCGACACCCCGCCGCACAGCGGACGCGACTTTGTGCAGCAACTTCAGCAGAAGATGCGCGAGCTTGGAGTAGGAAAAATCGCGACGCTGATTGGACGCTATTACGCGATGGATCGCGACAATCGCTGGGAGCGTATCGAACTCGCTTACCGCGCGATGGTGCATGGCGAAGCAGAAACGCGTACTTCCGATCCCGTCGCTGCTCTGAAAGCCAGCTACGAAGCCGGCGTCACCGATGAGTTCGTCAAGCCCGTTGTCGTCATGAATGAAGAGGGCTCTGCCGCGAAGCCGGCTGGACTGATTCGCGATGACGACGCTGTGATTTTCTACAATTTTCGCGCCGATCGTGCGCGTCAGATGACCTATGCGCTGGCCGCGCCAGATTTCGACAAGTTCGTGGATGCGAAACGGCCGAAAAATCTTTTCTACGTAGCCATGACACAGTACGACAAAAAGTGGCCGTGGCTGCAATCCGTGATCAAACCGGACAAGCTCGAGCAGATCCTTGCGCAAGTGTTTGCGGATTTGAATTTCAAGAATTTGCGCACCGCGGAAACGGAGAAGTACGCTCACGTGACCTATTTTTTCAACGGTGGAGTCGAAAAACCGTTCTTCGGCGAAGAGCGCATTCTGGTGCCGTCCCCTAAAGTTGCGACCTATGACCTGAAGCCTGAAATGTCCGCGCAAGGAATTACGGACACGGTCGTGAATGCGATTGAGAAGAATGAATTCGACGCGATCATCATGAACTACGCAAACGCCGACATGGTGGGGCATTCCGGTAACTTGGAAGCGGCGATCAAGGCTGTCGAAGCGGTGGATGCGGGACTCGCGCAGATTTTCCAGACTCTGAAGCCGCGTGGCGGCGCGTGGATCATAACCGCGGATCACGGCAACGCCGAAACGATGATCGATCCGGCCACCGGCGGCCCGCACACGTATCACACGACGAATCCTGTTCCATTTATTTTGGTGACAGAAGACGAGAAGCTGCGCCTCAAGCCTGGTGGAGCGCTGCGCGACATCGCGCCAACGCTGCTCGGGGTGCTCGGTCAAAAGCAGCCGGCCGATATGACCGGCACTGATTTGCGCGTCATGTCGTAAATGTCATTCGCGCTCCCCACGACTCGTGCGACCCCTGCAGAAACAAAACTGGTGATTTGTGTGTGGCACCCGTTCACGGAGTGGCGGCCAAAGCCGGTGCTCGCGGAATCGATTCGCGCACGCTACCCAGAAATGCGTGTGCTGCACTTGCCGAACTACGACACGCTACCTCAGGAGTTGCCGGACACGCATATCTTCGTGGGCTATTCGTTGCGCGCGGAACAGCTTGCGCATGCACGGGCGCTGCAATGGATTCATTCGACCGCGGCGGGTGTGTCCCAGCTAATGTATCTGGAATTGCGGCAGTCGGGCATTGTAGTGACGAACGCCAGGGGAGTTTTTTCTGAACCCATGGCCGAACATACGATGGGCCTGTTGCTGGCGCTTGCGCGAAATTTTCCGGACTCGGTGCGCTACCAGGACCAGGCGAAATGGTCGATGCAGGATTTGTGGGACAAGCCGCAGCATTTGACGGAGATCAACGGCAGCGTGTTGCTGATCGTCGGCTATGGATCAATCGGACGCGAACTGGCGCGACGAGCGAAAGCATTCAACATGCGCGTATGGGGAGTAACGCGGTCAGGCCAAGGCGACACAACGTTCGCGGAGAAAATTTTACCCGCGGCGGAATTAGATGAAGCATTGCCGAACGCGGATTACGTTGTAATCGCCGCACCGGAGACTATCGAAACCAGGCATCTGATTGGCGCGCACGAGATCGCGCGGATGAAGCGAACGGCACGGTTGATCAACGTGGCCCGCGGCTCGTTGCTCGATGAGGCCGCACTGTTGAACGCGTTGCACAACGGTGCTTTGGGCGGCGCAGCGCTGGACGTCACGAATCCGGAGCCCTTGCCTCCGGATTCTTTGTTATGGCGCGCGCCCAATCTTTTTATTACCCCGCACACGAGCGCGATCAGCGAAAGATTATGGCAGCGTGAGACCGAACTGTTTTTGAAATTGCTCGACGAGTGGTTTAGCGGAAAAGAACTTTCCAACCGAGTCGATTTGTCCCGGGGATATTGAGGCCAAGTAGCGCAGCAATGCAAAACAGCGACGGCTTTGCGCCTGATCTAGTCCACGCCCTTGGGAGCGACATAACCTTCCCGCGCGTATACGACGTATTTCTGCTTCTTTCCCTTTTGATCCGTGACCGTGAGGGGAGAGCCGTCCGGAGCGACAAGATCAATTTTCACTTTGCGGAATTTTCCGTCGCGATTGCGATTGGTCGGGCTGTAGGTGAGACTGTACTGGTTTCGCAGGAACGCCGCGACTTCCCGAAAAATTCCGGGGATTTCGCCAGTGAATTGCGGAAACCACGCAAAGCCGCCCGTTTCTTTGGCGAACGTCTTCATCTGGTTTTCATCCTGCAGAAAATCAATTTCGCTTCCGTGATAGCCACGCATCTCCGCCGTATTTGTAATGACTTTGCTCATTCCGACGATGAAAATTGGCACATCGGTCTGGTGTAAGGCCTTCATAGTCTGGTCGTAAGTGTGTTTTGAAAATGTGTCGCGGCCGGTTGCGACCAATAGGATGGATTTTTTGCCAGGGACGTCTTTCAAGCGATCTACGGTATCGAGCAGTGCATCGTAGACATTCGACTCGCTGAAGCCCGGAAAATACAAGTGATAAAGAGCGTTCCGGACTTCATCCTTATTTTGAGTGAAGTCGACTTCCGTTTTTGGCTTCATGTCAAAGGTAACGAGGGCGACGTAGTCCTGGGGCTTCAGATTCGGGAAGAGCGCGTCGGTCCAGTATTTCGCCAGATAGGAAAATTGCCCGTAATAACGTGCGCTGAACTCCATCACAATCACCATGGTGATGGGCGCTTCGGTGGGGCCGAAGTTGGTAACCGTCTGTGGAACGCCATCTTCAAACAGGCGAAAATTTTCGCGCTTGAGGCCAGTGATGATGTCGCCATGGTTTGTGGTGGCGACGACGTCCATGGTGACGACGGGAACCTCAACAGCGATCGAGAGTCCGCCCTCTTGCGGCTTTTGCGCGGGCGGAGTCTGCGCCGGAGGAGGCGTTGGCTGCGGTTGCCCGCCGGACTGAGGTCCCGTGGGCGCCTGCGCCAAAGCGAACGTAACGCAGAGCGCGGCAAGCACTCCGCACAAAATCAATCGACGAAAAGCGTACGCGAATATTCCGTTCATTCCATCCCCCAATATACTACGCGTGCGGCACGCCAGTAGCCGACGGTGGAACTTAGGAACGCACAGTGCTTGCAGCGGCTGGGCGCTCTCTGATCGCATGTTAGTATGAAGCAGATTCGATGAAAAACGTTTGCTAATCGACCGCCTAGCGCGCGATTCCGGTCCCCTAGGAGACAAATAGTGGAGACAAAACCGTGACGTACATGCGAAGTATGAAGAAATTGGTGCTGTGTACGCTGTCGCTGACCATTTTCGCCACCTCGGCACGCGCTCAGGTTCCGGGCATGGCGCCTCCGGCTGCGGCGCAAACAAGTGGGCAACTCGCCGATACGTCCGCACTTGCAAGGGAAGCAACAGGGTGGCTGACCGATCTGATCAAAATCAACACGACAAATCCACCAGGGAATGAAGAAGCCGCCGCGAAATATCTTGCGGGGATTTTGCAGAAAGAGGGAATTAAGGCGGAACTGCTGCCACTAGAGCCTGGGCGGAGCGCTCTGGTGGCGCGGCTGACCAGCTCGGCCTTCCCCGATCCATCGAAGGCACTGCTGCTGGTTGCGCACATGGATGTTGTAGGCGTGGAACGCGCGAAATGGACGGTCGATCCGTTCGGCGCAGTGACAAAGGACGGGTACATTTATGGCCGTGGCGCCGTGGACGACAAAGGAATGCTGGCAGCGAACCTGGCCGCGTTCATCGCTCTGAAGCGCGCAAATGCGCGCCTGAACCGCGACGTGATTTTTCTGGCCACGGACGATGAAGAAGGCTCGGGCGATGCGAGCATCCGAATACTCATCGCGAAATATTGGGACAAGATCGCGGCCAAATATTCCATCAACGAAGGCGGAAACGTTTTTGTCAAAAACGGGAAAGTGCAGTACGTGGCAGTGCAGGCAAGCGAAAAAGTGTCGGTGAATGTCACCGTGATTGCAAAGGGGACTTCCGGCCACGCATCCATACCGCTGAAGGACAATGCGGTGACCCACCTAGCGGCCGCAGTGACGAAAATCGCCAACTATACGGCGCCGGTACATTTCACGACGATTGTTCGCAGGTATTTTGAAGGAATTGCTCCGGTTCTCCAGGACGACGGAATTGCGAAGTGGATTCGTTCGCTGGATACTTCCGACCGCGGCGAGCACGCAGCGCGAGTGATTTCCGATACCAATCCGATGTGGAACGCAATGCTGCGCGACACGATTTCGCCTACCCTGCTTGCAGCCGGAGTGCGTGCAAACGTGATTCCGTCGGAAGCGCGGGCCACTCTCAATGTTCGATTGCTTCCGGGAAACACAATCACGGAGCTTTTGGCGGAGCTAAACAAACTGGTGAACGATCCGCAGGTGAAACTGGAAATGCAGCCGGATGGGGGATTGGCGGCGCCGGATTCTTCGCTGGAATCGGAATTTTACGCCGCGATTGTCAAAGCCTCCGCGGAAGAATTTGGCGGAGTGCCGGTGCTGCCGTTTCAGTCCACCTGGGCGACGGATTCGGCGCAGCTCAGGCTGCACAACGTGCAAGCCTACGGGCTGGTTCCGTTTCCCTTGACGGACGACGACATCAAGCGCATGCACGGCGATGACGAGCGAATTCCGGCGGCGGCGTTTGCAAAAGGCGTGAACCTGATGGTGCGGCTGGCGAACGAATTCGCGGTTTCGCATTGAGCGGGAAACTTTCCGTGTGATGAAGCCGTCCGCGGAGATTGCCCATCATTCCTTTCCATTTCAAGCAGAAAGAAAAAGACGATACGTCGCTGCGAGTGTTGAGCGCAGAATAGTGGCGGTGCAATGCGGATGAGTTTTCGACACTCCAAAATTGTTTGCACGATCGGTCCGGCATCGCGTGATCCACGCATTTTGAAGCGGCTCCTCGAAGCCGGAATGGATGTTGCGCGGCTAAATTTTTCCCACGGCAGCCACTCAGAACATCTCGCGTGTATTCAGTCGCTGCGCGCTACGGCCAATAAGCTCGGGAAAACGATCGCGGTGCTGGCGGACTTGCAAGGACCGAAAATCCGCACGGGCCCGCTTGCCGGTGGCCGCCCTGTCGCGTTGCGAGCGGGGCAGAAGTTTACGATCACAACGGCAAGGATTTTGGGAGACTCGACGCGCGTGAGCACGACTTTTCTGCCGCTGCCCAAGGAAGTGCATCGCGGCGATCGGATTCTTCTGTCGGATGGTCTGATCGAGTTACACGTGGAATCGGTGCGCGCGAGAGATGTGAACTGCCGGGTGGTGAACGGTGGCGCCCTCGGTGAACACAAGGGAATCAATTTGCCGGGAGTGCAGTTGCGCGTTCCTGCGCTCACGCCCAAGGACAAAACGGATTTGAAATTCGCGCTTGCGCAGGGAGCGGACTACATCGCGGTTAGTTTTGTGCGGCGTCCTGAAGATGTGTTGTTGGCGAAGAGCCTGATCCGGCGTGCGGGCAAGGAGACGCCGGTGATCGCCAAGCTGGAAAAGCCGGAAGCCATCGAAAATCTCGAGGGCATTTTGCGAGTTTCGGATGGCGTAATGGTGGCACGCGGGGACCTGGGCGTGGAGATGAATCCAGAGCGCGTGCCGGTGGTACAAAAAAATATAATTGCGCGAGCGCGCGAGTTCCGGCGGCCGGTGATTACCGCGACGCAGATGCTGGAGTCCATGACCGAAAATCCGCGGCCGACGCGCGCGGAGGCCTCGGACGTGGCGAATGCGATTTTCGACGGCTCGGACGCGGTAATGCTTTCCGCCGAAACTGCAAGCGGCAAGTATCCGGTGGAAGCGGTCAGCATGATGGCGCGGATCATCGAAGAAGCGGAAGCAAGCATCAAGGAGTTTTCGCGGCCCGCGACGCAGGAAAAGTTAAAAGTGGCGGAAACGGTGGCGGAACTGGTGTGCCACGCATCGCGCGAGCTGCACATGAAGTGGATCGTTGTATTCACGCATAGCGGATTTACTGCGCGGTTGATTTCGCGATACCGGCCGCTGGTGCCAATCGCTGCATTTTCTCCGGAAGCGGAAACGCGGAGGTGGCTGGCGTTGCTGTGGGGCGTCGCTGGTACCAATCGCGGCATTTTCTCCGGAAGCGGAAACGCGGCGGCGGCTGGCGTTGCTGTGGGGCGTCGTGCCACTTGAGATTCCGGATTTGCGCAAGGTCGACCAGCTGGCGGAGATTTCCGAAAAGCGATTGCTCGAAGAAAAACTGGTGCGCAAAGGCGACGTCATAGCGATTGTTGCCGGCACACCGATGGGTGTACGCGGCACGACAAACTTCATGAAGTTCCATGTGATTGGCGGCGGAAAGCTGTAATGAAGATCGTTCCCCGGCTTAGCTCTTGCAGATCATCGATCCATTCTCAGTGCGCGATCGGCTTCAAGACTGCCGTGTTCCGCTCGTCACTCGCAATGATCCGATAGAATTTTTTCAAGTCGTCCATTTTGTTTAGCGGCACGCTCAGTTCCTTGATTTCAAACGTCCTCGCATACTTCAGTACATTTCCCGCGGCTTCCGTCTTGCTGTGATAACTCGCAAAGCCATAGTCGACGTCTATCGGCGGAGGCAAATCATCCACCTCATAACCTGCAGGCATGGTGATCTCGAAAGTGTCACTGTCCTTTTCCGGTCCTTCAAATATCACCGGGAATTGCCGCGGCTCCCTAGTTTCCAATACATCGCTCGAGCGGTTTCCCATGACCCGTGGCCGCACGGCGAGTAGATTTCCGATCTGTTTGGCGTATCCCGGAGCCACAAACGTATACGCGTATCCAAAAGGCGAATCTGTGGCGTCCAGATTCGACATTGTGGCCCCAGTGATATCAAACATGCCGATCGAGTGAGAGACCTCTTGCTCGATGCGTTTCACACGATCCTTGCTCGACTTCACGGCCAGCTGGGCGTATCGCTCGTAAACGGCAAAATCTCCGAACCGCGTCTCTTGCACTTCGCCGGATAACGAGCCATGCGGCTCAAGCTGCAGTTTGGCCATGCGCACCAACCCGTTTGACTTTGTTGGCAGCTGAGGTGTCTCTACGAGTTCCCCGCCTTCCGGCGTGACCAATAAGGCGTAATTTCCCTGGAGATAACCGCTCAATTGCCCGATAGGAGTTTTTTCATTTGTAGGATCAAAAATCAGTAATCGGCCCAGTTTTGAATGGTTCAATACCGCTTGATAGCGGGAATCTTGCACGTCTTCCGGCAACTTGATCGCCAGAATGACATGATTGAACAGGAATACCATCGGTGGCGTTTCTGGTCCCACCGCTCCACGAGACGTGTTGATAATGACGTAGTACGAGTCGATCCCTGACTGCTTCAGCATCGCGCTCATAAGCGTCGCTTTGTCCTTGCAGTCGCCGTAACGGTGCGAGAAGACATCCGAAGCTGAGTGGGGCTGAAATCCGCCGATACCGAGTTCGATGGCAACGTAACGAATGTCTTTCTGCATGAATTCCGCGATGCCCTGCATTTTCTGCTGTGGTGTGGTTCTCCCCGTCGTGAGCCTGGAAACTTTCTCACTGATTTCCGGTGTTGCGTCTCGACGTCCACTTGCCAGCCCTGCCTGCCATTTACCCATGTCATCCCAGGTCAGAAATCCCTTGCGCTGTGTGGCGCCGGGCCCAAGGAAGGACACCACCATGCGCCCCGCAAATCCACGAACTGGCGGCATCGCTTTTTCCGAGCGAATGGCAGGCAAGTCCGTAACGATCCACTGCCATTGATTCCCACCCGTTGCATTCGGCTCAGTCTTGGGGTGATTCAACCATGCTGCCTTGTATTCCCAGCCTGAGGGCATCTGGAGTGTGTACCGAGCCTCCTTGACCGGAATCTCTCGCTGAAATTGCCAATAGTCCTCCAGCACATACGGTCGGGCGTCATACTGAATTTCGTATCCGACGATGTTTCCGGGTTCTCCTGCAGGAATTGCCAAACTCCGAAGTTTAAGATCCGTTACAAGCTCACCAGCCCCACCGACCGTTCTCTCAATCGCGTCCTTATCTTTTACCTCGTAATCTTTGCCTTCTTTAGGAATGCACCACCCACGCATGCTACCAACGCGAGTATCACTCCCGACATAAGCGTAAGCTACTGCGTACTCGCGTCCCTCCGGACGCAGGATCTTGTACACCCTGCGCTCGATACCTTTCATTTTTCCGTCCGACGAGACAGTGGTCACATCTTCCGAATACAACAGCACGGCACTTGTCTTGGAGTCGTAGGTGGGAAGCGGGGAGTTGGCGGCCACGTGCATCCATGCCGGGGCATCCGCTTCCGCGCATTTTGGCAACGTCAACAGCCCCATTCCACAAACGACCAAAAAACATGTTGTCAATTTCCGCTTCATGAATGCCTCAATTGCCTGCAGTCGTTCCGCCGGGCTGCAGAATCACCTGCTGCTCATCCTCAGTTTTCACGAGCTGATAGAAATTGCGGAGAATCGAATAGTGCTCCTTGCCGACCATCAGCAGCTCGGAGCGCAGGACCCGTTGCACGTGCACCGAGCCATCCTTGCTTTCAATCTTTAGCGTATATTGAACAGCCTTTCCGTCCTTATCCATGCTCTCGGGCAGGGTCTCCACTTTCCAGCTCTGTGGCAGTTCGAACGTGAGATCATCCACGGTGCGAAACGGGTAGCGAAAGTAAACCGGCCACACACGATTCGCGTGCTCGAACAAGTGCTTTTCTGACGCGCTGAAAAGTCCGGTCGGCAAGAGTGCGCGTCGGCCGGCGGAAGCCGTCCAGCCAGGTACCTTCATTTGAAATTCCGCCACGAGCGGAGTGTTGCCGGATTGCCAATCAGGAGCATTCATGAGTTCCACCTCACTACCAGCCGGAATGGCGTCCTTCACTCCGTCCTCGAGTATTTTCTTCCTGGCCGCCTCGTCTTCATTGCGCTCCTCAACGCGCAGAGCCAACGCGTCCAGCCCGGTAATCGTGACGGTCAGTTTTCCGGTGATGTCCCCTTCGTCGGTGATGGCTAAACGTGCTGTACGTTGCACCCTCGTCTGTTCGCTGCCTGGCAGAGTAGTCTGGATCCATGTGCCACCGTTCTTGTCCAGCCGCAGCCCTTCCACGCCTGTCTCCGGCCAAGGGAGCAGTCCGAAAGGCGTAAAAGCTGCGCCCGGATCAAAGTACTCATCTTTCTCGTTGACCTTCACGAGGGCTACGTTGGCGTTCAATTCGCTCCCATTGATCCGTTCCTTATGGAAAAAATATTCGCCTCGACTCGATACCAGGCACGGATAAGCCTCAAAACCCGCACCGCGCGCCAGCCCTAGAAAAAGCCACGTCAGGTCCCAGCCATTGCCGTATTGATGTTTCCAGAGATCTTCGACGTTTTTGTTCTCCTTCATGTTCTCGTGTTTCCATTCTTCCAGCGACTTTATCGGCATGTACGACAGATTCTTGACCTGCTGTACTCGCGCGTAGATCTTCTGAAGCTTCACCTCCGGCGAATCGCCGGGTGAGACAATGCTCGCCGCCGCTGCTTCCATGGCCTTTCGCTTGTCGACGAAAGATTCCACCTGTCCGTACTTCTTCTTGCCGAACTCCCTCCAATATTTCGCCACGTCCAACTCTGGAGTTTCATCGTGGTAAACGAAATTAACCCGAAACTTCAATTCATTGGCTGGTGGCATGTGGTCTTCGACCACAAACGCAGGGATATTCTCCGTCGTCATTCGCACGATGTGGTCCGGGCCCTCTTTGGGTGGTTCCGTTCCCTTGGGGAGACCGGCAGGCCAGCTCCACTGCACTGTCCACGGATACGTGCTATACGGCTTGAGCGTAAACACGGCCTTCTTCGTGAAGAGCTCTTCGCTCAAGATCCAATCCGAGGCGAAGATATAGTTATCCTGAAAGTCGTAATTGAAGTGATATTCGATGATGCTCCCCACTTGCACATCCGGAAGCGTAAATGTCTTTGCGAGGTACTTCGCACCCTTCGTTTTTTCGATGGTTTGTTCGTAAACTTTCCCGTCGAAGTTTGCTATCGTGCCATCCGGTCTGATGGAGCGGGCTTTGATTCCCGTTATGCACGTGCGGCCTTTGTGAAAACCGATCTCCACGTTTGCTTGATTGCGGCCTTCTTCCGTCAGCACCTTGATCCGCACATAGTTGTATTCTGACGCGGCCCTGCTGCTGTCATTTCGATCTACCTGACGATAGAGGTACACCGCGGGCGCACCCGGCGCTTCCGGCATACTGGTCATCTTTAGTTCTTCTTGCGAGATTGGCTGCCATTCATCGCCGCTCGCCGTGCCTGCTTTCCACATCCCCGCCGACAGCAGTATCACTGCTGTTGCACACACCAGCATCCACGGGCGCTTGTTCACGGGTTTTCTCCTGAGACTGTTTCGGTTGATCTCTGCGCACACCCCATCCGCCGGAGACACAATTTCGCTGGTTGGGCGGCACATGACTGGGTATGGGCCATCGCAGACTGTTGCTAACCTAAGTACTGATAGGTCGAGAAATTACCCTGCCTGTTAGCTGCTGTCAAGAGAACGCGAGGCCACTCGCGTCGTCAATGTAACTCTTCCCTCTTACCCACGGACTGCGGCATAATCCGCCCGCACCTTTGATTGCATCTCGAGTTCTCTAGGCGTTACATGCCCTTGGGATTAAGTGGAGGATTTTTGTGACCAATCGTCCTTGGAGTTCCACGGCCCCTCCGGGCGAATTCCGCACCTACATTTCCGCCGAGGAATCGCTCAAGGAATTCACGGTTCGCGCCGTGGTTCTCGGCGCGCTCTTCGGACTCCTCTTCGGCGCGGTCACGGTTTACGTCGGTCTACGCGCCGGCCTCACGGTTTCTGCCTCCATTCCGATTTCAGTTCTCTCGATCAGCATTCTTCGCGCTTTTGGCCGTTCCACGATTCTCGAGAACAATATCGTGCAAACCACTGGCTCCGCTGGCGAGTCACTCGCCGCAGGTGTGATGTTCACCATTCCCGCGCTCATCTTTCTCGGATTTGGCAAGGAATTTACTTTCTGGCGAATTTTCCCGCTTGCGCTTCTCGGTGGATGGCTGGGTGTGCTTTTCATGGTGCCGATCCGCCGCCAGCTCATCGTCAAGGAACACGGCAACCTCACGTTCCCCGAAGGTACTGCCTGTGCTGACGTTCTCGTGGCCGGTGAACGCGGCGGTTCTTTTGCCGGCCGGGTTTTTTGGGGACTCGGTCTCGGCGGCGTTTACACCTTCCTTATGAACACGGTGCAAGCCTGGACCCCGCAACCAGAGTCGCGCCCGAGCTGGTTTCCCGGTGCCTCCTTCCGCGCCGCCATCACTTCGGAATATCTCGGCGTCGGCTACATCATCGGCCCGCGCGTCTCCGGAATCCTTTTTGCCGGAGGCATCATCTCCTGGCTCGTCATGATGCCCGCGATCAAGTTTTACGGACAGCTCGCGGGCAACACTCCCATCTACCCTTCCACAATTCCGATTCCGCTCATGACTCCCGACGATATCTGGCGCAGCTATATTCGTCCGATGGGAGCAGGCGCCGTCGCGGCCGCGGGATTAATCACGCTGCTCCGCACTTTACCCACAATTATTTCCGCGCTCCGCGCAGGTCTGAAGGACGTTCGCGCACAAGGTGCAGTCGACGCAGTGGCGGCGAGTAGAATCGATCGTGACATTCCCATGCGCAACGTGATCATCGGTTCTATCGTGATCATCGCCATGATGTGGGTGCTCCTAACGTTTCATCCCATCGAAGGCGCCGCCACTCGCTGGTATCAAAATCTTTTTGCTGCCGTGTTCGTTGTCGTTTTCGGATTTCTTTTTGTCACCGTCGCGGGACGCATCAGCGGGCTTCTCGGCAACTCTTCCAATCCCATCAGCGGCATGAGCATCGCCACCTTGATGGCTACCTGCGCGATTTTCTTTCTCGCCGGCTGGACCGCTCCCAATTATGCCGTTCTCGCGTTGATGATTGGCGGTGTCGTCTGTATCGCTGCTGCCATCGCGGGCGCCACTTCGCAGGATCTCAAAACCGGTTACCTCGTCGGTTCAACGCCGCGTCTTCAGCAACTTGGCCTGCTCGTCGGCGTGACAGTCTCCACCATCGCCATTGGCGCAACGCTTAACCTGATGAACCGTGGTCTCGAGCGCTATATCCCCACGCAAATTCCCGTCACTGTTCAGTCCCTTCCCAGCGGCGCGAAAATCGAGGCGGATTCTTTTGAGCATCAGGGCAAGAAATATATCCTCATCAACGCGCTCGGCTCGCACGAAATTCCCGATGGCGAATATCTCTACGATCCCGGAACGCAACGCATCGAACTGCAATGGGCGCAGGGCATCGGCAGCGACAAAGCTCCCGCCCCGCAAGCTCGTCTGATGGCGACCGTCATCAACGGCATCCTCAATCAACGTCTGCCCTGGCGTCTCGTCTTAATGGGAGTTGCTCTCGTCATCGCCGTCGAAATTCTTGGCGTGCGTTCGCTCGCGTTCGCTACTGGTTCGTATCTCTCGATTGCTACCACTGGCGCGATGTTCGCGGGCGGGTTGGTTCGTCATCAATCTTTTCCAGGACCCGGAAATTTCCAACAACGTGCCGCACTGGCTCACCGCAACGCTGCGGCTGCCGTGGCGTCCCGACCTCTTCGCCTTCGGGCCAAAGGTTCTCGGACCGTTGGCGACCAACAATCTTTTCGGCGTCTTCATGTTCCTGATGCTCGCAGCCTCTCTGTTCTACTTCGCCCGCAAAAAACTGGACTGACATGAAAGACGTTCAAGGGTTTAAGAGGTTAAGGGTACAAAAGTGAAACCGGCCTCAGCGCTACTCTTGCACTCTTGTACCCCGTTCTTTACTTCACCCGCTTCCGGACCGTAAACTGACCTGAGTATGGCTCCACGCTCCAGCATCCGGAACTACCGCTTCAGCTTCGATTTCTACATCACTCCGGGTGTGCAACTCCTCGTCATCGCCAACTTCGCCGTTTTTTTCCTCCAGCTCTTTATCCATTATTTTCGCGGCGTTTTTCCCGAACACCAGTTTGAAATGTGGTTTGGCCTGGTTCCCAGCGGCGTAATCCCGGGCCTACGTGTCTGGCAGCCGCTCACTTATCTGTTCCTGCATAGCGTCGACAACGTCTGGCACGTCCTCGTCAATATGCTCATGTTGTGGATGTTTGGCCGCGAACTCGAACTTGTCTGGGGGCGGAACCGTTTTCTTCGCTACTACTTTCTGCCAGGCGTTGGCGCGGGCATTCTCAACGTCATCGTTCGCACCGTTCCTACCCTCTGGGGTAAACCGGCCTACGACATTCCCACCATCGGAGCTTCCGGCGCCATCTTCGGAATCATGATCGCCTGCGCGATTCTGTTCCCTGATCGCCGCGTTTTTCTCTTTCCCATTCCGATTGCCCTGCGCCTTCGCACGGTTGTCGCCATCATGGCCGCGCTGACCTTTCTCGGCACGTTCGGCCT
>WNGN01001531.1_pt1 | contig 15739 bp, 14 predicted proteins | sample 5400561 | NCBI WGS metagenome assembly WNGN01 (sample SAMN13153379, study PRJNA577476) | soil metagenome | isolation source: 115 cm soil or saprolite under Garry oak tree replicate 2 | place: USA:California | collected 2016-06-15
CTTCGGAGGCTCCTTCGGGTCGAGCCAGCCCCACTGGACCGTCTCGAGAACCGCCGCCAGCGTGTGGCGCTTGCCGCCACCCGGCGCGGCAGAGCTCTTCTTGGTGTCGCTCGCCGGCTGCGCCAGCGCGTAGAACGCCGCCGAGGACATCAACACCAGAGCGGCGAGAGCCGTGACGATGCGCTTTTTCGCCTTCACCGTCGCCATTGCGCGTCTCCTTTCGAGAACGGGCTGCAGAGGGCGCAATGATCGGGCAGAAGCGCCGGAATCGTCAAGAGCGTCACTCGCCGCGCGCGGCGGAGCCGACGCGCGGGATCGGTGTGAGAGGCGCGCTCAGCGTCCGAGCGCGGGAACGGACCGGCGCCGGTCGACCGGCGCGCGCGCCGGCGCCGGCGCCGAAGGCGCCAGCCGCGTGTATCGTCCGCGGAGGCTGTCGAAGGCGCGCGCGCGCCACGTGCCGTGACGGTGAAGGCTGAAGCGGGCCAGGAGCGAGAGGATGCGCAGGCCGTAGACGGTCGAGGCCGAGAAGCTCGCGGACGAGGCTTCCGGGAAATACCGCGTCGGCACCCCGATCTCGGCGATCCGGAAGCCCGACGCGACGACCTGCGCGACGATCTCCTGATCGAAGATGAAGCCGTCCGAGTTCAACGCCACGTTGACGGTCTCCAGCACCTCCCGGCGGAAGGCACGGTAGCCCGTGTGGAACTCGGAGAGCGCCAGACCGAACACGCGGTTCTCGAGGTTCGTGAGGAAGCGGTTCGAGAAGTACTTCCACCAGGGCATCCCCTGGGCCAGCGCCGAACCGCTCTTGAGTCGCGAGCCGAAGACGACGTCGGCCTCCCCACGGACGATCGGTTCAACGATCTGCGGAACCAGCCGCGGGTCGTACTGGTAGTCGGGGTGCACCATCACCACGATGTCGGCCCCCGCCCGCAGCGCCTCCGCGTAGCACGTTTTCTGGTTCGCGCCGTAACCGTAGTTGCGGTTGTGGACGAAGATCTCGAGGCCGAGCTGCCGCGCAACTTCGAGCGTCCCATCGGTGGAACCGTCGTCCACGAGGATCACGAGGCTGACGGTGTCCTTCGGCAGCTCCTCGTATGTCATGCGGAGCGTGCGCCCCGCGTTGTACGCCGGCATCACGACGACGACCTTGTCGTTTTGCATGGCGCCTCGTACTGCACCGTCGATGCCAGATCGTCGGCCGTCGAGATCTCGCGCACTTGGAATGCGCGGCGGAGATAGCCGGATTGTCCGGCGACGAAAATTCGTCCCGGCGAGTGACGAGAAGTGTCATCAGCTTGCGGTGTCGCCGATAATGCTCTCGAGAGAGAATAGTCTCGAGCGAGTGAATCGGCGATGCGCGACGATTTCTACCTGACCGACGAGCAGCGCGCCATGCGGGATCTCGTCCGCGCGGTCGCGCGCGATCGGATCGCCCCTCAGGCCGCCCGCGTCGACGAGACCGAAGCCTACCCCGCCGAGCAGATCGAGCTCCTGGGCAAGCAGGGGCTGATGGGTCTCTACATTCCGGAGGCCTACGGCGGGAGCGCGATGGGAACCCTCGCGTTCTGCATCGCCGTCGAGGAGATCGCGTGGGCGTGCGCGTCTACCGCCGTCGTCTACCTCGTTCAGTACGCGGGCGGCTGGCCGATCGTGGCGGCCGGGAGCGAGGAGCAGAAGGGCCGCTATCTCCCGCGCCTGGCGTCGGGCGAGATCACCGCGGCCTTCTCGGTCTCGGAGCCGGGTGCCGGCTCCGACGCGGCCTCGATCTCGACCCTGGCGGTCCGCAAGGGCGACCGCTACGTGCTGAACGGCACGAAGCTCTGGGTGAGCAACGGGAGCCAGGCGAAGGTCATCACGCTCTTCGCGACCGTCGACCGTGGGCGCGGCCGGCGGGGCGTGACCGCCTTTCTGGTCGAGCCGACGTTCCCCGGATTCTCCGTCGGCAAGCTCGAGCGGAAGATGGGGATCCGCGGTTCGCCGACCGTCGCCCTTCATCTGACCGACTGCGAGGTTCCCGTCGAGAACCGCCTGGGCGAGGAGGGGGAGGGCTTCAAGATCGCGCTTCGCGTCCTCGACGGCTCTCGCCCCGCGGTAGGCGCCCAGGCGGTGGGCATCGGCCAGGCTGCCCTCGACGCGGCGGTGGCCTACGCGAAGGAGCGCCAGCAATTCGGTCAGCCGATCGCCTCCTTTCAGGGCCTCCAGTTCATGCTGGCCGACATGGCGATGCAGGTCCACGGCGCGCGGCTTCTCGTCTATCACGCGGCCTCGCTCCTCGATCGGGGGGCTTCACCGACGGCCCTCGAGTCGTCGATGGCCAAGTGCTTCGCGGCCGACGCGGCCATGAAGGTCACGACCGACGCGGTCCAGATCTTCGGCGGGTACGGATACACGCGCGAGTACCCGGTAGAGCGCTTCATGCGGGACGCGAAGATCACACAGATCTTCGAGGGCACGAACCAGATCCAGCGCGTCGTCATCGCCCGCGAGCTCACGGGCCGGTAACGGCCCGGTCCCTCTCGCAGAGGCGGCACGGTTCCGGAAATTTGACGGCGGGGGCCATCCTGGTGTTAGATGTCTAGACATCCTGACAACAGGAGGTTCACCCGGCGTGAACTATCGTCCCGGAATTCCTCGGTATCTCCAGATCGCCGACGCCATCCGAGCCAACCTGCGCGACGAGGGCGAGCGGATTTCCTCCGAGCACGAGCTTTGTGCGCGCTTCAAGGTGAGCCGGCCGACGATCCGACAGGCCCTGGACGTCCTCGTCCAGGAAGGGCGGCTCTACCGGCATGCCGGCCGGGGGACGTTCGCGACGCCGGCGGCCGGGGGGGACCGCAAGCTCAGGGTCATCGGCTCGGTCGGGGACATGATGGCGCTCGGCGACGAGACCGGGTTCAAGTTCGTGTCACGCGGCGTCGTGCTCCTGCCGGCCAACATCGCCCGGGCGCTTCGTATGCCGCCGCGCTCCTCGGCCCACTGCATCACGTTCGTCCGGATCGCCGAGACCGGCCCCTTCCAGCACGTGACCGCCTACATGCCGCTGTCGATCGGGGCCGCCGTGTCCGAGGAAGATCTGCAGAAGACTTCGCTGATCGGCGCCATCGAGCGGCATCTCGGCATGCCCATCAAGCTCATGGAGCAGGTCGTGGACGCGGCGCTCGCGCCGCGTCAGGTCGCCGAGCTCTTACAGATACGCGCCCGCTCCCCATTGCTCTTCTTCGAGCGCACCTACTTCGCGGCGAGCGGGGAGCCGGTCGAGTACACCAACACCTGGCAGACCAGCCGTCGATATCCCTATCGGATCGTCCTCTCGCGCTCGGACCGGCGGAACTAGCGCCCGCTCATGTCGTACCGGATCGGGTTCGATGTCGGCGGAACCTTCACCGACTTCGTGCTCCAGTCGCCGTCCGGTGAGTTGCGCGCCGCCAAGCGACTGACGACCTATCCGGATCCGTCCCAGGCGTGCCTGGCCGGCCTGGACGAGCTGATCGCGCAGAGCGGCGTGTCGTGGGCCGACGTGGCCCAGGCGATCCACGGCACCACGCTCGGCTCCAACATCGTCATCGAGCGCAAGGCGCGCGGCGTCGGGCTCCTCATGACGCGCGGCTTCCGCGACGTCCTCATCATCGGGCGCGAGCGGCGCTACCAGGTCTACGACCTCCAGATCGAGAAGCCGGCGCCGCTGATTCCGCGGCGGCTGATCGGCGAGGTGAGCGAGCGCGTTCTGGCCGACGGGTCGGTGCGAACGCCGCTCGAGGAGGCCGACGCCCGGCGGGTGATCCGTGAGCTGGTCGCCCGCGGGGTGACGACGCTCGCGGTGTGCCTGCTTCATTCATATCTGAATCCCGTTCACGAGCGGCGGCTGGCGGAGCTGGTCACCGAGGAAGCGCCGCACGTCACGGTGACGCTGTCCCACGAGGTGGCGCCGACCTTTCGCGAATACGAGCGCGCCTCGACGACCGTCGTGAACGCCTATGTCATGACGGCCGTCGGGGAATATCTGCGCGGCCTCGCCGCCGCGACCGCCCGCCGCGGCTACCGCGGGCGGCTGTTCGTGATGCAGTCCTCCGGGGGCGTGGCGACCGCCGAGGCCATGCAGCGGCATCCCGTCCGGATGATCGAGTCCGGCCCCGCCGCCGGCGCGCTGATGGCGGCGGCCTACGGCGAGCTCACCGGACACGGTGACCTCATCGCCTTCGACATGGGCGGGACCACCGCGAAGCTCGCGCTGATCGAGCAGGGGCGGCCCGCCACGACGACCGCGTTCGAGCTGCACCGCGTGCGGAATGCGCCCGGCAGCGGGCTGCCGATGAACATCCAGGCGATCGATCTCGTCGAGATCGGCGCGGGCGGCGGGTCGATCGCGCACGCCCGGCTCGGCGTCATCGCGGTCGGCCCGGAGAGTGCCTCGTCGACGCCGGGCCCCGTCTGCTACGGGCGAGGCGGCGTCGAGCCGACGGTGACGGACGCCGACGTCGTCCTCGGCTACATCAATCCGGACTACTTCGCCGGCGGCTCGATGAGGCTGGAGGGCGGCGCGGCGGCGCGCGTGATCGAGGAGAAGATCGCGCGGCCGCTCGACCTGTCGCTCGAGGACGCGGCGTGGGGCATTCACGCGATCGTCAACACCAACATGGAGCTGGCCACGCGCATCGTGTCGATCGAGCGAGGCCGCGATCCCCGCGATCTCACCCTGGTCGCCTTCGGCGGCTCGGGCCCCGTCCACGGCTGCCGGCTCGCGCAGGCCCTCGGCATTCCCCGGGTGATTCTTCCGGCCTCCGCCGGCGTCACGGCGGCGATCGGGCTGCTCGCCGCCGAGGTGCGATTCGACGTCGCGCGAACCTTCGTCCGCCGGCTCGACGCCGTCGATCCCGATCACCTCACGACGATGTACGCGGAGATGGCCGGACAGGCGATCGAGGTCGTCCGGGAGTCGGCGGTCGCGGGGGAAGTGACGGTGGTGCGGTCGGCGGACGCGCGCTACGTCGGGCAGGGATACGAGGTCGCCGTGGCGGTCCCGGCCGGCCGCCTGGACACCGCCGCGCTCGCCCGGATGCGCGCGAGCTTCGACGACGTCTACGCCGCGCGGTACGGCTACGCGAGCCCCGAAGAGCCCGTCGAGGTCGTCACCTGGAAGCTCTCCGCCATCGGCGGCTCCCCACGGATCGCCCTGGCCAAGGCGGCCGCGCGCAGCGGCGAGGGAAGCCGCAAGGGCGCTCGCCGCGCTTACTTTCCGGAGACGCACGGCTACGCCGACACGCCCGTCTACGACCGGTACGCGCTGGCGCCGGGCACGGCGCTCACCGGTCCGGCCATCGTCGAGGAGCGCGAGTCGACCACCGTGATTCCGCCGGGGGTGACGGCCACGGTGGACGAGTACGCGAACCTGCTCGCGGAGGTCGACCCGCGATGAGCGCACGGTCCGCGCTCGGCGTGGCGCTCGGGCTCCTGCTCGTTTCGGGCGCGGCCCAGGTAGGCGCCCAGCCGTCGGTGAAGATGGCCCGCATCGGCATCATCTCGGCCGGCGCGGATCCATCGCGGCCCGAGCCCCAGTGGTCGGCGTTCGTCGAAGTGCTGCGGGGGCTGGGCTACGCGGAGGGCCGGAACATCGTGATCGAGCGCCGGTTCGCCGCCGGCAAGTCCGAGCGACTCCGGGGCTTCGCCGCCGAGCTGGTCCGGCTCAACGTCGACGTCATCGTCGTGACCGGACCGCCTGAAGTCGAAGCGGCGCGGGGGGCGACGACGACTCCGATCGTCACGATCGAGGCGCCGGATCTGGTCGCCCGGGGGCTGGTCGCCAGCCTGGCGCGGCCGGGCGGCAATATCACGGGCCTGACGCTCGGCGCGCCCGGGGCCGGCGAGAAGTACGTGGAGCTGCTGCGCGAAGCGGTGCCGTCCGTCACGCGTATGGCGGTTCTCATCACCAGGCAACCCGCTCCGGGCGTTCTCGAGGAGATGCGGGACAAGGCCAAGGCGCTGAACGTCGCGCTGCCGGCACCGACGTTCCTGCATGGTCCGGACGAATTCGACGCGGCGGTCGCCAGGGCGAAGCGTGACGGCGCGAGCGGCCTCATCTTTCCCAGCGCTGGCGTCACCGACCTCCATCGCCGGCGTCTCGTGGGCCTCGCGGCGAAGTACCGGGTGCCGGCAATCTACACGCAGCGAGAGAGTGTCGAGGCTGGCGGGCTCATGGCGTACGGGCCAAGCCTCGTCGATTTGCATCGGCGGGCCGCCGCGTTCGTGGACAAGATCCTCAAGGGGGCCAAGCCGGCCGACTTGCCCATGGAGCAGCCGACGAAATTCGACCTGCTCCTCAATCTCAGGACCGCCAAGGCGCTCGGCGTCGCGTTCCCGGCGACGCTGGTGGCTCGCGCCGATGAGGTCGTCCGGTGAAGCCGGGGCGGACGCTCGATCCGATCACCCTCGGCGTCGTCTGGGGCGCGCTCCAGTCGATCGCCGTCGAGATCGGGACCACCGTGCACCGGACGGCGTACTCCGAGCAGGCGCGCGAGGGCCAGGACTTCTCGGTCGCGGTCTTCGACCCGGAGGGGCGCATGGTGGCCCAGGGCCCCTATTCGCCCGGCCACATGGGCGCGATGTCGTCGGCCGTCCGGAATGCGCTCGCGGCACATCCGCGCGAGACGCTGCGGCCGGGCGACGCCATCCTGCTCAACGATCCGCTCCTCGGCTCGGGGCATCTCCCCGACTTCTTCATCACCCAGCCCGCGTTCCACCAGGGCGCGCTCGTGGGCTTCGCCGTGAACATCCTCCACCACACCGACGTCGGTGGGTCTCGGCCGGGCAGTCAGGGCGTCGAAGGGATCTTCGACTACTTCCAGGAAGGGCTTCGCATTCCGCCGACCAAGGTCTGGCAGGAGTACCGCGAGCAGGAGGGCATCGTCGCGATCATCGAGGCGAACACGCGCACGCCCGACAAGGTCCTGGGCGACCTCCGCGCCCAGCGGAGCGCGCTACGCGTCGGCGAGCTCCGGCTCCAGGAGCTGGCGGCCCGCTACGGCCCGGACGTGCTCCGCTCCGCCATGGACGAGATCGTCGCGCGGACCGAGGCGAGCATGCGGGCCGCCATCCGCGCGATCCCGGACGGCGTCTACCGGTTCGAGGACTTCCTGGACGACTATGGTCCGGGTACCGAGCCGCTCCGCGTCGCGGTCGCGGTGACGGTCGACGGAGACTCGATCCTCATCGACTATGATGGGTCGAGCCCTCAGACCGCGTCCGGCATGAATTCCTACATCAACTACACGCGCTCCTATTCCTACGCGGCGGTGAAGTGCCTGACCGATCCGCTGGGGCCGATGAACGAGGGCGCCTTGCGGCCGATCACCGTGACGGCGCCGGCGGGCTCGTTCCTCAATCCCCGGCCGCCCGCTGGCGGGGGACCGCGCGCGATCATCTGTTACCGGACCTTCGAGTCCGTGCTGGGGGCGCTCGCCCCGGCGCTTCCCGACCGCGTGAGCGCCGCCGCGTCGCACATGGCCAACCCGACCTTCGGCGGCTGGGACCGGGCTCGCCGCCGGCGATTCGTCGCCTACGAGCTCGTGCTTTCCGGGACCGGCGCCCGCGCGACCCGGGACGGCTGCGAGGCGATGGCATGGGCGTTCAACGCCTCCAACATTCCGGTGGAGGCGCAGGAGGCCAACCAGCCGATGATCGTCGAGCGCTTCGAGCTGATCGGCGATTCGGGAGGCGCCGGCAGGTACCGCGGCGGCTGCGGGATCCGCCGCGATCTGCGGTTTCTCGCGGACGAGGGAAAGCTGACGAATCTCTCCGACCGGCAACGGTTCGCGCCGTACGGTCTCGGCGGCGGCAAGCCGGGCCGGCTCGGCCGCACCGTGCTGAACCCGGGGCCGGCGGAGGAGATCGTCCACGGCAAGGCGTCGCGCGAGTTCGCCTACGGGGACGTGATCTCGTTCCAGCAGTCGGGCGCCGGCGGCTACGGCAATCCACTCGCGCGCGACCCGCGCCGTGTTCTCGAGGACGTGCTCGACGACTACGTGTCCGTCGAGGCCGCGCGCCGCGAGTACGGCGTCGTCATCGTCGCGCGCGGCGCCGATCTGTCGATCGACGAGCCGGCCACGAACGAGCTGCGCCGGGCGCTTCGGTCGTGATCACGTTCACCCCCGAGCAGGAGCAATTCCGAAAAGCGGTCGCCCGATTCGTCGACGCCGAGGTCGTGCCGGCGGCCGAGGCGATCGACGAGCGCGCCGAGTTTCCGACGAAGCTCTTCAAGCGAATCGGCGAGCTCGGCTATCTCGGGCTCCGGTATCCGGAGGCGTACGGGGGCGCCGGCGCCGACATGGTGACCTACTGCCTCTTCGCCGAGGAGCTGGCGCGCGGCTCGCTGTCGGTGGCGGCGGCCGCCGCGATGCAGTCCTTGATGGGAACGCATTTCGTCTACAAGCACGGCTCCGAGGATCTCCGCCGCCGCTACCTCGTGCCGGCCCTCCGGGGCGATCTGATCGCGACCTTTGCGCTGACGGAGCCGAACGCCGGCTCCGACGTCGCCGCCATCACCACGCGGGCGGAGCGGCGGGGCGATCGCTACGTGCTGCGCGGAACGAAGACGTGGGTGACCAGTGCGCCGGTCGCCGATCTCCTGACCGTGGCCGCGAAGACGTCGGACGAGCGGGGCATGAAGAACATCGCGCTCTTCCTGCTGGACCGGAGCACGATGCGCGGCATCACGCTCGGCAAAGCGATCGACAAGATGTCGGTGCGTGCCTCGGTCACCGGCGAGATCCTCCTCGAGGACGTCGAGGTGCCCGTCGAGCATCTCCTGGGCGGCGAGAGCGGCGGCGTCGAGAAGATCGGCGGGATCCTCTCGGAGATCCGCGTGATGACGGCAGCGATCTCGGTGGGGCTCGCCCGCGCGGCATACGGGGCGGCCGTCCGCTACGCGCGCGAGCGCGTCGCCTTCGGCAAGCCGATCGCCGAGCATCAGGCCATCGGGTTCAAGCTGGCCGACATGCTGACATCGCTCCACGCGGCGCTCCTCATGACGTACCAGGCGGCCGCTCGGCTCGACGCCGGCCGCCTCGTCACGCGCGAGGCCGCCATGACGAAGCTCTTCGCCTCGGAGACGGCGGTGCGGATCACCGACGAGGCGGCCCGGATCTTCGCCTCGTACGGCCTGGCCAACGAGTATCCGGTCCAGCGGTATTTCCGGGACGCGCGATTCCTCTTGCCCGGCGGCGGCACCTCCGAGATCCTGCGCGTCATCATCGGTCGCGATCTCGACTGGGACCGCGGCGCGGCGTTCGACTGACGGCTGGACACCGGTCCAGAGGAACGAGACCGGAGGAGACGGACGATGCAAGCACGCGGGCGCTACTGGGAGGACTTCAAGGTCGGTGAGCAGCTCGTGACGGGCCGGCGCACGGTCGAGGGCGGTGACGTCTCGCGCTTCGCCGGGCTCTCGGGCGACTTCAATCCCCTGCACACCGACGAGGTGTTCGCGAAGCAGACGCCGTTCGGCGCCCGGGTCGCCCACGGTATCCTGACGCTGGCGGTCTCCAACGGCCAGCAGAACCTCGCAGGCTGGTTCGAGGGGACGGCGCTCGCGCTGCTGGGGCTCGACCGGGTCCGCTTCACGGCGCCGGTCAAGTTCGGCGACACGATCCACACGGAGATGACGGTGACCGAGGCGCGGGCCTCCTCCAAGCCCGACCGCGGCGTGGTCACCTTCGACGTGACGGTGCGAAACCAGCGAGGCGACGCGGTCTGCTCCTACGCGACGAGCGTGCTCATGCGGAGGCGGACGTGAGGAAGGTCGCGCTGGTCGGTGCCGGGGTCTCGAGATTCGGAGTGCGCAAGGCCAGCTATCGCGACCTGATCTGGGAAGCCGGCAAGGCGTGCTTCGACTCCATGCCGGCGGTGAAGCCGAGAGACGTGCAGGGGCTCGTGGTCGGCTCCGTCATGCCGGAGCGGACGGCCTTCCAGTCCCACATCGCGTCGATGGCCGCGGAAGCGCTCGGGATCCGGCCGAGCGCGCTCAGCGCCCGGACCGAGCACATGTGCGCCTCGGGGACCGTCGGTATCCGCTACGCGTACGCGTTCATCGCGGCCGGCCTCGCCGACCTCGTCATGGTGCTCGGCGTCGAGAAGCTGAATCAGCCGCGGGGCGACGAGGCGATCCTGAACATGGGCACCGGAGTGGACCGCGAGTGGGAGGCGGCGTTCGGGCTCACGGCGCCCCCCTGCTTCGCCCTGGCGGCCCAGCGGCACATCGCCGAGTACGGCACGACCGAGGAGCAGCTCGCCATGGTCGGCCTGAAGAATCACACGCACGCGTCGAAGAACCCGAACGCCCATTTCCAGAAGGGCGCGACGCTCGATCAGATCCTGTGCTCGCGGATGATCTCGACGCCGCTCAGGCTCTTCATGTGCTCGCCGATCACCGACGGCGCCGCCGCGGTGCTCGTCGCCTCCGAGGACCGGGCCCGTGACCTCACCGACCGACCGGTGTGGATCCGCGGCACCGGCCAGGCGCTCGACGGATTCCAGCTGACCTCGCTTCACGAGGATTACGCCCGGTGGCCCGCGCTCGAGCGCGCCGCGCAGAGCGCGTACCGCATGGCCGGCATCGCGCCCGCCGACGTGGACGTCGCGGAGGTCCACGACTGCTTCGCGATCGCCGAGCTGATCGCGTACGAGGAGCTCGGCTTCTGCCGGAAGGGCGAGGCGGGGCCGTTCGTCGCGGCGGGGCGGAGCGACTACGGCGGCGACGTGGTGGTGAACCCGCGGGGCGGGCTGATCGGCTGCGGCCATCCGCTCGGCGCCACCGGCGTCGCCCAGGCCGCGGAGGTGTTCGCGCAGCTGCGCGGCGAAGCCGGCGCGCGTCAGGTTCCCGACGCCAGGGTCGGCCTCACGCACAACAACAGCGGCATGGGCGAGCACGTGGTCATGATCTACGGGCGCGAGGCGTGATGGGCGCGCCATGAGCCTGAATCGGGTCGCCGTGCTCGGGCCCGGACGGATCGGGCGCCAGATCGCGCTCACCTTCGCGCTGGGCGGGTCGCCGGTGGCGCTGGTCGACCTCAAGGACCGGTCTGCCGGCGCGGCGGCCTCCGTGTTCGCCGACGCCCGACGGGAGATCGCGCGCGACCTGCGGCTCATGGCGGAGGAGGGAGTGATCTCCGCCGGAGAGATTCCCCCGACGCTCGCGCGGCTCGAGGACCGGCGAGGGCTCGACGGGCTCGAGGACTGCGGGTTCGTTCAAGAGGCGCTCCCCGAGCTGGTCGACCTCAAGCGCGATGTGCTCGCGCGCGTGTCGGCCCGCGTGGCGCCCGAGGCGATCATCGCGTCGACCAGCTCGACCATCTCGCCGGCGCATCTCGTCAGCGCCATCAGCCGCGGCGAGCGCTTTCTCGTCGTGCACTGGCTCAATCCCGCGCACATCATCCCGCTCGTCGAGGTGGTTCCCGGCCGGGCGACCGACGCCGGCGTCGTGGAGCGGACCGTTGCGCTGCTCGAGAAGCTCGGCAAGACCCCGGTGCGCTGCGCCGACTCACCCGGCTTCATCGGGCCCCGGATGCAGGCCCTGCTCATGAACGAGGCGGTGCGCCTGGTCGAGGAGGGCGTGGCGACGCCCGAGGACGTGGACCGCGCGTTCAAGGCCGGCATGGGGTTCCGCTACGCGGCGGTCGGAATCTTCGAGTTCATCGACTGGGGCGGCGTGGACGTCCTGCACCGCGCCAGCCGGTTCCTGGCGACAGCCCTCGGCGACGACCGCTTCCGACCCGCGCGGCTGGTCGAGGAGAAGATGGCGCGGAACGAGCTCGGATCGAAGACCGGCCGCGGGTTCTTCGACTACACCGGCGAACGGCGCGAGGCGTTCGAGAGCGCGAAGGTACGGGCCCTGCTCCGGCAGCTCCGTCGCCACCGGAGTGCCTGACGTGCTCTACTTCCGCGCGACCGATCCGTTCCCGCTGGAGTCGGCGGATCACACCAAGCTCCACGAGTTCTACACGCGGCTCGCCGCCGGGCGCCTGGCGACCACGCGCTGCGGCGGGTGCGGGCGTCTGGCCTGGCCGCCGCGCGGGTTCTGCGGGGAATGCGGCTCCGACCGGTTCGACTGGACCGATCTGTCGGGCCGCGGGACGATCCACGCGTTCACCGTCCAGGAAGCGGGGTTGCCGGCCGGCTTCGACGGGCCGCGCGTCTTCGCGATCGTGAAGATCGACGGCCTGCGGGTCTTCTCGATCCTCGTCGACGCGGAGCCGTCGTCCATTGCCGTCGGGCAGCCCGTGCGGCTCGCGCCGCTGCGGGTCGCCGACGACCCCGGCGGGAGCGCGCGCTGGCTTCCGGCGTTTCGACCGGCATGAGGGTGCTCATCGCCAAGCCGGGGCTCGACGGACACGACCGCGGCGCGAAGGTCGTGGCTCACGCGCTTCGCGACGCGGGGATCGAGGTCATCTACTCCGGGCTCAAGCGGACGCCCGAGGAGATCGTCCAGGAAGCGATTCAGGAAGACGTCGATGTCGTCGGGCTCTCGGTCCTGTCCGGCGCGCACATGCTGCTGGCGCGTCGCGTGCTCGACGGGCTCCGGGCGCAGGACGCCGCCGACATCGCGGTGGTGGTGGGCGGCACCATTCCGCCGCGCGACGTCGAGCCCCTGAAGCGGCTGGGCGTGCAGGACGTCTTCCCGATGGGCACGCCGCTCCCCGAGATCGTGAAGGCGTTCCGTCGGGCCGAGCGCCCGGGAGGAGAGGGATGAAAGAGCTGCGAGCACACGCCGGCTTTCCGATCGCGCCGGCCTACGGGCCCGAGGATCTCGCCGGCGTCGATTTCGAGCGCGACATCGGGCGACCCGGCGAGTACCCGTTCACGCGCGGCATTCACAAGCACATGTACCGGGAGCGCCTCTGGACGATGCGGCAATATATCGGATTCGGCACTCCGGAGGAGACCAATGCGCGTTTCAAATACTTGATGGCGCATGGACAAGACGCCCTAAATGTTGCTTTTGATCTTCCGACTCAACTCGGACTGGATTCGGATGATGCCAAGGCGGAAGGCGAAGTCGGCCGCGTCGGCATGGCGGTGGACACGCTCGCCGACATGGAGGCGGCCTTCGACGGCATCCCGCTCGACCGCGTGAGCGTGTCGCTCACCATCAACGGCATGGCGGCGCCGATCACCGCCATGTACTACGCGGTTGCCGAGAAGCAGGGCGCGGCGCCCGAGCGCGTCGTCACCACGCCCCAGAACGACATCCTCAAGGAGTTCATCGCGCGCGGAACCTGGATCTACCCGGTCGATCCCTCGCTGCGGCTCGTCGCCGACCTCATCGAGTTCTCGGCGCGGCATTACCCGCGCTCCAACCCGGTGTCGGTGTGCGGCTATCACATCCGCGAGGCCGGCTGCACCACGGCCCAGGAGATGGCGTACGGTCTCGCGATCGCCGCGGCGTACGTCGAGCTCATGCTGGCGCGGGGGATGGCGGTCGACGACTTCGCGCCGCGGATCTCGTTCAACTTCACCGCGTGGGGGAAGATCTTCGAGGAGGTCGCGAAGTTCCGGGCCGGCCGGCGCCTCTACGCGCGCATGCTGCGCGAGCGGTTCAAGGCGTCGAACCCGAGGTCGTGGATGTTCCGGAGTCTCATCGGCGGCGGCGGCTCCGCGTTCACGGTGCAGGAGCCCGAGAACAACATCGTGCGCGGCGCCTACATCGCGCTCGCCGGGGCCCTCGCCGGCGCCCAGACGATGGCGCTGCCGACCTACGACGAGGCGTACACGATTCCGTCTCCGAAGGCCCAGCTCATCGCGCTCCGCACCATGCAGATCTGCGCCGAGGAGTCGGGCGCCGCGGACACGGCGGATCCGCTCGCCGGCTCATACTACGTGGAGGCACTCACCACCGCGATGGAGCAGCAGATCCTGGACGCGCTGGCGCACGTCGAGCGCATGGGCGGCATCGTCGAGGCCGTCAAGAGCGGCGCCGTCCAGGCCGAGGTGGCCCGCCAGGCGTACCTCTTCGAGCAGCGGATCGTGTCCGGGGAGATTCCGAAGGTCGCGGTCAACTGTCACGTCGGCGACCGGCCCGCCGAGGCCGACCGGGACGTCGAGCTCTACTCGTTCGATCCGAGCGCGACCGAGGCTCAGGTGGCCAAGCTCGCGCGGATCCGTGCGGAGCGGGACGACGGCGTGGCCCGCGCCGCCCTCGACCGGCTCGCCGACGAGGCGCGCGGGAGCGCGAACCTCATGTACCCGATCATGGAAGCGGTCAAGGCGTACGCGACCCTCGGCGAGATGGCGCACGCCATGAAGCGCGTCTTCGGCGAGCACCAGGAGGCGGTGAGGCTCTGACGATGGCGCAGCCGTTCACCATCGTCGGCAAGTCCACCCCAAAACTCGATGGCCGGGACAAGGTGACGGGCCGCACGCGGTATCTCCACGACCTCGAGCTACCCCGCCTCGCGCACGGCAAGATCCTCCGGACCCGGCTTCCGCACGCGCGGATCGTCCGCCTCGACGCCAGCCGGGCCCGCGCGCGGGCCGGCGTGCTCGCGGTGGTGACCGGCGCCGACGTCCAGCAGCATCCCTTCGGCTTCGCCAAGGACCAGCTCGCCCTGAAACGCGGCAAGGTCCGCTGCATCCGCGACGAGGTCGCCGCGGTCGCCGCCGAGACGCCGGAGATCGCCGAGGAGGCGCTCGAGCTCATCGACGTCGAGTACGACGAGCTGCCCGCGGTGTTCGATCCCCTGAAGGCCCTCGAGCCGGGCGCGCCGCTCGTTCACGACGAGCTCACGACGAACCGCCATCATCTCCGCTACCAGTTCACTCACGGCGACGTGGACCGGGCGCTGGCCCAGGCGGCCGCCGTGGTCGAGGATACGTACCGGCTGGGCTTCGTGACGCCGGCCTGCATGGGCACGATGGTCGCGCTCGCCGACTGGGACCCGGCCGGCAACTTGACGATGTGGACGACGACCCAGGTGCCGTTCATCTACCAGCGCGACCTGGGCGAGGCGCTGGGAATCGGCGGTGACCGCATCCGCGTACTGCAACCCCCGGTCGGGGGCAACTTCGGCCGCGGCCTCGATCTCTACCCGATCGACGTCATCGCCGCGCTGCTCGCGCGCGCGGCGCGGCGCCCCGTGAAGATCGAGTTCGATCGCGTCGAGGAGTTCCTGGCCTGCCCCACGCGCGAGGCGTGCGCGATCTGGCTGCGCACTGCGGCCGATCGCGACGGACGGCTGCTGGCGCGCGACGCGCACGTGCGGTCGAGTCGCAGATGGACGACCTGGCCGACCGGCTCGGCATGGACCGGCTCGCGCTGCGACGGTTGAACGCGCCGAAGCCCGGCGACGTGAGCCCGCAGGGATTCGTCCTCACGTCGTTCGCGATGCGCGAGTGCCTCGACGCGGCGGCGGCGGAGATCGCGCGCAACCCGCCCCCGCCGACGCCCGGCTGGAAGCGCGGCGTAGGCTACGCGGGCATGTTCCACGTCGGCGGCGGCGCCCGGATCTACCGCTCGGACGGCTGCGGCGCGATCGTGAAGCTCGACGACTTCGGCAAGGTCACGCTGATCACCGGCGCGAGCGAGATCGGCCAGGGCTCGGAGACCGTGCTGGCGATGATCGTCGCCGAGACGCTGGGCGTGCCGCTCGCGCGCGTCGACGTGGTGAATTCCGACACCAGCATCCGCCCGTGGGACGTCGGGACGCACGCGAGCCGGACCACGTTCGTCGCCGGCAATGCCGCGCGGCAGGCG
>WNGN01002500.1_pt1 | contig 15739 bp, 15 predicted proteins | sample 5400561 | NCBI WGS metagenome assembly WNGN01 (sample SAMN13153379, study PRJNA577476) | soil metagenome | isolation source: 115 cm soil or saprolite under Garry oak tree replicate 2 | place: USA:California | collected 2016-06-15
GCCCTGGGCGGCCGGTCCGCCGGCGCGATCGGCAACGGCCTGGCGACCCTGGTGGAGCGCGGCCGGGTCACCTGCACCCACACCAGGCCCCGCCGCTTCGCCGCGACTGCGGGCCTGCCTACAGGCCCCGCGAGTAGCCCGCCGCCACCGGCCCCCATGCCACGGCCGGCGCGCCCGTCCAGCGTGCGGCCCGGCCTCATCGTGCGACCTAACGGGCAGGCGCTACCACCCCCGCGCGCTGGCCGACCACGCTGACGTCGCGGCGCGCGGGTGATGCGCAAGGCGGGCATGCCCGCCTTGCTCTACGGCCCGCCCGGGACCGGCAAGACGGCCCTGGTCGAGGCGGCCTTCCCGGACCTGGTCACGGTCGCCGGCGATGGCGACACGGCGGTTGCCGACTTCGTCGGTTATCTTCAGTCGGGCGAAGCGTCTGTCTCCTGACCAGCAACGTTGTGTTATGGATGATGTTCGAGACGCGTTCAGCCAACAGTCTGGGTAGCAGCGTAGAGGGTGTCGGTTGTTATCGAATCGATGCTGCTGTAGCTCAAGGTAATAGGGGATGCACAGGTCGTTGGGCTGCTGTCCAGTGCGGTAGCGTTCCAGGCTGCCTGTGCTGCTGCCTCCCGTTGGCCGCCCTCTCGGTTGCCGACTCCGCTCGGAGCAGCGGCGAACACGTGATTCGGTGAAGGTGGCGGCGTCCCACCATGCATCGACCTGGCCGGACTGGTCGACCGCGCGGTAGACGTAGCGCCACTGGCCGGCGACCTTCACGCAGGTCTCGTCAACGAACCAGCGATCCCCGGCCCGGTGGCGGCATGGCTAGGGCGGCGTCGGCCAGCAGCGGCGTGAACCGCTGCACCCCACCGGTAGATGGTGACGTGGTCGACCTCCACGCCGCGCTCGGCCAGCAGCTCCCCGACGTCGCGGTAGGACAGGCCGAAGCGCAGGTACCAGCGCACCGCCAGCACGATGACGTCGGGGGGAAGCGGAAGCCCGCGAAGGCGGAGCGCGGGACTGGAGCAGAGCGAGGGCAGCGAGTTGTCATGCCTGCAGTCTCGCCGCTCGAACGGGGTCACCGCGAACGCAACAGCCCCCCGACCTGCATAGCGTCACCCTACGGGATACGCCGTTTGGCGTATTGCCTTTTCGGCGCCTCGCGACTAGACCACCGGGCAAGTGACGAATTCCCGGCCGGTGAACGGAAAAACGAGGAGTGGCTCGATGAAGCGAGCACTGACTGCTGCGCTGGCCCTCGCGGTGGCCTTCGGCTTTGCGATCGGGATGGCAGCGTCCGCGGCCCAGGCCAATGTCGCCCTAACCCAGATCAGCTCGGACCCATTCACCAACCCGACCAGCCAGCACGCCACAGAGGTGGAGCCCGACACGTTCGCGTTCGGGTCGACAATTGTGGCCGCGTTCCAGCAGGGGCGCTTTGTTAGCGGCGGCGGTGCATCCGGCATCGGCTGGGCCACATCCACTGATGCAGGGGCGAACTGGGTTCACGACTCTCTGCCCGGGATCACGAAGTTCGCGGGCAATGGTCCGTACGATCGAGCCACTGACCCCACCGTCGCCTACGACGCCAAACACGGTGTCTGGCTGATTTCTTCGCTCGGCAAGCACCAGGCGACAGGCACCTGGGACGTCCTTGTCAGCCGCTCTACCGACGGTCTGTCCTGGAGCACGCCGGTCACGGTCGCGCTCAATCCAGCCCATGGCTTCTTCGACAAGCCGTGGATCGTATGCGATAACTCGTCGACGAGCCCCTTCTACGGCCATTGCTACGAGCAGTGGACCGACTTCGTCGGCGCGTGCAGTCAGCACGTCGAGCTGAGCACCTCCACCGACGGCGGACTCACGTGGGGACCAGTCGAGACCCCAGCCAACACCGCCAGCGCGACCGGCGGCCAGCCAGTCGTCCAGCCGAACGGCACCGTAATTGTGCCAATCACAGGCGGCTGCAACCAGAACTCCCTGCTGGTGTTCCGCTCGGTTGACGGGGGCGCGAGCTGGTCTGCGATCGTGCACGTAACCCCGATCCGCCGCCACATCGTTGCCGGGGGGCTCCGCGGCGGCAAGTACGTCTTGCCCTCGGCCGAGATCGACGGGGCCGGAAGGGTATATGTGACCTGGCAGGACTGCCGCTTCCGGCCCAACTGCAGTTCCAATGACATCGTCCTTTCGACCTCCACGGACGGGGTGAACTGGTCGGCTGTCACCCGCATTCCAATCGACCCTGTCAGCAGCACGGTCGATCACTTCATCCCCGGCCTTGCCGTTGACCGTTCCACGTCAGGGGCGAGCGCGCACCTGGGTGTGGCATACCACTACTACCCCCAGACGGACTGCGACTTCTCGACGTGCCAGCTCGACATCGGTTTCATCGCCTCCACCGACGGCGGGGCGACCTGGGGCGCACCGACCCAGCTCGCTGGCCCGATGAGCTTAAGCTGGCTCGCCAATGCAGGGGGCCCGATGGTCGGTGACTACATCTCCACGTCGTTTGCTTCCGGCGGCAAGGCGCATCCGGTGATCGCGGTCGCGGACGCCCCAAGCGGCGGCCTGTTCGACGAAGCGACGTACACGGCTGCGGGTGGGCTGGAGGCGGTGGGCGGATCGGCGGTGGCCAGCGCCAGCGGGGTGGTGTTCACGGGCGAGACGATGCCGTCCCAGCCACCGCCGACGCAGCCGCCGACGCAGTAGCTAATGCTACGTTCCTCAAAGGTGGTACATGAAGACCCGCCGTCGGTGGCGTGGGGACGGTGGTGGCCGGCCCCAGACCCACGGGCGCGCGCGGGCGTTGAGCTGGCAGGTCGCCACCATGGTGGCCAGGGTGATCTCGGCGGGGGTGGCAAACGACTGCCCGGCACAGGCCTCGCGGCGAAACAGCCGCCACCAGCCCTCCTGCAGGTTGAGCCAGCAGGCCCCCTTGGGGATGAAGGCGTGCTGGATGCGGGGGTGGTCGGCCAGCCACTCGCGGGTCAAGACGCTTGCGTGGCTGGACAGGTCGTCGGTGATCACCATGATGGTCCCGGTCGGGTTGGCCGTCTCGACCGCGGCCAGCAGCCGCTGGTAGCCGATCGAGTTGCGGGAGGGTGCGGTCATGGTCACCGCCTGCCCGTCGCCGACGCGCAGCGCGCCGTAGACCCAGGTCTTCTCCGGGCCGCGGCCGTAGTCCAACAGCGCCTTGACCCGGTGGCCGTCAGGGGTCCAGCCGGGCGCGGGTGGGAAGCTGCGGGGGATCACCGGGCCGAGCTCGTCGGCGCAGACCACGGTCACGTCCGGTGGCGGGGTGGTGTAGCAGGCGATGACCTTGGCTCGTTTGGGGCGAAGTCCGGGTCGGTGCTGGTCGTCCACGAGCGGGTCCGCCACCAGCGCACCCGTTCGCCGATGAGGATGCGGCGGACCTGGCTGCGGCCCACCCGGATGCCCTCGGCCTGGGCGGCCTGCGCCAAGGCATCCAGGGTCCAGTGCGCCGGCGCCTCGGGCTGGGCGGGAGCCAGCAGCCCCTCGCCGCCCTGGTGCAGGCGGCCGGGCGGCGCCGAGCGGGCCAGGGCGATGATCCGGCCACGGTCGGTCTCGGTCAGGCGCCGAGGTCGGCCGGGTCCTGGCCGGTCGCCGAGCCCGTCGACGCCCTCGGCGTTGAACCGGTGCAGCCGCTCCCGCACCGTCTGCGGGTGGCAGCCCAGCTGTTGGGCGATCTGGGTGGTGCGCAGGCCGTCCCAGCTGTGGGCGATCATCCGGGCGCGCCGGATCCAGTCGCCGGGTGCGTGCCGGGCGCCGGCCAGCTTGCGGATGGTGCGCTCTTCGGGGGGTCGACCGGTGGTCGGGCGAACAGCAGGTCGGGCACGGCGGCTCCCTCCTCGGCGCGCACCAGCACGCAACCGTCGATACGACCACACCACCTATACCCACATTGAGGAACGTAGCACTAGGCGTCTGGCCTGCTGGTTTGAGGTGCGGTGTCCCCGTTCTCCGAGCGTGCTTGCTGAGCCGGCTGATCGTCCGCTCAATCCCGTCCGGCTCGCAAAGAATGGAAGTTCGTCTTGACAATCCATAAGGTTCACGTTTCTATTTCCGCGGCGGAGGGGCGCAACGACACGCCGCCGTCACCGTCGGGGGGCGACGGTAGCATCAGGCGCGGGCGCACCGTGGCTACGGCGAACTGTGGAGGTGTCATGAGCAGAGCGAGGCGGTTGGCGGCCCTTCCATCTGGACGCTGGAGCAAGTGGGCGGTCCTGGTCTTTTGGATTGCGGTGTTCGCGGTCGCGCAGCCGCTTGCGGGCAAGCTCAACAGCGCGCAGAAGAACGACGCGTCCTCGTGGCTGCCGAAGAATGCCGAGTCCACCCAGGTCGTCGACCTGGCCAAGCGGTTCACGCCGAGCGACGTGTTCCCGGCGCTGGTGGTCTACGAGCGCTCGGGCGGCCCAGTGACCCCGTCCGACCGCGCGAAGGTCGCCGCCGACATGCAGCGGTTCGCCGGCGTGCGGGACGTCACCGGCAAGATCCTCGGCCCGATCCCCTCCAGGGACGGCCAGGCGCTGCAGGTGGTCGTGCCCGTCAAGGTCAACTCCAAGGGCAACGGCTGGCAGCAGCTCACCCCCAGGGTCGAGCAGATGCGCTCGATCGCCCACGCCAACGCCGGTGACCTGCACGCGTACGTGACCGGGCCGGGCGGCTACTTCGCCGACTTCGCCAACGTCTTCTCCGGCTTCGACACCACGCTGCTGTACATCACCGCGGCGATCGTCATCTGCATCCTGCTGCTGACCTACCGCAGCCCCGTGCTGTGGATCCTGCCGCTGAGCTGCGTCTTCGTCGCCCTGACCGCCGCGCAGGCGGTGATCTACCTGCTCGCGCGGCACGCGGGCCTGACCGTCAACGGCCAGACCGCCTTCATCCTGACCGTGCTGGTCTTCGGCGCGGGCACCGACTACGCGTTGCTGCTGACCGCCCGCTACCGCGAGGAGCTGCGCCGCCACGCCGACCGGCACCAGGCCATGGCGGTGGCGCTTGGCCGCGCGGGGCCGGCGATCATCGCCAGCGGCTCCACGGTGATCCTGAGCCTGCTGGCCCTGCTGGTGGCCGAGCTGAACTCCACCAAGAGCCTGGGCCCGGTGATGGCGATCGGCGTGGCGGTCGGCCTGGGCGCGATGCTGACGCTGCTGCCGGCGCTGCTGGTCATCTTCGGGCGCTGGATGTTCTGGCCGCGGCGGCCAACGCTGGGTTCCCCCGAACCGACCGAGCGGGGCCTGTGGGCGCGGATCGGCGCCCGTATGGCGCGCCGGCCGCGGCTGGTGTGGGTGGTGACGGCGGTCGTGCTCGGGGCCCTGGCGGTGGGGCTGACCGGCCTGAAGGCCGAGGGCCTGCAGAACAAGGACGCCTTCCGCACCACCCCGGAGTCGGTGACCGGCGATGAGGTGCTCGGGCGCCACTTCCCGGCCGGCGCCGGCGACCCGGTCCAGGTCATCGGCCGGGCCGAGGCCGCAGACCAGCTGCGGTCCGCCCTCGCCGGCAGCGCCGGGGTGACGGCGGTCACCCGTCCGGTGGTCAAGGACGGGTACGCCTACGTCGAGGGGACGCTGACCAGCCCCTCCGACAGCCAGGCTGCCTACCGGACGATCGACCGGCTGCGCTCCACCACGCACGCGATCGGGGGGGCGGACGCCAAGGTCGGCGGCGGCAGCGCGGTCAACCTCGACATCCAGCGGGCCACCCGCCACGACCGCAACCTGGTGGTGCCGCTGGTGCTGCTGGTGGTGATGGTGATCCTCGGCCTGGTGCTGCGCGCGGTGATCTCACCGCTGCTGCTGGCCGCCACGGTGGTGCTGTCGTTCGCGGCGGCGCTCGGCGTCAGCGCCCAGGCCTTCGACCACCTGTTCAAGTTCGCCGGCGCCGACCCGTCGCTGCCGCTGTGGACGTTCGTGTTCCTGGTCGCCCTGGGCACCGACTACAACATCTTCCTGATGACCAGGGTCCACGAGGAGGCCAAGCGCCACGGCACCAGGCGGGGCGCGCTGCTCGGCCTGGCCGCCACCGGCGGGGTGATCACCTCCGCTGGGGTGGTGCTGGCGGGTACGTTCGCCGCCCTCGGCACCCTGCCGCTGGTGTTCATCACCGAGCTCGGCTTCGCGGTGGCATTCGGCGTGCTGCTGGACACCTTTGTGGTCCGCTCGGTGCTGGTCACCGCGCTGAACCTCGACGTCGGCCGCTGGATCTGGTGGCCAAGCAGCCTGCACCGCAAGCCCGACGTCCCCCTCGACGAACTCGAAGACCAGGCGGCGGCGCTGACCCGCTGATATCGGCGCCACGGCGCGGGACGGTCAGGGCTGGCGACCCGGGTGCAGCGGCCAGCGGGTGGGGCCAACCAGAAGGTGCTGTATGACGCCAAGCGGCACGCCCACACCGCCGAAGGCCTGGCGGTGAGCACGATCTGGGGTGACCTATCGTGGGTGAACGGCGGCTGGCCAGGCAGCTGCCACGAGCACGAGCTGCTGGGGCTGGCAAGGCTGGAGGGGCCGCTGGACGAGGTCCAGGTGGCAAGCCTGCTGGACAGGGGGGTCTCGGGGCATGGCCAAGACGCGCGAGCACTGGCATGCCCCGTCGGGGACCGGCGCACCATCGACCGGCTCAGCGACGGGCAGCGGGCCTACAACCGCCTGCAGGTGGGGCTGCGCGCGCTGGTCGAGTAGTCGATCGCCCACCTGGCAGGGCGCTGTTGCATCTGCTGTGAGCCAGCCAGGACAGGCAGACTGTCGCCATGAGAACCCGCCGCCCTGGTCCCGCTCCTATCGCTCGGTCTGCCTTCGCCGGCTTCTGCTTCCCACCCGAGGTCATCGTGCTGGCGGTCCGCTGGTACCTACGCTTCGCGCTGTCCTACCGCGACGTTGAGGAACTGCTGGCCGAACGCGGGATCGAGGTCGATCATGTCACCGTCTACCGATGGGCACAGCGGTTTACGCCGCTGCTGGCCGAGGCGGCCCGGCCCTGTCGGCATGCCGTCGGGGATCGCTGGCAGGTGGACGAGACCTACGTGAAGGTCGCCGGCCGGTGGCGCTACGTGTACCGCGCGATCGACCAGACTGGCCAAGTCATCGACGTGTTCGTCTCCCCTCGGCGGGACACGGCGGCCGCTCGGCGCTTCCTTGAGCGGGCCATCGGGACCACGAACGTGACGCCCGTCGAAGTGGTGACCGACCAGGCAGCTACCTACCCGATCGTGCTCGAGGAGCTGCTGCCCTCGGCCTGGCATCGCACCGATCGGTATGCCAACAACCGGGTCGAGGCAGATCATGGCCGGCTGAAGGCGCGGCTTGGCCCAATGCGGGGGGTTCAAGCAGGACCGTAGCGCGCGGGTCGTGATCGCGGCACAACTGGCAACTGTGGGGGAGAGGTCCGGTGCGGGCGGAGAAGCGCCGGTCCGGGCAGTTCGTGCTGTAGAGTCTATGCTGCCGCGGCGACGACGCGGCCCCACCACTCCACGTAGCGACCCGTAGGAGTTGCCCCGATGAGCGGCACCCCGCCGTCCGACAGCGACAGCCTTTCCGTCCCCGAGATCGACACGACCGTGGCGAGTTCGGCCCGGATCTACAACTACTGGCTGGGGGGCAAGGACCACTACCCGGTCGACCGCGAGATGGGCGAGCAGATCCGCGCGGTGCTCCCGGGGATCGTCGAGATGGCCCGTGATCAACGGGCGTTCCTCGTCCGCGCGGTGACCTACCTGGCCCGCGAGGCGGGATCCGCCAGTTCCTCGACATCGGCACCGGTCTGCCCACCGCCAACAACACCCACGAGGTCGCCCAGCGGGTCGCGCCGGAGGCCCGGATCGTCTATGTCGACAACGATCCCGTGGTGCTCGTCCACGCCCGCGCGCTGCTCACCAGCACCCCCGAGGGGGCCACCGACTACATCGACGCCGACCTGCGCGAGCCCGACAAGATCTTGCAGGGCGCCGCCCGGACGCTGGACTTCACCCAGCCTGTGGCGATCACGCTGCTGGGTGTCGTGCACCACGTCACCGACACCGACCAGGCGCACGCGATCGTGCAGCGGTTGCTGGACGCGGTGCCGTCGGGGAGCTACCTGGTGATCTCCCACACGACCAGCACGGTCACCGGCGCGGCGATGGAGGAGGCGGTGCGGCTCTGGAACGAGGCCGGGTCGGTTCCGATCGTCATCCGCAGCCCCAAGGAGCTGGCTGGCTTCTTCGAGCGGCTGGAGCTGGTCGAGCCTGGCGTGGTGTCGACGACCCGGTGGCGGCCCGACCCGGGCACCGATCGCGACGAGGTGGATGAGTACTGCGCTGTCGGGCGCAAGCCCTGACTGGACCCAGCTTGCTGGTGGTGGCATCCCCTGCTGGCGGAAGGGCGAGCGGATGCGGGGGCCGGTTGGCGGATCGTGTGCGGCGACGGGTGACTGCCGGGTCAGGTCGGCCATCTTCTGGGCTCGAGTCGGGGGCGGGTCGAGCGTTGGCGGCGCAGGTCCTGCGGCAGCCGGACCCGGGCCTGCCGAACCGGCAGGGGTGGTCATGCCGCGCGGATGTGCTCGACAGGGGAGAGTCTGGCGGGGCGGGCGAGGCCTCCCATCGTGAGTGGCTCACCTCTGCTGGGAGTCCCCGCTCGAACTCCGTAGCAGCCGGGCAGATGAGGCGCTGACCCAGGGAGAACATGGGTTGGTGGGCACACGCCTGGACCCCCGCGCCCAAGCATTCGTGCAGCTCAGAGTAGACCAAGCAAGGTCATGTGCCTACAAGCCGCGGAACTCCGGCGACCGGTATCTTGAGATAGCCGCGGATGGCCTCGGTGGGGAGTGTTGACGATCGGCTCGCCGGCCAGCTTGTACGACGTGTTGATCGCGATGAGATCGCTGGTGCGCCGCTCAACCGCGCGCAGCAGCTTCCAAGAAGCGCGGGTTGGTGGTGGCCCGGCTGACGCTGTGAGCGGTCGGGGCCGGTGAAATAGCGGCTGAACGCCTCGATGGTGACGCTGGGAGCCAGGGGCCGCCACAGCTCGTGGCCCTTGAGCTGGTTGGTGCGAACCAGGTTGGCCCGGTCAGAGGGATTGCCGAGGAGGCTGCGCGCGTCCAGCGCGCGGGGGCCGATCTCGGCGGCGCCATGGAACCAGCCGACCACTTGGTGGCAGGCGAGCAACTCGGAGGCCTCTTCGATCAGATCCTGCTCGTGGAGTCATGGGGCCCTCCTCCCACAGCGCGACTGCGTCCAGGGGCAGCCCGAGCCGCAGCGACAGCTCCTGCGGGGTCAGGCCGGCCCGCTCGCGGACTTGGCGGACCGCTCTAGCGATGGCCTCGTAGCCGAGCGCAGCCAGCCCGCAGAGCACCCCGATTGCATCGGGCGCGTGGCCGTCCGGGATGCCGGGGGCTACCTCCACGTGTCGCTCCGGCATGGAGCGCAGTGGCCCTGGGCGCGGTCGTCCAGGCGCGGCGCGACCGCGCCGCCCACCAGGACCACGACCCCGATCGCCGCGCCCACGCCCGTGGCGTCCTGTTGGCTGCGCGCCGCGAATGGTCATGGCGACGATGGCGAGCAGCACGGTCGCGGCGATGGCGTCTGGGCAGCGTCCCCAGGGTCGTTTCCACCGTGGCCTGGGTGTTGCGGGTGAGGAGCGGGGCTGCGCTGGCGTGCTCTGGGAGGAGGTCATGCTGGTTCTCCAGAAGTGGTGGACGAGCGCACGGTCAGTGGGTCGGGGCGTCCCAGCACAGAGCGCGGGTGCGGTACAGGTCGGTGAACCTGGCGCCCGGAAACACCTGCGCGTAGCGCTGGGCGAACTGCTCGGGATGGAGGAACCGGTCGGTGGTGACGTGCTCCAGCCACGCCGGGTCGGTGTTGAGCCGGTACAGCTCCCACGCCTCGCCCAGCAGACGGCGCCGCCGCAGCAGGTCCAGCGCGAGGGTGCGGACGGCTTGGGCGATGAACCAGCGGCGTGGGACCGCCGGGGTGGGGGTGCTGCGGCGCCACGTCGCTCGTCCGCGGATCGACTGGGCTGACCGTGCCGTGCTGGCCGGCCTGGCACGGCTGCTGCCCCGCGGCAGATGGGCTGTGTTGCTGGTCCGGCCGGCCACGGTGCTTGGCTGGCATCGGGATCTGATCCGGCGCCACTGGACTTACCCGAGCCGGCCCGGCCGTCCCGGGGTGGCGGCGGAGCTCCGCGAGCTGGTGCTGCGGCTGGCGCGGGAGAACTCGACCTGGGGCTATCGTCGTATCCACGGCGAGCTGGGTCGCCTGGGTACAGGATTGGTGCCAGCACGGTGTGGACCATCCTCCGACGGGCTGGTATTGCGCCGGCGCCCAAGCGGTTGGCGCTCACTTGGCGGCGGTTCCTGCGTGTCCAGGCCGAGGGCGTGCTGGCGGTGGACTTCTTCACGGTGGACACGGTGTTGCTGCGAGTGCTGTACGTGCTGTTCGTCATCGAGTTGGCGACTCGGCGCGTCCACCTGCTGGGTGTGACGCCGCATCCCGTGGGGCTGTGGGTGGCCCAGCAGGCCCGGAATCTGGTCATGTTGCTCGGCGAGCGGGTCTTGCCGATTCCGGTTCCTGCTTCGCGACCGGGATGCGAAGTTCACGGCCGCGTTCGACGCGGTCTTCGCCGCCGAAGGGATCAAGGTGCTGGTCACGCCGGTGCGGGCGCCGCGCGCGAACGCCTACGCGGAGCGGTGGGTGGGCACGGTGCGCCGTGAGGTGTTGGATCGGATGCTGATCGTCGGACGTGCGCATCTGGAAGGAGTGCTTGACGAGTACATGGCGCACTACAACGGCCATCGCCCCCATCGGGCGTTGGGGCAGGCGCCACCGCTGCTGCTAGGTCAGCCGTCCCAACCATCGTCCGGCGGTGGGAGGGTGGTCCGGCACGATCGTCTCGGTAGGTTGATCCATGAGTACGCGCGGGTCGCATGAGGTGACCCAATATCTGGCACCCACAGGCCATTTGCGACGAGGGCAAACCGCTCTGAGGCTGCGCGGCAGCTCCGCGACTTCTTCGGTGCGAGCGACAACCCGGGGGTGATCGACAATCTGTGAATCTGGCGTAGGGAAGCTGCTGAGCTGCGACGTTGGGCGACCGTCGGTGTCCGCTGTTGTCCGTGACCTTCGGGCGCGGCCGGCGAACCCGCTGAGCCATGCGCGAGGGCGTCTACCAGGCTGTTTCACAACCTGGAAGCCTTCTGCAAGGATGCTGCTCGGGTCGGGGTCGGTGCATCATTGAGCGGCCGGGCGCCTAGCGTCGGTGGTTGGATGCCGGGCCGCCGCGAGCGAGAGTGAGAGGACCGCGATGGTCGGGACCGTGAAATGGTTCAACCTCGAGCGGGGGTATGGCTTTATCGCCCCCGAGCAGGGGGAGGATGTGTTCGTGCACGTCAGCGCCCTGCAACCGACCGGTGTGCAGTCGCTCCACGAGGGCCAGGTGGTCGAGTTCGACGTGGAGGAAGATCCGCGCGGAAAGGGCATGCGTGCGGTCAATGTGCGGCCCATGGACGCGCGCTAGGTTGCGCCGGTCGGCCAGCGGCGTGTGCCGGTCGTTGGCTCGCCAAGGCCACCGCTGGCCATGTCTGAAGCGCATAACAGCGGTGGTCGGGCGCACCCGGGTTCGGGTTCTCGTCTCCGTGATGGCCGATGGCGATGGGCACCCGGATGGGATGGGGTGGCGGTTGCTGTCGCGGCGCTAGCGGTGGAGCACCGTGCAGGTCAGGGTGCGGGTGACGCCGGCCACGGCCTGGATGCGGGAGACGACCAGCCTGCCCAGCTCGTCCATCCCTGGCGCCTGAGCCCGGGCGATGCTGTCGTAGGGGCCGGTGATGGCCTCGGCCCACTGCACCCCCTCGATGGCCCTGATTGCCTGGGCGACCTGGGCTGTCTTGCCGACCTCGGTCTGGATGAGCACGTACGCGCTGAGCATCTCGCGCTACCCTCCCGGCGTCCGCCCGCGCCACCCTGCCCCGGCCAGGTCGGCGTCTGGCGTGGCTGGCCCGGTAGGTGGCGGGGTTGATGCTACCCGAAGCCGGTCAGCCGGCGGGTGGCTGTCGATTTCGGCGTCTCCCAAATCATCGTGGTGGTTGAAGATGGGGAACAGCGCCGGCAGGAGGAACGGAGCGCCAGGCGCTGCATGCTGCTCATCGACAGCAACGAGGCCGCCGGGCCGGCCGGGGGGACTGTCGAAGGGGACGCCGAGGCCAAGGGGTAGGACGTGTTCCACGGCGAGGGCGCTCAGCGGGGCGTCCTGCGGAGCGGGGAGCCGCTCCTGCGGGTCGCGGCGGCCAGGAGCGTCCGGGTCCGGGACGGCCGAGCGCAGTGGGTATGGTTGTTGCCGAAGACCCAGCCGGCGCCGTGGAGGTAGACTGTCCTGGATGTCGACGGGTAGCTTTCTGACAGGGCCGGACTGGACCGCATCGACGGTCCTGCGACCCTGGTCCGGGCCGAGCTCAAACACGTAGGGAGGGTTGGCGTTGGCGTCGGCGACGGCCTCCGCTGGCGGCTCGAGGTCGACGGGGTTGGGCAGGGCTGCCTCCTCGTCCGGGTCGCCCGGCAGCAGCAGTTGCTGCCGGGCGACGGTGACCGGATCGAGCGGGGACGGCACCGCCCACCTTCGCGCAGCGACAGAGGAGCACTGGCATGCGCCAGGTGATCGTCATCGGCGTCAGGCGTCCGACGCTGCCAGGCAGCGCTGGTGCACATCGCGGGAGCGGTGCGGCGCGATGGCTGGGCTGCGCCCCGGGCCTGGCGGGTCCTGGCCGATCGCTCCTTCGGCCTCAGGTCGTACCCGCGTCAGGTGAGCAACCGCCGACGCAATGGATTTGCACATCCGGCTCAGGTAAGGCAGTCGTTCGTGACTCGTGGGCCGTACCGCCGCACCAAAAGCGGGTCGACCAGACTCCTCCTGCAGCGGGGAGCGCGGCGGGTGCCGTTGGCGTCGCGCTCCCTCGCAGGCCGGCCACGAGATCAGTGGTCGCCCAGCCCGCTGGCATCCCCCCACCAGGTCTCCCCCGCCGGTCTGTGGTCGCAGTCGGCTGGTGCGGTGCTCAGCGTGCCCGACCGCCGTAGTCGTCCCGTTGCCAGGCCAGCTCCCGCGCCATGGCAAGCCAGGCGTTGGCTTGGGCGAGCTTCAGCTCAGCGCGCCGCAGGTGCTTTTCGATGTCGATGTTGGACCTGCCCCCCTCAGCGTCGATCTCGTCGTAGAGCGCCTCGCCGCTGCGGAGCGCCTCGTAACCGCGCCGCATGGCGTCTTCCCAGGTCGCTTCCCTCCACTCCGACATGGCTCACCGCTTCCTCGCCAGGCCCACCGGGACCCTCTCGCCTGGAACGACAGCTGCCAATTGAGTATGCCAAGCGGCTGCGCGTTTGCCGCGGGTCGCAGCGGCCGGCGAATGCCGATCGACCGGCCTGGCTGCCACAGCCGCCAACGCTGACGATTCCGCAGAGGTCACCCCGGGCTGGGTGGCGTGGTCCGGACCCAGACCTTGCCCGGCAGGCCCCACCGCCGGGGAGTACGGTGGCCGCTGCCCTCCGTACCAACCGCGGGACAACCTCGTGTGGCAGCCCCGCGGGCCCACCGGTGCGCACGACGCTGGCGGGTCAGAGCGGGTTGCTTGGCCTGGCAGGGCGTTAGCGACTGGGTCGACCCACAGCGAGCGCCGATGCTCATCGGGCTCACCTCCTTGAGGGTCATTCATCTACCGTCTGCCGTGCTTCTTCACGTAATCGGAGAGTGGTGGTGGTCGGTCGTCTTGCGAGCGCCGGCCGGTGGGGGGAGCGCCGCGCGTGCTCCAGCCCGTCGACGAGGACGTCGAGGCCGGCGGTGAACCGCTGGTCGCGGTTGTCGAGCCAGACGTGCTCGCCGAGGGCGACCAGGGCGGGGAAGCGGTCGGCCGGCAGCGAGCGGAAGAACTCGTGCAGTTGGGTTCTGGTCGCCGCGTCGCGGACGCGCTGCTCGTTGACGGCGGTGGGGGGGCTGACCGCGAAGCCGGTGGTGTAGTCGACCAGGAGGAAGAAGGCCAGGCCGGCCTGGTGGTCGCCGAACCCGGCAGCCTGTAGTGGTGCAAGGAACGCCTCGGCCAGGGCGAGGGAGTGCGGCCCGAGCGGGTCGCGGGTCTTGAGGAGCCCGGCAACCCCGGGATGGTTCTCCAGCACGTCCCGCAGCCGATGGGCGAGCAGCTTGAGCTGCTGGGTCCAGGGCTGGGAGGGGTCGAGGTGGCCGTCGACCTCGGCGAGCGCGGCGTCAAGGACCAGGTCGTGGAGTTGCTCCTTGTTGCGGACGTGGTGGTAGAGCGCGCCGGGGACGACCCCCAGGCGCGCGGCCAGGGTGCGCATGGTCAGCGCCTGGACGCCGTCTTGGGCGATGACGGTGAGCGCCTCGGCGACCACGCGCTCGCGGGTGAGCTGGGGGCGGCGGTCCTGGTCGTTGATGGGGGTGTTGAACCACAGCGAGCGCGACCGCCCGTCGGTCGCGGGCTCGCCGGACGTTGCCGTCGCGCGCTTGCTCGGCGGTGCCTTGGCTCGCTCCGGCACGCTTCCCTCCCTGATGTTCACTTTATCTGAACGGTGATCTTGACATTGAACAGTGTTTACCATAGAGTACATGCGCTCGGCAAGTGAACGCCGGTCAGCTACCCTGGATCTGCGTTCTCCCCGAGTCGCCGGGCCGCACGGCCCACCAAGGAGGGAGACCAGATGGCTACCATGACGCGGTGGGACCCGTTCCAGGACCTGCGCAGCGCGCAGGATGAGATGGCCCAGATGAGCCCGGTGCTTGCCCACGCGCTCGGCCTGCACGGCCAGCAGCAGGGCAGCGGTCGGGCCATGACCACGGCCTGGGCGCCAGCGCTGGACATCTCCGAGCGGAAGGACGCCTACCTGGTGACGGTCGAGCTGCCCGGCGTCAAGGCCGACGACCTGCAGATCACCCTCGAGGACGGCCTGTTGACCATCCAGGGCGAGCGGCACGTCGCCAACGACGCCTCCGAGCAGCAGTTCCACCGGGTCGAGCGCCGCTACGGCGCCTTCCTTCGCTCGATCACCCTGCCCGCCCACGTGATGGCGGAGGGGATCGAGGCGACGGTCGAGGACGGCGTGCTGCACATCCTGGTGCCCAAGATGGAGGAGGCCACCCCCAAGCGCATCCAGGTGCGCCCCGGTCGAGCGATCATCCCTGCGGCAAGCAGTGAGGACACGACTCCCAGTTGAGTCGAGCGGGGCGTAGCCGGCCGGCTACGCCCCCCGCTCACTCCAAGGTGCGTGGGCAGCGACAGGCAAGAAGGGAACAGGCAATGGCCGCGTTGGTAACCGTCCTGGTCGTGCTGGGGGTGCTGGCTCTGTTCGTGCTGGCCCTCTCGGTTCGAATCGTCAAGCAGTACGAGAAGGGCGTGCTGTTCCGCCTCGGACGGGTCATCGGGGTCCGCGAGCCCGGGCTGACCTTCATCGTGCCGGTCATCGACGTCCTGCGGCGGGTGTCGCTGCGGATCATCACCATGCCCATCCAGTCCCAAGGCATCATCACCCGCGACAACGTCAGCGTGGGTGTCTCCGCGGTCGCCTACTACCAGGTGGTCGACGCGACCAAGTCGGTGGTGGCGATCGAAAACGTCGCCGCCGCCATCAACCAGATCGCCCAGACCACCCTGCGCAAGGTCGTCGGCCAGCACACCCTGGACGAGACCCTGGCCGAGACCGACCGCATCAACAAGAACATCCGCGAGATCCTCGACGTGCAGACCGAGGCGTGGGGTGTGGTGG
>WNGN01002024.1_pt1 | contig 15728 bp, 6 predicted proteins | sample 5400561 | NCBI WGS metagenome assembly WNGN01 (sample SAMN13153379, study PRJNA577476) | soil metagenome | isolation source: 115 cm soil or saprolite under Garry oak tree replicate 2 | place: USA:California | collected 2016-06-15
GTTTCGTCACCGGCAGCAGTGCTCACGAGCTGTGTCAGCTGTGCTACCACGGCGAGCTGTTTTTCGCGGTCCAGGGCACCCTCGTTGGTCAGGACCTGCACGCGTACATAGGTTTCGTCACCATCCACATTGGCGAGTGTGCCTGCTGGCAACTCGTGCACGAAGGCGGCGGTGTTTTTGCGGAACATCGGGATATCCGGCACTCCCTCGATCGTTTTCACCGTAGTGGCCGCATCAATGGCCAGTTGCTTCGGATCGGCAAATGTCCCAGCAACGGCGTAGATATCGATCATTGGCATAGCGTTTTCCTCTCTGTCTGAATGAGTAGTTGATGTTGAGACAAACAGTATCCCGTCTTCACAGGTCGAAGCCGTTCAGAAGGATCGGACAAACGTGCAGTATGATGATCCAGATGCACTCACCCACTCGGCTTCTTTTTTGGGCCCTTCCTCACGCGCCTCTCGTCCTTGCGCAGCTCGATAGATGCGGTTGGGTGCCGAGAGGCTCCCCGCCGCCATTCTGCACCAGGGAGCGAGGAGGTTTCTGTTTTGTAGTATACTGATTAGCGTACCAGAAGTCACCGGACATCGCAACACTTTCGCACCGCACATGCCTTCACATCGCAGCACGTGTGAAAAGGAGACGAAAAGGGAAGGTCCATGAAGGGGTCCTCATACCGCGAGCGAGACTATGCCTTTGGGCAGTTGATGCTGACCTTGCGCACGAAGCTAGAGTTGACGCAAACCGAATTAGCTGAGGTGCTTGGTGTCGGGCGCCGCGCCGTGATCGATTGGGAGGGAGGCCTCACCTATCCCACGACCGACCATCTCAAACAGTTCGTGGTTCTCGCCATCCAGCGCCAGGCTTTCCACGCCGGTCGTGAGGCAGAAGAGATTCGTGCACTCTGGCAAGCATCCCACCAGAAGGTGCTGTTCGATGAAATGTGGCTTGGCAGGTTACTGCCTGATGCCGGGTCGGCTCCAGCATCAAAGCAGGTCGAGGAGATCGCTGTCACTGCCCACGCGCTCGCTTCTCTTTCCGGGGGCGGGCCACGCGTCGATTGGGGCGATGCGCCGGATGTGGCGAGCTTCTATGGGCGCGAGTGGGAACTGGACCTGCTCTCTGAGTGGGTGGTGCAGGAGCGCTGTCGGGTGGTAAGCGTGCTGGGCCAGGGTGGTATTGGCAAGTCGGCGCTGGCGACGCAGGTGATGCACCTCGTGGCAGAGGACTTCGAGGTGGTCATCTGGCGTTCCCTGCGCGATGTCCCGAGTTGCGAAGCGCTGCTGGATGACTGCCTCCAGGTCCTGGCTCCCCAGGCGCTTTCGGACGCGTCTTCTAGCCTGGAAAGCCGCCAGAACCTCCTGGTGGACTGCTTGCGCACCAGGCGGGTCCTGCTGGTCTACGACAACCTGGAGTCGTTCTTGCAGGAAGGAGAGGACAGCGGTCGCGTGCGTGTCGGCTACGAGGGCTTCGCCCGGGTGCTGTGGCGGGTGGCACAGACCGAGCATCAGAGTTGCTGGCTGCTGACCAGCCGGGAGAAACCGGCTGACCTCGTGCCGCTGGAAGGCAACAAATCTCCCGTGCGGACACTGCGCTTGGCCCAGCTGGATGCCAGGGCATGCCAGCAGTTGTTGGCCGAAAAGGGGGTCGCAGGCAGTGTAGCTGAGCAACTCCGGCTGATCGAAGTGTATGCGGGCAATCCCCTGGCCCTTAAAATCGTGGCGCAGACCATCGTGGACCTCTTCGATGGCCAGATTGCCCCCTTCCTCGAGCAAGGGGAGGTGGTCTTCGGCGGGGTGCGCGCCCTGCTCGATGAGCAGTACGCCCGCCTCTCCGCCGCAGAGCAGAGCGTGCTCGTGTGGCTGGCGATCCTGCGCGAGCCGGTGACCGTGCAGGAGTTGCTGGCAGTGCTCGGCACACCCCTGCCGCGCGCTCAGGTGCTGGAAGCGGTCGAGAGCTTGCGCCGCCGCTCGCTGATTGAGCCGGGCCCGCGACAGGGGAGCTTCACGCTGCACTCGGTCGTCATGGAGTATGTGACGGCACGGCTCATTGCTGGGGTGATCAGCGAGATCGAGCAGGGCACCCTCTCTCGCCTCACCGAGCATGGGTTGGAACTGGCTTCCAGCAAGGACTATGTGCGGCAGACCCAACAGCGCCTCCTGCTCGCCCCCATTCTGGCTGGCTTGCGCAGCTCCTATCCTCTGCGCACCGCGCTAGAGGAGCGGTTGTTCACCCTGCTCAATCACCTGCGCGAGCGGGCTGACGACGCGCAGGGGTATGGACCGGCAAATCTGCTCGCGCTGCTGCGAGAGCAACGCGGCCATCTGCGTGGCCTTGACCTGTCGCATCTTGTGCTGCGTGGCGCCTATTTGCAAGATGTCGAGATGCAAGATACGACGCTTTCCGGGGCCATGCTGCGAGAGACGGTCTTTACCGAGTCCTTTGACCCTCCCTGGTCGGCGGTACAGGCACTCGCTTTCAGTCCGGATGAGCAGATGCTCGCTACGGGGAGTTGGGATGGCACGATCAAGCTGTGGAACCTGGAGAACGGGGCCTTGCTCTGGCTGGGACAGCATACTGGCAGCATCCATCGTCTCGCCTTTACTCCTGATGGCCGGACACTCGCCAGTGGCGGAGATGACGCGGTCAGTCGACTCTGGGATGTCTCCACGGGCAAGCTCCTCCAGACGCTCTCAAGCCAGAGCAGCCCGATCTATGCACTGGCCTGGAGTCCGGATGGGTGCCTGCTGGCAGGTGGCTGCTTCGATGGAAGCATTCATCTGTGGGAGATGCAGGGGGGACAGGCGGCTCAGGTAGGCGCTTCGCGTATTCTCACGGGACACAGCGGCCCGGTGTGGTCACTGGCGTTCGCTCCCGATCGATGTACCCTCGCGAGCGGGAGCTTTGATCGAACCGTCAGGCTGTGGGATGTGGAAAGTTTAGAGGTACGTGAGACGCTTGCGGGACATACAGCCCCGGTGAATACAGTGGCCTGGAGCCCGGATGGGAGCCTGCTGGCCAGTGGTAGCCGTGACCAGGCGATCTGGCTCTGGGATGTCGAACGGGCTAGTTATCGCACCACGTTCCACGGGCATACTGCCGTGGTGCATGATCTCGCTTTCCTGCCCGACGGTCGCGGCTTGCTTAGTGGGAGTGAAGATGGCAGCTTACGGGTGTGGGACGTGGAGCGCGGACAGTGTGCGCGTGTCATCCAGGGCTACGCACTCACGCTCTACGATGTGGCCTGGAGCCCCGATAGTACCCGGCTTGCCAGTGCAGGCTCCGATACCCTCGTGACCATGTGGGAGAGCGACGGCAGGACTCCGCCCCGGTTACTACGCGGCCATAGTTGGATAGCCTATGGAGTCGCCTGGAGTCCGGATGGGCGGCGGCTTTCCAGCAGCGGGCTGGACAATGCCATCCAGGTGTGGGACGCGACCACAGAAGCTAGTATACAGACCTTGCATGACCCTGATCACTTCGACACCTCCTTCTTTGGCATCGAGTGGAGTCCCGATGGAAAGTTGCTGGCTGCTGGCAGCTATCAGCAGGAGGTGCAGGTGTGGGACGTGAGCACGGGCACCCGCTTGTGGGTGGGCCATGGGCAGCCAACCACGATCCGCCGGGTGGCGTGGAGCCCGGGCGGGAAGCAACTGGCCAGTTGCGGCTACGATGGCAGCGTCATCTTGTGGGAGGCCACCACCGCTGCCCAGCAGGCCCGCCTGCAAGGGCATCGTGGCATGGTGATGTGCGTGGCGTGGAGCCAGGATGGGACGCGCCTGGCCAGTGGCGGTGGGGGGCGAGGGAGTGGAGAGCTCTTCGTGTGGGATGCCCGCAGTGGAGCCTACCGTGGAGAACCCCTCTACGTCTTACGTGAGCGAAGTGAGATCGTGTATGCGCTCGCCTGGAGCCCGACCGGCACGATGCTGATCAGTGGCGGCAGTGACGGTATGCTGCGCTGGTGGGATGTCGAGCGCGGAGAGTGTGTGCAGACGCGCCAGGCGCACCAGGGAACAGTCCAATCCCTCAAAGCGAGTCCCGATGGCCGCTTGCTCGCCAGTTGCGGGGACGATGGCGCTATCACCATCTGGGACCTCGCGAGTGGCGAGCGTCTGCGCACCCTGCGGCGGGATCGCCCCTACGAGCGCCTCAATATCACGGGCATCCGGGGGCTCTCCGAAGCACAAAAGGCGTCGCTGCGCGCGTTGGGAGCGTTCGAAGGAACGTCTCCTGACGAGTAAGGATTGATCTTCATCGCTGGACGGGTACGATTTCTCGTGAAGCCCCCTTTTTCTGCTGGCAATCTGCTAGTGTGACCATGTTGCCTCATCTATAAGCTATCTCGTTCATGTCACAGGCACTCCTTGCTTCTCTTCAAAAAAGCAGAGACATATAAGAAGCTGGAGCCCATGGCTGTCGAGGATGCTGGGGAGCGTGAAGAAAAGCAGAGGAATGAGCCATCACAGCTTTCGTCTCTATGGGAAGACGCCGGGATCACTCAAGAAAACAGCTTCGCGCGTTCGCTCCAAATGTGGTATGCTAGAGGCAGAGAGAACAGGGGGCTGGACCCATTTGGCAGTGTCCCAGCCCCCAGGCAGGCGTTCACCCACGCAGCGGGCACACCCGACAGTTATCAGTGTAGCGGATGGGTCCTCTTGAAGTCAGCGTCCAACAGGTGACGTGTCACTTCACACCTCACTTCACATTCCTTCAAAGTGTGTCGCTTCGCCGGGTCACGCGAGATCAGGAGATCGCTCGTGAAGAGACATGTGTACCGTGAGCGAGACTATGCCTTCGCCCAGTTGGTGCTGACGCTGCGCACCGCCATCGGCCTGAGCCAGACAGGCCTGGCCGAGCGGCTTGACGCCTCCCGGCGCGCGGTGGCAGAGTGGGAAGGGGGCCTGAGCTACCCCAAGACAGAACGCCTCAAAGAGCTGATTACCCTGGGGATGCAGCAGCAAGCCTTTGGCGCCGGGCGCGAGGAGGAGGAGATCCGCGCGCTGTGGAAGGCGGCCCACCAGAAGGTGCTGCTGGATGAAGCCTGGCTGCATGACCTGCTCGCTCCTCTTTCGCCTGTCCCGCTTTCTCCACTGGCAGGGACGCCCAGGGCCCACGCGGCAGCGGAACCTGCCGCCTCCCCGCGCGTCGACTTAGTGGAAGCCCTCGACGTGAGCCACTTCGCGGGCCGCGAGGTGGAAGTGGCCGAACTGACCCAGTGGATCGTGCAGGAGCAGTGCCGCCTGGTAACGCTGCTCGGGATGGGCGGCATCGGCAAGAGCATGCTGGCCTCCTACCTGGGAAGTCGCTTGGCTCCGCAGTTCGAGGCCGTGCTCTGGCGCTCGGTCCGGGACGCCCCCTCCTGCGAGGAGCTGGTCGCCGACTGTATCACCTTCTTCTCCCAGACGCCTCCCGCGGAATTCCCCTCCTCGCTGGAGCAGCGTATCACGCAGCTCGTGGCGCGCTTGCAGGCGAGCCGCTGTCTGCTGGTGCTCGATAACCTGGAAACCCTGCTGGCGAGCGGTGACCCAGAGGGCAACTACCTGCCCGGCTACGAGGGCTACGGACGGCTGATCGAGCGTCTGGCCGAGTCAGCCCACCAGAGTTGTGTGCTGCTCACCTCCCGCGAGAGGCCCAGGGAGATCGAAGCGCTGGAAGGCACTCGCTCCCCCGTGCGCTCGCTGCGCCTGGAGGGGGTGGACGAACAGACCGCCCGTGTCCTGCTCAGCGACAAGGGGCTGGACGGTACACCTGCCGCCTGGCAGTGCCTCGTGGCCAGCTACGCGGGCAATCCGCTGGCCTTGAAAATCGTGGCGCAGGCTATCACCGACCTCTTCGATGGAGATCTCGACCGCTTTCTTCAAGAAGGGGAACTGATCTTCAACGGGGTCCGACCGCTGCTGCGCCAGCAGGTGGGGCGGCTCTCGCCTCTGGAGCACCTGCTGCTCACCTGGCTAGCTGTGCTGCGCGAGTGGACGCAGCTCGACACCCTCGTACAGGTCCTGCATCCCCGGGTGCTGCGCTCGCAGGTATTGGAGGCGTTGGAGGCGCTCTCTCGGCGCTCGCTCGTGGAGCGAGAGCAGCAGGCGAGCTTTGGCCTGCAATCGGTGGTGATGGAGTACCTCACCGATGAGTTGGGCGAACGCCTGGCCGGGGAGATCGTGCTGGGCGAGCCCCAGCAACTGCGCCAGGTGGCCCTCGCGCTGGCGCAAGCCAAGCACTATGTGCGAGAGATCCAGGTGCGCCTGCTGGTGTTTCCCCTCCTCGAGCGGCTGCGCGCCGAACTGGGAGCAAACGCACAGATCGAGGCACACCTGCTGCGCCTGCTCTCGCAGTTCCGGATGGAGGATGCGGCCAAAGAGGGCTATGGTCCGGCCAACGTGATCACCCTGCTCAAAGCCCTGCGAGGGCACCTGCGCGGCCTGGACCTGTCGAGGCTCTCCATTCGCGGGGCCTATTTGCAAGGCGTCGAGCTGCAGGACGCCAATTTGGCTGAGTCCCTGCTGCAGGAGTGCGTCTTGGACGAGAGCTTCGATGCTATCTGGTCAGTAGCTGCCAGCAGCCCTGGCCAGTACTGCGCTGTGGGCAGCAGGCGAGGAGAAGTGCGCGTCTGGAAGGAAAGAGGCCGACTCCTTCATCTGGTCTGGCAGGCCCATACCGATGTGGTCTCAACCCTGGCCTTCAGCCCGGACGGCTCCACCCTGGCCAGCGGCAGTTGGGATGGCACTCTCAAGCTGTGGAACCTGCAGAGCGGGGCATTGCTCTGGAGAGGCCGTCACACGAACACGATCAGCTACCTGGCTTTTTCACCTGATGGCAGGCTGCTTGCCAGTAGTGGGCGTGATGCGACGGTCCAGTTCTGGGATGCCCACAGCGGCACCAACCTCCAGATCCTGCCACACCCTGGCTCGGTGTATAGGGTCACCTGGAGCCCCGATGGAGGCTTGCTTGCCAGTGGCGACTTTGCGGGATCTATTCGGTTGTGGCAGGTCCAAAAGACAGCACCAGCCAGGTGTGTGCAGACAATTGAGGGGCATACCGACAGGGTGCTTGGTCTGGCCTTTGCCCCCGACGGACGTACCCTGGCCAGCGGGAGCTGGGATCGGACGGTCAAACTGTGGGAAGTGGCGAGTGGACGCCTGCTCCAGACGCTCTCGGGGCACAGGGACAAGGTGCATTGCGTAGCCTGGAGTCCAGATGGACGCACCGTTGCCAGCGGCAGCGTAGACAAAACGATCTGGCTGTACGACGTCGTCCAAGGCCACTCTCAAGTGGCCCTACGTGGACATAGCGCCGCCGTGTACAGCCTGGCCTTCACCTCCGACAGTGCGAGTTTGCTCAGTGGTGGGGAAGACGGCACCCTGCGCGTGTGGGATGTGGCCAGTAGGCAGTGCGTGCGCGTTATGCAGGGCTATGCCATCGGCATCTACGAGATCGACTGGAGTCCAGATGGCATGCACCTGGTCAGTGGAGGCACAGATACGTTGGTGACCATCTGGGATGTGACCACTGGGACAGCGTCCAAGGTGTTGCGCGGACATAACTGGATCGTGTATGGGGTGGCGTGGAGCCCAGATGGTCGGTGGCTGGCAAGTTGTGAGTTACACACACTCATCCGTCTCTGGGATGCCACCTCGGGAGCCTGTGTCCAGACGCTGCAGGATCTGGCTGCTTCACCATTGGATGTGGCCTGGAGTCCGGATGGGCAACTGCTCGCTTGGGGAACCGATCAGCATGGCATCCAGGTGTGGGATATGACAAAGCAGGGTCTCCTTTGGGACAAGCGTCCCCTCTCGACCATAATCCACTATGTAGCCTGGAGCCCAGACGGCACCCGGGTGGTCGGTGGTGGCGATGATGGGGGCCTGTACCTGTGGGGGATTGCCGATGGCACGCTGCGGCAGCGGCTGCCAGGGCACCCAGGAATGGCCACACGTGTGGTCTGGAGTCCCGATGGCACACGGTTGGCCAGTTGTGGTAGCAGCAGTGACATAGGGGAATTGTTCGTGTGGGACGTGCAGAGCGGGGAACGCCTCCAAACCTTTGCAGGACATCCCGGTATTGTCTATGCCGTCGTCTGGTCTCCGGCTGGGGACCTCCTGGTCAGCGGAGGGAGTGATGGGATACTGCGCTGGTGGGATGTACAGAGCGGAAAATGCTTGGGGATGCGAGCAGCACATCAGGGAACGGTCCTCTCGCTCAGGAAGAGTCCCGATGGGAAGTTGCTGGCCAGTTGTGGCGATGACGGAGCCATCCACATCTGGGAGCTCAAAAGTGGCGAGCATGTGCGCACGCTGCGCCGCGACCGGCCCTACGAGCGCCTCACTATCACGGGCATCCAGGGCCTGACCCAGGCCGAGATCGCCACCTTGCGCGCCCTGGGGGCTGTGGAGGATGCTGCCGCGGAGAGTCCCGGTAAATGACCTGAAAAGTGAGCAAGACCCCCAAAACCGGGTCTTGCTCATATGCGGTAGAACTCGTTTGCTTGCACTCATGTGTGGGAGTGGCACTAGTGAGGTGAAAGCTCCTGGTTGTGCGCGATTTGACAGCAGGTCAAGTTTGGTAGTACAACTGAAGGGCAGTGCCTTGATTGAAAGGAAAGAGGAACGATGTCTTCCACCTGGTTCATCACCGGTGCCTCGCGTGGTCTTGGCCGCGAACTGACCGAACAGGCGCTCGCTCGTGGGGATCGCGTCGCGGCGACCCTGCGCACGCCTTCGCAGTTGGATGACCTCGTCGCTGTGAACGGCGACCGCTTGTGGGTGCGCCAGCTGGATGTCACGGATACCGTACAGATGGGTCGCGTCGTCCAGGAGGCATTCACCGATCACGAGCGCATTGACGTGGTGGTGTCCGACGCGGGCTTCGGGGTCTTCGGTGCGGCAGAGGACGTGACCAACGACCAGGTAGAGCAGATGATCGCCACCAACTTGACCGCCGCCATCCACCTGACCCGCCTGGTCGTCCCCCACCTGCGTCGTCAAGGTGGAGGCCGGCTCATGCAGTTGTCCAGCATGGGGGGGCACATTGCGTTCCCAGCCTTCTCGCTCTACCATGCCACCAAGTGGGGCATTGAGGGCTTTTATGAAGCTCTTGCTCAGGAGGTCGCACCGTTCGGTATTCACACGGTGTTGGTCGAGCCGGGCATGATCCGCACCAGCTTTTACGAAGCCGCCACACGAATCCCAGTGAGCGAGCCGTATCGAGGTGGCCCCGCTGACCGCAAGCCGATCCCGCTCGAACAGATGCCAGGGAGTCAGACCAGGGTCGTCGCCGCCATGATCGAGGCGGCGCTGTCTGAGCACCCACCGCGCCGCCTCTTGCTCGGGTCAGACGCCTATCGCCTGGTCACTGAGGCACTCAACGAGAGACTGGCAACTTTCGAGCGGCAAAGGGCCGTCGCGTTCTCGACGGACGTTGACCAGGGCGAAGACGCATCATGACCAATGTGTCTTCTGAGATGTGTTGAGGTTTTCCACCTAAATTGATGTTGGGGAACGCTTGCATCACGCGGACGTCAGGAGATATACTTTTTAGTGAATTGTTGGGGAACATCTCTCACCCCTTTCTCTGTTGAGGAAGCACGATGGACAAAACGAGACAGGCCGCGCTGATCTGGTCACAGGAAGATCAGCAGTATCTCTGGCGTGACGAGCACGATACGGAGACGCTTGATGTACGCCAGGAGCTGCAAGCATTGCAGAGGCGGCTGGCTGCATACACCTCGTTCTCTTTTCAAGGACGAGAGGGACACCTCAGTCTGCTCAAAGAAGCGCGACCGCATGGAGGAGATGGGTACTGGTATGCCTATCGACGCCAGGGAAAACGCACGGCCAAAAAGTACGCCGGTCGTACGGCTGATCTGAGCGCTGCGCGCCTGGAACAGATGGCCAGAGTGCTCGGATATTCACCGGAACAGGGAAACCAGGACACGGCCAACGGAGATGCCAGAGAAGCAGGCGATGGACGAGAGTGGCCAGCAACAGATCTGGCCGGGCAGCATCACCACAGCAGATCGTCTTCACGAGAGACTCCCTTGCTTGTCCCCAAGTTCCAATTGCCCCCTTTGCATCCCTCGCTGGTCCCGCGCGAGCGGGGGCTCTCTCTGCTTGATCGCGCGCTGGAGCACCGGCTCACGCTGGTCTCGGCGCCGGCAGGTTACGGCAAAACCACGCTGGTACGCCAGTGGGTGGCTGAACGGAGCACACAGCCGCAGTTTCCGCCGGTTGCCTGGGTTTCTTTGGATGGAGGCGATAACGACCCCGTGCGCTTCTGGCGCTATCTGATGACTGCCTGCCAGGTTTTTGGCGACCATGTGGCGCGGGAAGCACTAGCTCTCTTGAGGAGCATGCCGCAGCCGCCTTTTGAAGCGTCTTTGACTGAGACCGCCCTCACGGTGTTTCTGAACGCGCTAGCGCACTGTGAGCGGGGAGGGATCTTGGTGCTGGACGATTACCATGCCATCACCTCCCTACGCATTCACCAGACCATGACCTTTTTCCTGGCCCATCTTCCCGCCGATATGCACGTCATCATGATCACGCGAAGCGATCCACCCTTTTCCCTGGCCGGGCTGCGTGCCCGCAACGACCTCTGCGATGTGCGCTCTTCTGATCTGCGCTTCTCACCGGAGGAGACCGCGGCTTTTCTGCAGCAAATGCTGCCCGTCCCGTTCGCGCCGGAGATCGCAAGCCGCGTCCATACCTCCCTGGAAGGCTGGGCCGCCGGACTCCGCTTGCTCCTGATGGCGCTGCGGGAGTCTGCCACACCGCGAGAGATCGAGCCGCTGTTACGAGTCTTCGCGGGCGGAAAGCCGGCGCTGCAAGACTATTTCCTCACCGAGGTGTTCACGACCCAGCCAGAGCCCTTGCAGCGCTTTCTCCTCCATACCAGTGTGCTTACTCGGTTGACTGGATCGCTCTGCGCCGCCATCACGGGAGAGCGCGAGAGTGAGCGCCTGCTCGAAACTGTGGCCCGCGCCAATCTGTTTCTCGAGCCGCTCACGAATTCCACGCTTGACCCGTCACCAGCTCAGCCCTGGTATCGGTATCACGGGCTCTTTGCCGAGGCGATGCGGGCCGAGGCGCGACGGCGTTTGGGAGAGGCGCAACTGCGCGAGCTTTCCGCTCATGCCAGCCGCTGGTATGAGGCCCATCATCTCTCCGCGGAGGCTGTCGAGTCCGCGCTCTACGCGCAGGACTACCCGCGTGCAGCTGTCTTGATCGAACGGATCCTGCAAGAGCCGCATGCCTTTTATCAGGCCACTGAATATCACACCCTGTACACCTGGCTGGAACAACTGCCCGAAGCGCTCCTCGCCTCCACCCCCGCTCTCTGCCTGGGGTATGCCAGAGCGCTCTTATATCGGGCAGATACGTGGAGGCTTTCTCAAGCTACGCTGGCTCTGCTTGAGAAGCTGTTCCAGATGGCAGAAGAGCGCTACCGCGCGGAGCACGACCTGCCGCGACTGGGAGAGGTCTTTGCGTTTCGAGCTCTAGCTGCCTGGAGGCAGGATGATGCCATTGGTGCGGCCAACTATGCCCGGCAGGCGCTTACCTGGTTAACAGAAGAACAGCGAACCTGGCGCGCCTTGAGTCTGAGTGTCATTGGAAAAGCTGAGCTGCTCTACCATGGGCGTGTGCAGGTGGGTCGTGGGATGCTGGAGGAAGCCTATACGCTGTGTGAGGCGACGGACCATCCACATTACAGGCTCAGTCGAGCCACGACCAACATGCTTGCCAGGGCATTGTTTGAGCAGGGAGAACTGCACCGACCTTGCGAGTATTACCAGGTGGTGCGAAACCTGGCCGGAGAGGGGTACGCCCATAGCGACGACATCGCTCATGCGATATTTGGCCTGGCACGCATCTCTTATGAACGCAATGAGCTAGACATGGCCTGGCAGCAGGCGGAAGAGGTGTTGGCCATCGGCCAGTCTCTCGCGCTGGAGTTTCACGAGGTGCAGGCGATCCTGCTGCTGGCTCGTATCCAACATGCGCGCGGCGAGACTGCGGCGGCGAGGCTTCGCCTGGAGGCGCTGCTTGCCAGGAGACCCGCCACGCTGCCGGACGACGTCTGGCCGTTGTCCCGCGAAATGCTGACCTTGCAGGCCCGCCTGGCACTAGCAGACGGTGATCTAGCTGCGGTGCAGCGCTGGACAACTGGTGTGGAGCGGTCTGATGGGCCGCTGTTTCCATTCGCGACCGAACAAGAAACGCTGCTGCTTGCTCGCTGGCATCTCGCCCAGGGCAGAAGAGAGGCGGCGCTTCAACTGTTGCAGGACCTGGAACGCGTGGCCCAGGAAACGGGACGTAGGCGCAGCGCCTTTGAGGCACAGGCGCTACTAGCCCTGGTCTACGCGGTGCACAAGCAGCCGGGGCAGACCCGGCACATCCTCCTGACGCTGCTGGAGCACACCTGCACGGAGGGGTATCTGCGTCTCTTCCTGGATGAGGGGGAAGCCATGGCGATGCTTTTGCGTCCCCTCGTGCTGCATCTACGCGAACAGCCTCTCCTTGCCTATTTTCAGAGCATCTTGCGTGCCTTTCCCGGGTCAGGTGGCGCGCAGGCGACATCTCCTGCCACGCTCCTGCCTGAGCCGTTGAGTTCGCAGGAACTGCGTATCCTGCGCCTGTTTGTCCCTGGTCGTTCCAACGCTGAGATTGCGCGCGAGCTGGTCGTCTCCGTCAATACGGTGCGCACTCACATTCAGAACATCTATCGCAAGCTCGATGCTCATAACCGCGCGGCGGCTGTCGAAGTCGCCCGCCAGCTCCATCTCCTTTCCTGATGTTTCTTCTGGCTGTGAATGGTCTGCGGCCATTCACATCTACGTAATTCCCCGTTCCCCAACATCTCCCCGCAATCATACATCCAATCATCTGTGCGGATGATACTGGTTTGTCCTCCTCAAAGGTAAGCTGTTGATAGACACAAACAGGTGTTTCTCACACGAGAAAAGATGTTGAAAGGAAGTCATACATGGAACAGAAACACGCAACGTCTGTCAATCCGACCTGGAGGTGGTTGTCATGATCGTCGTCACTGCTCCCACTGGCCTGATCGGCCATCAAGTGCTGAACAACCTGCTCGAGAGCGACGAGCCGATCCGCGTGATCGCACGCGATCCCTCCCTCCTTCCCGCACACACCCGCGAGCGCGTTGAGGTCGTGCAGGGATCGCACGGCGACCGCGACGTCGTCACCCGGGCGTTCGCAGGCGCTGACTCTGTGTTCTGGCTGGTGCCGCCAGACCCCCACGCCGAGAGCGTCGAGGCCGCCTACGTCGACTTCAGTCGGCCGGCGTGCGCCGCCTTCAGGAGCCAGGGGGTCAAGCGGGTCGTCGGCGTCTCGGCCCTGGGCCGAGGGACCCCCTGGGCGGCGCACGCCGGGCTGGTGACGGCGTCGCTGGCCATGGACGACCTGATCGCCAGCACGGCGGTCAGCTACCGGGCTCTGACGAATCCCTCGTTCATGGACAACCTTCTCCGCCAGGTCGAGTCGATCAAGAACCAGGGCCTGTTTTCCCTGCCCATCTCCGGGGACCTCAAGCAGCCAGGCTGCGCCACCCGCGACATCGCCGCTGTCGCCGCCAGGCTGCTGCTCGATCACTCCTGGAACGGAGTCGCAAGTCACCCGGTGCTCGGTCCTGAGGACCTCTCCTGCCACGACATGGCACGCATCATGTCCGAGGTGCTGGGCAAACCGGTGCGGTTCCAGCAGATCTCTGGCGAGGCCTTCAAGTCCAGGCTGCTCTCGCGCGGCATGTCCGAGGCCATGGCCCAGGGCAACCTCGACATGTGGGTTGCCTACAACCAGGGGCTCGACACTGCCGAGCCGCGCACCCCAGAGTCCAGCACCCCCACCAGCTTCCGTCAGTGGTGCGAGGAAGTGCTGAGTCCAGCCGTCCTGGCCTGAGCGCCACCGCGACGGAAAATGAGAACGAGACGATTGAAAGGAAACAGTGTATGAAGATTGCAAGAAAAGTGGTCCTGATTACTGGAGCTTCGAGCGGGATCGGGCTGGCCACGGCCCGTCTTTTTGCCCAGAAGGGAGCAAAGCTGGCCCTGGCAGCCCGCTCTGCGGAAAAGTTGGCACAGCTCGCCTCAGAACTCCCTGACGCTCTGGCCGTTCCAACTGATCTGCGCGATGAGGCCGCGGTACGGCGGATGGTGACCCAAACGCGGGAGCACTATCAGCGCATTGACGTATTGATCAATAATGCCGCGCAGGGACAATTTGCCCCGATCGAGAAGATGAATCTAGAGATCTATCGCACGGTCTTCGAAGTCAACGTTGTCAGCGTCATTGCAGCAATGCAAGAGGTCATTCCGATCATGCGGGCCCAGGGCGGGGGCGTGATTATCAATATCAGTTCTGGCGCATCCAAGATCCCGCCAGAGAGATACCGGACGAATCCCGTCGCTCCCTACGCCTCCACCAAGTACGCGCTCAACGCCATTACGCTCATCGGCCGCCAGCAGCTTGCTGCTGACAACATTTCCCTCGGGCTGGTCTATCCCGGAGTGACGGCGACCAACTTCTTCAACACCCTTTTAGAAGGCCGCCAACCCGCTTCGGCGCCGGGCGGTGCGACAGATGTCGCGAGCCCCGAGTCCGTCGCCGAAACGATTCTGGAGGCGGTAGAAACGCAAGCGGCGGAGGTCTACACAGAGAACTTGAAACAAGCTCTCTCGGAGAGCACTCTTCGTCCTTGATACTTGCTCATGAGCTCTTGAGAGAGCAGAGGAATGTTTTGAGTGCATCTTCGTAAGCGTGTGGATGAGCGTTCCACGTATTGTCAAATGTCTATCGCGTCACGCGAATGCTGAAAAGAAAGGGGTTCTAGTGGGTCACTTGCCAAGTCCTGTGGCATTCACTATACGCTATATGAGCCTCACAGGGGCTATGAGACGAAACGCAATGCCATCGCACATGGCAAGTGACCCACTAGCGAGAGTATTTCTCCTCTTTTGCCTTCTCAAAGCAATTTCTCAGAAAATGCGCAATGAAACGATCCTCTCATCAACAGAGTAATTGCCAAAAAATCAGCAGCGCTTAATGTCCAAGTTTACACCTAAAAAAGCAGACTATCTGAGGTAATCACTGTGCTTGTGGCAAACCAGGTCGTAACTCTATAGCCATCGGTGGCAGCGGATTTGGGATGTCCTGCGCCTGATCCAGCCTGGTGCATCACTAGAAAGTAATGTGCAGCGAGATATGAAGTGGGATGTCACATGTTGTACAGTGACTTTTCCAGAGCAGTTCTCTATACTCATGGCAGAGGAAGTGGACGAGCTCCTTTCTCCATGGGTGAGGAAACGCCCTCATACCTGAGAAGAGCTGGCCATAGTAGTTCGAGCGCAACAGACGCTCACGAGGAACGGAAAGCACAATGACTACCCAGAACACCATTGAGGAAAACAAGCAGATCGTTCGCGCGTTCATCGAAACGGCGTTCAACCAGCACCAGGCCGATCGAGCGGCGGACTACCTGACGCCCGACATGAAGTGGCACGGCGGCACCCTGGGGACCGTCGAGGGTCGTGAGCAAGTCGCCGGGCTGGTCAGCGCGATCGTCTCGGCCCTCCCGAACCTGCACAACGTCGAGCAGGACATCATCGCGGAACGCGATATCGTGGTCGTGCGCGCGGTCGTCGAGGGGACGCACAAGGGAGACCTCCTCGGGATCCCCGCGTCGGGCAGACACGTCCGGTGGGATGCAGTCGACGT
>WNGN01003571.1_pt1 | contig 15724 bp, 16 predicted proteins | sample 5400561 | NCBI WGS metagenome assembly WNGN01 (sample SAMN13153379, study PRJNA577476) | soil metagenome | isolation source: 115 cm soil or saprolite under Garry oak tree replicate 2 | place: USA:California | collected 2016-06-15
CAAAGGCAACCTCCGGCTGAATCCCGACGATCACGGTCTCGGCCCCGCGCAGGCGGCTCATGTGGGCGAGGTCGCGCAGCGTGCGGACCGCGAAGGAGTCGACCACGTCCAGGGCGGTGATATCCACGATGACGCCGCGTGATCGGAACTCGCCCACCTGCGCCACCAGCGCCTCCCGGAGTTTTTTCAAATCCTCGTCGTTGAGCGCCGCCTGAATCGACGCGATCAAATAGTCGCGTTGCTTGAGAATCGGAACTGGCACGGTGAGCCCCGTTCTAGGCGTGGTTGTTAGACGGGTCCGGAATTGGGAGGACTTTGTAGCCCAAGAGCCGCTCAGCCTCCTCGATGCCGCCCTGCAGGTCGCCGACGGTGTTCATCTTGCCCAGGTCGACTCCGATGTTGACCAGGGTCTGGGCAATCTCGGCTGACAACCCGGTCACGATGACCGTGGCGCCCAAGAGCCGCGAGGCCTCCACGGTCTGGACCAGATGGTTCGCCACACTGGCGTCCATGGCCGGGACGCCCGTGATGTCGATCACGACAACCTTGGCGCGATTGACCCGGATGCCGCGGAGCAGTTGCTCGGTGAGCTGACGCGCGCGCTGCGGGTCGATGATGCCAATGATCGGGAGGATCAGCAGTCGCTCGCGCACCGGCAGCACAGGGGTCGAGAGCTCGCGGATCGCTTCTTGTTGCTGGCGGATGACCCGCTCGCGCTCCTGGACAAAGCCCACGGCCACCGTATTGGCGATGCGGTTGGCGGCAGGCTCATAGGCGTCCTGGACACGATTGAGCTCCGTGAAGTCTGCCCGATACTTGGCGAACAGCGAGCGCGCGAGCACGTCGCGCAGCAGCAACACGATCCCCACGACCTCGTGCGTTTCCACCCCCCGCGGGATGATGCGCTCCGACAGATTGCGGGCATAAGTTTCCAGCGCCTCGATCGACCCGGTCTCCAGGGCCTCCAGGTAGTTGTCGTAGACGGCCGTGGCTTCCGCGAAAATCTCATCCGGCGTCATGGCGGTCAGCAACTTGGCTTCGGTGATGCGCCGCGCCCACTCCTCGCGCAACTGGGTACGATTCTCTCTTAGATGCGCTACCAACTCGCGCAACAGTACATCGGTGGATCCCGCGCTGGGGCGAAAGGGCGCTTTCGCTCGGGCCTCAACCATAGCAAACCTCCTCATTACCAGACACCATCCGGGCCTGGGTTTGTGGTCGCTTCGAGCGGTGCCTCTTCGAGCATCGAGTGTCCAGCCGCCCCGATCGAGGGCACAACCTGCCCCTCTGGCAGGGCTCCCTCGTTGATGGTGCGTCCCATTCGCTTAACCGGCTCACCCAGCGGAAAGTTCGAGGGGAGAACGGAGACGGAAACCCAAGGCCGTCGAGGTAGCGGATGAATCGGAGGCTTCCCGCCCCCTGGAGACGGTTCGATTCCACCGTTATCACCGTAATAAAGGTGAGCAAGAGCGGCCTCCCCAGGCACAATTCCTTCTCGGTCAGGACCCCGGCTGGCCGAAAGCTCCCGACGAACATCAAACTGTCGGCCCGTCGTATGTATCGCGTTGGCGCCAACTTGTCAAGCCAACTGACCGGCCCGCCGATGGTTGAGAGCTTATTCACAATCTGTAATTGCACGGCGTGGCGCGGCTGCGCGGTGACAGCCCATGAAGAATGATGGTCGGTCCAACTCCCGCGAACTCGCTTGCACCTTACTGGGCGCGTGCACCGCACCCGGAGGCAATACCAAGGCGCTCGCCGATCAGGGAAACGAGCGCGGCGAAGGCTCAGCCTTTCCGCATGCGAGGAGGCGAAGTCGATTCGACGGCTCACGCGACTGGAAGTTCGAGAGCAGAACAACGCAAGGCTCTCCTCCTCGCTAAGGATCCGGGCGCTGCGGATGCTGTAGAGCTCTACATCGGGCCAAAAGTCCTGCTTTTTCCGCCGCCTCCTCGCGGCAGGGTGCGCCGGTATTCCCGTTTCTTGAGAGCCTGTTTCACCGCCACGGATGACCGTTCGTGCTCGTCACCGCCTTCGTCCATGCAATTGGTGATGCAGAGCCGGCGAGGGCCAGCGCCTCCGATGAGTCCAGGTAGGTCTGGATGGAGGCGACGACCACATGCGCTTGGACCGTGATGACATCGATGCCCATGACCGCGATACGGAACCAAGCGTCGATGACGATACCCTTGTCGAGAACTCGATCAAGAACCTCGACCTGGCTGCCGGTCGGGCTGGTTCTCTCGACAACCACGCCGCACTCTCCTCATGCGCCGATAGGGAAATCACACCAACACCGTGCAAGGCCGTTGCCACACGTGGGTGACGATCTTTCAAGAGCCTGAACGTTTGCTGTGGGCAAGACTTTGCCCAAAGTGGGCTGCCTTCAAGGGCATCTGGATACGGTGGTGTGAGCGCGGCGGGGAGATCTAGGACTTCGCCGGATCTACGCCCGCTCGTTCGTAGCGAGGCGCTCGACGTAAAGTGGCGCCTTGATTCGCTGCCCAGTGCAGGGTCGCGGCGACTGTCAAGTGTCCGCGCGCGGCCCGACGGCCGACGCACGGATCAGCGCGCAAACGCGACTGCCGTCAAAGGGGCATGCGACCCTCGACGGCGTCGAGCCGCGCTTCAGCGTGAACGTGCAGCCGTGCTCGCAGCGGGCGGCGAGGGCGCGGATGCGACGGGTGGGCCCGCTGCGCTGACCGCTGCGGCGTGGCGTCAGCGCAGCAGTCCGTGACCGTGACGCCGGCACGGCTGGCCGCGCCGCCGTCGGGGTCTCGGCGAAAGTCGCAGAAAACTTCAAGTCGGTCGGTATCGACGCCACCACGACCCTCGCCTCCACGCCAATGACCTGCATTCCCGCGATAGAAACACGCACCCCGGCGTCTATCACCAACCCTTTCTCGAGGACCCGGTCGAGAACCTCGACAAAGCAGCCGTGCGCGCTGGTTCTCTCGACGACCACACTCCACTCTCCTCGGAGGGCTCGCTATGAGCCGACGTCCTGTTAGCAGGCCCCTTTTGGCAAGCCCCTTGCCACACGCGGGTCACGATCTTTTCGGGGGCTTTCACGGTTTCCTGCGGGCAAGACTTTGCCCAAAATGGGCTGACCTTCAAGGGCATCAGAATGCCGTGCTCTGAGGCGGGTCAAGCTCTGTGGGGAGTGAAGATGCAGGCGCACGAGACTTCCCGGTGTGCTGCCATGCGCAACCCTGGTTCGCGCCAGTATCCACGAGCGCGTTGGCAATGAGGGGGATGTCCGGGCCCGGCACCCGCGACGGCTTCGACCGCCACGACATCCTACCGACGCGACCACGCGGTCAAACTCCTAGAGGTGACGCGCCAAGTTCGACCAGGGTTCAGAGCGAAGCGACGCATCGCGCTCGGAATCACGAAGCGCGCTACATCCCGCCGTCTCTGATCAGTTGAGCGTTCCCATTTGATCAAGGCCGACAGGAAGGGCGGCCCCGGCCGCTCCGGCGTTACTCGTCCTCCCTTGCCATGTTCCCCCTCAGCGCCAGAACGATCGACATGAGGTCGGTTTCATCCCGTCGGTGTCTTCAAGCGCTTTTTCGTGCCTGGCGGCGTGCTGTCGGCACCGCCGAGAGGAGGGCAATCTTCCGCGCGAGATCCTTGATCTGCTTCTGGAGGTCATCGGGGACGTCGTTCCGTGATCGGGGAGAGAAATGACGATCGTCCTTCCACCAGTCGAGCCCGATCTCCCGCGCCTTGTCGATGGAGCAGATGATCAGCCGGATGCGGATTGTGAGGAGCTCGACTTCGGCGACCGCGATGCGAATGTCGCCGGCGATGGAAAGTCCCTTGTCGAGCACGCGGTCGAGAACATCGACGATGCTACTGGCGCCATGACCTGCGGTTCTCTCTACGAGCATTCTCTTCCCCTCCGGCGGACGGAGGCTGTGCAGCAACGTTGGTGCCTAACCAGTGTGTCGCAGTATCGCCAGCTTGAACTGGATGTGGTGAAACGTTCTTACCTATCAGCACGCAAGACCTCCGTCCGTCCCTGCCCGAGTTCAACTGCCGCGTCCTCATCATCGACGACGTCGAGGACAATCGCGAGGCGTCCGCGCTGTACTTCGCCTGCCTGGGCTGGGAAGTCCATCTCGCTTCGAACGGCGCCGAGGGAATTGGCGATGGCCCGCGCCGAGCATCCCGATCGCTTGTCGACGACAGTCGAGATCTATACGAGCACAGGAGGCGCTTCTGTGATGGCGGTCGCGGCTCTCTCATGCGTCGGCCGCGTTGGTTCACGCGTGACGAATATCTCGCAGTACACGTCTCCACGGCAGGTGCAGGCTCGCTCCTCGACTCGCACTGGTATTGCCGACAGACTGAGGACGCCCTCCACGGAGCCGAGAAAGCGCTGGCAGAAGGGCGCGGCCGACGGCAAATCGTGAATGCGCAGAATCGCGCCCGCCGGGCAAGCCTCGATCACCTCGAGCCGGCCCGCGTCGAAAAAGGTCTGCCAGAGCGTCCCGCAGAATCGCAGAGCTCTCGTGGGCTCGCTGACCGCGATCCCGACCCAAAGAGCTCGCATGTGGCTACCACCGTAGAAACCCATCTTCCTGTAGAAGGTGGGATCCCCGGGCGCGAGTACGGCCTTTGCCGTCTCCATGTATGCGACGAGGTCTTCCAGAGGCGTCCAGGAGGTCTCGCGCGCCTCGCTCAGCGAGGGCCGCGGCACTGGCAGCATCTGGAGCACCATGGTGTGGGCCGCGGGGCTGTAATGCTCGCGGATGAAGTCGAACGTGTTCAGCACGAACGTCCCGCGCACCGAAGGCGTTTCCAACACTCCCATTTAGGCGCCGGAGGCCCACCCGTCAATCAGGGGAAAACCCGCAAGCTCCGGTAGGGAAATCCCTCATGCACGGCACTCCAGTCACTGTGCGGTTCTTGGCCCGTTCAGTAACTGCGCCGCCGGTCGACGACGTGATGGAGCGGTCTGCCGGCGAGGTAGCGGGTGGGATTCGCGTTGAACACGCTCGCCGGCTCCTCGGGGACTCGACGTGACGATCCGGGCAGCAAGCCGAGCATGCCGATGTTGACGCAATCCGACGTCGTGCCGTTGACCGCCTGCGGCGCGTTTCGGGGGCCAGGACATGGACCACGCCCAGATCGTACGGCTAGGCCTGCGGCGTGGTTGCCGTCGCCGTTGGTGACCAGCGGGACGGCCATTCAGGTGATGCGGAGGGAAAAAGTTGGTCGGGGCGACTGGATTTGAACCAGCGACCCCAGGACCCCCAGTCCTGTGCGCTACCGGGCTGCGCCACGCCCCGACCTAACCAAATCAAGTGTTTGGCACTCGGGATTCTATCACCGAGGGGCGGGATGTGCCGCCCCTACTTACAGAATCGCCGGACCACCAGACTAACCGCGCAATGGATGGGGATGAATGAACGGCGTGTACGCGGGCGGCGGCGTGAGGAAGAAGTCACGGTTGAGCTGAATGAAAGTCTCACATCCGGCTTGCAGAACGATGCGCGCACTGGCGCCGTTAGGGACGGTATTGTTCCAGATGTAGAGACTCCGGGTTTGATCGGGCAAGGGATACGTCCCGACGCAGCCGCCTTCATTGGTGAGGAGTAGATCGTTTGTCACGTTGAACGAGAAGCGGTTGCTGAAAATCACCCCGTCGCCCCCACGAGGAGCGACTCCGGCGTAACGGGGCACCGCGTTGTTGACCGTGTTGCCATAGATTTCATACTGACGCGAGCCACGCGGCCAGACGCTCCGTCCATGGGCATCGATGGCAGCAGCATCTTCGCGGTTGTCGATGATGGTGTTGAACCGGAAGACGTAGCGCGAGCCGTTGTTCGAGGCCACAGTATGCCGGTTCCGGGTAAACGTGTTGTCCTCGATAAAGACGCTCTGCGCCGTACCGAGCCTCAGCGGGGGCCAGGTGCCGCTACCGTACACGACAACACCGTAGCCCAGGGCTCCGCGTACGGGATCGAGGTAGTACATGTCCGTGAACGTGTTCAGGTAGATGACGCCTCGGGTGACGATGGGATCGCCGTGGATTTCGATTCCTCGGGAGAGATTTTGGAAAGCCACATTATGGATCCGGAAGTCCACCGCGTCCGTAAGACCGAGGCCCATGTCCTGATACACGTTCGGGTCGGTATCGAAGGTGCCATCGAGCGTGAGATTCCGCATCTCGAAGCCGGTGACTCCCGTGACCTGGAACATGATGAGCGCACCACCCGCCTGACGACGGAGCGTCGTCAGGCCTACGCCCTGACCTTCCAATATGATCGGCTTGGTGATGACGACGGTCGTACCCCAGGCCGTAAACGCGCAGGAGGGTAAGGTCACCGTTCCCCCAATGGGAGCAGCGTCCACCGCGCGTTGGACATCGATTGGCGAACAGCTTGCCACGGTGCGCGGCCGTGCCTTTCCGAGGCTCACGTCCGCGCCAAGGCCGACGATGGAGATCAGCAGAGCAAGCGCTGCGCCGATGCGAAGGAGGTCTTTTTTCATCCTAAAACGCTACGAAATGTTCGGATGTGGGGCTATATACCTGGAGATATATCCTTCTATTGCCTGAGATAGAGGACGAGCCGCTGGGTGACCTGGTGGGGCGGAGGAGTTCTGTGCGCTACCGGGCTCTCAACCGTTCAGCCGCGTTCGCAGCGTAGTCAGACGTTCGCGGATGCGGCGGAGCGCGTCGCTGTAGACGTGATCGCGCAGCCCGAACTGGAGCTGCTCGGTGCCCTTACGCGACTCGGCGAGCAGGCGCTTCTTGGCACCCTCCAGGGTCAGGCGCTCGTCGTAGAGAAGCGTCTTGATCCGCTGCACGAGCTCGAGGTCGCGTCGGCGGTAGACACGTTGCCCCGCCGGGTTCTTCTTGGGCCGCAGGAGCTTGAACTCCGACTCCCAGTAGCGGAGGACGTACGCGGGCACGCCCGTGATGGACTCCACCTCGCCGATGCGATAGTAGAGCCGCTCGGCGCCGTTCGCGGTCAGCTCGACTGTGTGCTGTTGATCCGTTGCTTGAGCCCCTTCGATGGCTTGAACGTGAGCACCTTGCGGGCGGTGATCTCGATGGAGTCGCCCGTCTGAGGATTGCGTCCGCGCCGCGACGCTTTGCGCCGGATGCGGAAGTGGCCAAATCCGACGATCTTCACGTCTTCGCTCTTCTCGAAGCACCGGAAGATGATGTCGAACACCGACTCCACGACGGACGCTGATTGCCGCTTGGACAGTCCGTGATTCGCGACGGCGTTGATCAGATCGTTCTTCGTCACAGCGTCCCCTCACCTCCTCCGATCGCTACGAGCCTCCTCGCCCGATGAACGGCTTGTAGCCCTTCCCCTCCAGCTCCTTCAGGGTGGCCAACGCGGCGGCGCGATCGGCGAGGCCCCCGACGCGCACACGATACAGGGTGTCGCCCGAGGACGCGCTGGCGGCGGCGCTCGCGGCCGAGGTGTCCGGGGCGCGCTCACCACCGGCCCGCCGCACCTGGACCTTGAGGCCGTCGGTGGCGAGATCGCGCGAGAGCGCCACCGCGTCGCGCAGTGGCAAGCTCGGCTTGACCACGACGCCACCGGCGACGGCGTCGGCGGCGAGGCCCTTGGCCGAGAGCTTGGTGGCCAGCTCACTCGGTGCCGAGCCGGAGACGAACACGTTGTAGCGATCACCCGCGCCCGCGGTATCGGCCGACGCGGACGGTATCGCACCACCGCCGTCCTTGACCGATTCGACGACCGTGTAGTTTTGCTCGCGCAGTCGGGCGGCCACCGCCTTCGCGGTCGCCTGATTCTTGTAGGCGCCCACCTGGACCCAGTACGAACCGTCCGTGCTCTTGCTCGCGGCAGCCGACGCTTTCGGCGCGGCCTTCGGGGCCGCGGGCTTCGTCGGATCGACGGCCATCGTCATCTTCGGCGTGTCGGTCGCCGGCTTCACGGTGCTCGTCGCCGGCTTCCTGGCTTCGACGGGCTTGCCGGTGATCGCGGCGGGAGCGGGCGGCGTGACGACGGGCGCCGGTGACGTCTCTGCGCGCGGCGCCGACGGGGGCGGGAGCGACGGCGACGTTGCCGCTGGCTCGGGCGCCACCGGTGCGACGGGTGCTGCGGCTGGACGCGGAGGCGCCGATGCGGTCTTCTTCACCACCGGCGGGTTCACGATGTCCAGCACGTACGGCACGGCGACGGCCGCGATGACGCCGAGGACGAGAATGACGATCAGGGCGCGGAACCACAAGGCCGAGAAGATGCTGCGGGGCGGCTCTTCGTCGTAAATGTGCTCGGGTCCGTCCATTTCAGCCATGCGCGTCATCTTAGCATGGACGTTGGGCTTTTCCGGCCATCTAACGCGCGCGGGGCAAACTGGACCTCGCCCATCCAGGCTTCCGCCGCCGAGCTCGTGTCGTTGGCGTCCGTCATGAAGGCCACCATGCCGACACGCGGCGGCCGGGTCTTGAAGAGCGTGACGTAATCGTCGTGAACGTTGCGCTGGTAGTGCACCCACGAGCCCACCTGCGCCGTTCCCGATTCCACGACGATGATCTTGACGTTCGGCGCCTTGGCGCTCGTGACGACGGATCCCACCGGCGCGGTCGTGTCCCACACGTAGCCGACGACGTCGCTGTTCAGCGCCGCGGCCGGCCATCGCGGGAACACGACGTAGAGCTGCGCGGCCTGATCGTCGGTCGGGCCGTGGCGGACGTCGCCGCGCGACGGCAACCGCACAGCCTTCCACGACCACGAGAGCATCGGCGCGCGCTCGACGTCCACCACGACGTCGCGATAGAGCAGGAACGACGTGGCGTCGCTGCGCAGTCGGATGGCGGCGCCCCCCTCGGCGCGCACCAGCTCGACGTCGGCCTTGCCGGCGAATTCCTTCACCTCCCAGCCTTTCGGAACACCGGGGGCGGGCAGGCGTGACGGAATCTCGTCGGCGACGGGAACGAGCAGCTTGCCCTCGGCGTCCGGGCTCAACATGCGTCGCTTCACTGCGACCGGTGCCATCACGGGCACGTCCGTCCGCATCAGCCCGGGCAGTGGCGGCAGCGGGAACGGGCGGGTCGGGAGCCGCTCGGCTCCGATGCCGAGATAGAACGCGCGATGTGTAGGGCTCGAGACGAGGATGACGAGCGCGACGAGCACGACCAGGCCGAACAGGGCGGCCAGCCCCTGCACACTCGGCCGCCGGCGCCTCACGAGCGACGCGCTCCGGGACGACGGGCCTTCGGCCCGACCGCTCTGCGAAAGGCCAGCCGGATCGGCGAGCCGGCGAAGCCGAACGCGTGGCGCAGCGACTTCAGCAGGTAGCGCTCGTAAGAGAAGTGAACCTCGCCGGGGCGGTTCACACGCAGCGCGAACGTCGGCGGCTCCACGCTGACCTGCGTCGCCGACTGCAGCGTGAGCGGCACGCCGCCGATGCTCACCGGCCGCCGGGTCAACGCCTCCTGGAGCGTCGCCGTGATCTCCTGGGACGACACCCGGTGGCGCGCCTCGGCCGCCGCGTCGTCGATGGCGGTGAACAGATCGGGGAGGCCGTCGCCCTGCACCGCCGACGTGAAGCAGATCGACGCGTAGTCGAGGAACGGCAGACGATCGCGCACCTGATCGACGACCTCGGCCTTCCTCACCATGCCGCGGGGCACCAGGTCCCACTTGTTCACCGCGATCACCGTGGCCCGGCCGGCCTCGTGGGCGTACCCCGCGATGTGGGCGTCCTGCGCGGTCAGGCCTTCGCTCGAATCGATGACGAGGACGGCCACCTGGCACCGCTCGAGACTCTTGAGCGCCATGACGACCGCCAGCTTCTCGAGCGGCTCGTTGACGCGGCCCTTGCGCCGGATGCCCGCGGTGTCGATCAGCACGTACGGGTGGCCGTCGCGCGTGAACGGCGTGTCCACCGCGTCACGCGTGGTACCGGGCTCGGTGTGCACGAGGACGCGCTCGTCGCCGACCATGGCGTTGACGAGCGACGACTTGCCCACGTTGGGGCGCCCGATGATCGCGATGCGCGTGCGCTCGACCGGGCGCTCGGCCACGTCCGGCTTGGGTGAGAGCTCGCGGACGCGCTCGAGCATCTCGGCCACGCCACGGCCGTGCTCGGCCGAGACGGCGAGGGGCTCGCCGAAGCCGAGGCGGTAGAGCTCACCGAGGGCGCCTTCCTGGCCGCCCGCGTCGACCTTGTTGGCGATGAGCACCACCGGACGTCCGGCGCGGCGGAGGATCTGAGCGATCTCAACATCGAGCCCGGTCGCGCCCTCTCGCGCGTCGACGACGAAGAGGATGACGTCGGCCTCGTCGACGGCCACAAGCACCTGACGCCGCACGCCCTCGACGAGCGGCTCGACGGACGAGGGATCGAACCCGCCCGTGTCGATCACCGTCGCCTGCCAGCGCTCGAACTCCACGCGGCCGTAGAGCCGGTCGCGCGTCACGCCGGGCACGTCGCGCACCAGGGCCTGCCGGCGCCCGACGAGCCGGTTGAAGAGCGACGACTTTCCGACATTCGGCCGGCCGACGATGGCGAGGGTCGGCCGGAGCTGCGTGGTCTGCACGGCGGCCTATCCCAGCAGCGCTCGCAGCAGGGCGCGACCGGACGGCTTCGGCCGGGGTGACGTCGTCGAGGAAGACGCCGTCGCCGTCACGCACCGCCACGGCGGGGACGAGCACCTCGTCACCGAGGCGATCGAGGCCGGCGAGGTGACGCTGGATGTCCTGCCCGGTCAGGAGTCCCGCCACCGTGATCGTGCGGCCGAAGAAATCGTTCGGGACGGATACGACGTGCGCGTCCACGCCGCGCGAGACCAGCGGCGAGAGCCAGCGCTCGAGGCGCGGTCCGTAGAGCGCTCCGGTCACGACGGTGACCTTGCGCAGCGTTCGCGCCGGACCGACGCGCCCAAGCGCGCGGCCGAGCTCGTCCTCGAAGCGGCGCACCAGGCCGATGCCGTCCTCGGCCACGGGGAATCCCTCGTAGGCGTCGGCCTCGGGGAGCGGGGCCTGGGCCTGGAGATAGATCTCGTCGGCGGCGAAGACGAAGCGACTACCCAGCGTCGCGAGGCAGCGCTGTTGCCACTGCTCGATCGTCACCACGAGGCGTCGAGCCTCATCCGCGGTCAGCAGTCGGAGCTGGGGCAGCCGCTCGCGGTGCCGCGTGAGCCCAACCGGCACGATGGCCGTGGTCGTCACGTGCGGATGCAGTCGCTCGAGATCGACGACCGTGCGCTCGAGGTGCCCGCCGTCGTTCCAGTCGGGGCACAGCACGATCTGGGCGTGCATCCGGATCCCGGCTCGGGCGAGTCGTTCCATCCGCGGCAGGATCTCGGCACCGTGTCGCGGGCGGCCGAGGAGCGCGTGGCGGAGCGACGGATCGGTCGCATGTACAGAGATGTAGAGCGGCGACAGCCGTTGCGCCTCGATGCGCTCGAGGGCCGCCTCGTCCAGGTCGGACAGCGTGATGTAGTTGCCGTGCAGGAACGACAGCCGGAAGTCGTCGTCCTTGACGTAGAGGCTCTTGCGCAGGCCGCGCGGATTCTGATGGATGAAGCAGAAGACGCACTTGTTGGCGCACGTCGCGATGTCGCGCGGCCGCGGCGGAACGAGCTCGAGGCCGAGGTCACTCCCCTGGCGGGTCACCTGAACGCGGCGGGCGTGGTCGTCGCGCTCGACGGTCAGCCGCAGCCGATCGTCGGCCGCGTAGAACTGGAAGTCGATGGCATCGCGGAGCGGCGTGCCGTTGATGGCGACGATCCGGTCACCCGCGTAGAGCCCGGCCACGGCCGCCGGCGAGCGCCGCCGCACCGAGGCAACGACGACCCCCTCGGCGCCGCCGTTACCCGCGGAACAGGGTGGACTCATGCTCCTCGTGCTCGGCGGTGTGCGCGGTGTTCAGGAAACGCATCCCCTGCACGATGTACTGGAGTCCGGAGACCACCGTGAAGACGGCGGCAACCCACACGATGGGCTTGGGCGAGAGCGGGAGCTGGAACCACCGCGCGCCCAGGCCGGCCAGGACGGTGAGGATCTGGAAGAAGGTCGCCGCCTTGCCCACCCACGTCGGCCGCGGATAGATCCGGACGCCGACCATGTGGACGATGAGCGCACCGACGAGGAGCATGGCGTCGCGCGTGATGACGACGGCCGTGATCCAGAAGGGCAGCGCCTTGAGATAGGTCAGCGTCACGAACGAGGCCATGAGCAGCATCTTGTCGGCCATGGGATCGAGGAAGGCGCCGAGACGGCTCTCGATGCCCTGGTAGCGCGCGACCCAACCGTCGAGGAGATCGGTGAGCGCCGCGATCGAGAAGACGAAGAGCGCCCAGCCCGGCTTGCGGTCGACGAGGAGCGTCACGAAGACCGGGATCAGAAGGATGCGAAGAACCGTCAGCCCATTAGCCAGGCCCATACGACCGCAACAGTGTACCTCAGACGCGGTAAGCGGCGAGCGTCCCTGCCACCGCCGGGGGCAGCTCCACCTCGAGCTCGACGTGGGCGTCCTGGTCGTTCCGGTTGAGGACCCGCCCGCGCTTGTAGCAAAGCGCCAGCGCCGCGCCGTCCCGGTGCGGGATGCGCAGCGTGAGCGAGCCGCGCAGCGGGCTCACCATGCCTTCGATCACGACGCGCAGACGGTCGAGACCGGCACCGCTGACGCCGGACACCGCGACGGCAGTCCGCGAGGCGAGCAGCGCCTCGACGGCGCGTGGCTCCGCGACGCGATCCATCTTGTTCAGGACGAGCACCGTCGGGCGATCCGCCACCTCGAGCTCGCCGAGCAGCGTCTCCACCGCCGCCATGTGCTCCTCCAGCGCCGGGTCGCTCGCGTCCACCACGTGCAGGAGGACGTCGGCCTCGGCCAGCTCCTCGAGCGTCGCGCGGAACGCTGCCACGAGCTCGTGGGGCAGCTTGCGGATGAACCCGACCGTGTCGCTCAGGATGAACGCCGGCCGCCCGGCGCCGTTGACCAGGCGGGCCGCGGGATCGAGCGTCTCGAAGAGACGGTCGGCGGCGGCCAGGTGCGCTCCCGTCATCCGGTTGAGAAGCGTCGTCTTGCCGGCGTTCGTGTAGCCAACGAGGGCGACGACGGGCAGGCCCGCGCGGCGGCGGCCTTCGCGCTGCACCCGGCGGTGAACGCGGACGTGCTCGAGCTCACGACGGATCTGCATGACGCGGCGCCGAATCACGCGGCGGTCGGATTCGAGCTGAGTCTCGCCGGGTCCTCGGGTGCCGATGCCGCCGCCGAGACGCTCGAGGTGAGTCCACTGCCCGACCAGACGCGGGAGTAGATACGTGAGCTGAGCGAGCTCGACCTGGAGCTTGCCTTCCGCGGTGCGCGCGCGCTGGGCGAAGATGTCGAGGATCAGCGCCGTGCGGTCGATCACCTTGAGGCCAAGCGCCTGCGTGAGGTTGCGCTCCTGCACCGGCGTCAACGGATCGTCGCAGATCATGAGGTTCGCGCCGGTGGCGCGGCCCGCCTCGGCGATCTCGTCCACCTTGCCACTGCCGAGGAACAGTGCGGGCGTGGGCGCGCCGCGCTCCTGCACGACACGGTGGACCACGGTGGCGCCGGCCGCCATGGCCAGGCCGCCCAGCTCGTCGAGCGACTCCTCGACTTCCCAGCGCCGCTGGGCGGGAAGCCGGAGCGCCGTGATCACCGCACGCTCCTTCAGCGCGCGCGTGACTTCGATCGAGCCGTTGCGTCGGCCGTTCTTCACCCGGTCAGGCCTCGTTCAGCGAGCCGCTCCGCGATCAAGGTCGCGACGCCCTCGGGGCCGCCCCCAAGCGAACGTCAGGCTCGCGTGCGAACCACGTCCACTGGCGCTTGGCGTAGCGGACGGTATCACGCTGCATGAGCCGTGTCGCCTCGGCCGGGGTGAGCTCGCCCTGAGCCACCGCCACGAACTGGCGATAGCCGATGCCCTGCATCGCGGGCAGTGTCGGGTCGTAGCCCGACGCGAGCAGCGCCCGGACCTCGTCGAGGAGCCCGGCCTCGACCATCTCGGCCGCCCGGACGCGCAGCCGCGGAGCCAGCTCGGCGCGCTCCATCGTCAAACCGACGTGGAGGACGTCGTAGTCGCGAGAGCGCCGCCACAGGTCGTCTCGAGCTCCGGGCGACCTCCCCGCCCGTGTCAGCTCGAGCGCGCGCATCACCCGCACGTAATCGTTCGGATGCAGGCGTCGCGCCAGCGCGGGCGCCTCACGGCTCAAGCGCTCGTGCAGGGCGCGACGGCCCTCGCGGGCGGCCAGCAGGTCCAGCTCGCGCCGGAACGACGGATCGGCCGGCGGCGCCGGATCGAGGCCCCGCAGCAACGCTCGGATATAGAACCCGGTGCCGCCCACGACGACGGGGAGCTTGCCCCGCTCGCGGATGGCCGTGATGATCCCGCGGGCATCCCGGGCGAAGCGCTCGGCATGATAGCGATCGTCGGGATCAACGACGTCGACCAGGTGATGGGCCACCGCGGCGCGCTCCTCCGCCGTCGGCTTACCCGTGGCGACATCCATCCTTCGATAGACCTGGCGGGAGTCGGCGCTGACGACCTCGAGCGGGACACGATGGGCCAGGGCGACCGCCGACGCGGTCTTGCCCGCGCCGGTCGGCCCCGCGATGACGAGGAGCGGAATCTTCATTCGCGCTACCTCAAGCCTACCAGATACGTCGAACCTCGCGCCGGACGTCCTGGAGCGAGATCCGGCTCATCGTCGGTCGACCGTGAGGACAGAAGTACGGAGTCGCCGTCGCGCTGAGCTCGGCGAGCAGCCGCTCCATCTCCTCGCGCCCCAGCGGCGTGTTCGCCTTGATGGCCGCGCGGCAGGATACGAACGCGAGCGCGCGATCGATCACCGGCTCGCCGGCCTTGGGCCCGGCCAGCTCGTCCACCATCGCTTCCATCAACCGTCTCGGCTCCTCGCCCTTCAGCACCACGGGCACCGCGCGCAGCACGACGCTGTCGCCGCGCTCGTCGAACGCGAAGCCGAGACGCTCGAGCGGCGCACGCCACCGACCGAGCTGAGCGCCCGCCCCGGGCGCGAGGTCGAGCGGCTCGCCGAAGAGCAACGCCTGCGAAACCGGTGTGCCAGCATTCGCCTCCCTTTGCAGGCGCTCGAAGATGACGCGCTCGTGGGCAGCGTGCTGATCGAGGAAGAAGACCTCGGTGTCCGACGCGGCCACGATGAACGTGTCCTGCACCTGGCCGAGCACGCGTCCGAGCGACGTGGCGTACGTTGCCGTGGGCTCGGCGAACAGCGCGGCCTGGCCAGCGTCGCCGCCGAATGTCGAGCCGCCTTCGACCGCGCCGGAATGGGCGCCGATGGCCGGCGTGGACGTGGGCGCGTCGGATACCGACGCGACGCCGGGCACCACGGCGCGACGGCGAAGCGCCTCGCCGAGCGCGGCGCCGATCATCTCGTGCACCAGCCGCGGATGACGAAACCTCACCCACGCCTTGGTCGGATGCACGTTCACGTCCACGTCGGTGTGGGGTAGCGTCACCGACAGCACGACGAAGGGGAAGCGGTCACGCGGCAACAGTGGCCGGTACGCTTGCAGCACGGCCTGGAACAGCGCGGGGTCGCGCACCGGCCGGCCGTTGACGAGCGTGATGACGTCGTCGCGACCGCCCCGCGTCAGGTCAGGCGGGCTCGCGAGGCCGCGCACGCTGATCGCGTGCTCGTGGCGATCGATGGCCAGGAGCCGCCCGGCGACGTCCCAGCCCCACAGCGCGCCGACGCGATCACGCAGCTCCTTC
>WNGN01001433.1_pt1 | contig 15716 bp, 13 predicted proteins | sample 5400561 | NCBI WGS metagenome assembly WNGN01 (sample SAMN13153379, study PRJNA577476) | soil metagenome | isolation source: 115 cm soil or saprolite under Garry oak tree replicate 2 | place: USA:California | collected 2016-06-15
TGGCTAATGCCCTGACCGCCGTTCGACTGTTTCTCGTCGCCCCATTTGCATACTTCATGACCAGAGGAGACGCGCACTCTGCGGTTTTAGCATTGATTGCGTGGGTAGCGGCGCTGGTAACGGACTTTCTCGATGGCCCCATCGCACGCCGCAGAGGTACGGTGAGCGCGTTGAGCGGAACCTTTGATCACACGAGCGATTTTCTTTTCGTCGTCAGCGGCATATTTGCCGGTGCATCCCGCGGCGCCTTTCCATGGATCCTGCCAGTCTGTATCACCGCGGCATTCGCTCAGTACGCCATTGATTCTTACTGGATTCACCGGCAGATCAGGCTCCGCGGGAGCAAGCTCGGTCGCTATAACGGCATGCTCTATTTTGTTCCGCCGTGCATGGACATTCTGATTCGGCTGGGCGTGCGCTTCCTCCAGCCCTTGCTTACGCTTTTGGTCTGGATGCTGGTTCTGAGCACGCTGGTATCCATGAGCCAGCGCTTGATGTCCGCCAGACTAGCCGATCACCTCCCGAGTCGCGCGCCGGAGAAATAGCAGGCCGACTCCCGCGTTAAATACGATAAAGAAGTTATGCATGGCAAAGCCGAAGGCAGTCATCTGTCCTGGCCGGTCAGGAAAAAGCAGAACCCAAAAGAGGATGGCGACCGAGTGCATCGGTCCAGGCATGGCTGCTCCAAAGAAGATCACCGGCAAGTAGCCCAGCATTTCACCGAAGCTCACCGAGCCGCCAAACAGCCTCAAAGCCAGCGTATATACAACCACACCAGCGATCACCAGCGGCGCGCGCAGCGCAAGCACAGACCCATAGTGCCGGATCTTGGCGAGTCGGAAGGCGCGGAAGATCGGGCGCTCGCGCAACGCGATCCCTGAGCCGATTCTGCCGCTGAAGAAGAGATGAAAAAACACAAAAAAAACTCCGGAGCCCAATGCAATCCAAGGGATTACGTGAAAGGCAGGCTGGAAACTGCCCCACCGCAACATCACGCCGATGGTCGCCCAAAGCATCAGGCTGTAATACTCGCAAAACATTAGGAAGAGCATGCTGGAGCCGATCTCCCAGCCGGGCACGCCGTCCCGGCGGTTCAGATACAATGCGATCGCCCCTTTGCTGACTTGCTCGTTCACCAGCGAGAGAATGTAGGCGCTGGCGCGAATGGGCAAGATATCGGCGTAGCGGATTTTGACATTGAACCAATTAATTACACTCCAGACGACCAGACTGTCGAGCACCAGATAAAGGAAACAATACGGAATCATCAGAATGAGCCAGCGAGGCCAGCTGACATTCTCAAAGCTTCTCAAGAGATACGGAAGCAGACGGCTGCCCTCAGCCGCAGCGCCACGGCTGAGACGGCTATAAAGGTAGGCGAAGCAGGCTGCCGTGATGAGCAATGGCAATAGCCGCTGCCACGGTTTGGCCTTCTTGCCGGCTGCGGCAGACGCAATGCTGGCCGACGGAAGCGTGTCGCTCATTTCGTCATCCTTGTCCTAAGCTGTCTTTGATCATCTCGTCGATTCCGGTAAGTCGAATCCCGAGTTTGCACGCGGCCGGCTGCGGATCGAGACGCGTATCCGCAGTGATTACCTCAAGAATGTCCCGTGAAAATCCTGTGCTGCTGATGCGTTGACGAATGGCCAGCGCCCAAGAAAAGAGATTTTTCGGAATCGAGCCGATCCGGACTTCGCGGCCCACCAAGCGAGCGGCTCGCTCGACGAGTTCCCGCTCCGGCAGCGAGATGGGACCAACGAGGTCCATAGTGAGATGGTTCGCAATGGATGGTTGCGTGGCAACTGCCACCGCAGCCCGCGCCAGGTCATCCACATAGAGTGGCTGCTGAAGATTGCGGCCACCGCCGATCAGCTTGGCCCTCCGCCCACTTACGTAGCGCTGCAGTGCCGCCGCGCCCGCCGTGCCGCGACCGAGCAAAAGCGGGACGCGCAGCACGGTGTAGCACAATCCCGATGTGCGCACCTGAGTCTCCGCCTGCCCTTTAGTGCGGTAGTAGCGATTGGAAGAAGTTTCATCGGCTCCCGTCGCGCTGACCAAAACCAATTTCGTCACCGCGCTTCGCTTCGCTGCTTCAACGACGCTGCGAGTGGACGCAACGTTTGCCTGCTCATACGTCGAGGCCGGCGTTTCGAAGAGAATTCCTGCGAGGTGGATGACTGCAGACGCCCCCCGAAACGCCGCCTCCAGACTGCCGGGGTCATCGTAGGAAATGCGGACCACACGGTGGGCATCGCCTAGTCCGGACCGGATCTGTTCGGCTACACGGTCCGACCGAACCGCCGCGAGAAATGTGGTTGACGGCGCCTCTTGTGCCGCTGCGCACCGCAGGATCGCTTGCCCGACGGCGCTATTGGCGCCGGTGATCACCACCTTCATAAGTATTTTACAGAATCAAATTGAGGCGCGTTCGTCATTGGATACGACGCGAAAAACGTTGATGTACGAAGTAGGTGGGATGATCTGTTCGGGATATTTTTTCGCTTTATTCCGGATCACGGCTCCTCTTTCATCAGAGTCCGTAACATATACCAGTGTGCGATCGAACAATTGATCTCCGATCTTGATTCGCACCCGGGGATCGCGGGCCACGTTTTCATTCCACCGTCTGCCGTGCGGATACTGCATTCCCGCCCGATAAACGGACGTCAGATAAAGCTGACCGTTATAGGAGACACAATACGTCGTAACCGAGTGAGGAAGCCACAACCGGTCTCTGGTCTGCACTTTGACCGTCTGATATTTGTCGGTAAACGACCAATCACGAACCGGATTGGTTGTAACATCGCCCTTGAGCCACAAACCGGGCACTCGGCACCTCCAAGAAACGCCGGCGTTTGGACACTCCTTAGGTTCGAAGCCGCTGACGCGCGCCGTCAACAGCAGTAAGACCACACAAATCAGCATTACTCCGGCAATCTTTGACAGCGTTTTCATGCCCAGCTCCTCGATGGAACTTAAAATACTTCTGCTCGAACTATATTGTCCTTTTTGGTTCGGTCTGACGCCTAATACTATCATCGGTGGTGGCTGTTGTAGTGGCGCCCGGGCTATTTTGCTCGCACGGAGCTACAAACGGTGAGAACCATTGACCCATTAGCCAGACGTGCGAATGCGCACCGTTCTCAAGGAAATTGCTTTTTTCAGAAAATTATTCGATATTCTACCCGCAATCCACCACCAATCTTTGGAGGACAGAGCAAATGCGATTTCTTCGATCTTTTTTGGTCATGATGGTGTTCGGGCTTGTCATGGCGGTCGCGGCTCAGACTGCGGGAGCACAAGGCGGAGGCGCTCCGCAAGGCGGAGGGCCGGCTCCGAAGCCTTTGATGATGGCCATTACGGCTTTCGCGGATGGTTCCGATATTCCCGCGAAATACACCCAGGCCGGCGACCAGACGTCACCGGCAATCACCTGGACCAACGCTCCCGCCGGCACGGTTACGTTCCTTTTGCACATGCATGATATGGAGGCGAGCCGCAACAAAACGTCCGATGATCAACTTCATTGGCTCGTCTGGAATATTCCGGCCAGCGCAACCGGACTTCAGGAAGGCATCCCCATGGGAGCTCAGCTCCAGAACGGTGCCTATCAACTCAGCGCCAGCGGCCAGATGTATCGAGGCCCAGGGGCGCCTGCCAATGGCCCGCGACACCACTACACCTTTGAACTTTTTGCCCTGGACACAAAGGTCGATGTCCAGCCGGGCACGGACGCATTCGAAACTCGCACAAACGTAATGAAAGCGATACAGGGACACATTCTCGGCAAAGCCGTTTACATGGGCCTCTTTCGCCGGCCACAATAGCTATAACTTCGAAAAGTAACATAGTCAGTTTCGCTGTGGTTCACCTGGCGTCCAGGAAATATTTCCTCGCGCCATCGAGTTGTTGCGCCAAGGCAGCAGGTTCCGACAAATTAGGCACCGAACTCAAACCCGCTGCCAGCCCTCGGCTGTGAAAGCTGTCCCTCGTGGATCGGCAAATTCCGCTAGACAGGCACCGCCGATTCAAGTAACGTCTGGCTTCATGAAAAGTTCTTATAAGTATTCCGCGCTGGCCGCCTTCATTGCGGTGGTGGCGATCGTAGCAACTTGGCCTCTCGCCGGGCAAACGCCATCGAGTGGCGATCACTTGGTCGTATACGGAGACGTGACGTACTTTTACCCTCCCGGCAATCCCCGAAACTGCATACTGAATAGTCGGTTTAAACGGGGCGAGCCGGTGGGGTTCCGCATGACCGCCATAAATCCGGCGACGGGCAAGCGGGATCGTGCGACACAGCTCGTGGTCCACCTGACCTATGACGGCAAGACCATCGATCTTCCTATGCGCGATCGCCAGACCGAGAAGCAGCCGGAACGGGATTTCTTTGTTGCCAAATGGATCGTGCCCGATGATGTGCAGACGGGGATCGTGCGCTTTACGGTGACCGCTAAGGACCCGCAGGGCCGCTCCGGGGAGTTCAAGCCGTTCGAGGTCGAAGCCTCCCAGATCACAATCGTTCAATAAGGCGACGAAGCTGTGCGGTCTCCGAAAGCATGAGACGTCTTCTCCAGTCTACAGTCTGGATGTTGATCGGCTTTGCCGCGGCGTTTTGTGGCTGCTCGCGATCGCAATCAGTGGCCGCGTCTCCATCTACAGCCGCTGCGGCTTTGTCCAGCGAAACGACGCATGCATCGCTCGACCTCGCCTACGACAAGCCAGCTGTGGTCGGCACCAGTGTACATGCAACTGTCGCAGGCTTGCCACCTGGGAAAACAGTCGATCTCACGTGGGGTACAGTGACCGGCGGCTGGGTCATCGAGGACTACTACCACTTCCGCGGCAAGAAATACTCCGAAACGACCGCCACGATCGGCCAGTTCCCTGTCGATTCCAGCGGACGGCTCGACGCGCGCTTTGCGATTCCCGAGGATTACGGCGGCGTGCACGAAGTGATTGCCCTCATCAATGGGAAACCGGTCGCCCAGAACGGCATCAACGTCACCCAGACGTTCGAGCTCGCTCCAATGTCAGGACCGGTCGGGACCCTTATCGAACTGAAGGTAAAAGGGCTCGGCTGGCGAACCATGGAAAGCACGTGGGTGGTCAACTGGGATAATCACGCCGCGGGTTGGGTGTCGGCCGCAGGCACGCGCGGATCGGCCGTGGCGCGGTTTCGCGCGACGGGCCCCGTCGGAGATCACATTGTTAATGTGTATACAGGCTGGCAGGGACAAAGCTATCTTAATTATGAGCAGTCGCCTGTCGCAGATTTGCCGCGGCCTCGATTCACGTTCCACACGACGCCAGGTGGAACCGCGCGAGGAGCGTACGCAGAACCCTACCAGCCACAGGTGATCCCGAAGACAGAAGTGCAGGTCGCAAACGCGAAACTTGCGCTCGCCCCAGCGCAGGGTATCGTGGGCACGCGCGCAATGCTTCGAGGCGAAGGCTTCCCGCCGGATACGCCACTGCGGCTCATCTGGGAAACTTCGGTCGGCAGCCGTGTGGCCGTTTCCGGTTTCGTCCCTCAAGCGAACGTCATCGGTCAAGTCAAGGTGGGGAGCGACGGACGGATCGACTTGCCAGTGACGATTCCACAAGACCTCGGAGGCTTGCACGGGCTTGCCTTGCGGCGCGGCGATGACCTGCTCGCACGTGCGTTCTTCGTCATCGAAACCAATATCGTCAGCATCTCACCCGCGTCGGGACCGGCGGGCACACCTGTTACGATTCACCTAAACGGTGTCGGCTGGACCGAATACGACAACATCTACGTGGCGACCTATGATAATGCCTACATGGGCTACGCCTGCGGCTTCAACAGCCAAGGCGACGTAGTCATCAACTTCACGGCCACCGGCGAACCTGGTGAGCACCTCATCGACTTGTATCCGGGAATCTACGAGGGCCCCCCGAACGAATCGCAGCAACTTTATCGACTGCCGCAGCTGACTTACGCCGACGACCATCCGGGCAACAAGATCCCGGCGCTCCGCTTCACGTTCCAGGTTACGCCGCCTGCCGGACGGCGCACAACTACCCCCACGCCCGCTATTCATGCGGATCCCCTGCGCAATTCGGTGCTAGACCGGTAGTACTAATCAGCCGAATGAGAGGCTTTGTACCCCGCGCAGGAAATAGCTATTTGTCTGATCAGTCTTGCTTATCAGCGCTTACTTCATTTGGCAGTTCTCAGCGCCCCATTACCCAAAGCGGTTAGCTCGTCTCGGAAGACCTCCCCGCCCCTCATGACGAACTTCACGCGCTGCATTTCACTAATATCTTGCAGGGGATCTCCGGAGACTGCGATGATGTCGGCGAACTTGCCTTTCTCGATACTGCCCAAATTGTTCTGCTGGTGAATGATCTCTGCATTGACCATCGTAGCCATGCGCAGGGTGTACACGGGCGTCGCTCCCCAACTCACGAACACGGGGAACATCTCCCCTTGCACACCATGCGAACATTGGCACGCCAGATTGTAGATTCTTCCTTGCCCGTTTGTGACCGGCGCGGCACCGCTCCCAAAACCCAGCCTTACACCGGCAGTCATCATCTTCTTCCAAGTCACCTGCTGTATCCGCCAGCGGCTGTACGGCGCAAAGCGCTTTAGGTCACCCGGCTCATCTTGGCGTTGGTCCAGAATCGTCGATGTGATTGGAAGATTTTTCTGCACGAGCATTTTTATATCTTCATCGTCGGCGGCCAGGCCATGCTGGATGTCCTCTTCTCCCACTTCAATCGCGTGCTTTAGGCCGGGACCCCCATAGGTATGACTGGCTACAAACAGGCCCAGTCGGTGTGCTTCCTCTACCGCGGCTTTGACTTCGTCAAGAGTGGGAAGTTCCTGGTTCACCATCTCGCCGGTGCCCGGTTTGAAGTAAAATGCGCCCGTCGTCATGATCTTGATGTGGTCGGCACCATAGTGGGCCAGTTGGCGCACTGCCTCTCGAAATTGCCCCGGCCCGTCGGCATATATAGAAGGTTCGAACGGCTTCCAGTCCAAAGGAAAGGTTGTTTTTCCGGGGCTGGTGATCTCGATGAGAGGCCCCGCCGGAAGTATGCGCGGACCGTGGACGAAGCCAGCATCGATGGCATTGCGCAACTCCACGTCTGCGTAACCACCGCCATGCGACCCCATGGGAACCAAGGTGGTGTATCCGGCGTTCAAACTCTGCGTGGCGCTATACAGGGCTACCATCATCTGGTGTTGCAGGCCGACGGATGCGTCTGTGAGATGGACGTGACCATCAATCAGACCTGGCAGCACTGTCGCCCTGCTTAGGTCGATCACTTTGGCATCGGGCGGAATCTGCACGCGATCAGCCGGACCAACATCCGAAACCCGGTCGCCCTTAATGATCACTACTTGATTCATTAAGTTTGTACCGGACTTGGGATCGAATAATCGCCCCGCGCGGATGGCCGTAGTTTGAGGCGCTTGAGATGTCGCAGGGGTCTGAGAGCGAACCACTGCAGGCGCCAGTAACGCCGTGAGAATCAAGAGACCAAAAATTCTTAATACAGTCTTCGTTTGCATCACAAATCCTCCCTTAAGAAGTCACTTTCGGAATGAACCCGGATTTCTCCCCGCACCTTCGCCGATACTGCTCCAATGTAACATCCAAGATCTCCCGAGAACCGGCTGAAGCTACCGCCCTTCCGTACTTCCTCGACAACAACCTGGGTTGACGGCATTGTGCTCCCCGCTGTCTTGTCTCACCCTGCTGTTTTCAATGCAACCGCTTTCTGGTTGGACACAGTAGGTCGCTCGAGTGAACTGGCGAGGCAATCGAGCGCCGCCATCACCCCGCCTTGTCGGACCACGAGGCCCACACCGCTGATCTAACCCGCGCACCTCTTCTATGTAATTGGCGTCTGTCGGAGCTGCTCACCCTAGATTCACAACCAGTGATTTAACCTCGAGATATTCCTCGATCCCTTCGCGACCCCCTTCGCGACCGAGCCCGCTCTCCTTGAAGCCGCCGAAGGGGATCTCGTGGGTATAGCCCTGCGCGTCATTGACGCCTACGAGCCCGGCTTCTAAGCCCTCACTCACCCTCGCCACCCGGGCGTAATCTCGGGTGTAGAAGTAGGCTGCCAGGCCGTAGCTCGTCGCATTGGCCCGGCGCAGCACCTCTTCCTCCGTCTTGAAGGTGAGGATTGGCGCGATTGGACCGAATATCTCCTCTACGCAGACGGCCATGTTGTCGTTTACGTCGACTAGCACGGTGGGCTCAAAGAAAAATCCCCTGTCCAGTGGCGGCCTCGTATAGCGTCTGCCACCGATAAGGACTCTGGCCCCGCGGGAGGTAGCGTCCTCCACGAAATGTTGCATGCTCCTCAATGCTTCTTCGTTGATGAGCGGTCCCACCTGCATTCCTGGTTCGAAGCCGGGCCCTACCTTCAGCGCTCGAGTCCGCTCCACAAATGCCGGGATAAAGCGTTCAGCAATGGTCTCTTGGACGAAAATCCGATTGGCGCAGATGCAGGATTGCCCGCCGACCCGCAAGAACTTCATAGCTACCGCGCCTTCGACTGCCTTTTCAAAATCAGCATCGTCGAAGACGATGAATGGCGCGTTGCCTCCCAACTCGAAGGATATTCGTTTGATTTGATCTGCTGCTTGCCTCATGAGGCCCTTGCCCACTTGGGTAGAGCCGGTAAAGCCGATCTTTTTGACGTGCGGATTTCCAAGGAGCTCGTCACCGATGGCCGCGGACTTGGCGGCGGTGACGATATTCAGCACCCCCGGAGGAAGGCCTGCATCGTGAGCACAGCGGGCGATGGCCAGGGCTGTCAGGGGAGTGGCTGAGGCTGGCTTCAGCACCACTGTGCAGCCCGCCGCCATGGCTGGGGCAATCTTCCTTGTGATCATGTTGGCCGGGAAGTTCCACGGGGTAATGGCTCCCACCACACCCAACGGCTGCCGCAAAACCCAGAGCCGTTTATTCGCGAATGGCGACGAGACCACGTCGCCATAAGTACGGCGGGCCTCCTCGGCGAACCACCCGAAGTAACCCATTGAAAATCCGACCTCGCCCTTGGCCTCCTCGTAAGGCTTCCCGTTTTCGAGCACCACCAACTTGGCGATTTCGTCGCGTCGCTCGGCCATCAGCTCCATGATCCGTTTTAGAATGACGCCGCGATCTTTGGCCGGCGTGCGCGACCATGCCGGAAACGCACGATGAGCTGACTCGATCGCGCGGCGCGTCTCGGGAATCCCACCATCCGGGACGATTCCCGCCACCGTCCGGTCCGCTGGGTTGCGCACTTCGAAAGTCCTATCACCCTCGGCGCTGACCCACTGCCCGTCAACGTACATCTGGAAGCGTTCCGCGGGTGTTGTCTCTGCTTTTACCACTGCACTCGGCTGCATCAGGTTTCACCCCCTTGCGTTGTTTGCCAGACTATATATGAGATCTTCAGGGCACCTCTTCGAAGACCTTGAGATGAGACTCTTCGGTGACCCAGTCGCCTACGCCATACTGCGTCGTCGGCATCAGCTGAACGAGGTGCTTCGGCACAGCTGAATAGTATCGCTTCTGTTCCGGAATCCAGATACCCGATTTCGCGATCCCCCCTGTGGGAACTTTTCCAAGTTGCCGGAAATGGTCTGGATCGTCCTCATGAAAAACGACCAGGGTTCCACTGCTCCCGGAGAAGTAGACGCGCGAATTCGGGGCGTCATAAAAGATTTCATCCGCTCCGCCCGCAGCGTCCAGTGCCTGAACCACCTTCCCCGTATCCGTATTTATGACCACAAACTTCCCCGGATCGACCACGTGTCCGCCTCCGAGCCGGCTGCCCATGAACAGGCGATGGTGAACTGCGTCCAGACCCGCGGTATGGGGCTGCGGGCCTCCCGTGATCGGCCACTCGGCAATAACGGCGCGCTTGTTGGTGTCGATCACCTTGACGACACTCTCGCCGTTCACCACATCCCCCATGCCCACGTACAGCCTATTTGCGGCACGGTCGAGTATCATGCCCGCCGGATCGTTGCCATCCATCTTTATGCTGCCCACCAACTTGCCCGCCTTGGTATCGACGATCTCGACTGTGCCATCTTTATTCCCCTGCCCCGTAACGATGCCAACATAATACAACCCCTTTGCGGGGTCGTAGGCCGCGTTATCCGGGTCTCTATGGGCGGCGCCCTTTCCACCGGTCAGTTCGACGGTCTTCGTCACCTCGAATGTGGTCCCGCTGATGGCTACAGCGGTGTTGTCTCCGAGGTCCAGCCAAAGTTCATTGGTAGCAGCGTCAAAGAAGGGCTTGCGAGGATTCCCGCCGAGAGGCGTCTCGTGGATCACCTTGCCGGCCTTCATATCCACGACCACCAGCTTCTTATTGTTCTCGCCGGAAATAAACAGGTGCTGGTTTTTCAGATCGTAGCTGAGGTGATCGATATAACCTTCGGTGGGGATCGGGATCGTCTCCACAAGCCTTAGAAGGCCAGACCAGTGCTCCATGGGCGCCTGCTTATTGACGTAGGGCTTCGGCTGTTGCTGAGCTCCCGCGCTCAAAACGAAGATCGTGCATACACTCAAGACGCAGAGCGTGCACAAACTCAAGACGATCGCCACCTTTTTCATTTCTTATCTCCTCAGATCGGATAATTTCTATTCTTTATGTGGCTGGCAGCCCAATCTCTGATTACCAAATCAGCTTCAGCGCAAGCTGAATCTCCCGGTCGTAAGATACCTCTTCCCCCGGCGTCGTCAGAGAAAAACACTTCGGATCAGGCCGGCTATTTTCCGAGAAAGAAAGGGAACGGGCGGGACTCTTATACTTCTAACCTTAAGGGAGCCTTAAGAACATCTAGGGGCGGTCGCTTTGAGAGGGGCCTGGGCCTGTCCAGCTGCACACCCCGGGAGTTAGGCCGTTGAAAGTATCGGTTCATCGTTATCGATGAAAGGCACGGCCGCACACACGAACAGCGAAAAGCCACCGAGCACAACGAAGCTTGTCCGGAAGGTACCAGACAAATCCGCTAAGTGCCCCACAAGCGGAGCGCCGCCGAGGATCATAATAATTCCCAGCATATTCACTAACCCCATGGCCGCTCCAGCCCGGCCTGGAAACAATGCTCCGGCACGCGAAAACATCGCGGCGTAGGGGAGGCCGACGCCCATGCCAATCAGCACAACCGCCGTCAGCGCGATGCCCAAAGAAAGTGAGGTAGACACGAACGCGAAACAGCCCAACGCTATCATCAGGAGACTGCCGATGAACAGGGGACGGATGCCCATATGGCGGCGCAATATACCTCCGAGCGGTCGCGACACGATGCCGAGCAGTAGTACCAGCGATCCGACGAGCCCAGCCTGAGTGGCGGGAACTTTCAGGACCTTTGTCAGCATGACCACAACCCATGACCCCACAACCAGGGAGAGGCCGAAGCTAGCCATTTGCACCAGCCCCAGCAGCCAGAGCTGAGGAGCCCCTAACATCTCGCGGAACCGGCCGGGCGGGGCAGCGCCGGATGTGACGTTCGGAGCCCCGGCCAGCCAGATGATCGCTGCCGTCAGTGCCATTCCAGCTGATACGAGAAACGTCGCCCGCCATCCGGCCAAAAGATAGAGTCTCGGCACCGCGAAAATCACGAACCCGGCGCCGAGTTGGACGGAACCGCCAAAGAGTCCCTGCGCCACGTTGAGCTGCCGTCCGGCTGCGGCCGCGTGCACGTAGCGTGCGCCCCCTACAAAGCAAACCCCGGTTCCGATGCCGGTGAAAATCTTGCATAGGAGCAACTGCCAATACGCGCTGGCAAATGCTATCCCCAGGTTGCCGAGCGTCACCCACGCGAGGGCCCACAAGAGCATGCGCTTTGCGCCGAGCCGGTCAACCAGGTGTCCGCCAGGAATCTGCATGAGGGCATGAGTCGCAAAGATGCCGGTGGTCAGAAACCCCGCCAGGGCCTGGTTAAACCCAAATTCACGCATCAGCGCGGGTGCCAGAGGGGCGTGATTGGTGTAGTTGGCTGAATACGCGAATGCCACGATGCAGCCGCAAAGAACGGCTGCCCGCTGCGATTTGTCAGACAATGCGGCGGGTGCCGCTACACCGGCGACTGAAGAATTCTGCACTACGCTCATGGCCCGCCCCCAGCGCATCAAGGTTTTGGTGACGTCGAGGCTGCTATTTCCGCAATGGCACCTAGTTCGCGACTTTGATTTTGGCCCGTCTGATCGGCTCGATAGTACACTGACCGCCGCAGTTCGAGCTCACTTGTTTGGTTATGACTCTGCTTTACAGAGTGCCGGGGGGCCGAACGATGGAGGTTGCGTGAAACGCCGACATAGCGATCCCGTTTCCTGCTCAGACGCTTGCCTTATCGCGCTTCTTGTATCGAGAACGCAGCGCGGCTTTTGAGCCGCGGATTTCTCTCGTGATCGCTGCGAATCCAACCACGTTACCGTTCACCTCTTTCACCGGGGACAAGGACATGGCGACGTGTATCCGTTTTCCGCCTTTCCGCACATGGATGGCCTCGCAGAGTTGAGTTTTCTCTTGCCGTTTGAGTTTTTCGGAAATTCTGCTTACCTCGTCCGGTTGGCCCTCAGCCGTCAGCATATATCTCGAACGCCCAAGTACTTCACCTGCCGAATAGCCGTAAAGGCTCTCTGCGCCCGCGTTCCAGCTGACGATCGTACCCCCCAGGGTGTAAACCACAATCGCGTCATTCGCGCATTCTACGATCGATGCCAATTGTGAAAGTCTTTCCTGGAGGCGCTTGCGCTCGGCAACTACGCTTCTCAGCACCTGGTTCTGGCGCGCAAGCTCTCGCGTCCGGCCGATCATTTTCTCCCTGGATTCATCCGTGAGCTCGGCGGATTTTACTTGTGCGCGTAAGAACTCTACGAAAGCCTTCCAAGAGGCATGATCCAGCAAAAGAGGCAGCAGGACGTTGTTCGTTTCGGCCCCAGCCTCGGCGCAAACCTGTCCATCCACGATCTGGCGAAGAAGCTCTCCATAACTCTCGCTGAAGCTCCAGCGCGGCGTCGCGGCATCCAGCAATTGTCTTTCCTCTTCTGATTCGGCTTGTTCTCGAAGTTGCTGAATCAGGCGCGCAATTTCTGCGCTGTTGTGCGCCCGTTGCGCCAGCAACGATTCAATGTCCTCGGCGGCTCCAATCCAGATCTGTATGGTGAGCTGAAGGTTGCGGTCGCAATGGGAAAGGGTCTTCTCGGCCATTTCCAGCCTGGCCTCGAGTGCGCTGCAAAGGTCATGTTGGTATTGCACAGGTTTCTACTCCATTGGGCCTGTCACATTCGAGCCGCTTGCAAAGGACGGTCAGATCTCCCGCTCCGTTAAGATCGAGTGAGCTCAGATAACGTGCGCGTCTGCCGGCAAAGAATCACACCGTGTCTCATGCCAATTTCTTATCGAGAAGCAAATTGGCTATCTTGCGGCTCAACCTCCCAAACTCTATCGGCTTGGTTTCGTATTCGTCGCACCCAACCTCGCGGGCTTTCTCTCGGTCCGTGACCAAAGCATGCCCTGTCAAGGCAATGATTGGAATATGGCGAGTGACCTCGCTTGCTTTTAACTGGCGAGTTACTTCCCAACCGTCCATCGTCGGCAGGCTGATATCCATCAAAATCAAGTCCGGACTTTCTGATTGGGCCAGCGAATGTCCTTGCTCACCATCCGCGGCGGTGATCACATGATAGCCCCTGCTCTGCAGCCGCCTGGACAACATATCGATATTCGTTTCATCGTCCTCAACCAATAAAATCTTCGGCACGCTAGGCTCTCCCATTCAACTCGCTTCCCCAGCAGATCTCGGGCCGCCCGACAGAGCAAAAAAACAGGGCCGTGGGGGCTCGTTATAGGTAGACAATTAGTTTTATGACGTTTAGGCACGGACCCCAATGGGAGATTCGTACCCTTTATCAATCCATCTTCGAGCACATTATTAACGGCTTGGATACAGCACGACACCGCCGGCCACGATATAAAAATCGTCGCGCGTCTAAACTCGCTCCCGCCTTCCAGGAAGCGAGCGTCGCGGGTTAAAATCCCATCGCTCACCCAACTTTTTCAAACACTTTTCCTTAAAAAAGCGCTAAATACTTGCACCGAATGCGGAGGCAAGCTGTGCCGCTGCCAAATGCGCACGACGCGAGCCCGAGGCTGCGATGAATGAGTTTATCGGAACGAGTGGGGAAGTCGATCGTGGAAAACTAGCGAGACCGCTGTCTAGCAAACCCCTCATTACGCGCCGCAGCAATCGGTGGATACAGCTCCTGCTGGGACTGCTTTGCATGATGGCAATTTCGAGTCCTCAGTATATATGGGCGCTGTTCACGAAACCGTTTACAGACTCGCTCGGAGTGAGCCTCGCCGAAGTTCAAGTGACATTCTCGCTTTTGATCGTTCTGCAAACCTTTCTCTCGCCGTGGCAAGGTTTCTTGATCGATCGGTTCGGTCCGCGCATCCTGCTGTCTGCCGGCGCGGTTCTGACCGGGCTAAGTTGGGCATTGGCCGCTCGCGCGACCACGATTGCCGCGCTCTACCTTACCTATGGCGTGCTGGGAGGAATTGGGACCGGCATCATCTACGTCGGTACCGTCTGTCACGTGGCGCAATGGTTTCCGGATAGGCGTGGACTGGCCACGGGCCTTGTCGCTGCGGGTTACGGCTTCGGAGCGATCCTGACTACCTTTCCCATTTCTCAGGTCATTAAGGCATCGAATTATCATCGCGCGCTCCTGGAATTCGGCGTGATTTTCGGCGTGGTGGGGCTGATCGCAGCACAAGGGCTGAGACGTCCGGAGCGAACGTACCAACTAACACCGCGTGGATTCACTCATTCGGCGGCATCTCCAACGGAAGCAGCTCGCAGTTTTACGCCTGCCGAAATGCTCAAGACCCCGATCTTCTGGCTTATGTTCGTGATGATGACCATGATGTCGACGAGCGGCCTCATGGTGGTCTCGCAAATGGGCGTGTTCACCAGGGACTTTGGCATGGCCGATGTCTTAGTGTTTGGCTTACCCGCCCTGCCCCTGGCACTGTCGATCGACCGGTTTGCCAACGGCCTCACTCGCCCATTCTTCGGCTGGGTATCCGACCATATCGGCCGCGAGAATACGATGGTAATTGCCTTCGCCTTGGAGGGGTTCGCAATGACGATCTGGCTGTGGACCCGGAGAGACGCTGCCACCTTTGTGCTTATGTCCGGTGTGGTGTTCTTCGGCTGGGGCGAGATTTTCTCGCTCTTCCCATCGACGCTGACGGACACCTACGGCTCTAAGCACGCCACGGCCAATTACGGCCTCCTGTATACCGCGCAGGGGCTGGGTTCCGTTCTTGGTGGCCCTATCGCCGCGATTCTGCACCAAGCAAGCGGTTCCTGGATTCCCGTCTTTGAAGCCATTATCGCCATGAATTTCGCTACAGCGTTTCTTGCGCATTTCGCGCTCAAGCCGCTGCGGCGTCGTTGGTTTCAAGCAGAGCTTGCATCAGCCGCTGAACCTGACATCGCAAGTACGATGCATACGTAAACGTCGCTTCTGATTTGGCCGCCGTCCTCGTGTCGGGCTGTATCGTCGCGAGACCGTGTTGTACCTCGATGATAATGTCCCCTTTTGTCCTCGATAGAAATGTCCCCTTAATACGACCTCCGAAAGGAGGCCGGATTGAGGCGGACAGAGATGAGCCAGAGGGAGTTGGGGCGAGTCGAGGTGCTGGCCCGAGTG
>WNGN01001435.1_pt1 | contig 15710 bp, 19 predicted proteins | sample 5400561 | NCBI WGS metagenome assembly WNGN01 (sample SAMN13153379, study PRJNA577476) | soil metagenome | isolation source: 115 cm soil or saprolite under Garry oak tree replicate 2 | place: USA:California | collected 2016-06-15
TCATGGACGGCATGGAAATGGACTTGAATCAGAGCCGCTATCTGAATTTTTCGGGCCTGCAGCTCTACTGCCATCGCGTGGCGGGCGTGGTCGGGTCGCTGGCGGCGGGCATTTTCGGTTACCGCAACCCGAAGACGCTCGAGTACGCCGAGCGACTCGGCCACGCGTTCCAGCTCACCAACATCATCCGCGACGTCGGCGAGGACGCGCGGAAAAACCGCATCTATCTTCCCCTTGACGAGCTGAAGGAATACGGAGTGACGGCGGCGGATATTCTCAACGCGAATCACACCGAGAGCTTCGTGGGTCTGATGCGATTTCATGCCGAGCGTGCCCGGCGCTGCTACGACGAGGCGCTCGAGATCCTCCCGGCCGAAGACCGCCGCGCGCAGCGCCCCGGCCTGATGATGGCGGCGATCTATCGCGCGCTCCTGGACGAAATCGCCGGCGACAACTACCGCGTCCTTCAGCAACGCACGGCGCTGACCCCGATCCGCAAACTCTGGATCGCGTGGCGAACCTGGGTCACGGCTTGAGTGGCGTCGCGGTCGTCGGCGCTGGCTGGGCCGGACTCGCTGCTGCGGTCACACTCGCACAGCGCGGCGTCCGCGTAACCGTCTTCGAAGCCTCGCGTAGCCTGGGGGGCCGGGCGCGGCGCGTGTCCCTCGACGGAATCGACCTCGACAACGGCCAGCACGTCCTGATCGGCGCGTATCGCGAGACGCTGCGCCTGATGCGCCAGGTCGGCGCCGACCCGGACGAGCTTCTTCTGCGCTTGCCATTCGAGCTGCGCTATGCCGACGGCTTTCACCTGCGCGCGCCGCGGCTCCCCTACCCGCTCAATCTGCTGTGTGCGCTCCTCCGCGCAAAGGGCTTGGATCTCGTTCAGAGCTTCGGCGCGCTGCGCTTCATGGCCTCGCTTCGGGCCCGCGAGTTTCGCATCGAACCCGACTGCAGCGTCGCCCGGCTGCTCGACGATCAAAAGCAGAGCGGCGCGCTGCGCGCCCGCGTTTGGGAACCCTTGTGCGTTTCGGCGCTCAACACGCCCGTCGATTCCGCCTCGGCGCAGGTGTTCGTCAACGTGCTGCGCGATGGCCTCACGGGCGCGCGCGCGGCGAGCGATCTGCTGATCGCGCGCACCGACCTTGGGCGCCTCTTCCCGGAGCCCGCCGCCGAGTACCTAAAAGCACACGGCGGCGCAGTCGAACTGGGCACGCCGGTGCGCCGCGTCGCGCGCGTACCGGGCGGGTTCCGTCTCAACGATGGCAAGATTTTTTCCTGCGTCGTGATCGCCTGCGGTCCGCACCAGGCGGGGCAGCTGCTGGTGCAATTGCCCGCGCTCGACGAAGCGCTTTCTGCGATCAACGCCTTCGCGTACGAGCCGATCGTCACCTGCTACCTGAAGTATCCCGAATCCGTATCGCTGCCCGCGCCCATGCTCGGCTTCGGCGTGGGAATCGCGCAGTGGGTGTTCGACCGCGGCCGGCTCGGCGGGCCGAAGGGCCTGCTCGCGGCAGTGATCAGCGCGTCGGGCGTGCACGAGCAGCTGACGAAGGAAGAGCTGACGGCGCGGATCGGGATCGAATTGAAAGCGGCGCTCGGCGAGCTGCCCTCACCGCAATGGTCGCAGGTCATCACGGAAAAGCGCGCGACGTTTTCCTGCACGCCTTCGCTCGCCCGGCCGGAGGCATTTACCGCAATTCGCGGCCTGGTGCTCGCGGGAGACTACGTGGCAAGCGGATACCCGGGGACGCTGGAAGCCGCCGTGCGCAGCGGGGTTGCGGCGGCCGCAACGTTAGCTGGAGACCTAGCGCGCGGTAACCATCGTCCGACGGCTACGGCTCCGGAATCTGGAGATCACGGCAAATCTTCCGGGCCAGGAATTCATTGATCTCGCGATGGCGGGGAAAGAGGTTGCCTTTCGGGTTACTCGATTCACAAACACGGAATGCGCTCCGCCCTCCCGTAAAAGAACGCAACCGTGTTGCTGAAGATGTCGAACGAGATCGAGCCGCTTCATGCCTCCGGCAGCGACAGGGGCTCACGAATGACGTTTTGTCCTTCGATAGATTCCTCGGCAAGCACGCGGTTTGCCTCAAGAACCAGTTCCACTGCCTCGGCGAGATTGGCCCGCGCTTCATCCAGCGTGGCGCCCTGCGTATTGGCTCCTGGAAGCTCTTCGACGAAGCCTATATATCCTTCGGGGACTTTCTGAAACACGGCGGTAAATTCCATTACTGCACCTCGCGTCCAATCGAGGGGCAAATTATAGCGCGTTCCGTACGCGTAATTTCAACCTTCCCGAGTCGCACCGAAAGAAGGTATCGTCTTGGTCGATCTCGATCGGACCCTCGTCCGCAATGGCCGCAGCCTTCGGCGCAAGCGCCTCAATGCTCTCGACATGGGCCTTAATCTCGATGTTTCGCGCCATGGACCGCTTGCGAAAGTCCATCCAAAGTCTCCAAAAACAACCCGTCCTCGGAAAAATTCTGGAACACGCGAACTGCGCCTTCGGAAGTAAGTCGCGCGGCGCGATCACCTGACCCAATGCCGATGAACGGAATACCCAGAGAGCGGCACGCACGGGCATCCCAAACTGCGTCTCCGACATAAACCGTCCCGGCAAACGGCCCTCCATACCATTCGCCTGCTCTCTGCTTGGAGAGCTTCATGATGGACTCTCTTTCGAGTGCATCGTCTGCCGATGCTGCCGGATGGTCGTCAAAGCACATCCCAGCGCTGGTCATCTTCAGGCGGGCAGAATCCCGCCAACTTCCGGTAGCAAGAGAAACTCGATGCGAGCCGCCACACGCGAGGCGAGACAGCAATCGGTCGGCGCCTCCGACCGGTGCAAATGGAGACTGTGATGAAGCGCCGGCGAGCAGCTCGATGAAGCGTCGACGAAATCGCGAAACGTCCAGCGCAGTCGGCGATCGACCCATGCGGGATGCATAAATGTCATTGAAGATGCCGGAATCAGTCACGTGCGGATAATGTGACCAATCGGTGTCGATGTCAGTGAATCCGAACACCTCTACGAATGAGCGGACAAAGCACTCCTCATCAACCTTCATCGTCTCCGTGAGAGTGCCGTCGATGTCAAACATGACCAGTTGCATACAATCTCGTCCGCTCGAACGCCTTTAAGTGTCAGATGTGCTTACACCTGGACGCTCCATTGCGACTTCAGATTCGGTGAAGCCAAGCTTCTCATAGAACGCAGCAACACCCGCTGGTGTCGCCCGAAGAACCCAGGTGATTCCCCGGTCGTCGCCCATGGCCGCTTTGACCAGGGTGCGGCCTACGCCCTTTCGCCGATGCTGCTCGGCCACGACGAGCATCGAAATGTAGCCATTCGCCACACCGTCGCAAAAGGCGCGCAGGAAGCCCAGTACTTCGCCGCCCTCAACGGCCACAAGCGCCAGCTGCGACCGCGAGAGGAGTTTTCGGAAATCCTCTGCGTTGGAAACGCCGCGCTCCCAACCGCTTGCCACGAGTAAGCGTCGGGCCGCTTCGACCTCCGACGGTTGAATGGCACGAATCTCCATCTGAAAGCTAGCGTTCGACATGAGCGGCAGCCTTCGGCTTGTCCGAGGCTATCCGCTCGAGCGAGGGATTAGCCGTCATGGCGGCCCCTGTCCGCATTCCCGGTCGCAAAGCGCAAAAGTTGTTCGTCGGAGAAGCGGAAGTACAGCTTTCCAGTCACATGACTTGCTCCTAGCTCGCGGTAGAACGACAGGGCTTGGGGGTTGGTATCATCAACCGTCCAGTCGAGCCGGCAGCAGTTCTTGCTTACGGCGTACTTTGCTGTCCAATGCATAAGCGCACGTCCGACCCCCGCGCCCCGCTTGTCGGATACCACGTACAGCTCCTTCATGAATAGCTGCCCCCGTTCTTTGCGCGCTGGATAGAGCAGTGAAATTGCCGCAAGGCCAACTGCTCGCGATGCCTCGCTGGCGATGACGAGGCGAACGCCAGAGTCCCGTCCGAGAATGTTGCCAATCAGATTGGCCTTGACTACATCTCGAGACGACGCGTTGTCCCGGTTGTAGTGCAAGCTCATCTCGTGCAGGAGATCGACCACCGACTCCAATTGTTCTTGCCGAAAGAACGCGATCTCCATGTGCAGTTGTGACGGTTAACGTCCGAGTTGAGCGACCGGCCACGCTGCCGATTGTCGCGCCGGGCGCGCACCATTTCTTGGACGCACCCGACGCGGCCGACGATACATCACGGTCCGCCCGAACGCGTTGTTAGCTGTAATGCGGCCCTTCTCTCCATTAAGAAGTGCGTATCACTCTCGCTGGTCACCACGAACCCGTGGCGCTTGTAAAGAGTGACCGCCGGATTCCATTTGAGGCATCGCAGGCGCACCGGCAGGCCTTTCGCATCGGTTTCGCGAAGGATCCTGGTCAAAACCTCGGTGCCAATCCCTTTTCGATGAAACGACGAAAAGATGTAGAACTCGCCGATAATCACGTGGTCCGGTGCTTCGTCTATTGAGACGACGCCGATTGATTCGCGATCGCGAACAATTCGAAAGAAGCGCTTCTCAGCCCACCTTTCTGCATGAGTCTCGCGCTGAAGGCGCTCGTCCCAGCCCCACCGCTCCATGATATGTGGTCCGAACGCTTCTTTCTTTACGGCGAGCGCGAACTCGAAGCTCTCCTCGTTCCTCTCCATCGGCACCACGTCGATCATGACGGCTAACTGGTGCTCATAGAGTCGCTGGACGGCTGCGGCGTCCGATTGCTCGAGTTGACGGACCGTGAGCTTGGTCGGCGGGTTAGGCATAGGTTGAGCGGACACGCAACAACCGCCGCGCGGAGAAAAGCGAAACAACGTCCACAATAGCGTGCGTAACCATCGCCGCGATGAGACCGATTTCAAGGAATACATACCCCAAGAATAATCCGGCAACGAAGACAGAAACGGCATAAATAAGCTTTTGCCAGTTCATTGAGCGAAATTGGCCCGACCAAAAATGAGCGAGCGTAAAGATGAAGCTTGCCCACCAGATACCTAGAATTGGCTGAAGCGCGCCCCGGAAGAGGATTTCTTCACCGATGCCTGCGGACAAACTGATCCAGAGCGGATTTAGCGCGTCAAGATCAAGTCGGCTCAGCAGATCGAGCACTTGTCTCCGTAGCGAGGAGAATAGCGGGACGAAAGACACGACCACCGTGGATGGAACGGAAATCGCCAAGCCGAAAGCAACGCCCCACCCAACCTGGGCGACAAGGGGTTGGCCCTCGATCAGGAGCGTAGGTAGTGTCCCATCGCCGAATGCAGCGTTGATGACGAACGCGAGAGCGATTGCAGAAGCACATAGAGCCCAAAATCGCCGAACGCGGATCAAGGGTTTTTGCGCGATTTGGTCCATCTGAGAATGAGGGCTAACGATCCCTTCTGGTGGCGTAGATACCTGGGCTAACGTTCTTGATCGGGAGCCGGCCGCTCTCGGCCGGTCGGTTGCAGTTGCTTCTCGTATGGATGGCAATGCGAAATACCAAACCCCGGCGTGTGAGCCTTCGATTGAATTGCGGTGGGCGCCGCGGCGAGGAGTGCGCGGAACTCCTCGGTCGTTTGAGACTGCACTGCTGTTAAAGTGGCTTGGTTCGACCGGCGGCGTGATCAGCCAACGCTTTTTCAGCGAGCTTGGCGAGTAAGTCCTGGGATTTCGCGAAGGACTCGGCCCAGCGCTGTTCGGACCCCAGTTCCTCAAGCACGATGGCAGCCACGGCGTCCTGTTCTGATGCAGGGAGTTTGGCCACTTGGCTCAACGCCTTTTCGAGAAGCTGGGTCATAAGGGTGTCCTTCACCAATGTGTCCAATCTTACCCTTGGTTGGCTGGCGGGGTAACTGGAATGGAAACGCCTCGGCAAGCATGGACCCAGGACCTGTGCTCCTATAGAGCTCACCTACAACCCGATGGCGCGCAGATCGAGCCGCCCTTTCTTCACCGGCGGGCACCAGAAGTAGGCGCCCGTCACCGGGCGCGTAAGAGTAAACAGCGCGTCGGCCGTCCCGTCCTCGGCGCCTACCATGCGCTTGAGCTGCGCCTCGAAGGCATCGAGCGACTTGCCGAAGGCGACGAAGACGAGTCCCGCCCGGGTCGCGTCCGCCCAGGGCATGGAGCGCCGCAGCACGAAGGCTTCCGGCGAAAAGCTCTCCTGCGCGGTCCGCTTCACGTGCGCCGAAGGCGGCGCGTTGCCCAGCTCCTTATTGTCGGTCTTGCGCCGGCCGATGGTGTCGTCCTGCTTCTTTCGCGGCATCGCGGCGAATTTGTCCAGGTCGTGCACCCACTGCTGCACGGCGGCGAAGCTCGCGCCCCCTAATCCCGCTCTCTTGTCCCGCACGATCGCGGCCTCAGCGGCCCTCTTCCCTTTCGGATTCTCCGTGCCGTCCTCGTAGCCGGTAAGGTCGCGCCCGCTGCCGTGCTTGAATGCGTCGATGACGCCTGTCGTCTCGAAAGCGGGCGTGAGAACCTTCTCGATCTCTCGCGCGCGCAGCACGATGTCGCCGCGGTCCTCGCCGCGCAGCCAGCACCACAGCGCCGCAGGGGTCGAAGGCACTTCGAAGTCCTCGCCCTTGTGATGCGGAAACGGGCGCAGCCCCTCGATTCTCTTTTGCAGGGCGAAGAGCAGGACGGCGCCGAGCCCGGCGACGCAGCTCTCTCCGTCCGCGGTTGCGGCCAGAGTCCGCAGCGCGGCTTGCGGGCGCACGCCCTGCTTGAGGCTAAACGTGAGATGGCGCGCGTGCCGCGGAATACGGGCCAGGATTCCGGGTTGGGCATTCTTCAAAGTCGTCGTCCCTTTCACTCCGATTCTAGGCCCGAAACCGCGCGATTGCGTCGGCGACGCGCTCGACGGCGATGATCTCGAGCCCGTCGATTTTCTGCTTCGGCTGATTGGCCCTGGGGATGATCGCCTGGGTGAAGCCGAGCTTGGCGGCCTCCTTCAACCGCTCCTGGCCGCGCGGCGCCGGGCGCACCTCGCCCGCGAGGCCGACTTCACCGAACACCGCGAGCTTCTCCGGCAGCGGCTTGTCGACGTGCGAAGAGACGATGGCGAGCAGCACCGCGAGGTCCGCGGCGGGCTCGCTGATGCGAACTCCGCCGACCGCATTCACGAACACGTCCTGATCGTAGCAGGCGATGCCGGCGTGGCGATGCAGCACCGCGAGCAGCATCGCCAGGCGGTTCTGCTCGAGGCCCACCGTCAGCCGCCGCGGATTGGGCGCGTGCGCCGCGTCGACCAGGGCCTGGATCTCGACCAGCAGCGGTCGCGTGCCCTCCTGCGCGACGAGAATGCACGAGCCCGCCACTTCGCCGGAGTGCTGCGACAGGAAAATCGCCGAAGGATTGGAAACCCCGCGAAGGCCCTTGTCGGTCATCGCGAACACGCCCAGCTCGTTCACCGCGCCGAAGCGGTTCTTGAAGGCGCGGATGAGCCGGAAGCTCTGGTGCGTGTCGCCTTCGAAATACAGCACCGCGTCCACGATGTGCTCCACCACGCGCGGGCCCGCGATCGCGCCCTCCTTGGTGACGTGGCCGACGAGCACCACGACCGCACCGCTCGCCTTGGCGTAGCGCGTCAGATGCGCCACGCACTCGCGCACCTGCGCGACCGAGCCCGGCGCGGAGGTGAGCTGCTCGGAGTACAGCGTCTGGATCGAATCGACGACGGCGACTTCGGGCTTCGCCTTTTCCAGCGTCGCGAGAATGCGCTCGAGCTGGATCTCGGCGAGGAGCTCGAGCTTTCCTGAGTCGAGCGCAAGGCGCCGCGCGCGCAGCGCAACCTGCTCGGCGGACTCCTCGCCGCTCACGTATACGGCCTTGCGCGAGGCGCTCATGCGCGCCAGGGCCTGGAGGAGGAGCGTGGATTTTCCCACTCCCGGGTCGCCTCCGATCAGGACCACTTCGCCCGCGACGAATCCGCCGCCGAGCACCCGGTCGAGCTCGTCTATCCCGCTCGCCATGCGCGGCGCGTCGCGCGCGCTCACCTCCGCCAGCCGCTTGAGCTCCGAGCTCTTCGTAACGCCTGAAAAGCGGTGCCTCGGCGCCGATTCGGCGAGCCCTTCGACCAGCGTGTTCCAGGCGCCGCAGTGCGGGCATTGTCCCTGCCACTTCGGCGACTCGCCGCCGCATTCGGTGCAGGCGTAGATAGTTTTCGCTTTCGCCACAGCCGGATCCTGCCACTCTCTCAGGCGCGATAAGTTGCCAACATCTGACGCAACGTGTGCTGCCAGCCCTTAAGCCGCACGCACCTTCTCTCAGGTTTCGAATACCGAACGCGGCAAGCCGCTCTGCCGGATGATGGAGAGCAGCGTCCCGATTCTCAGCTCGTGGTGATCGGGAACCGGGACGGTTGCGCCGCTTCGAAGCGGGTCACATAGACTTCGCCGTGCCGGCGTCGCGCAATCTCCTGCGGGTCGGCACATTCGAGAAACAGCTCCACCGCCTCCTTGAGATTGGCCGTTGCCTGTTCGATGCTTGCTCCCTGGCTCGCGACGTCCAGTTCCGGGCAGAGCGCCACGTAAATGTCGCCCTCTTTTTCAACGATCGCGGTATAGCTGTGCACTGCCATGATGACCTCTACTTGAGATTGAACGGCACGAGCATCGGACGGATCTCTCGGCCGGTTTCCTGCTCGAAGCGTGCCAGATCCGAATCTTAACGCGGTTCAGGCCTCCACAACCGGCACGCGCGCCGACAGCGCGCACAACAGCTCATAACTCACCGTTCCCGCGCTCGCCGCGACTTCATCGGCGGATAAGCCTTCGCCCCAAAGAGTCACCGCCGAGCCGACCTCTGCGCCGGAAATCCCGCTGAGATCGGCAAACAGCATGTCCATCGCCACGCGGCCCACGGTACGAGTGCGCTTCCCGGCGACGAGTATAGGGGTCCCGGTAGGCGCATGGCGGGGGTAGCCGTCGGCGTAGCCGCAGGCGACGATGCCGACGCGCATCGGCGCGTCGGCGGTGAAGGTGCAGCCATAGCCGACGCTGTCGCCCGGGCGTAACTCCTTCACCGCGATCAGCTCGCTCGTGAGGGTCATCGCCGGCTTCAGGCCCAATTTTTCGGCGCTTTCGTCGGGGAAAGGCGAGCAGCCGTAGAGCATGATTCCCGGCCTGACCCAGTCCTTGTGTGCGTCCGGATAGCGCAGCAGCGCGGCGGAATTGGCGACGCTTTGCGGAAGATCGACGCCCGCGGTCGCGGCCTCGAAGCGCTCGAGCTGCCAGCGCACGCCGCGCTTGCCGTCGGCATCGGCGAAATGCGTCATGAGCGCGATCGCGCGGGCGCTCGGACAATCGCGCAGGCGATCGAGCACGCCGCGAACATTTTCCGCCGGGAAGCCGAGCCGGTTCATGCCGGTGTTCAGCTTCACGACCACCGCGATCCTCTTCGGCAGCCGCGCTTTCTCGAGCATCGCCAGCTGCTCCGGGCCGTGCACCACGGTGGTGAGACCGTGCGCCGCGGCGGGTTCGAGCTCCTCGGGCGAGAAAAATCCCTGCAGGAGCAGTATCGGACGCCGCTCGCCTGAGCGGCGCAGCTCGAGCGCCGCCTCCAGCTCGATCAGCGCGAGGCCCTCGGCCGCGGCGAGGGCCCGCGCCGCCCGCGCGAGGCCGTGACCGTAGGCATTCGCCTTCACCACCGCACAGATGCGCGAACGCGGTGCACGGCCTCTCGCCGCGTCCAGGTTGTGGCGCAGCGCCGCGGAATCGATGCGGACTCGGATGGGGCGCATGGCCCGCCATTCGACCACAAAACCGGGATTTCCGGAGAGCAGTCATGGAGGAGCTTACGCACCTTACAAATGTCTCATGGTATAAAGCGGGCGGTCGGAGGCGTTTACGTTCCGTAACGCTCGCGCAGGACGCAGGGAATCGATGAATCGCGGCTTCAGCACCCACCACTTCGCTCACCGCAGGCGCCGGAAATCATGAAGCGGGGCTTCTACACGATCATGGCGGCGCAGTTTTTCAGCTCCCTCGCCGACAACGCCCTGCTGATCGCCGCGATCGCCCAGCTGCTGGAGCTCGACGGCCCGGCGTGGATGGTGCCGCTCCTGAAATTCTTCTTCACCGTGTCCTACGTGGCCCTCGCCGCGTTCGTCGGGGCCTTCGCCGACGCGATCCCGAAGGGCCGGGTGATGTTCATCACCAACACGATCAAGATCGCCGGCTGCGTGATGATGTTCTTCACCGACTACGTCGAATTCGCCGGCATTCCCGGATACGCGCTGGTGCTCGCCGCCTACGCGGTGGTGGGGTTCGGCGCGGCCGCTTACTCCCCCGCGAAGTACGGGATCCTCACCGAGCTGCTGCCTCCGGAGAACCTCGTCGCCGCCAACGGCTGGATCGAGGGGCTGACGGTCGTTTCGATCATCCTCGGAACCGTGCTCGGCGGAGCGCTGATCAGCCCGCGCATCGCCTCCCTGCTGCTCGCGATCGACGTGCCGCACATCGACACCGGAATCGAAACCCCGGCCGAGGCCGCGATCCTCGTCATCTCCGCGATCTACGTCATCGCCGCGATCTTCAACCTGTTCATCCCGGATACCGGCGTGCGCTACGGCGAGCAGCAGACCAATCCCGCGCTGCTGATGCGCGATTTCTACCTCTGCTTCACCATGCTCTGGAAGGACAAGCTGGGACAGATCTCGCTTTCGGTGACCACGCTTTTCTGGGGAGCGGGAGCGACCCTGCAGTTCCTCGTGCTGCAGTGGGCCGCGGTCCACCTCGGGCTCCCGCTCGACAAGGGCGCGGTGCTCCAGGGCATCACCGCCGTGGGCGTGGCCCTGGGCGCGGTGATCGCGGGACGCTTCATCGCCCTGCGGCAGTCCCTCAACGTGCTGCCGGCCGGAATCGCGATGGGCATCGTGGTCATCGGGATGATCTTCGTGACGAGCATGCCGCTCGTCTACGCGCTGCTGGTCGTGGTCGGCGCGTTAGCGGGCTTCTTCGTGGTGCCGATGAATGCGCTGCTGCAGCACCGCGGCTACGTGCTCCTCTCCGCCGGCCATTCGATCGCGGTGCAGAATTTCAACGAGAACATCTCGATCCTGCTGATGCTTGCCATCTATGCGGCGATGATCAAGGCCGACGTGCACATCAACACCATCATCGTGGCCTTCGGGACGTTCGTCGTGGTCACCATGCTTCTGGTGATGCTGCGCCACCGCTACAACCAGAGCCGCGGCGATTCGCTGCACTTGATCGGAATGAAAACCAGCGCCCAGCGCGGATATCCTTGATTTCCCGGCGCCAGCCCCCATGTTTTCGGGTCATGGGCGCCAATCCCCGGTTCATCCTCGACGAAACTTCGCCGCGCTCGGATTCCCCGGCGCGCGGCGAGAGCGACGCTGCCCTGCTCGACGCGTATTCCACCGCGGTGGTGGCGGCCTCCGAGCGGGTCGGCCCCGCCGTCGTTCACGTCGAGGTCGCCCAAGGCCCGCGCCCGGCCGAAGGCGAAGCGCCGCGCCGCGGCAGCGGCTCGGGATTCGTGTTTACGCCCGACGGCTTCATCCTCACCAACAGCCATGTGGTGCACGGCGCACGCCCGATCCAGGTGAGCTTCGCCGACGGCGCGAGCTTCGCTGCGGACTTGGTCGGCGACGATCCCGACACCGACGTCGCCGTGATCCGCATCGGCGGGCACCAGCTTTCCGCGGCGACGCTGGGGAGCTCGCGCGGACTGCGCGTCGGCCAGCTCGCGATCGCGATCGGCAATCCCTACGGCTTTCAGCACACCGTGACCGCCGGCGTGGTGAGCGCGCTCGGCCGCAGCCTGCGCGCGACGACCGGGCGGCTGATCGACGACGTGATCCAGACCGACGCCGCGCTCAATCCGGGCAACTCGGGCGGGCCGCTGGTGAACTCCAGGGGCGAGGTGATCGGCGTCAACACCGCGATCATCCCGTTCGCGCAAGGGATCTGCTTCGCCACGGCCATCGACACGGCCAAATGGGTGATGGAGCAGCTGCTGCGCTTCGGCCGCGTGCGCCGCGGCTATATCGGCGTGGGCGGCGCGACCGTCTCTCTGTCGCGCCGCGCCGTGCGCTTTCACGGCCTCGCGGCCGGAGCGGGAGTGCGCGTCGAATCGATCGAGCCCGGCGGCGCCGCCCAGCAGGCGGGAATCGAGCCCGGAGACGTCATCATCGGCTACGACGGAGAGAACGTCGCGGGGGTCGACGAGCTGCACCGGCTGCTCAGCGAAGAGCGCATCGGCAAGACCGCGAACGTGACGCTGCTGCGCCGCACGCAAAAGCTCGATCTGCCGATCCGGGCCGCGGAGTTGCCGCCCAGGCCCTAGGCGTTCACAGCACCACGGGTTTGTCCGGCAGCTCGTTCCGGCCTTCGCCCGAAGGCGGAAAGTGCGCAGCCAGCAAATCGCTGATCGCGCGCACGCCGAGCACCGCGCCGCGCTCGAACTGGCCGCGGGCGAACTCCTGCTGCATCTCGCCGCAGATCGCCTCCCAGGCGGCGGTTCGGACTTTGCCGTGGATGCCGCGGTCTGCGACGATTTCGACGCGCTGGTCGGCAAGCAGAAGATAGATCAAGACCCCGGAGTTGTGCTCGGTGTCCCAGACGCGCAAGCGGCCGAACCATTCCACCGCGCGCTCGCGGGACCGGACGCCGCGAAGCAGCTCGCCCAAGGGCAGCGAAGCTTCGATGGCGAAGCGCAGCTGGCCGGCGTGGCGGCGCTCCTCTTCGCCGATCGTTTTTTCGATCGCGCGCAGGGCTGCGGGAGGGAGCGCGCGCCTGACCGACCAGTGGTCGGTAAACAGGTGCCGCGCAAAGCGCTTGAAGTTCATCGTCTCACCAGCTGCCGGAGGCGCCGCCTCCGCTGAATCCGCCACCGCCTCCGCTGAACCCGCCGCCACCGCCGAAGCCCCCACTGCCGAAACCTCCGCCGCCGAAACCTCCGCCGGGCCAGCCGCCGCTCGACCACCCGCCGCGGCGGTTGCCCAATCCGTTGACGAGCGCGATGACAAACCCGATCAACCCCCCGATGACCGCGAACGCGAGCACGCCCGCCGTCACCCAGACGATGGCGCCGACGATCCCTCCGGAAATTCCGGCCCCGATGACCCGGCCGAAGAGGCGCCTGAAGATCGCATCGGTCAGAACCAGCGCGACGAACAGCACGAATATCGTCTGGAAATCGATCGCGTGATGGACGCCCTTGATGACTACTCCCGACGGCGGCGCAGGCAAACCTTCTCCCTCGATCAGCTTCATGAGCGCGCCGGTTCCGGCCGCGACGCCGCCGTAGAAATCGCCGGAGCGGAAATGCGGCGCGATCACGTCGCTCACGACGCGCTTGGCGACGGCGTCGGGGATCGCGCCCTCTAAGCCGCGGCCGACTTCGACGCGCAGCTTGCGATCGTTCTTGGCGACGACGAGGATGACGCCGTCGTCGACGCGCGCGCGGCCGATTTTCCAGGCGTCGGCGACGCGTATCGAGTACTCCTCGATGGTCTCCGGCTGTGTCGAAGGCAGCATCAGCACCGCGACCTGGCTGCCTTTGGCGCGCTCGAAGGCGCTCAGCCGCGACTCGAGATCCAGAATCTGCTGCGCCGAGAGCGTGCCGGTGAGATCGGTGACGCGCGCCTTGAGCGGCGGCACCGCGACCTCGGCGCGCGCGCAGGCGAGGCCCGCGAGGAGAACGCCGGCCGCGAGGAGGCCGAGCCAGCGCTTGGGCATTGACTACTGCTTCGCCGGCGCGGCGGGCTTGCCGAAATCGACCGTCGGCGGCTTGGAGATGGCCTTTTCGTCCTCGACGCTGAAGCTCGGCTTCACCTGGTAGCTGAACAGCATCGCCGTCAGGTTGACCGGAAACTGGCGTATGAGCACGTTGTATTCTTGTACGGCTTTTATGTAGCGGTTGCGCGCGACGGCAATGCGGTTCTCGGTGCCCTCGAGCTGCGCCTGCAGGTCGCGGAAATTCGCGTCCGACTTGAGCTGGGGATAATTCTCGGCGACGAGCAGCAGCCGCGACAGCGCGCTCGTCATTCCCGCCTGCGCCTGCTGGAAGCGCCGGAACGCCGCTTCGTCGTTGAGGAGCTCGGGCGTCGCCTGGATGCTGCCGACGCGCGAGCGCGCCTCCGTGACCTGGATCAGGACCTGCTGTTCCTGCGCGGCGAACCCCTTGACCGTGTTGACGAGGTTGGGAATCAGGTCGGCGCGCCGCTGATACTGGTTGAGGACCTCGGACCAGGCCGACTTGACCTGCTCGTCGCTTCGCTGGATGTCGTTGTACCCGCAACCCGCCAACGCTGCGGTGATCAGGACGACGGCCGCTGCACGTAGCTTGCGCATGGATTCCTCCCTGAAAGTCGTGCCCTTGAATTGGGGACGCGGCTCCGGATTACAAGGCCGCGATGCTGCGCCGGGCGAAGCACAGGTCTTCCCAGGCCTTGGCCTTGTCGGGAAGATTGCGCAGCAGATACGCCGGGTGATAGGTCACGATGAGCGGCACGCCCTGATAGCGATGCAGGCGCCCGCGCAGGCTCGCGATGCTCGCCTCGGTGTTGAGCAGCGCCTGCACGGCAAAGCGCCCCATCGCGAGGATCAGTTTCGGCTGGATGAGCTCGAGCTGGCGCAGCAGGTGGGGCGTGCACTGGCCGACCTCGAAGGGCTCCGGATTGCGGTTGCCCGGCGGGCGGCACTTGAGCACGTTGCAGATGTAGACGTTCTCGCCGCGCGCGAGGCCGATCGCGGCGAGCATGTTGTCGAGCAGGCGACCGGCCTGCCCCACGAAAGGTTCGCCCCGCGCGTCTTCCTCGGCACCCGGCGCCTCGCCCACCAGCAGCCAGTCCGCCTGCTCGTCGCCTACGCCGAAAACCGTCTGAGTGCAGGTCTTGCGCAGTCCGCAGGCCTGACAAGCCGCCACCGTTTTTTTCAACTCCGGCCAATCCATGCGCAGAATGCGCGCCGCGCGGTCGTCGGCGAGATCGAGCCTCGCGGCCCCCACGAGCCCCGGGACCGGAGGAAGGATTTCCGGAGGGCGACGCGGCGGCGGCGGTTTCGACGCCACGGGCTCGACCGGGCGGCTTTCCCCGGAATTTTTTTCCCGATCCGGAATCCCCGGTCTTAGCGCCCGCTTCGGCCCGCGCAGCTTCCACACGGGAGCGAGCCCCATCTCTTCCAGATAGCGCTCGCTCCGCCCGCTCACAGGTCGAGCGCCAGGACCAGCGCGTCCTCGCGGCCGCGACGCGCCGGATAGTAGCCGCGCCGAACGCCGACCTGCTTGAAGCCGTAGGCGGCATAGAGGCGCTGTCCCACCTCGTTCGTCGGCCGGACTTCGAGGAACACGACCTTCGCCTCGTGCTCGCGCGCGATTCCGACCACGTGCGCGAGCAGGCTGCGCCCGTAGCCCCGGCGCTGAGCGCGGGCGGCGACGCTCAAGTTGAGGAGATGGGCCTCGCCCGCGGCATGCATGAGCACCGCGTAACCGATGAGCTGTCCGCCGTCGCGATAGGTCCAGCAGCCGTATCCGGCGCGCATCGAGTCGCGGAAATTCCCGAGCGTCCAGGGAAATTCATAGAGGCCTTCCTCGATCTCGATCACCGCACGTAGATCGGTCTCGCTCATCGGCTCGAGGCTGGGGGCAGGTCGGAGTACCGCGCTCATCAGCGTTCGCTCGTCTTGAGCGCGACCTTGTCGCGCAGATATACCGGCACCGCCGTGGCGGCGTCCTTCGC
>WNGN01003948.1_pt1 | contig 15703 bp, 13 predicted proteins | sample 5400561 | NCBI WGS metagenome assembly WNGN01 (sample SAMN13153379, study PRJNA577476) | soil metagenome | isolation source: 115 cm soil or saprolite under Garry oak tree replicate 2 | place: USA:California | collected 2016-06-15
CGTGACATCGATAGCGGAACAGGCCGCTGACGCGGCACTGCTCTTCGACCCGGCATCCGTGCATGCGATTGCCGAAGCGGTAGAAAAGATCGCGACCGACAGATCACTTCAGGAGAGTCTCACAAGGTTTGGTTTCGAACAGTTGAAAAATTTTAATTGGGAAACAACAGCAAAAGCATACAGAGCTTTATACCGCCGAGTCGCCGGTCAACCGTTGACGGAGGAGGATCAGTGGATTCTTACTGGAGCTCAATAATGACGTCCCGCCGTTTCGTTCCGATCTCGGCGCCTAAGCGGGTTAACCGCGCAGATTGCCTTCGCTGCGCTCTCAGAGGCTGAAGTCCGATGCGGTGCCCTAGACTTCTAAAACTGCTTCCGGCAACTGAAGGGAAGACAGGGTGGCCTTGGACGGAAGAAACTGTCCCGGAGGAAGCAGAACAAATTTCCAGCTCACTGCCGTCGATCAGTATCGTCACCCCATCTTATAATCAGGCTGCCTTTCTCGAAGAAACGATACGGTCCGTCCTCCTTCAAGGTTATCCAAACCTGGAGTACATCGTGATGGACGGCGGATCAACCGATGGCAGCGTAGAGATCATTAAGAAATACGCAAAACACCTGACCTATTGGACGAGCCAAAAGGACGCTGGGCCCGCCGACGCCATTCGCAAGGGTTTCGAAAGAGCAAAGGGCTCGATCCTGGCGTATCTGAACTCCGACGATTTGTATCGACCTGGAGCGATTCATTGCTTAATCAATCGTTTGAAAACGGCCGGCGCCGATGTCGTTTACGGAAATACATACTGGATCGACGATCAAAGCCGCATTTTGGCGGAACGCCGCCAAACTCCATTTTCGCGATTCGCTTATCTCTACGGCGGCGCCGATCTCCAGCAGCCGGCGACGTTCTGGACCCAGCAGATCTACCGGAAAGTTGGGGGAATGGACACGTCATTCATTTGCGCATTTGACACGGATTTGTTTGCCCGGTTTGCTTCAGGTGGCGCGAGGTTTTCTCATATTCGCCGTTTTGTCGCATGCGCTCGGATGCAACAGGCCCAATTGACCGAAGTTCTGTTTGAAACCACCGTAAAAGAGACAAACAAAATTCGCGGAAGGCACGCGTCTGTTCCAGTCCGGTCGCCCGCAGGAAGCGTGCTGCGCATTATCGGGCGAATGCAGCGATTGGCCTGGTATCTGCTTCAGGGTGACGCCTTGTGGCTCATAGGTAGAATACCGGACCGGCTAAGAGCACGGACTCGTGCAGCCACAGCTACGGGTCCGAGATCAAAATGGTTTTGACAGATGTCCACTATGCGAATCGGTCTCATTTATATGGGGCGGCATGGTCCAGGTGGCCCGATCAGTTTTGAATTGGCCTCCCATCTTTCGAGGAAAGCGGATCTGTTCGCGGTTGTTTCAGAAGATGCGGACCACATCGGTTATTGGCGGCGGTCCGGCTTAAAGATTCTTGCAGTACCCACATTCCGGACGTACACCGAGGCCTTGTTTTCCTGTCTCAGCCAGGCTCGGGTGCGAAAATTGGCCAGTCAAATTTCGTCGATGCGTCCTGATGTCCTCTTGTATCCGATGATTCATCCGTGGACGCCGAGCCTGCAGAAAACTTTGGCCGATATTCCAGATGTAGTGACTGTTCACGATCCGGCGGCTCATCCAGGCATCGTTCATCGAATGAGCAGCTTTTGGGAAAGACGATCGGCACAACGCGCATCGCGATGCGTCGTTTTGGCCCAAACGTTTCTCGAACAAATGCAAGCGAGGGGAATCGCCAAAGAGAAGATCGACGTTATCCCTCAGGCCGTGTTTTCTTTTTACGACAAGTTTACTGAGAACACAGAGAACTCGCGAACCGCCCGATCCATTCTCTTCTTTGGGCGTATTACCCAATACAAGGGTCTCGATGTTCTCATTCAGGCTTTCCGAATATGTCAGGCGCGGTGGCCCGATCTTCGCCTCTCGATCGCCGGTGAGGGAGATATGCGGCCGTACCGTCGCTTACTCGATGGCGCGAAGAATGTCACTGTCCTCAATCGGTGGGTAGAGGATGCCGAAGTCCCCGGCATTTTTCAATCTTCTGATATCGTGGTGGTCCCCTACACGAGCGCCTCACAATCAAGTGTCATCGTGCTGGCTGCAAGTTTTCGACGCCCGGTGATCGCCTCGCGTGTGGGTGCTATTCCCGAACAGATTCGAGATGGAGAAACTGGAATTCTCGTCGAGCCTGGTTCGGCCGAAGCGCTTGCGTCTGCGATCGAAAGGTCTCTCACGGACGCGCACCTCCGAGAAGCCATAGCGGAGCGCCTTAGTCTCGAGATGCGGGCAAATAGCAATTGGAGTGTGACCTCCGACGCGTACCTCGAGTCGTGCCGCAGGGCGGTACTTGAACCCGGGAAAGCACGATGAAGCGGAAGGTCTTTCACATAATTACCAAGCTGGAATTGGGTGGCGCTCAAAAAGTGACACTGATGACACTCGAACGCCTGCCCCGTGATCGGTACGAACTTGGACTAATAACTGGACCAGAGGGCATCCTGGTCGGCTGGGCTAATCAGATTCCAGATTTAACTCGGTTCTGGATTCCGAATTTCGTACGGGAGGTCCGGCCGATCCAAGATTCAATCACTCTGCTTAAACTATGGCGCCTATTCAGACGCGAGCGGCCGGATATCGTCCATACCCATTCCTCGAAGGCAGGCATCTTGGGCCGGTTGGCTGCCAGGCTGGCCGGCGTGCCGGTTATTTTTCATACCTACCACGGATTCGGATTCAACGATTTCCAGCCGCGGCTGATCAAGACTCTCTACATATGGCTCGAGCGCATCACTGGTAGAGTGACGAACCAAACTGTCATTGTTTCTTATGCGAATGCCAAACGAGCCGAAGACAGCGGCATCGTTCGAAATAACGACTGGATCCTTTGCCGCGATGCGATCTCTCTGGAACAATTCATGCAGCCTGGACCGCGCCGAACCAAGCTGCGTGAATGGAATGTTCCGGAAGACAGAGTCGTTGCCGGAATGGTGGCATGCTTTAAACCGCAAAAATCTCCATTGGACTTCGTCGAAGTCGCCGCACGCGTTTTAAAAGAAACTGACCGCGTTCACTTCATTATGGCTGGTGATGGAGAATTAAGGCCGGCAATCGAAGCGCGCATTCGTGACCTGGGCATCAGCAGTCATATAACACTACTGGGATGGCAAAAAGACATGCCCGAAGTGTACAGAAATTTGGATGTCGTGGTCTTAACGTCACTGTGGGAGGGCTTGCCGTGCGTCTTTTCGGAGGCTATGGCTGCCGGCCTTCCAATCGTTGCAACCCAGGTGGATGGAGCGCGCGAAGCGATCATCGACGGCGATAACGGGTTTCTTCACGGGCCGCACGACGTAGAAGGAATGGCAAAATCGGTCCTCAAGCTCGTGGAAAATCCGGCACTTCGGGAAGCGATGGGCAGCCGTGGAAAGAGCCGCGTGAGCGAGTTTGATATCGACACCTCCGTTCGAGCCCTGGAGTCGGCCTATCAAAAATGGCTGGCGCGCCAATGAAGACTGGACCAATCAGAAGGTGTTGTTGTTTCGGTGTCCTTATGGGAACGTCTACATGCTTATGGCCAAGTATAGCGCCGCGTTCATCTTGAGCTTCTTCTTTGCGTTCTGTTTGACACCGCTCATGCGAAAGGCCGCCCTGCAAATGGGCATCGTCGACAAGCCAGACGGAAAATTGAAGACCCATGGCGATACGGTGCCATACCTGGGCGGCATTGCAGTGTATACGGCTTTTCTCTTCACGGTCGGAATACTCTCGGACTTCGGCCAGGAAACGCTGGGCCTCCTGCTCTCCGGAAGCATTGCTCTGATGGTGGGACTCATCGACGATTTTGGGGTGCTCACGCCGTACCAGAAGCTCCTGGGTCAAATGCTGGCCGCACTCGTTCTCGTGAAATCGGGCATTTACATAAAACTGGTCGTGCTGCCGCTGTGGCTGGCCATTCCGTTAACGGTGCTCTGGATTCTGGCGGTCACGAACGCGCTCAACATCATCGATATTCTCGATGGCCTTGCCTCCGGAGTTGCCGCGATCGCGGCAATTGCGATTGCTTTTGCGAATGTGATGGCCAACCGCGGTCCTGTCGCGTTCCTTTGCATTGTGCTGGCTGGAGCTATTTTCGGTTTTCTCCGTTATAACTTTCATCCCGCAAAGATTTATCTCGGAGATGCCGGCTCGCTCTTCACCGGATTTATGCTGGCCGCTCTTTCGATGAATGCCGGCTACACCCGAGCAAACATGCTGGCAGTAATCAGTCCTGTCCTTATCCTGGGAATACCGTTATTTGATCTGGCGCTGGTCATATGGATTCGCTGGCGCAACGGCATTCCCGTCACCAAAGGCAGTCCCGATCATTTCGCGCTCAGGTTGAGGCGCTGCAATCTCACGGTCCGTGAAACTGCCGTGACCACTTATGTTGTCGGCGCTATTCTCGCTGGAACGGCTCTGCTGATGAGCCAGGTCACTCTGGAATGGGCCGCCGCAACGGTCACGGGAGCGTTGTCGCTGGCATGTCTTTCCGCATACCTCCTGCTGAAAGTAGATATGACCCCATGAAGAAGATCGTGATCATTGGCGGCGGATTGGCCGGCCTGAGCGCCGGTTATCACCTGCGTGAATACGATCCCAGTGTGTTTGAGAAGGAACATGCCGTCGGAGGGCTCTGCCGGTCCTTCAGCCAGGATGGCTTCACGTTCGACTGCACCGGACACCTCATCCACCTGAAGAACCAATACACGAAGGATCTCATCTCAAAGATCCTCCCGGATGCGTTCGGTTATCACGAAAGGCTCGCCGCGATTTATTCGAAATCCACAATGACGCCGTACCCGTTTCAAGCGAACACGTACGGTCTCCCCGCCGAAGTGATCAAAGAATGTGTTGTCGGGTTTGTCGAAACACTGACTGCCTCGCCCAACGGCGGGCCGAAAAACTTTCATGAGTGGGTCATGAAGACGTTCGGTACGGGCATCGCGAAGCATTTCATGCTCCCGTACAACGAAAAGTTCTGGAAACAAGACCTCCGAGCGATCACGGCGGACTGGGTAAGCTGGTCGATTCCGAAACCCAAACTCGATGAGGTCGTCAATGGCGCGCTGGGTTTGACCAACAAAGGCATGGGATATAACCCGAAATTCATGTATCCCCGCCACGGCGGAATCCATTGTCTGCCGAAGGCTCTCGCCCGACAGGTCCGTAGCGTTCACGTGGGGGAGACCCTCGAATACATCGATGCAAAGAAGAAATACGTCCGAATGAAAAGCGGACACGAGGAATCCTTTGATTTCCTCATTTCAACATTGCCCGTTCCCGCCGCCTACCAGATGATCCGGGACGCTCCTGATGCGCTGCGCCACGAGGCCAGCCGGCTTCAGGCAATTTCGGTGCTCAACATCAACATCGGCGTCGCCCGACCGAATATTAGCGATCAGCACTGGATCTATTTTCCGGAAGACCAATTCATATTTTCTCGAGTTGGTTTTCCGGCGAATTTTTCGAACTCCGTTGCGCCGGACGGCACGAGTTCCATGTACATCGAGATTACGCACCGTCCGCATGAGCAGCTCAACCTCGAGGAAACTTTTGAGCGATGCCTGATGGATCTTCAAGCCGCAGGGATCCTACTCAAGGACGACCGGATCCTCACACGTCACGTGATCGACATCAAATTCGCATACGTCGTCTTCAATGAACATCGTCAAAAGCACCTCCACACGTTGATCGACTATCTGGAATCCCGCGGAGCGGAAAGGCCGCTGCGGAACGGATATTTGCGAGCGGCAATGGGCACAGAACCGACCCCCAAAACTGTAGGGGCGGTCTATGACCGGCCGCGATATTTCGGTTTCGACATCGCCGGCGCTCAATAGGTCGGCGCTCAATAGAAGATTCATTCACACGTTCAATAGACCGCCGCCCCTACACTTGGATCATCCTGAATCTCACGACGTCAGGATGTCTGAACTCACCACCCGCCTTCATGACGGGATGTTGTACTTCTGCATGTAATGCCGAAATGAACGGTAGGACATGCGCAGCAATTCAGCCGCTTTGACCTGGACCCCATTCGTGCGGCGGAGGGCCTCTTCGAGAAAATTTTTCTGAAGATTCTCGACGTAAAGTTCAAGATCAAATCCTTCGTCGGGAAAAGTCGCGTTCGACCGCATCCGGGAGTTGGTCGATACGTTTTCAGGGAGATGCTGCGCAGACAGTTCGTTAGACGTCTCCAGTATAAAAGCCCGCTCGAGGGCATTCTCGAGTTCGCGCACATTGCCGGGCCAGTCGTAGCTCTCGAGCTTCTTCAACGCTTCATCGGAAATATGGTCGAACTTCCTTCCCATCGATGCATTCAGGCGCGCAAGGAAATGATCGGCCAGAAGCGGAATATCGTCGCGGCGGTGGCGCAGAGGCGTAAGCTCGAGAGGAATGACGCTGATGCGGTAAAACAAATCTTCGCGGAACTGATTTTCGGCGACCATCTCGGACAGATCCCGATTCGTGGCCGCAATGATTCGAACATCGACCGAAATTTCCTCGGTACCTCCGACCCGCCGAAGGGTTCGTTCCTGCAAAACGCGCAGCAGCTTTACCTGCATGGCGAGGCTCGTGTCGCCGACCTCGTCGAGAAAGATCGTGCCTTTGTCGGATACCTCGAATAGGCCTTTCTTGTTTGCTGTGGCCCCGGTGAAGGCGCCTCGCACATAACCGAAGAGTTCGCTTTCAAGGAGTGTCTCCGTGAACGCGCCGCAGTTCACGGAGACAAAAGCTTCTTCCGCGCGAGGGCTGTTCAGATGGATAGCCTTCGCGACCAGTTCCTTTCCGGTCCCGCTTTCCCCGGTAATGAGCACCGTGCTGTTTGTGGCGCTGACGACTTCGATCATCTTGAAGAGCTCCTGCATTTTCTTGCTCTTCCCGATGAGATTGCCCATCCCGTGCACCTTCTTGAACTCGCGCTTGAGATAGGTGTTTTCCTCCCGCAGCCGGCGGTTCTCGAGAGCGTTATGAACGACGAATTTCAACTCTTCCGTCCAATTTTGATCCTTCAAGATGTAATCGAAGGCACCCATCTTCAGCGCTTGAACCGCCGCTTCGGCCTCAGCGTGTGCGGTAAGCAGGATAAATTGGGTTCCTACTTCTCCCCTGCGGCGGCGTATAAGTCCAGTTTCGAGAAGTTCACGGAGGAAATCGATTCCGGACATGTTGGGCATCTTGAGGTCGGAAATGACGACGTCGAATTCCGTGGCCTTTGCTTGCGCGAGACCCTCTTCCGCCCCCGCGGCGCTGGTGACGGTAAGGCCTTCGTTCTTCAGGAGGATTTCGAGCAGTTCCCGAATCGAACGGTCATCATCGACGATCAGAATCTTGTCGCGTTTCGGCATTTTACAAATCAATCACGAAGGTCGTGCCCATCCCTTTGCGGGAACGGACAGCAATAGTGCCGTTATGTGCACTGATGATCTGATACACGATCGGCAACCCAAGACCGGTCCCGTTGCGAAACGACGAATTGAACGGAACGAAGAGTTGCTTGAGTTCATCTTCGGTCAGACCGATACCGGTGTCTTTGAAGCGGATGTGCGCATTCCCGTTATGGGCTTCCAAAGAAATTGTCAGAGTTCCACCATCCGGCATGGCTTTGAATGCGTTGGAGGCGATATTGTAAAAAACTTGGCGCATCATGCTCTCGTCGACTTGCGACTCGACGCGCGTCAGCCATGTCTCGATCCGGTGCGCCGGCTTCAGCTCCGAACTATTTCGCATCAATTTCATCGTTTCCGAAATCAACTCCGACAGATCCACCGTTTTCCGGTTTGGCGCTCGCGGACGCGCGTAGCCGAGAAACTCCGTAATGATGCGATTGAGCCGCTCGGTTTCCCGGTTAATAATTTCCGCAAGATGGCGCTGATCGGGACTGAGATTCAAATCCGACCGTAACAGGTTAAACGATCCCGCAATCGAAGCCAGGGGGTTTCGGATCTCGTGTGCGATGCCGGCGGACATAGCGCCGATCGCGGCCATCTGTTCCTTCTGATGCATTTGACGTTCCAGCAGACGGAGCTCGGTGACATCATCGAAGCACCAAACGTAACCGGCCGTATTCTTTTCGTCAATCATGACAGGAGAAACCGAAAATCGGAGGTTGATCGGAACGTTTTCCCGATGAGACGTCGAGATCTCGAAACGTCCCGAATTGATTTCCGACAGCATGCCGGGAAAGACCTGCCAGATGGTCATCTTCAACGCTTCGCCGGAACGGTATCCCGTGATTTTCTCGGCCGCCCGATTGAAGAGGTAAATGCGCCCTTCAATATCCGTGGTGATGAGCCCGGATCCCAAGCTATCAACAATGCGGTCGCTGTATGCCTGGAGAAATGCAATCTGTCCGGTCGACTTCTCCAGTTCCACGCCGGTCCTTCGCCAGCTCTCGGCCAGGAAATTCGAGAGAAACGCAACCGAGCAGAAACCGAAAATATTCAAGCTGATGATGTATTGCAGCGATGGAAGGTCGGGCCAGACATTTGTCGTCGTCGGAACATAACCGAAATAGCCGAGGTCCAGGTGCGCGAAATGGAACAGCGAGCTTGCGGTTCCCGCAACGAACGCTCCCCGCCGCTCAAGGAGGATGCTCGACATCACGATCTCCAGGAAATAAAGCGACGAAAAATAGCTGTCGAGGCCGCCCGTCCGGTTGACGGTCCAGGTGATGAGCAGCAAATCAACAGCAATTTGAGCGTAGGATTGTGCGACGTAAGATGGATTCAGTTTGAGGAGCGCGAACCAGCAAGCCGACAGCGCATACACGGCTGCCAGCAGCACCAACACGTCCGCCGTTGGGTTACGCGTGGCTTCAGCGGCAAGGAAAATCGTAAAGGCCACCATCCGGACATAAATCAACCGGAGAAGCCATTTGCGCCTGTCTTTCAGGACGGGGATGGCGGTTTCGGCCATCGGATTATTTGCTCAATTGTCCGACCAGTGTGAATATGGGCATATACATAGAGATCACGATACCACCGACAGTGGTACCGAGGATGACGATGATCATCGGTTCCAAGGCGGTCATGAGGTCGCCCACGGCAGCGTCGACTTCTTCTTCGTAGAAGGTCGCGATCTTGGTCAGCATGGTTTCCAAAGCGCCGGCTTGCTCGCCGACGCCGATCATCGAAACTACCATGCTCGGGAACACGCCCGATTCTTTCAACGGATCGACGATCGTGCGGCCTTCGGAAATAGCCTTCTTTACATTGAGAATCGCTTCTTCAATGATCGCGTTGCCCGATGTACGCGCAGTGATGTCCAGGCAATCTAAAATCGGAACGCCGCTCGCGATCAGCGTCGCCATCGTTTGCGTGAAACGCGCGACGGCGATTTTTCGCAACAGCGGTCCGAATACCGGCGATTTCAGTATCAAGCCATCCGCCGTGTACCGCCCCTTCGGCGTCCGGTAGTAAGCCCTGAAAAGAAAGCCCAGAATGACCAGACCGATCGCAATAAACAAGCCGTAGCTGCCGACGAATCTACTGGCGCCAATCACGATCCGCGTTGGCAGCGGCAGATCCACGCCCATGCTCGCAAAAAGTTCGGTAAACATGGGAACTACTTTCCACAAAATGAGGGTGATGACGCCGCTCGCGATCACCACGACTGCTATTGGGTACACCATGGCCGATTGGACGGCACGCTTCAATTTGACGTTTTTTTCGATGTACATCGAAAGCCGCTGAAAAATGGTATCGAGAATACCGCCGGCCTCTCCCGCTGCAACCATGTTGGTGTACAAATCATCGAATATTCTCTGATGATTCTTCATCGACGCCGCAAGACTGTTGCCCGACTCGACGTCAGTTTGTACAGCCTTTAGCGCCGCCGCGAACTTCTTGTTAGGTTGCGTGGACGCCAGAAGTTCAATGCATTGGACGAGAGGCACTCCCGCGTCAATCATTACCGAAAATTGCCGCGTAAAGACGGCAATGTCCTTCGGCGTCGGGTTTCCACCGAACTCGAAGGACTTCCTGGCGACCTTTTTTTCCTGGGCCTCGAGCAAAAAGATCTGCTCGCGCCGAAGCGTGAGCGCCAGCGCCTGCCGGCTATCGGCCATGCGCTCGCCCAAGAGCGTCTCTCCCTGACGATTTCGTGCTTTGAATGCGAAATTGGGCATAACCACCTCTCCTCCGACGGGGCATTTTACTTAAAGGACATTATTTTTTGGATATACATTCCTTGCGGGCCGCTGCGGCCGGCTTCAAAATAGGTAAGTTATGAAGGTGCAGCCCGAAACGACAAAGCTCTATTTGGCGGGATTCTGCTTGCTGATGCTGGCCTTGATTGTATTTGTACAGGCGGCGTTTAATCTCGATCCCTTTTTCAGTCCGTCGGAGCCGACGCAAATTGTTCTGCTGTATACGCTCTCGACTTTCATCTTTCTCGTCCTTTTGATCTTTGGCTTCGTTCTTCTTCGCGCGCGGGTCAAAGTGTGGATCGAACGGAAACAGCAAAAGCCCGGTTCTAAATTCAAGACCAGCATTTTGGTGTCGCTTATCTCGCTGACCTTGATCCCGGCCACATGTCTGTTCCTTTTCGCGTTCGGTTTAGTGAATCGCAGCATCGTGAAGTGGTTTAGCGTGCCGGTGGATCAAATCTTCAATGCGTCGGCCGATATGAATGCGGAATGGCAAAAGGAGCACGAAGCCATCGCCCGATCGATACTGCTAGAACTGGATCGCGCACCGGATACCGATCTGGATGAACTCCGTCAGACGTTCCATTTGAAGGCGATCATTGTGATCGACGATCGCGGCACCATCCTGCGATCATCGGCCGAACCGGATGTCGCCGCGGCGGCTCTGGGCAGCCTGATACGGTCGAACGTGGGCAACGCCGTCGAAGCCTTCCTCGATATCGATTCCTATTGGGTCGTCGTCCGCCGGACACCTCCCGACGGCAACATCATGGCAGCGCTGTTTCCACGGCCCGAACGCATCCTCCAATTGGCTGCGAAGATTGCCCAAGAGCGGCAGCACTACAACGCCCTGGTCCAGAACCAAAGGCTATATCGGGACACTTACGTCTATATCCTCATTTTGATGACAGTGTTGGTCCTGTTTGCCGCGGTCTGGACCGGTCTGTTTCTCTCGAAGCGCATCACGATTCCCATTGAAGCTCTCTCCGAGGCCACTCGCGAGATTTCGTCAGGAAACCTTGATCACCGGGTCCACGTCCAGGCGCAGGATGAACTCGGTTTGCTGGTGCGCTTATTCAATGATATGGCCGGGCAGCTGCAAGCCACAACACGCGAGCTTGAAGCGCGCCGGCGCTTAATGGAAATCATTCTCGAAAGCATTCCTACCGGCGTGATCTCCGTCGATCGCGATCTTCGGGCCAACAAAATCAATCGCGCGGGGCGCGCGATGTTCTCCAGCGAGAATGCAAACACGCTGGAGGAGATTTTCGGCCAGGACTTTCATACCGTTAGCGAACTGTTGTCCGCCTCGGATGGCAATTCGATCACGCGTGAAATTGAATTCAACGTGCACGGGAGGCCCGCCCACGTGGCCGTTACGGTGACACGATTGATGACGGGCGGTTTCGTTTTGGTGATTGAGGACCTGACCGAAGTGGTGCGAGCGCAAAAAGCGAGCGCGTGGCGCGAAGTCGCGCGGCGGCTGGCGCACGAAATCAAAAACCCGCTCACGCCAATTCAACTCTCGGCGGAGCGCATCGCTCGAAACATCAGCCGCTTGCCCGCCGCCTCGCCTCGGGTTGCCACGGTGATCGAGGAATGCGTTGCGGCAATCGTGGAGGAGGTCTCCAGCTTGAAGCATCTGGTCGACGAATTTGTCCGGTTCGCGCGGCTGCCGGCAGTATCGCGCGTTCCGAACAGAATGAAAGAACTGGTCGACCGGACATTGGCGCTGTATGAAGGCCGCCTGGATAAAGTAAAAGTCGTCGTCGACGTTTCAGAGGATCTCCCGCTTATTCTGATGGACTCCTTGCAAATGAAGCGCGTTCTGGTCAATCTGCTCGATAACGCACTCGACGCGCTTGCCGGTGAGCCTATCCAGGAGTTGACAATCCGATGCGAGCTCGCACGCGACGAGACTATGGCGCGTCTGACCATCGCCGACACAGGCCGGGGAATCGCTTCCGAAGATCGTGAGCGCTTGTTCACGCCCTATTTTTCGACCCGTAAAATCGGCACCGGCCTTGGACTCGCCATCTCGAGCCGGATTGTGGCCGATCATGGCGGCTATATTGGCGTCGAACCCAACTCACCGAAGGGCACACGATTTATTTTTGAGTTACCCGTATGCCAAGAATCCTCATTGTCGATGACGAGCCCGGCATCCGGCAGTCGCTAAAAGGCGTTTTCGAAGACGAAGGTTTTCAAACCGAAGCCGTGTCCTCCGGCGAGGAGTGCCTGAAGAAGCTCGAGCAGACCGCCTACGATCTTGTGCTTCTCGACATCTGGCTGCCTGGCATTGACGGCATCGAGACACTGCGCAGATTGCGTGAAAAGTCCTCTAAAACACACGTCATCATGATTTCAGGCCACGCGACGATAGCCACCGCCGTCACCGCGACAAAGCTCGGTGCCTATGACTTCATCGAAAAACCCCTCTCGCTCGAGCACACGCTGCTTATCGCCAGAAATGCTCTTTCACATCGGCGGCTCCAACAAACCAACGACCTGCTTCGCCATCAACTCGAACAACGATTCAATATCGTTGGGGAAAGCGTACCCACCAAGGCATTGCGAAAGCAGATCGCGATTGTCGCTCCGACCAACAGCCGCATCCTTATTTACGGAGAAAGCGGAACCGGAAAGGAACTGGTCAGCCGCAACATTCATTTCATGAGCCATCGGGCGGCCGCGCCCTTTGTCGAAGTCAATTGCGCCGCCATTCCTGAAGAGCTGATTGAAAGTGAATTGTTCGGGCACACAAAGGGATCGTTTACCGGAGCCAGCGATCCCAAGAAGGGAAAATTTGAACTCGCCGACGGCGGCACATTGTTCCTCGACGAGATCGGTGACATGTCCCTGAAAACGCAAGCCAAGGTTCTGCGAGTTCTCGAAGAGCAAAGCTTCCAGCCCATCGGCGCCCCAACGGGGGTACGAGTGGATGTGCGCGTCATCACGGCGACAAATAAAAATCTGCAAAATGAAATTGCTACCGGCCGTTTTCGGGAGGATCTGTTTTATCGATTGAACGTGATTCCCTTCTTCGTACCTCCGTTGCGCGACCGCCGCGAAGATATACCCATACTGGCGGACTATTTCTTGCGCGTGTTTTCAGCTGAACACGGCCGCGGGCCGAAGGAGTTCACTTCCGACGCGCTGGACCTGCTGATTGACTATTCCTGGCCTGGAAACGTCCGGGAACTCCGAAACGAAATCGAGAGGCTGGTCATCATGATCCCGGACGAGGTCATTGGCCCCGCGGATCTTTCGCTGCCGAACGGCAATACATCCCGTGCCTCCACTCTTCACGAAGCGAGAGCTCAATACGAGCGTGAATTCATTGTGACGAAATTGAAAGAAAACGACTGGAATATTTCACAGACGGCGCGGACCTTGGGATTGGAACGTAGTTATCTTTATCGGAAGATGAAGTCGTATGGGATCGAAAAGTAAATGTACGGGAAAGGGTCTTACCCACAAAAAGCCACAAAAAGCACCAAAAATCTTTTTATGTCTTTTGTGCCTTTTTGTGGCCACTGTTGCCCAGACGCCCGCTCCGCAATCCTATGTCCTCCGGCCGGCGCGCGTCTTTGACGGAGAATCCGCTCAACTGCACGACGGCTGGGTGGTTGTCGTACGCGGCGAAAAGATCGAAGCCGCCGGTCCGATTAATACTGTACGGATTCCGGCCGGCGCGCGCTCGATCGATCTGCCGGGATTGACATTGATGCCTGGCCTCATCGATGCCCACTCGCACGTGCTGCTGCATCCCTACAGCGAAACGTCCTGGAACGATCAGGTTGCTCACGAGGCTCTCGCGCTGCGGATCGCGCGCGCAACGAATCACCTTCGCAACACGCTCCGGGCTGGATTCACAACAATTCGCGATCTGGGAACCGAAGGCGCCGGTTCCCCAACTGGCGTGACTTCTACCTTGTCTCGGATGGCCCGCCATCTTTTTTCGCTGATCCCGGGGACGGCCAGCAGCTCTTCGACACGCTTGAAACCGTGGTTCTTTTCGCGGAAATCCACGATGCGCCTGGCAAGAGCGGGGCCAATACCCGGCAAAGACTGGAGCTGCTGGACTGAAGCTGTGTTCAGGTTGATGATGAGAAGAACGATTGCTGTGACTCTCATGCCCGCCCGTACCGGCCTTTGACGAAGTCAAGCGCTTCCGACCGGTTCCTAAGCCGGCCTTCGAGCTGGGCGTCCTCTACTATCGTGAGAATTTCCTTGAAGACCGGCCCTGGCGGAAAACCGATCGCGATCAGGTCATCGCCCGTAATGAGCGGTTCAGGATAGATGTCCTTATCGGTCCAAGCCGCAAGTCTGCCCAGAACGTAGTTGACGTCACTCAGATCCTTTCCGGCCGCCATAAGGTGAATCCGTGCAAGCTCCACGTGATCTTCAAACCGATTGAGCCGGAAAAAACGTTTAATTTCCGCAACAGACATCTGTCGGACTCTGGAGAACTGGGGCAGGTTCCCAATCAGGGCAAGAATATGATGCATCTCGGCCCGCGAAAACTTCAAGCGTTCAACGATGGTCGCCGCGCTGGAGAGAGCAGTGTGATGAAGCAAGACACCCATCGCAAAGTCCGCCAGAGCGCCGGGTTTAAGAAACCGGAGAGAAGCTTCAATGTGACCCGTCCACTCCACCTCTGGAAAGATTTCCCGACGAAGACCCGATTCCTCCATCAGGCGAAGGCCTCGTGCCGCCCGGCCTTCCGTCAGTATCCGGCAGACCTCTTCCCGGATACGTTCGCTACTGACTTGATGAATCCTTGGCGCCATCGCCACAACAGCCTGCCAGGTCCGCGGCTCGATCTGGTATCCAAGGCGTGCGCCAAAGCGAACGGCACGCAGAATTCTCAGATTGTCCTCCTCGAAACGGTCGTGCGGATCGCCAATCGCGCGGACCAGCTTGGCTTGGATATCGGCCTGGCCACCCACGTAGTCGATAACCTCCTTGGAGATGGGATCATAAAGGAGCCCATTGATCGTGAAGTCGCGCCTTAAAACATCCTGCTTGGCGTCAGTGAAGACGACTCCGGTTGGACGCCGCCCATCAACGTAAGCTTCGTCGGAACGGAATGTCGCGACTTCAAATCGATGGCCGCGATAAATGACGAGAATGACGCCGAACTGTGCGCCGATGCTCTCGGTACGGGGAAATATCTCCACGATTTCTTCAGGCCGGGCGCTGGTCGCAATGTCATAGTCGGCGGGTTCGATTGCCATGACCATATCGCGCACGCATCCTCCGACGAGATATGCTTCGTGGCCTCGGCTGCGTAGCTCCCGTACGATCTCGGTCGCGGAGTCGGGCTTCATGCGGTTATGATAGCCTCTTTTGTGGGAGCGGCCGTAGCGGCGTGACCGCTACAGTTGGACAGCCTCAAATCAAGATCTCGGAGTACGGCTGATGCCATTCAAGGGCGTAGACTTTTATCGAATCGAC
>WNGN01005830.1_pt1 | contig 15699 bp, 16 predicted proteins | sample 5400561 | NCBI WGS metagenome assembly WNGN01 (sample SAMN13153379, study PRJNA577476) | soil metagenome | isolation source: 115 cm soil or saprolite under Garry oak tree replicate 2 | place: USA:California | collected 2016-06-15
GTAGTCCTGCGTGCGCCGCCGGGATAGCCGATCACCGCACCCTGCGTCCCCCGCTGAGCCGGACCAAAGGTGAGGCCTGCGACCGTGTAACCCGGCACGTGGAGAACCGCGACGTCGCGCTCGGGGTCGAAGAAGATGACGTCAGCGTGCATCGTTGTCCCGTCTGGCTTGGTGATCGCGTGAGAGGCCGTACCTGAGACCACGTGCGCGTTGGTCACGACGTAGCCGTCGCCGACCGGAAATCCGCTGCCGGTGACGATGCCGCCGCAGCCCACGCTCGAGACTTTGACGACGACGTCCGCGGCCTGCTTGACACCGGGCCTGTCGACCGAGGTGGGGATGGGCAAGGGGCCAGGCAGGCCACTCGGCTCGAGACCGGCGAAGACCGGCGGAAATTGCACCCCGGCCAGGACCTGGGCGACGCTCGCGAGAAACGCGGGCGGACGTGGCGCGATCGTGTCCAGACCGCGGAGAAGAACCGAGCGTTGGATTTGCTGCGCGATCTCTGGGCTCGGGCCTCGCGAGAAGCTGAGGCCGAGGAACCAGCACATGATCAACACCGCGAATGCGGACAGCGCCGCTCCGGCGACCGAGTCGGTCGACGTGTGGACGCCGGTGCGCAGGATGTTGCGCCGGATCGGCTCGCCGACCGCGAAGCCGATGCTCGAGCCGAGACTGCCTCCGATCACGAGCACGAGCACCGCACCCAATGGACGCGCGCTCGAGTTGTTGATCTGCAGGTAATCGAGGACAAACCTGGCGGACGCGGCGCCGAGGAGAACGCCGACCAGCAGACCGAAGTACTGGGCTAGCGAGAGCCAGAAGCCGCGCCGGTATCCGTTCGCGAGCCCGACCAGGGCGGCGATGAGAATGAGGACGTCGATGAGGTTGAACACGGGCTCTGTTTGGTAACACCCTACCGGGACTAACCGCTCGAAGATTCACGCTCGGAGATAATTACGTCCGTGGTCTACCTTGCCGGGGAGTGGGTGCCCGCCTGGCTGTGGATGAGCATGACCTTCCTTGTCGCGACCCTGGGCGTGTGTGGCCTCGGTTGGTGGGTGCTGCGTGGAGACGCTCGCAATCGGGCCGCGGAAGAGCTCGTCGACGAGACCCAAGCCGAGGCTGAGGTAGTCAAGCACTAAGCCCCTCCGTCGGCCCCATCCCCGGCTCTTCTACCCCACGGCATCTTCGACTCCGCGGGGCCCCTGAGGCCCGGGTACTTCCCCCCGAGCGGGAAAGAGTTAGGCCGGCACCGGCTCGTGCTCTGCCAGCTCGCCGGCTTCACGCAGGTCGCGTACGGGCATGAAGCTCCGCACCGGCGGCACCCGTTCGAAGTTGTAGGGCGGCGGCGGAGACGTTGTCGCCCACTCGAGCGTGTTCCCTTGCCATGGGTCGTTGCCCGCGATCTCGCCTTGGGTCCAGCTGTGGATCACATTGATCAGGAACAGCAGGATGGAGATCGCGATCAGGAACGACGAGATCGTGATGATCATGTTGGTGGCTGCCCACGCCTCGTTCGAGTAGGTCCAGATCCGCCGCGGCATTCCCTCGAGCCCCAGCGTGTGCATGATCAAGAACGTGCCGTTGAAGCCGATGAAGACGGTCCAGAAGTTCCACTCGCCCAACCTCCGGTTGAGCAGCCGGCCGGTGATCTTGGGGAACCAGTAGTAGATCCCCGCCAGGATCGCGAACACGCTTCCACCGAACAGTACGTAGTGGAGGTGGGCGACGACGAAGTACGACTGGTGCAGCTGGGTGTCCACCGGCACTGACGCGAGGTAGATGCCGGTGATGCCGCCGATCAGAAACGTGGCCAGGAAGCCGAAGACGAACTTGATCGGGACCGTGAAGTCGATCGAGCCCCACCACATGGTGGCGATCCAGTTGAAGAACTTGATGCCGGTCGGGACCGCGATCAGCATCGTCATCAGCATGAAGAAGCCCTCGACGTAGGTGTTCATGCCGACAGTGAACATGTGGTGCGCCCACACGGTCATGGACAGGAAGACGATGCCGAAGAGCGCCGCGACCATCGACATGTAACCGAAGATCGGCTTGCGCGCGAACACCGGAACGATCTCCGAGATCAGCCCGAACGCCGGGAGGATCATCACGTAGACCTCCGGGTGGCCGAAGAACCAGAACAGGTGCTGATACAGCACGGGCCTGCCCGCGGTCGTGAAGAACTGGGTGCCGAGCTGGCGGTCGAACTCGACCAGGATCATCGCGGCGGCAAGCGGCGCGCCCACGATGAGGAGGAGGATCGAGGTCGAGATCTGGGCCCAGACGAAGAGTGGCAGGCGCGAGAACCGCATCCCCGGCGCTCGGAGGGCGACGATCGTGGTCAGGAAGTTGGTCGAGGCCATGATCCCGCTGATCGCCCAGACGATGATGCTCATCGCCCAGAAGTCGACGCCGAGGCTGTGGCCCTGGAACGCCTTCTCGGTCAGCGGCGCGTAGCCGGTCCATCCGGCGTTCAGCCCACCGCCCGTGAGGAAGCCGCAGTAGTACAGGATGATCGACACCGGGATGAGCCAGAAGCCGAGCAGGTTGACGCGCGGAAACGCCATGTCGCGCGCGCCGATCATGATCGGCACCATGTAGTTCGCGATCCCGGTGACGAAGATCGTGACGAAGAAAAAGATCATCGTCACGCCGTGCGCCGAGATGAGCTGGTTGTAGGTCTCGGCGTCGACGATGCGGAGGTTGGGCTGCGACAGCTGCAGCCGGATGATCAGCGCGAAGATCCCTCCGATGACGAAGCTGATCAGCGATGTGACCATGTACATGATCCCGATCAGCTTGTGATCGGTCGTCGTCAGCCAGAGGCTGATCGGCTTGAAGAATGTGTCGTCGTAAGCCTTCGGCCTGGGTAGGGTTGTGGTGGCCATCCGCTTTCTATCCTACTTTGAGGGCGACGGAGAAGCTGAAGGTGAAGGCGCCGGTTTCTGCTTCGCCATCCATGCGTCGAATTCGGGCTGATCCATGGCCTGGACGATGATCTGCATCGAGGCGTGGCCCGCGCCGCAGAGCTCCGCGCACTCGCCGCGCCACTGGCCCGTCTGGTCGATCTTCAGCCAGGAGAAGTTGTCGTAGCCGGGCACGGCGTCGGTCTTGCCCGAGACTGCCGGCACCCACCACGAGTGGATGACGTCGGCGGCGCGGAACTGGAGCTTGACCAGCGTGTGCGTGGGCACGACGAACGGCACAACCGGGGCGGCGAGGCTGCCCTCCTGGTGCACCACGACTCCGTTCTCGTACTGATAGTCCCATCCGAACTGGTGGCCGCTGATGATCACGGTCATCTGCGGGTTGCTGATCGGCTGGAAGTCCTTTTGGAGCTCGGCGAAGCTGTACGCGGCGATCGCGAGCACGATGACCAGCGGGGCGATCGTCCACGCGATCTCGAGGCCCGTGTGGCCGTGGACCTGCGGCGGCACGTAGCCAACCGGCTGCGCTGAGCGCCGGTACCGGATCACCACCCACAGCAGCGCCGCCTCGACACCGACGAACACCACGATCGCCATCAGCGAGATGCCGACGTAGGTGTCGTAGATGTTCTTTCCGTTCGCCGAAACCGGGTCGGGAAAGATCGGATGCACCCCACCCAGATCGCAGGCGCTGAGCACGAACAGCAGGGCCGCGATGCCGGCGAGTGCAATCAGCAGGCGTGCGCCGCGTCCGAGGGGCCCCCGCGAATTCAAGGCGAAGCCTGCGAATTCGTGGGGATTTGCTTCACGAGCTTGAAGTATATCGGCGGCCCAATTGCAACCCGGCCTCGCCGCACCCGACCCGATAGAATCCGAAATCGATTGTGCCCGTAGCCCGCAAGCCTCGCTACGTCGACGTGGCCAACCCGAGCCTGTCTGTCGAGTGCCCACGCTGCGGCTTGCTGACAGCCCGGTTCATCGACCAGTGCCGGAACTGCGGGTACAAACTGTGGCCGTCGAGCGAGATGGCCTCCGCTGCGTTCAAAGCGTGGCGAGACGCCGACCCGTCGCGGAAGGACGCATCGCGATTCGACCTTGACGTTCCCGAGGAGCCGGCCGACGTGACGATCGACTACGCCGCCCGCGCCCATGAGCTCGGCATCCACCTGTTTCCCAACAGCAACTACCCATTCATCATCTGCGTGGGCGCTCTGTTCCTGGCGCTGGGCGCGATTCCGTTTTCGGGCACCATCCGCGTCGTGCTGGCGGTGATCGGCGGGCTGATCTTCCTATATGGCATCGTGGGGTGGGTGCTCGTCGAAGACGTGCGTATGTTCCCCGCAGAAACGCCTTCCACGCACGAGGCACCCCGCTGATGGCGGTCGCCGCGCTTCGCCGCGAGCCGACTCCTGAGTACCCGGCGATCAAGCCGGGGATGATGGGGATGTACATCTTCCTCGCCTCCGAGGTGATGTTCTTCGGCAGCCTGTTCGCGACGTACTTCTACCTGGTGGGCTCGCATCCAGTTTGGCCGCCGATCCCGCCGGCGGACCGCCCCGAGTACTACGTCAACTGGTGGCCGATCCCGGCCATCAACACCGTGATCCTGCTCTCGAGCGGTGTGACGTGCCACTTCGCGCTCGAGGGCCTGGCGCACGACAACCGCAGGCGGTGGTTCGTGCTTCTGGTCACGACGATCGTCTTGGGGTTCGCGTTCGAGGCCGGGCAGCTGTACGAGTTCATCAACGCGTTCGGCCGCGGGCTGACGCTTACCGCGAACACGTTCGCCAGCGCCTTCTTCGCGATGACCGGTTTCCACGGCGCGCACGTGCTCGGCGGCCTGATCCTGCTCACGCTGGTGCTCTACCGCTCGGCGCGGGGGCAGTTCTCTTCCCGGAATCACGTGGGCCCGGCCGCCGTTACCCTCTACTGGCACTTCGTCGACGTGGTGTGGATCTTCCTGTTCGGAATTCTTTATCTGGGAGTGACCGCCTTCAAATGAGAGCAGTTGCAGTTGCGCTTGCCACGGTCGCTCTCCTAACCGCATGCGGCGGCGCAGGCGGGAGTCAGCCCGCAGGGTCCATTGCGGTCAAGATGACCGAGTTCAGCTATAGCCCGGACACCATCAGCGTCCCGGCCGGCAAGGTCACGTTCTGGCTCGTGAACTCGGGATCGGTGGCGCATGACCTGATCATTCGGGACAGCAACAACAACCGCGTCGCCGCGAGCGAGCTCATATCGGCGGGCGACTCGCTGGCGTTCACGGTCGACAACCTTGCCGCAGGCCAGTACACATTCTTCTGCGACCAGCCCGGGCACGAGCAGTCCGGGATGAAGGGAAAGCTGACCGTTACCTAGCTGGAAAACTCCACGTCATTGATGGGGAAGAGTTATTCCCCTACTTCGATGGCGTCGCGCTGGGCGAGGGGGACGGCTTGGGCGAGGGCGACGGGCTCGGCCCCGGCTTCAGGCTCAAGAGCTCGATCTCGAACACGAGCGTCGCGTTAGGCGGGATGATGACCGCTCCTGTTGTCTGGTCCTTCTGCCCCTGCGCGCCATACGCGAGCGCGGCGGGGATCGTCAGGCATCGCTTGCCGCCAATCTTCTGACCGAGGAGACCTTCGTCCCACCCGGGGATCACCTGGCCGACGCCGATCTGGAAGGTGAAGGACGTGCGCCCGGCAAACCGGCTCGAATCAAAGGGGTGGCCGTCGGTTAGCCAGCCGGTGTACTGGACCTCGGCGTTCTGGCCGCTCTTGGCCGCGGCACCCGTCCCGACCTTGAGGTCAAAGCTCTTCAGGCCATCCGGATAGGTCACGCCCTTGGAGTTATAGCAAGTGCCGAAGTCGTCCACACCCGGCGATACGCTCGGCGAGATAGAGGGGTTCGGGCTCTCGTTTGCAATCGGCGGCGAGCCGGCGTACGGATCGGCGTAGCCGCATGACGACGCGGCGAACGCGGTCACCAAGGAGATGGTGAGGAAGACCCTCCTCACGAGCTGCTGACGTCGAGGGAGCGCATCGCATCGCCGACCTGGATCTTGTCGATCACGTCCATCCCTGAGCCGACTTGCCCGAAGCGGTTATAGACGCCGTTCGTGGCCAGGAACGGAGCGTCGCCAAGGGTGATGAAGAACTGCGACCCGCTGACGCCGGCTGCGCTCGAGGCCATTCCGACCGTGCCGCGAGGCCACTTCGAGGGATTCGACTCATCGGGCAGCTTGTAGTCGGGGCCGCCTGTGCCGTTGCCCAGCGGATCGCCGCCCTGGACGACGAATCCAGCCACGACGCGGTGGAAGGTCAGGCCGTCGTAGTAGTGGTTCTGCGCCAGGTAGACGAAGTTGTTGACCGTCTGCGGGGCGACCATGGGATCAACCAGGTCGATCACGAAGTCACCGCGTGAGGTGTGCACGGTCACGCTGTATTTCCTGGCGGCGTCGATGATGTTCGGCGGAGGGGTGTTTCGCTTTTCCATGGCGGCGGACGTTCCACATTAGAGCAACCACCGGTCTCGGTACGCTTAGCCGATCGTGAGTGACGAGGGGTTTCATCTCGGTGCCGAGGTGCGCTCGAGCGACGGGAAGGATGTGGGCCAGCTCGCGCATGTTCTGGTCGGACCGGATTACGGGCTGCGGGCGCTGGTGATCAAGGAGTCGGGGCGATTCTCCGGCTACTTGCTCTCGCCGGGATCGCTGCTCGTCAACGACGAGTTCATCGTGCCGAAGGAAGCCGTAAAGTCCGCCGGCCACAACCGCATCGACCTCGGCCTCAGCGCCGCGGACGTGCGCCGCCTTCCGCCGTACCTTGCCTACCGCGAGAAGCAGGAATCCGTCGCCCAGGGGCTCGAGGACTCGGCGGCTGCACTCGGGTCAGGGCCTGATTTGCCCAACTGGATGGAACAGATCGCGAACAAGCCGGAGGGTGACCTGGAGATCGATGGCGGCGAGAACGTGATGCTCGGCCGGACCGGTAAGCGTCTCGGCACCGTGCAGGACGTGCTGTTCGATGACGACGAGCTGGTCGGCATCGTCCTCAAACCCGCGGGCTGGTTCAAGAGCGACGTCATCCTGCCGCGACGATTTCTCGACCGAAGCGACGACCTCGCACTGTTCGCCAACATCGACGAGCACGACGTCGAAAACCTGAAACCGTTCCAGCCGGGCGACTAGCGCGCCGGCTCCCGCGCCGACGTGCCGACGAAGACCGCAAGCAGAACCGCGAGAGCAGCGATCACGTAGAGCGACACCGAGACGTCTGACGTAGCGGCCGCCACGCCGCCGCCGATAAGCGGGCCGAGAAAGAACCCGAACGCGACCGAGCTCGCGTTGAACCCGAACACCGTGCTCTGCGCGTCGTGTGGCGTTTCGAGGCCGATCATGCTGGCGGTCGCCGGGATGACGACCCCGCTGAACAGCCCGCTCAAGCCGATGGCGATCACGACCACCGAGGTCCATGGCGAGGCCGAAGCCGAGACCGCTCACCGCCGACACGCCCGTTGTGATCATCTCGAGCAGCCGCAGCACGACCAGCTGCTGGGTCGCCGAGGTGCAGACGCTGACCAGGCCCTGCGCGCCGATCAGGACAGTCAGCGCGTGCCTGAGCCCAGGTTGCTCGTTGAGCAGCGCCAGCGTGCTCACTCGTGGCCCGACTCGAGGAGGGAGGGGGCTCTCGCGCACGATCGCGAGCACGGGGATCAGCGACAGCGCAAGCAGCACGCCGCCGCCCAGGAAGACGAGGCGGAGGCCTAGGAACTCCGCCGCGAGCCCTCCGACCACCGGCCCGATCGCGCTGCCTAGCGCGACCGCCGACGTGACGACTCCGAGCGCCCAACCCACACGCGAGCGCGGGGTCTCCGCGGCGACCAGCGCCGTCGCCGCAGCCACCGTGCCGCTGGTCGCGCCCTGCAGCAGGCGCAGCACGACGAGCTCGGCGGGGTTTTGCGCGAAGTAGATGATGCCGACCGTGATCGCGCCGCCCAGCATCGAGCGGATCAACATCGGTTTGCGACCGTAGCGGTCGCCGAGGATGCCCCAGATCGGGCTGGCGACCGCCATCGCGATTCCGGAAGCGCTCGCCGAGGCGGCCGTCCAGAGGTAGAGCTCCGTGCCTGTACGCACGCCCAGGTCTTTGTTCAGGAAGATCGACAGGAAGGGGAAGGCGAAGCTGAAACCAAAGATCGCCATGAATTCGGCGAACCACAGCGCGGCGAGGTTGCGCCGCCAGTTGACTCCCCCCGCGTTGATCGGAGGGGTCGTTTGGCGCGGGTCGGTCGACAGGGCTACTGGCTCAGAAGTTCGACGATCCGGTCGGACGTGATCGGCAGCCGGTCGACGACCGCATCAGGCTTTCGCTTGCGGAGCGCGTCTTCCACCGCATTCGAGATCGCGGCCGGCGCGGGGATCGTTCCGCTCTCGCCCGCGCCCTTGAAGCCTTCGGGGTTGGCGTCGGTCGGGGTCACAATGTGGACGAGCTCGGGTTCGTCGACCTCGCCCGTGCTCACGATGGTGTAGTCGAGAAAGCTCGCGGCGCGGAATCCGCCGTCAGCGTCATACGTCGCGGCCTCGTACAGGGCGTAGCCGATCCCATGCGCGTAGCCGCCGTGCATCTGGCCCTCGACGATGAGCTCGTTGATCGCCTGCCCGGTGTCGTGAGCGATCACATAGCGAAGGATCTCGACCTGGCCAGTGTCGGGATCGACCGCGACCACCGCGACGTGGCAACTGCTCGAGTAGGCAAGCGGCCGCTTGGGATCGAAGGTCTCGAGCACCTCGAGCCCTTCGCTGGGGATGACCTCGGTGAGCGGCACCTTCTTCGACGGCGCGCCACGCACCGCGATCACGCCGTCTTCGATCATCAAATCCGCGGCGTCGGCCTCGAGCACGTCGCCGGCCCGCTCGAGGAGCCGCTTGCGAACCGCCGTCGCGGCCTTAGAGGTCGCGTTGCCGACCTGGACCGCGCTGCGACTGCCCGCGGTCAGCTCCGCGGGCGGCGTGTTCTTCGTGTCCGCAGCGGTGACGCGGATCTTCTCGAACGGCCAGCCGAGCCGATCCGCCACGACCTGCGCGGCCATCGTCTGGTGCCCTTGGCCCTGTGGGGTCGAACCGATGTACAGGTCGGCCGATCCGTTCTTGTTGACGCGCAGCCTGGCCGGCTCGCCGCCGCCGAACCCGGTCGATTCGACGCAGCACGCGACGCCGAAGCCGACCAGTCGCCCGTCGTCGATATGCTCGGGGATGTCGCCGAGCTTCTGCAGAGCAAGGTCGAGCAGGCGAGGGTAATTGCCGCTGTCGTAGACGAGCCCCGCTCGGCCCGCTGGAAAACCGGTGGTGAAGGGGATCTGCTCCGGTTGCACCATGTTGCGGCGCCGCAGCTCAACGGGCGAGATGTTGAGGGCGCGCGCGAGGCGATCCATCACGCGCTCGGTCGCGTAGTTGCCGAGCGGCCGCCCACCGCCGCGGATGAACCCGCTCGGCACAGTGTTCGTGTAGATGAGTTGGGTGTCCATGCTCATCGCGGGCACGATGTAGGCGGAGAGCATGTGGGACACGATGAGGTCGGGCTGGCCGGCGCCCGATCCGCTGTACGCGCCGAGGTCGTGCAGCAACCGACCGCGAATGCCGCGCAGCTTGCCATCGTGATCTGAGGCGATTTCGACCTCGATTACGGACCCATGCCCTTGCGCGGTGGTCGAGCCGTCTTCGCTGCGCGAAGCGACCCACTGCGCCGGCCGCTTCAGACGCCAGGCCGCGAGCGCCGTCAGAATCTCCTCGGGAAACGCGCTACCCTTGGCGCCAAATCCGCCGCCGACGTCCTCGGCGACGACGCGCACACTCTCTTCCTCGAGGCCGAGCGCGCCCGCGATCGCCTCCCGGACGCCGAAGACATTCTGCGTCGAGGTCCACACCTTAAGACCGTCGGTTTCCGGATCCGGCGCCGCGGTGACCGCGCGCGGTTCCATCGCCGCGCCGGCGACGCGGGAGGTGGTCAGGCGGATCTGGGCGGTCACGCTGTCGGGCCCAAACGCTGCTTTGATGTCGCCGTAGGCCCGCGTCTTCTTGCGTGCGATGTTGTCATCCATATCGGCGTGCACTTTCGGCGCACCGGTTGCGGTGGCCACGATCACGGTGCCGACGCCGTCGAGCGGTTCGAGCTCCGCCGACACGGACTCGGCCGCATCCTGGGCTTGGTATACGGTCTCCGCCACGACCAGCGCGTACGCCTCCCCGACGTAGTTGACCTCGTCGCGATTGAGGATCGGGCGCCCGCGCGCGACCATATCGTCCGGTCCCCAGTCGCTCAGTCCGTCAGCCGTTTTGGGCAGGTCGTGGGCCGTCCAAACGGCGATGACGCCGGGCATCGCTTTCGCAGCCGAAGTGTCGATGGCCCCGATGTGCGCGTGGGGGAGGCCGGAGCGGCAGAACGCGATGTGGACGAGACCCTCGAGCTTGATGTCCCCTGCGAAGCGACCGCGACCTGTGATCAGTCGCTCGTCCTCGACGCGGCGCATGCGCCGGCCGATGTACGGAGGCATCGCTCCTACAATAAGTCGTCCACTCAGCCCAAACTCTCTGGGCGGCTCTGGGCGGCTAGCTCAGTTGGTAGAGCGCCAGCTTGACATGCTGGAGGTCGGGGGTTCGAAACCCTCGCCGCCCACCAACTCTTCCCCACTTGTGGGGAAGTAGCCGTCGAAAGCCTGCAGCTCCAACGGCCGCAAGTGCGTGATTGAGCCGACCTAGTCTTTTAGCTCCACCCTCCAAGGAACAGCACGCCGGACGGCGTCCGTTACGGGGCAATGCCGATCCGCCGCGTCTACAAGAGCACGTAGGTCTGCCGGACCTTTCGCTGAGATGCGCACTCGCGCTGTGGAGCTGAGGGGGCCGGCCGGAACGGACTCGTCGATGCCCAGGATCCCGTAGTCGTCCGATTCGCTATCAACCACGACCTCGACCCGGCGAAGCGTGACACCCGCTCGCGCGGCCTCCATCGCAATCAAGCTCGCGAGACAGCTCGCCTGCGCCGCGCGAAGAAACCATCCCGGCGATGGCAAGTCACCGCGCCCGCCGATCGACTTCGGCATGTCGGTTGTGAGCTGTGCTCCCTCCGGTCCCGTCACCGTGACCCGCAGGCCGTCTTCGAGCACGGCGGTGGCCGCGCTGTCGGTGTATTTCGCCTCGCTCCGATGCTCGCGCAGGTACTCGACAGCTTGGCTCAACGCATCCCTGATTTCAGTTGTCATGGAGCTAGCGTAAATTTCCCGTCTTTCTCGAGCTCGGTCAGGCAGGCGTTGCTATCGCCTAAGGTGTGGCAATGCACGCATTTGTGCCAGACGCGTGTATCGGCGGCGCGTGATTGACCCGCTTGGCGCACAACGCGTGCAACGAGGCACGAAGCAGCTGGTAGCCCAAACGAGACGGACAAACTCAAGGTTCAGACAGACTGGCCTCCTCCTCTGACATTGCTCGCCCCTCAGCAGCGTCAAGACGGGCAATTGCCATTCGCGTTGCGGCGGCCTCAGTCGTGATGCCCTCCCGATCAGCCGCCGCATAGATCTCGGCCAGGGTGTCTCCAATACCGCGGTGTCGCACCTCGATCGTTTCGCGACTCCAACCCAGAGCTTCCAATCCCCACGCATACAACACGCCGCCCGCGTTGATCACGAAGTCGGGGGCATAGAGGATTCCGACCGCGCGCAGACGGTCAGCGTCCTGCGGCTCGGCCAACTGGTTGTTCGCACTTCCGACAACGATGCGACAACGGAGTCGTGGGATCGTGCCGGCGTTCAGGGACCCACCGAGGGCGCAGGGCGAGTACACGTCGCACTTAGTTCCGATCGTCTCCTCCACCGGGACCGGTTTGGCATCGATCGCAGCGACCAGCCGCTGGACTCGGTCCTGCGCGACGTCACTGACCAGCACCCGGGCCCCGGCCGCGGCCAGCTGTTCCGCAAGGCGCGAGCCCACGTCACCAACGCCCTGGACCAACACAGTGCGACCCTCCAGTTCAGGTGAGCCGAAGGCCTTATTGACGCTGGCGCGTATCCCGTGGAAAACGCCGCGGGCCGTGTACTTGCCGGGGTCGCCCGAGCCGCCACGCTCCACGCTTCGACAGACAACGTAGGGGCACCGCTCGCTGATCAAGTCCATATCGGCAATCGAGGTGTTGATGTCAGGTCCCGTCTGAAAACTCCCGCCGAGCGAGGCGACCAGATCCGCATATCGCAGGATCAGGTCGTGGCGCTGCCCTTCACTCAGAGTGGCCGGCACAGCAAGCACCGCCTTGCCGCCGCCGAACGGCATATCGGCCACAGCCATCTTGAGCGTCATCGCCGTCGACAGCTTCATGGCGTCCGCCATAGCGTCGGCCAGATCGGGGTAGGTCTTTAAACGCGTCCCACCGCACGCTGGCCCGCGTCTCCGAGAGTGGATACAGATAAACATCCAGCTGCCAGTTGCACGGTCGAATCGAACCACGACCTGCTCGCCGTCCCAGGTTCGGATCAGATCCTCGAGCACGACAGCAACCTACCCCCGAGCGTTCGTAAGCGCAAGCCAACAGAAAGGCGTAGCCCCGGCGGGATTCGAACCCGCGATCTCAGCCTTGAAAGGGCCGCGTCCTAGGCCACTAGACGACGGGGCCTCGCTAGAAGTCTAGGTACTCTAGTCGCTGGCCTTGCCTGCAAGCCCGTGCGGGCTGCCGACCACAGCAAGCGGGCGTAGCACAATGGTAGTGCGCCAGCCTTCCAAGCTGGTTACGTGGGTTCGATTCCCATCGCCCGCTCCAACGCATTTGTACGACCGTAACCGCCGACACGCCCGCGTTGTTGATGGTGTGATGCGTTCAGCAAGTCCCGACATCGAAGCCGCGCTGCGACGCCTGCTCGTCGGCCTCGAGCGGCCGGCGCAACTCGACGAGTGGCGTCAGCGCGGCCGGCTCGCTGAATCAATGGCCGTGTCAGGCGAAGATCGCGAGGAACTTCCGAAAGCGGCCTGAAGCGTCGAGCGCTAGGCGGTGTTAGGGCTTGTGAGGTTTCGCCGGAGGCTGGCCGCCGAGCTCCTCAACTCGAGCGTCCCAGTATCCGAGTCGCTGCCGGAATCTCTCCGCCTGGGCCACCACGACAGGAACGTTGGTCAGCTCGACCTCGCGGCGGCTGGCGGCCGATTGCTTGGTCATCAGATGACGGATGCGAGCCAGCACCTTCTCTTCCATGGCAAGGATGTCGGTGTAGATCTGCCTCCAATACAGAGCCTGCTTGATCGACGCGCCGGCTGGGGAAACTTCACCGTCCATGGGTTGGCTCCAGTCGCCGCCGCGAATGGCAGCATCAACGTCCGGTCGCCCGGACACGGCTAGAACCTTTTTCATTCCTCACAAGTACGAGGTGTGGCATAAAAAGATCAGCAACATTTTCGGTGATAACAAAAAAGACCCGGCCCCACGAGGGGACCGGGTCGCATGCGTCGGGGGTTAGACCGTCGTAGTCGTTGGGATCAGACCGAGCTGCTGCAGCTGGTCGAGCTGGTCGAAGTAGATGCGAGCCTCGGCGATCTTTCCGTTCTCGACGCGGAGAAGCTGGACGCCGTAGCCGACCACTTTCTTGTAAGTCGGTGCGATCGTGCCCGTCGGGCTCTCTAGAGGGGCCGTGTGCGTGCCCTCCATGACGATCTCCTGGACGACCCAGGGACCGCTGATGAGCTCGCTGCGAACCTTCATCTTGTTGTCCGGAAACGCCTTAAGCCAAGTCATCGCGAATTTGGTCGCGTCCTTGCCGTTGGTGGCCTTGAAGCCACCCGGCGCGTTGAACTTGATGTCGTCAGCGTGAAGGGCATCCAGAGCCTTCTCGTCGTGGGCGTTCATCGCGGCTACGAAGCGGTCGGTTGTCTCTTTGACTTCAGGCATTGTCTCCTCCTGGGAGTGTCCGCGAAGCGGAAGGGCCAAGTGGGCTACTGCCATCGTCGGCCGGCAACCGCGAGGGTCTCACTGCCCTCGCCTCAGTCCAGGAACAATGGCCACCATACCACGAAATGGTTGCGGGGGCGCGCTAATATTTGGGGATCGAACGCTCCCGACTTCTGTCCGTCCCTGAGGCTGCTGCCGAGCTACACGCATCGGAGGCTTACGTGCGCCGACTGCTCCTGAGGCAGCGGCTGTACGGAATCAAGGTGGGTCCGGTTTGGGCAATCTTTCCCGATGACCTGCACGCCTTCGAGCGCACGCGCCGCCCTCCTGGCCGGCCACGCAAGCGAACGGACTCCGCGCCCGACCGCGCATCGAAAGCACGCATGGTCACCGAACGCAAACAGGCGGGCACGGACCGTCTCCTCAGAAAGCGAGGGCGCTGAGCCTCACTCGGCGCGGAAGACGAGCGAGTAGCCCCGAGCGGGCTTGTTGACCAGGTCAACCGGGATTTCCAGGTCTCTGAGGATCGTGCGGAGGCGGCGCACATAGTTGCGTACCTCTTCGGGAAACAGGGCCGGTTCGACCCATGCCTGGTTCAGGATCTGCTGGGCGGTGTTGTACCTGTGCGGATGATCGAGAAGGAACTGAAGCAGCTGGAACTCGCGCTTCGTGAGGGCAGCCTCGCGGCCCTTGTGTCGGACCATGCGACCGGCCGGATCAAGCCACAAGCCGTGTAGATCCCAGAGCCGGCGGTACCAGAGATCCAGGCGCGCCTCGTAGCCCCGCATCTGCGCTTCGATGATTTCAAGGTCAGCGGCCGCGGCCTTCTGTGCCAGAGGCAGCAGATTGGATAAGTCGCGCTCCACCCGGCCCAGGATGCCCCGCTTGAACTCGAGCAGGTTGGCGTAGATGCTCATCCAATGACGGGCATCCTCCCAGCGTGTCGTCTCGAGGTCCTCACCCTCGAGCGGCCGCGACGGGCGTACGGGGTCCTCACCTTCCCCAACCGTCATCTCTCGCCTATTCAGGAAATTCCTATCACGAGGGGAATGGCTGCTTCAAGTTGCAGGGAGGCTTTAGTACGCGCTCCGACCGCTCTAGGTCGTGGAGAGGAAGACGTTCTTCAGCTCGGTGTAGTGGTCAAGCGCGTTCGGTCCGAGCTCGCGTCCGATCCCCGACTGCTTGAATCCTCCAAACGGCGTGGTCACACGTACCGACGTGTTGGAGTTGATCGAGATCGTCCCGGTTTCCAGCGCGCGGGCGACGCGCATCGCGCGTCCGGCGTTGTGCGTCCAGATCGAGCCCGAGAGTCCATAGACGGTGTCGTTGGCGATCCGGATCGCGTCGGCCTCGTCGGAAAACGGGATCACCGCGACGATCGGTCCGAAGATCTCCTCGCGCGCCGCCCGGTCGGTCGGCGCCACCGGCGATAGCACGGTCGGCGGGAACCAGAAGCCCGCGCCGCTCGGCGCGCTGCCTCGGATGGCCACCTTCGCCCCGTCCTCCAAATATGTGGCGACCTTGGAGCGGTGGTCGGCGGAGATGAGCGGACCCATCTCGGTCTTCTCGTCCATCGGGTCGCCGACGCGCAGCTTCTTGATCGCGGTCTCCAGCGCCTGCATGAAGCGTTCGACCACCGAGCGCTCGACCAAGATGCGCGAGCGAGCGCAGCAGTCCTGGCCGGCGTTGCCGAACACCGCGCCCGGCGCGGAAGCCGCGGCCCTGTCGATGTCCGCGTCCGCGAACACGATGTTGGCCGACTTGCCGCCCAGCTCGAGCGTCACCCGCTTGATCGATTCGGCCGCCAGCGCCCCGATGCGCTTTCCGACGTCGGTCGAGCCGGTGAACGCGATCTTGGCGACGTCCGGATG
>WNGN01001439.1_pt1 | contig 15696 bp, 14 predicted proteins | sample 5400561 | NCBI WGS metagenome assembly WNGN01 (sample SAMN13153379, study PRJNA577476) | soil metagenome | isolation source: 115 cm soil or saprolite under Garry oak tree replicate 2 | place: USA:California | collected 2016-06-15
AGCAACGGTGTAGTATTCCCATATGGGACGACCCTGCGAGGGCGTGTATGCCGCACGCAAAATCCACGTGTGGCCTGCATCATCGACGATTGATGTTATGTTATCAACAAATGAAGGCGGGCAGCATGATGCGCAACTGCTGAAGATTCCGCAATGGGCGATTAGAACTATCACATCATTGCCATTTGTCGTTGTAAGTAGTGCAGAGGCGGTGCGGTTGTTGTCACGGAATGTGCTGCCAGTCGCAACGCCATCTAGCCTAATGCCGGGGGTGACAGCAGAGACTTGTGGTACATAGACCAGCATCACTATCAAAGGGACCAGAACTAATCGGGTAGGTACTGATCTTGATATCACTAGGAATTGCCGCGTTCGGCCTGCACGGCTCCACCTTTTAGGCGTAGCGGCTCAGCCAAGACACGAAGTCATCATCGGCTTCAATGCTATGTATGAGGGATTCAATGGTTGGATTCCGGGGCGTCTGAGCACTCTTAATATCGATGGAGCACTCTTGAATTTGGTCGTCCAAGTTGGTTTTCGGTCCGTCGTCTGAGAAACGTGCGCTCGCTCGAAGCGTGGTTATCCAGGAGTTTCCTAGATGCCCTATATGTAAGGGGAATTCTGGTTACGATGTCTCGGGTTCTTCGCTGAATGCCGTCAAGTGCAACTTGTGTCAGGCGAAGTGGGAGTCGAACGCTCTCACCGGCAACAGTATTGCCTCGATGAATCTCGTCCAACCTTCATTGTACGATTTCCGCGGCATAGAACTCGTTGGAGTGAATTGTTACCCGGCCTTCTACAAGACCTTCGATGCGTCATATGGGGCTTTTCTCAAGAATTGCCGTTCACACATGACTACTCAGCTGAGCTCGAAGGTGTCCCTCGAAATAGACGAGGAGCTGGTATGGTCATGGCCGGGCTCTGCGTGGGTACGAGTGCCGGCTGCTCTGCAACCGTTGGTGGGCCAGGTATTGCCCGCCCAATTCGCGCAATATGCGGGCCAGCTATTCCTAACAAGTGAGAGGCTCATCTGGCTTCAAGATGGAGTCTTCAACTTCGAAGTGCCTCTCGAAGACCTGACCAGTTTCATAGCCGCCAGCACTTACCAGGGAAGCGACGAGTCATGCATCATGCTCCGGTCTGCGCGAAAGAACGTCGACGCATGGCTCAAGCTCTGGCTATGGTGGGGGACAAGAGCCAACGTTGAGATCGCCAAGGACAATCGTGCCTTCACCAGAGTCCAAGGAATGATATTCGGGCAACAAAAGAAAAAACGCGAGCGCTTGCTGAAGGAAAAACAAAGAGAACACGTCCAGGTCGTTCTTGATTTCTCTTCTATCCGAGATACACTGTCGAAAGGAGGAGTAGTGATCTCTACGTTCAAGTGTCCACAATGTTCAGGACCTCTCGAACTTCCGGAAACGGGGAAGCAGACGACCTGCAAGTACTGCGGAGCGTCGATAAAACCCGTCGACATTTTCGATAAAATCAAGAACATTGTGGGCTAACTGCTGAATGGAGCTCAGTGAGCAATCGTGTCAGGCACTACCACCACATAGTGAGACGCGAGATTTTCGTTTCTCCAAACCTAAATCCACTGTCACGCTAAGCAGGACTGTATGAAGTCCGAGACCCTAGCCACCTTCAGCTTCTTAGTGTCGCTGATAGCCTACGAGTTCATAGGCCTCCTGTTATTGTATGCTGCGGTGACCTCCTCCGCCGGTTCTGGCGTCGTAGTTACTGGTTCGGTGATCATTGCGATCTTCGCCGTCATAGGAGCATTTCTAACCGGGCTGAAGGTCTACGCAATTGAAAGAAGCTAGGGCAAGCGTTCATCTCCAGATACTCCTTGAATCAAATTATCTCGCTTGCTCTCTCAATTTCTGGCGATTGACTAGGATTGAATCTTGACCCCGAACCCCAAACTAAATCCACCACATTTGGTAGCGGTCACTCTGACTTTCTAGGGGCTGGTACCTCGCTTTACCACAAGTTCAGGTCGCGCAGGGATAGCTGAGCGTGAAGGCTCGTCATTTAGGTTCGTGCTCCAGCCATTTCTCTTAAGTAAGAGCTAACACTGCGACCTAGGACCCATTATGCAAGTAGCCTCTCTGACCGGACAACCAGTCCAACTGGTCAGACAATACGACCTCTTCTTCGACATCGACTTCACCGGGCTTTCATTCACAGGGAAGGCTACGGTTGACCTCGATACGACCGGAGACATCAGCCTTGATGCTGTAGGATTGCAGGTCAAGAGTGTCAAGCACGGCAACAGAAACCTACAGTACAAACAGACTAGCAACGCTGTCGAGATCAAAACCGGCAAGCTTAGTGGACCGTTGGACATCGAGTTCAACGGGAAGGTCTCGGACAACTTTACCGGGTTCTACAAGGCGTCGTATGGTGACGGCTATATTCTCACGACTCACCTTGAGGCGGTTCAGGCCCGCAAACTGTTCCCTTGTCTAGACCATCCTGCGTTCAAGGCGGTCTTCAAGCTCGTAGTCCGGACGGGCCCCGACCTCAAGGTCATCTCCAACATGCCCGTCGAGTCGGAAGAGGTTCGGGCCAATAAGAAGGTCGTATCCTTCAAGCAGACCCCGAAAATGAGCACCTACCTCTTCTATCTTGGCGTCGGGAAGTTCGTCGAGGAGCACAACCGTCACGGCCAGACACACCTCTACGCGGCCCACGCTCGGCCCAAAGGCAGTATCAAGACAGAGTTCAGCTTCGAGGCGGCCCAGAAAGTCCTCGACTACTACGAATCCTACTTCCAGATACCGTATCAGCTGCCAAAGCTGCACCAGATCGCAGTCCCAGAGTTTGCCTATGGGGCGATGGAGAACTGGGGGGCAATAACCTACCGCGAGATCCTGATGCACGTCGACCAGAATACAAGCGTCAGGGCCAAGAAGGCGGTGGCCGGGGTCATTGCTCATGAGATTGCGCACATGTGGTTCGGCGACCTGGTCACGATGAAATGGTGGGACGACATCTGGCTCAACGAGAGCTTCGCCACCTTCATGGGCCACCACGCCGTCGACCAGGGCTATCCACAGTGGAAGGTCTGGCAAGACTTCGTCCGGACCCAGACCTCGGGAGCGATGGGCCGAGACGGTCTGAGAAGCACACATCCGATAGAGGCGCGAGTCAAGAATCCAGAAGAGATCGAGGAGCTGTTCGACGAGATCAGCTACGGCAAGGGCGCGAGCATCCTCCGGATGATCGAAGCGTACATCGGACCAGACAAGTTCCAGAAGGGGGTCGGGAAATACCTCGAAAAATTCCGATACTCAAACGCCGCCGGCCAGGACCTCTGGAACCACCTCCAGGAAGCATCCGGGACTGATGTGAACAAGATCATGGAGGCCTGGATCCGCAAACCCGGCTTCCCCATCATAACAGCCACACTCTCAAACAAAGCTCTCCTGCTAGAGCAGGAGAGATTCCTTCAGGCCGGCGGGATCGAGAAGCAGACATGGCCTGTTCCGATAACGATGACGGTCGATGGCAAGCCGCAGAGTCTTTTGCTCGACAAGGAAAAGGCCCAGGTCAACATCGGCCCCAGTCCCAAGTCAGTGAAGCTGAATGTCGATCAGACCGGGTTCTACCACGTCCACTACCAGGGGCGTGCGCTGCAGGATCTTGTCTGGAAGAGCAGGCTCTCGCCTCTCGACAAGTGGGGCCTAATCAGCGATGCGAAAGCCCTCCTCCTCTCGGGACGCCTGCCGATCAAAGAATACCTCAACCTTCTGGAAAGATTCCGGAAGGAGGAAGAGTATCTTCCAATGTTCGAAGTCTCGGACCAGCTCGAACTCCTCCACGTTCTTGCCCCGGCAAAGATTAGAGATACGTCGCACAGATTCCACACGGACCAACTGAAGATCCTTCAAGCCAAGAAGGATGAGAACAATATGATGCTCAAGGGTATCGTCGCTTCACGCCTCACGCTGCTAGATGAAACGTATGCCAGAGAGCAAGGTTCGAAGATCAAGGAACTAGCGAGCGTGGAGCCGGACATGAAACGGCCAGCCGTCATGGGATATGCGCGCTCGAGCAGCGACTACGACGGACTCATCAGTCGCTTCAAGAAGAGCGCCACGGACGAAGAGCGGCTCCGATACTTGGAAGGATTGGCCAGCTTCGACAAGCCAGATCTCGTTGCGAGGGCGCTGGAGTTCTCGTTGAGTGGTCAAGTCAAGAAACAGGATGTCAGAAACATGGTGGCGTATGCGACAGCGAATGCAGACGCGAGGAATGTCACGTGGGAATGGTTCAAGACGAACATTGAGAAGCTCGAAAAGATGTACGAGGGAACAGCCCAGTTGTCGAGCATTATGCGCGCCTTCATTTCGATCGCGGGCGTAGGGCACGTGGGTGAAGCAGAGTCGTTGTTCAACCGGTATCCTGTGCCGGCGGCCGATGCCACGCTGGAAAGACTCAGAATCTACGACAGGCTAGCACGCAGTATAATCGGCACGTCCTAGCCAGCAAAGGGTCGCGAATTGTCTTCAAAAAGAGCTATGAGACTACGACTTCGGCCGTCATGCGCGGGTGTAGCGTGCAGTAGTATTGGAATGTCCCCGCCTGTGTGAAATTGAACTCGTACCTCGCGCCGATGTCCATTATTCCAGAGTCAAACAGATTATCCTTGCTCGTGACAGTGTGGGCCGTCGTATCTCTATTCACCCATATCACTGTCTGTCCTACATGGGCCTGGAATGTGGCTGGGCTGTATGGCTGAACAGTGCTGGACAAGGCGGCATCTTTTACAATTGTGATGTCTGCTGGGGAAGAATTGGCAAGTAGCCGGGATTGCGTGGCTCCTGCAATCAGGCCGACAGCGATACCTCCCATAACGAATCCAAGGATGAGCAAGCTTGCAATGGTGTATCGGGGGATAGAGTTGGCGGGCTTCCCGGCGTCTGGAGGATGTCTTTGAGCTCGCAGCCCCAGAACGGAGTAGACAAGAACGGTAATCAATGCAGGGGGAAAGCTGATGGCGAACAGGAACGCTTTCGTGTCAACAGGACCCGCCAGTGTGGGCAGCGGGTTCCCTATGCCTACGAAGATGAAGAGAGATACTGCGGAGACCACGGCGGACATGATGTATCCTGCCCGGGGCTTCCACCAGAGGGTCAAAAGGCTCAGCGTATACAGCGTCAGCAATGGAGTCCCAAGCAACAGCGCAAAGACATCTCCTGCGATGATCGACAGCAGGACATTAGATGCCAGGACCAGGTCCGCGCATAGGAGACCGAGGACAGGTATCAGCACGAGCGGATCTCGGAGACGCGAGAATCTTGACCGGGGCTGCATTTCCAAACTAAAGCCTCTGGGGTTTCTTTATATGAATTCCCGAAAATGCATTCGACTCTGGCGCTAATAGCCGAGTCAGTCGCCTTGGCTCAACCGAATCAACGTCCACGGCCCCGAATCGAGTCTCTCACCGATCTCGTCTTCGGCCTAGCTCTCTCGATAGGCGCCATCAGTCTGATCAGCAACAAGCCCACGAACCCCGGCTACCTCTACCAGGCTATCGCCGCGTTCGGATTCAGCTTCATGATCCTAATCCAAATCTGGTTCCGCTTCACCGAGATAGTGTCCGTCCTCCCCGTAGAGACGACCAGGACCCGGATCCTCAACACCATCCTCCTCTTCCTCGTCGCTCTCGAACCGTACCTGTTCAACATAATCCCCTTCTTCGCCGCGTCGCAAACAGGCCCGCTCTACGACGCTGCTTCAACCATCTACGCCTTGGACATAGCCTCCATCTATGCCATCCTAGCTCTGTTTACAAGCATTCTCGCAATCGAGGGGAAACTAGTAGCGCCTGATCTGCTGAGAAAATACAGGCTCAGTCGTGAACTTGAGATTGTCGTCGCAATCATTTTCCTAGCATCGGCGATTCCGCTGTGGACCCTGAACCTTCGATACTATATCTGGGCAACAACATTCTTCGTCTATCGCGGAGGAACAATCATCAGAGGATTGCGGAAACAAACTCCGACCCGCTAGCCTCAGACTGCCAAGATTGCAACTAATCGAGAGACTAGGATCATGAGGATTGATTCTGACGGATTACTAGTTCGGCTTTTCTTTACCGGACGAGGCGGCATCAGGGGCCGCTGGTGGTATCGGGGTCTTATCCTGAGGAGGAAGAGGTGGAGTCGCGTCGGTTGAATTTGTCTTCAGGGCACCTGCACCACGTGACGGACTTGAAGTTGGTTGTTGTGTCGCTTGAGGGCTCACCGGTTCCGCGGGTCCCGTTGGATGGCCTAAGTGATTGCCGCAGTAGGGACAATTCTCAAGCTTCGGGTTCACTCTGGCGTGGCACTTTGAGCAAAGAACTCGACGCTTTCTAGTAAGAAAGAGGAATGCGAGAAGTGCGCCGATTAGGGCAGTGATGGTACCTGCCGCTATCCACCAGTAGATGGTTGGGAATGAGCTGTTTGGTGGCGGTGGGGGTGGATTGGTCGGCGGGGGGTTCGATGGTTGCGCCGGGCCGGTGATGGATGTGAGGAGGATGTTGGCCTTGTTCGAGGCTTGGTCTCCAGCTGTGTCGTTTCCAGTTGCGCTGACAACGTACGTACCGTTCGGGAGGCTTGTGCTGTATGGCCAGCTTACTGCGAATAGTTTGCTCGGCGCTGCGGGGTTAGTCGTGAGTGAACTGCCGGCTCCGCTGAAGACGGTTGTGGACCCAGGCCCTGTTATGGTCAGGGTAGCGTTGGCGACGTGGTAGGCTCCGAACGGGTCTGCCACGTGTACTATGAGATAGACGATTCTCTGAGGGGTGGTCCAATTGAGGCTGAAACTGGTCTGGGACGTGAAGTTTGCATCGAAAGTGTCGATGAGATTGACTGTTGGAATGTTCGCGACGGGTATCGTGACGGCTGACGAGTAGCTCGCGCCATCATACCAGACGTAGAGCTGTGAGACCCTGAACACGGTCATGGAGAGTTTGATGGTGGAGGATTGGGAGAAAGTGTGGTTGATGTTGAATCCCAGCGTCAGCTTGTACGGGGTGTTCGGGCTGGAGTTGAGCGTGATCACTTGCGAAGTGGTCACTACGGCAAGCTGACCCGCAGCGTTCGCATCGTAGACCGTCGCGTTGAGCGATCCAGGAGCGCCGGAGACGGTGACCCAGAGGACGATGGAGCCCAGCCCTGTCGAGTTCAGGGATGACGTGAGGGCAGGGTAGAGCGTGAAGTTGAACACGTTGTATCTAAGATTCGGGCCGACGCTGGTCCCGCCCCAGAGAGTTGTAGTATTCAGGACCTGGCTGGTCTGGACCCCGGAGACGGTCACGTTTCCCGGAAGATGATGAAGATAGAGCGGAATCCCCAGGCTGTTCGACGCGCTCACGGGCTGAGTGTGGGTGGCCGCGAAGACAAATAGAAACAGCCCCAGAACAAGGAGTGTCTTACCGTTACTGAACTGTCGGAGGCTATAGCCCAAAGGCGATGCAGGGGGCTAACAAGGAATGAGAGTGAAATGTGTGGTGTTACTCTTGATTGACGGTGCTAGCATATCTGCGCGTACACGTGATCCAGGTCGACTCTAACCGGGCATTCCTACCAAGCTAAACTGGGCTACTCATTATTCAGGCGTCCTAGGTTGCTATTCGACCACCAGTGCTGGGCCTGTTGGCGGTGTTGCTTGCTCGGCTTCGAGCTTAGACCATTTCGACACAAGACTTGCCACGGATTGTAAGTATTCCCTATTGTCATAGTGCCATCCCGTCCCGTCGGCGTAGGTCTTGTACGAGAACGTCTGAGTCAACTGGGTCGCTGGGTCCAGTTGAATGTAGGAGTAGCCTGCAAGTACTTCTTCCCTTGCAAGAGAGGAGAGAAACGTCATCAGGTTGGTCATCTCTTGGCGAGGAAGGTAGATTCTCACAGTGAGGGAGTGTAGCCCGATGATCGGTGTTATGTTCAAGACGAATGGTGTCCTCGAGAGCACCTTCTCCGCGGTTTTCATGAAGCTCTCGGTCGTGAAGTCGAGACGAAGCTCACAAAGGTCGGAGACTTCAGGAACGAATGGCAGAACACTGATGACATAATCTGCAACATATCCCTCTTCGACGAGTCGATCGAACCTGTACTTGGTTGCGGGTAGGGTCATGCCCAGCAGTTTCGAAAGAGCGGCGAGTGTAACTCTTCCATCCAACGAGAGCTCTTTCAGAATGATCAGATCCTTCTTGTCGAAGCCGCTGCCGGCGGCGGAGGAGGACTTCTTCCCATCCGCGCCTCTTCCGGATTGGATTGCGCGGGACCATTCCTTCCATTCGAACCTCCAGCTCCTCTCCTTAGGATCATAGTACTCGAAGTTTGCCAGAGGAGCGTAGCTCTCTCCAAGCCAGAAAAGTTGATAGTCCTTGATCACGCTACGCGTCACGAGCTGGTCAAGGTAGAGACGGAAGTCCTGCTGGTTAGAGGCAGGGATTGCGTGGAGAGAGTAGTATCCGTTCGGCTCGCCTGTGCAGCGTATTATCCTCAGCCAGTAGCCTGGGACCTTTAGCGCGTCTCTAACCAGAAGCTCTTTTCCTGGGAAGGGCCTGGCTAAGACCACGGCCCGGACTAGTCCTATCTTGGAGAATGAGGGGTGGATGTAGGATCTGAGCGCGTTGAGGCTTTGAAGCTTGGCGACTCTGCCATACACTGTAGTATAGGGAAGCTTTGATTTTCGTGCGATCTGTTGCAGGTTTCTCGGCCCATACTGTTTCATCGTCTCAAGAATCTTGATGTTCTCCTCGTCGAGGAGCGACATTGTACGGTGAAGCCTCGCGTACCATTCGTCCGCGCTAAAAACGCTCAATTGAATTCAAAGAAAGAGGGAATATTGTTGGTTCTTTTAAGCTTCGTCCGTTATCCCGGTCAGATTGGCCATGGGACAAGAGGTTCTGGTGGACCTGAGTCGCCATCCGCGTTGATGCTCAGCAAAATCACCCCCGCGGATGCGACGTGCGGTTAGGTTATTCAGTTTAGCCAGCGTGATCCAGACAACAAAGTAATACAGTCTCACTTGGAGGATTAAGATGCGGTGCAGACCACGCGTTGAAATCGGTTACTCGGCGGTCACCGATTCCGTGGGCAGCGGCGCCTCATCCTATAACGGAGAAACGGGGCCGTGGTCGCTGGGTTCGGGAGGATCTGTTGCAGTCTGTAATTCACCAGGCAAGGAGTTGGGCTCCGCCCAGACGGGTTCTCTTGGACCGTACTTCTTAGCAAGGCCTGACTACGGACTAGCCGGAGGGGAGAGGCTTTGACTCAAGCATATTTAGACGCGAATACTCGACCTAGCTTTTTTCAATTGCGTAGACCTTGAGCCCGGTTAGCAAAGCTCCTATGATGGCGAAGATAGCAATGGTCACCAAACCAGTAACAAAGACGCCAGAACCGGCGGAGGAGGTCGCCGCGGCATACACTAGGAGCCCCAAGAACTCGTAGGCTATCAGCGACACTAAGAAGCTGAAGATGGCTAGACTCTCGAGCTTCATACTCCACGCTCAGTGTCACAACAGATTTAGCTTTTGAGAAGCTGGAAATCAAACCGGTTTTCTATGCTGTGAGTGACATGCGGAAGTAGAGAAGCGTTGTTCCGCGGATCGTACGACCTCGCGCGGCAACGGCTTTCCCCTTCCTGATAGCTTTGTACAAAAAGTGAAGGACGTACTATAGCTGTGGCCGCGCGACTGGGAGATGAATATGTGAACCTGGGAGCTGGTTGAATGGAGACTTGCTTATTCAGTCAACGCGTTTGTTGTCTCGCGCAGGCGTCTTGCGAGTTCTTTCATGACGCCCATGGCAACCTTTGGATCGGTTTCAATCGCCGCTTTGAAGTTCCAGACGGGCATTACTAGACATTTGGTACCAGCTTCCGCGGAGACCACCGTAGCCGACCTCGGCTGTTTATCGATAAGAGCCATTTCTCCGAAAAACTGGCCTCGGCCCAGTTTAGAAACCAGCTTCTCTGCCTTGCGGACCTCGACCGACCCACCGGTTATGAGGTAGAAGGCAACCGCAGACCCTCCTTCTTTCTCTATGACTTCTCCGGCGTCGAAGGAACGTTCCCTGGCGAAGGCACTTGCAACCGACTTGATCTGCTTTCCCTTCAAACCGGCAAAGAGAGGAACCCCGGCAAGCATCTTGGCGACCTGCGGAGTGGTTTTCTTGTCCAGTGCTGATCCCGACCGACCGCAAAGCGGTTTTTGTCCGCTTACTTAAAGCGTTAGCCCCCCCGATTCTTCGGGACGTCCTTCCGATGGACCCTCGGTAGTCATCACATCGCCCGTTTTGGTGAACAGGGAAGTCGATCCAGCACAAATCCAAATACCTCCTCCCGTGTACCGGATCCATGGCGACGCTCACTTTCCTTGGAACGAGCGGTTCAGTTGTAACCAAGGAAAGAATGTGCGCGGGGATCTTGTTCAAAGACAAGCTGCTCGACGTGGGATTCGGAGTGCTTACTAACCTGATAAGGTCCGGAACAAAGCTCGACTCCATCAACGATATCTACATTTCGCACACCCACTCCGATCACATCGGGGACTTCACAGCGCTCGTCTGGGCAATGGCGATGGATAATAGAACCAAGCGGGTCCAGGTGGTAAGTTCAGCAAGTACAGCTGAGGTCCTGAAAAGGATTCTTGAGCTCCAGTCGACCCCGCGCTCCTGGGTGAAATTCGACATAGTTTTTGTCAGACCGGAAGATGTTGGTGTTAAGCATGTCACGACGATGCATGAGCCTGAGAATCTCGCCTACCGGTTCGAAACTGAACGAGGCGGCTTCGTCTATGTCGGTGACACAGCGCGATCCGAGAAGATTGCGGAGTTCGCCGAGGGGTGCGACTTGATGATCCACGATGCAATGTTTCTCGATGGTCAAGAATCGCTGGCAGCTGTGACCCACCATTCTACTGCGAGAGACGCAGGAAACGCGGCGAAGCTTGCAAGGGCAAGAAGGCTGGTCCTGACCCACTTTTCCCCCGGGAACCAGGGTGCTGAGGAGAGGTATCTGACTCAGGCGTCTTCGGTTTTTGACGGCCGAGTAGTTTTGGCAAAAGATCACAAAACACTGACCCTGTAGACAATTATGTGGCGTTGAGGAATTTTTGACTCGTGCTTCTATTGAAGATGGGCTTTCGCCAGCAGTTGATTGTATCTAGGGTCGGTTCTGAACCTCTGCAGGTCCGGACTAAACCTGAGCGAGGGAAAGGCAACCCTCCCGGATTCGCGAGCTTTTTCGGCCCATCGAAACGCGTTATCCTGATCCCCCAGTATCGAGCAGACTGTGATGAAGATTGTCGGATTGGAATACCCAAACTTTGGGTCTGCAACTGACGCTTCGAATAGCTTCTTAGCGTCCTCGGTCTTTCCTGACGCGGCGTAGACATATGCCAAGTGTGCCTTGGCCTCCGACTTTCTCTCACTAACATCGATCAATCTTCTCGCCTCCTCAGTTGCTTCCTCGAACAGTCCGTTTTGCACGTGCAGGTGGACTAGAAAGTCGCGGGCTACGACGAAGCTAGGATTCATGTCGAGATACCTGTGGCATTCTTCAATGGCTTTGTCATATTGTCCGGAGAAGAAATAGGCCTGAACGACACCCATCCCGATCACTGGAGACAGAGGGTCCAGAACTTGTGCCTTCTCTGCTGCTGTAACCGATTCTTGAAGCCTACCCGTCGTTTGCAGGAGGACCGAATGCCAGTAGTGCGCAGCTGCGTAGTTGGGGTTCAATTGGATCGCACGCTCGAACTGATCCTCTGCTGCATCCCACTCCCAGTCGTAAATGAGCAGAACAGCGGCAAGAGAAGTATGTCCTTCGGCAAGATTATCGTTGAGTTCTAATGCCCTGTTTGCATAGTCCCGCGCTTTCGAGAAGGCCTCGTCCGCGGGAAGGTAGAGATGGCGTCCCATTAGAGTATAGCAATCCGCCATACCCGCGTGAGCTAGAGCGTAGTTAGGGTCCTTCCTTATCGCTTCCCCAAAATATGCTATTGCCTTCTCGAGGTCCTCCTTGTTCCTCTTGCTCCAATAGTATCGTCCTCTTAGATAGAGGATATAGGCTGCAATGTCTTCGGGTGCTTTCTGCTGGATGAGTGCGCTGTTCTCTCTGAGGAGCTGAACCTTCAGCGCCTCTGCGACTCGCTCCGCGATATCAGTCTGTATCTTGAAGACATCCTCCAGCTCTCTGTCGTACTTCTGAGCCCAGATGGGTGCTTCGCTTCCGACATCGATCAGTTGGATCGTTATCCGCAATCTGTCTCCAGCCTTCCTAACGCTTCCCTCGAGGATTGTTCCGACCTTGAGCTCTCGTCCAATCTCGCCTACCGTCTTGTTCACTTGTTTGTACTTCATCACCGATGTTCTTGCGATTACTTTCAGGCCAGGAATCGAGGAAAGGGTGTTGATGATCTCCTCGGTAAGGCCGTCCGCAAAATACTCGTCGCGCTGGTCCGAACTAAGAATGGCTAAAGGAAGGGCCGCGACCCTTCGGGGCTCGAGAGAGTCGATCTTGGCCAGCTTAGCCCCTTCCGTTGGGGGCAGAACTCTGTAGACTTCGGTGGGAGTACGCACGTTCTTCAACTGGTTTTGTCCAAGAGCCTCTGTACGGAATTCTTCGCTTTTCCGTACGTGATCATAGACTTGTTGAGTTATACAGATTCCTCCCGGGTCTGCGAGAGACAGGATTCTTGAAGCGATGTTGACGGCATCGCCGTAGACATCTCCGTCCCGGTGTTCAACATCGCCGAGGTGAACCGCGACTCTCAGCAGTATCTTTCTGTCGGTAGGTACGCTTTGATTCCGCCTATACATCACCTGTTGGATCTCCAGGGCACATCTTACTGCTTCAAGAGCGCTTGGAAATTCAACAAGAAAGCCATCGCCGACGGTCTTGACTTCACGACCTCCGTGTCTCGCAAAGACCGGACGGAGGAACTGTCTGTGATCTTCGAGCAGGGCGAGCGCGAGTGCCTCATTTTCTTCCGACATGGCCGTGTAGTCCACCATGTCAGTAAACATGATTGCAGCGAGTCTACGCTCGCCTTGTGACAACTGGGTCCTCAGCCCCGAGCTATTCCGAAGTTAAAAATCGTTTATGAATTCGAAGCAAGATAGTCGGTTGTTCCCCTGAACTACCCATGCGTTTCGCTTCCTAGTTTTGTGCTATCTCTTTGATAGCCCCATCTTTCTCTCTATCACCAGCCATCTCGGGTCGGAGCGATACTCTGAACACCAGGGGAATTCCCTGAAATAGAGCAGGCCCAAATCGTGTTCTTGGTATGCCCTCTCAAGCCAGCTGAACGCCTCGTCATTCTCGCCGAGGCCAAACTTGACCATGGCGACAAGTGTCGGTGATTTGTAGTCTCCAAAAGTGTCGGATTGGATTTCCTCAAGCAATTTGACAGCCTGCTCTCTTTTTCCTGCTCGCGCGTAGATCGAGGCAAGGCCCAACTTAGCGAAGCTATGAGGTCCTTGCGTTTCACTTGCCCTCTTCGCCTCTTTGATAGCCTCATCGAACTCTCCAAGGCCTTCGTGTGCCCAGGCGCTAAAGAAATGGACAGATGCGAACTCAGGATCCATTTCTGCAAGCTTTTCAAATTGTGCTATTGCTTCTTGAGTTCTTCCCATGTAGAGGAGAACGATCCCAATGCCTTGGATAATGGTGCTCGAGTAAGGGTCGAGTTCGAGCGCACGTTTTTCAGACTCGAGGGCCTCGTAATGTCTTCCTAGGTCAGAGAGCAAGCCGGCGTACCAGTGGTACACCATGGAATAGTTGGGCTTGAGTGCGATCGCCTGCTTCAACTCTCTCTCAGCCCCAGCGAGGTCCCACTGATTGTAGAGAGCGAGACCTAGTGAGGCGTGCGCTTCAGCCAAGTCGCCGTTTAGTTCTAGTGCCTTCTCCGCATGCCTCTTCGCGAGGGGCCCTGCCTCGCTATGAGATGCCCACCCTCGGTCCTGTTGGATGAGGTAGCAGTCTGCGAGCCCCGAGTATGCTAGAGCAAAGTTAAGGTCCAATCGTACTGCTTCCTCGAAATACCGGATGGCTTTCTTCACGCTTTCCTTGGTCCTCTCGTTCCAGAAGAATCGTCCTTTGATATAGAGCGAGTAGGATTCAGTGCTTCCCGTCGGCTTTTGTTCCAGTGCTTCTTTTTCTTTCGAGAGGAGTTTCACCTTCAGGGCTCCCGCTACTTGTTCTGCTATGTCGCTTTGGACAGCGAAGATGTCCGTTAGGTCCCGGTCATAGCTCTGTGCCCACAGATGCTTGTCGTTCTTGGCGTCTATCAGCTGGGTCGTTACTCGTATCTTGTTACCCGCTTTCCTGAAACTTCCCTCGAGGACAGAGCCTGCCTCCAGTTCGCTCCCTATCTCCCTGACCCTCTTAGTCGTCCCTTTGTAGCCCATTATGGAGGTGCGAGAGATGACACTAAGGCCGCTTACGCCTGAAAGCGTCGATATTATCTCCTCTGTAATACCGTCTGCAAAATAAGAGTCGTTAGGGTCCGGACTCATGTTTGCAAAGGGCAGTACAGCAACCGTTTTGGCGTCCATCTCCGCCATTGCGACCTGCTGATCTTCCCAAGGCAACACCATCCTGTACACTTCCATTGGTGCTCTGACGTTCTTGAGCGATCTCTTCCCAAGGCTCTTTAATGGAAGCTCGAACTTGTTCTGGACTTGGTCATAGACTTGTCGAGTGACGCATATTCCCCCGTCATCTGCCAATGACTGCATCCTGGAAGCGACGTTAACAGCATCACCTGAAATGTCGCCTTGGGATTCAACAACATCGCCAACGTGAACGCCTACCCGAATGTGAACCCTTTGCTCTTCGGGCAACGTGATGTTGAACTCCCTTGTCGCCCTCTGGATATCATAGGCGCACCGTGCGGCCTCCAGCGCGCTTGAGAACTCAACAAGGAACGCGTCACCCATGGTCTTGACTTCCCTTCCACCGTGCCTCTTGAATATCGGTCTCAGCAACTTTCTCTGTTCTTCAGCCAACTCGATTGAAAGTGATTCGTTCCTTTGCCCCAGTGCGGTGTAGCCTACCATATCGGTGAACATTATCGCAGCGAGTCTGCGCTCACCTCGTGACAACTGGGTCATCCACGTACGAGAGGGCCTTGAGTTAAAACCGTTTACGAAGGTAGCAGTTGGCTATTGGATCTGTAAGCCGTTTACGGTAGGGCCTCAGTTCAGAACTTGGAGAATAGCCCGAAAGAGATTCGCCATTCTTGCCAATCGGACGAATTTTGAGAAGAGTCAATGGACTAGTGGTGCTTGTTCCAAACCGAGTCTCTTCAGGAGATTCTGGTACCTCTGGTCGCCTCGGATGCCGTCGAACAATTCATCCGACATGATGTAAAGAAGGTCGTCCTCCTTTCCTGAGTACGCTTTTTCTAACCAATCGAATCCTTTTTCGTTCTCACCGAGATAGAAATGGAGACCAGCCGCCTGCAAGGCGGAAATTGCTAGAGGCTCGCCAAAATGCGACTCCAATTCAGACAGCAGTTTTCTAACTTTCTCCTTGTCATCCTCAAAGTATGCGACGAGCACGTCGAGAATCTTGACTGGTCTGTGATATGTTCCTCGGCCGAGCCCAACGGCAATCTTGGCCTCGCGAGTGCCACGTTCGATGGCAATCTTAGCCTCGCGTTTCATGTCCGCAGACCTCTTCATCCTG
>WNGN01003328.1_pt1 | contig 15696 bp, 13 predicted proteins | sample 5400561 | NCBI WGS metagenome assembly WNGN01 (sample SAMN13153379, study PRJNA577476) | soil metagenome | isolation source: 115 cm soil or saprolite under Garry oak tree replicate 2 | place: USA:California | collected 2016-06-15
CAAGGGCAACGGTCTGATCGGGATGCGTTCTGGCCAGCTTTTCAACGAAGGCCAGCACACGTCTATGCATGGCTTCCAGGCTCTCGCCGCCGGGCGGCGCAATCGAGCTATCACGCTCCCAGGCCAGTAAGTGATCTGCGTCCTGCGCCAGCACTTCGGCTCGACTCAAACCTTCCCACTCTCCAAAATCGTTCTCACGGAGATCATCCACTACCTGCACGGTTAAGCCATGACGCGCTGCGAGGGGTAACGCCGTCTGATATGCACGCTGGAGCGGGCTGCTGTAAACGGAGACCACAGACAGCGTAGACAATGCTTCAGCCAGCTTCTCCGCCTGAACCTGTCCATACTCAGTGAGCGCATCATCACGCGCGCCGATGTAGCGAAATTCACGATTCGCCCGCGTTTCCCCGTGCCGGACGAGAATCAGGCGTGTGGTGGACAATCGAATACCTCCATTGTGGAATTAATATTACCGGCTGGCGCGAATGCTCCGCCGGACTACCGGTTATCAGCAAAGGTCGTGACCGGGATAAGCGCTGGCACATCCGACCCGCGCATCAGGCTGTTGAAAGCAGCTACATCGACATCGATAACCTCTTGTAACCGTCGAAGCTGCACATCGATGCGTGCTACCAGGTCATCGAATAGTTCGTATGCCTGACGCGCCGGCGCGGCATCCGCGCCCGCTATCACAGCCCCCAGGGTTGCCAGCTTGGCATTGAGTTTGGCCGGGAAGTTAAGCGTGTCCTGCCTGCTCTTCGCCTTCACTTGCACCAGTTCGTCTTCAATAGCAGTCAGTTTCTCCTTCAGCCTCTTACCCGCACGTACTATCGCCTCGTGTTCCTCTCGCGCCTCTGTAAGCTGCTCCCAACTTTCAACCTGCTGTCGGATGTTTCTCAGCATGTTGATAGCATCGTGCGTCTCCGAGAGTTTATCGCGGATTTTGAGTCGCAGCGCGAACTGGGCTTCAAGGTCTGCCTGGGTCGCCGCCACCCGCGGGTCCTTGTAGATTTCAAAAGGTTCGCTATAAGCCTGATCTCCAACAGTCAACCGCACCTGGTAGGTCCCAGGAGGCGCAGCCGGACCGACCAGCGCGCTGTCCGCCGCCACATAGCCATCCACCTTTCTGGCTTCTGGATAGCGCATGTCCCAGACAAAGCGGTTCGCCCCGGCTTCTTTGGAGACACGCGGTTCTTTCTTCTCTTTCTCCTTATCCTTTTCTTTGCTCCTGGCGACTGGAGTTTCTTCAGGGTCCGGTGATTGTTCCTGGTCCCTCTTGCTAGAGAACGTTTTAACCTCATTGCCCTGGGCATCGAGGAAAGTCAGTTTCACCTCGCCCCCGGGCTTCTGTTTGAGGTAATAGGTCACAATCACCCCCCCGGGCGGGTTCTGGCCGGCATCGAGATTGCGGCTCACCGGCTCTCCACCGGGTTTCTGTTCGCGGCGAGCGGTCACCATTTTGCCGCCAAGCATGGGGTTAAACTTTCCCGAGGTGGGTGTGCGGGTGAACCCCCAGGCCGTCATGAAACGAATGGTAGAGCGCGGCCTGAACAGGTAAACATCAGCGCTCTGAAGTTGATCGCTCACCTGTCGTAACGGCGTCACATCATCGAGAATCCAAAACGCCCGCCCATGCGTGGCCGCGACGAGGTCACTGTCTTTGATAACCAGGTCATGAACCGGTACAACCGGCAGATTCAACTGCAATGCCTGCCAGTGGTCTCCATCGTCAAACGAAACATGCACACTCGTCTCGGTCCCGGCATAGAGCAGGCCGCGCCGCTGTGGGTCCTCGCGAACTACTCGCGTGAAGTCGTTTGCGCCAATGCCGTTGGTAATCTTCATCCAGGTTTTGCCGTAGTCGTTGGTCTTAAAGAGATAGGGCCGGAAGTCATCCAGCTTGTAGCGCGTCGCAGCTACATAAGCCGCAGCCGGGTCATGAGGGGAAGGCTCGATAATGCTAATGAGCGCCCACTCCGGCAATTCCAGGGGAGTTACATCCTCCCAGGCCTCCCCGTTATCGCGCGAGATATGGACCAGGCCGTCATCGGAGCCCGCCCAGAATAGCCCGCGCTGTAACGGCGACTCGGCAAAGGCAAAGATGGTCCCATAGTATTCCGCGCCAGTGTTGTCTTTGGTAATAGGGCCTCCGGAAGCCTCCAGTTTGGAGACATCATTGCGCGTGAGGTCGGGGCTGATGATGTCCCAGGTATTCCCTTCGTCCGTTGAGCGAAATACAAGGTTACCTGTGGCATAGAGAACGCCGGGATCGTGCGGAGAGAGCACAATCGGGGCCGTCCACTGGAAGCGGTACTTCTGGTCTTTGGCGCCCCAGCCAGAGGCAAGTTCAGGCCAGACAGCAATGTTGCGCGCCTGCTGGTTACGACGATCGTAGCGTGCAATATAGCCCTGATAGTTTCCGGCATAGACGATATGCGGGTCGTCAGGCCGCACGGCAACATAGCCGCTCTCTCCCCCTCCCACCTCATACCAGTCCGACTCTGTAATACCAGCAAGCGCTGACCGGCTGGCGATACTGATCGTCGAGTTATCCTGCTGGGCGCCGTAGACGCGGTATGGTACCTGGTTATCCGTTACGACGTGGTAAAACTCAGCCGTGGGCTGGTTGTATATGCTGGACCAGCTTTCGCCGCCATTGAATGTTATGCAAGCGCCGCCATCGTTGCCCTCGATCATGCGCTGAGGATTGTATGGGTCGATCCACAGGTCATGGTGGTCGCCGTGGGGTATGGCTACATCGAAAAAGGTACGCCCGCCATCAATCGACTTCCAGGCCTGGACATCCAGCACCCATAGCGTTTCCGCGTCCCGTGGGTCGGCATAGATGTGCTGGTAGTACCATGCTCGCTGCCGCAGGTCCCGCTCCTCGCACAACCGCTGCCACGTCTCGCCCCAGTCGTCCGAGCGGAAGACGGCGCCATCATCCGCCTCGACGATCACCCACAGGCGTCCCGCTTTAGCTGGTGAGACGGCTATGCCGATCTTGCCCAGCAGCCCCTTTGGCAGGCCGGGACTGCGCGAGATTTCGGTCCAGGTGTCGCCGCCGTCGGTCGATTTGAAAAGGCCGCTGTCCTCGCCTCCGCTAATGAGCGTGTGCGGCAGGCGCCGGGCCTCCCAGAAAGAGGCATACAGAATACGAGGATTACGCGGATCAAGCGCCAGGTCGATAGCCCCCGCCTTCTCGCTGCGGAATAATACCTGTTCCCAGGTTTTACCGCCATCGCGCGAACGGTACACGCCGCGCTCAGCACTTGGCCCATGCGCGTGGCCCAGGGCTGCAACATATACCAGGTCTGGATTCTGTGGATGGATGCGCACTTTGGCTATATGACGTGTATCCTCCAGTCCCAGGTGCAGCCAGGTTTTGCCACCATCGGTCGATTTATAGACGCCATCCCCGTGAGAAACGTTGCCGCGAATACACGTCTCACCCATACCAACGCAGATTACGTTGGCATCGGAGGCTGATACAGCTATCGCGCCGACTGAAGCTCGCTTAAAGAAGCCATCAGACACATTCTCCCAGATAACTCCACCATCGTTTGTCTTCCAGACACCACCGCCGGTGGAGCCAAAATAAAATACCTGCGGATTCGCCGGGTCTCCAGCCACGGCCACAACACGACCACCGCGAAACGGACCAATCAAACGCCATTCGAGTGAGTTCAGCAGGGTGGGATCAATGCCAGGTTCAAGCTCATTGTTCATGCAGGATTTTCTCTTTTCTATAGAGTTCGTGTTGTCGTAGGTGCGAGATGTCGCATCTTATGCGGATTTAACCGGTGATTACCTGCTTTGCCAGGATACCGGTTTGCGGATGACTTCATTCTATCACAAAGAAGTTGAAACTTTTGGATTTGCAGTGATGCGGCAGGCGAAACGGGATTCGTCAAAAGCAGTACCCTTCTCTATTGCTACTCAACGATGAGTTATAATAGTGCAGAGACGATCAAAGCCAACGTATAAATCAGTGACCCAGGAGTATTTGGGATGCGTTGCGCATCCTTTGTCAGGAGGTGCCGCATGCGTGAACTCCCGGCGGGAACCGTCACCCTGCTCTTCAGCGATATCGAGGGATCCACACGCCTGCTCCAGCAAGTGGGTGAGCGCTACGCCAGTGTGCTGGCCGAGTGCCGCGTCCTCCTGCGAGCGGTCTTTCAACGATTTCATGGCCACGAGGTCGACACACAGGGCGATGCCTTCTTCGTGGCCTTTGCTCGCGCTACCGATGCCGTCGCGGCGGCAGTCGCTGCCCAACACGCCATCGCCAGCCATCCCTGGCCAGAGGACGTCACCATACGGGTACGCATGGGCTTGCACACAGGCGAGCCAGACCGTTCTACAGAAGGCTATGTGGGCCTGAACGTGCACCACGCCGCCCGCATCATGAGCGCCGGGCATGGGGGACAGGTCCTCCTTTCTCAGACGACGCGCGACCTGGTGGCGCACTCCCTCCCAGAAGGAGTCAGCCTGCTGGACGTAGGAGCGCATCGCCTCAAGGACCTCCAGCACCCCAGTCACCTCTTTCAGCTGGTCCTCGCGGGTTTGCCCGCTGGGTTCCCTCCTCTCAAGACTCTAGATGCATCCCCCAACAACTTGCCCGTCCAGCCAACGCCCCTCATCGGACGAGGGAGGGAGGTGGCTACCGTCGTAGCGCTGCTGCGTCGTGAGGACGTGCGCCTGCTCACCCTGACTGGTCCGGGCGGCACAGGCAAGACCCGATTGGCCCTGCAGGTGGCCGCTGAGTTGAGCGACAGATTCGCAGACGGCGTCTTCTTCGTCAACCTGGCTCCCATCAGCGATCCCGATTTGGTCATCCCTGCCGCTGCGCAAGCATTCGATATCAAAGAGATCGGAGGACAACCCATCCTCGAACTCCTGAAAGCATCTCTGCGAGAGAAGCACCTGCTGCTCCTATTGGACAACTTTGAGCAGGTGGTGCATGCCGCCCTGCAGGTGGCAGAGCTCCTGGCTGCCTGCCCGCAGCTGAAGATCCTGGTGACGAGTCGGATGGCGCTGCATGTGCGCGCCGAACAGGAGTTTGCCGTGCCCCCTCTGACCCTCCCCGACCTCAAACGCCTGCCTGATCTCGTGGTGCTGTCACAGTACGAGGCCGTTGCCCTGTTCATCCAGCGAGCTCGTGCGGTGAAATCCGACTTTCAGGTAACCAATGCCACCGCTCCCGCCGTCGCAGAGATGTGTGTGCGCCTAGACGGGTTGCCGCTGGCAATCGAATTGGCGGCAGCGCGCATCAAACTCTTCCCGCCGCAGGCGCTCCTGGCGCGGCTGGGCCAGCGGTTGGCGGTGTTGACCAGCGGAGCGCGGGATGGGTAGCGTATCGATCTCTAAGGGTTGAGAAGGGAACAAAAAAGCAAGCTGAAGAGTTTCCCTGTGATGAAGGAATCATACCAAACACATTCATCACGAGGAGTCTTCAGCAGTATGAGTATACCGTTTTCCCAAGCAAAGCTAAAGGTAGAGGAGCGTCGAGCGATTCTCCAGGTCATTGAAACCCAGATGCAACAGGTCATCATCGACGGGGTGACCCAAGTGCTCCAGGAGTTTCTGGAGCAGGAAGTCACGACCAAGCTCGGACGGCCAAAGCGAAGTCCACGTTGGGTGAGTAGCCAGACTCGTCCGATCGACTGGCAGTGTGCCTACTGTGGCTGCACCGATGCCAACCAGTTCACCCGCGACGGCCATTACCGCCGCAGTTTGGAAACCGGATGGGGGCACCTGGACGTGGTGCGGGTGCCCATGCTGGAATGTCAGCGCTGTGAGCACGATGTGGTGGCGCAGTTTGCCATCTTGGAGAAGTATCAGCGCTTCTGGCTCGATGCGCCGCACCGCGCCATCTTTGGCAGTGGCTTGTCTCGGAGTTTACGCCAACTCAGCCAGGAATGGGCAGCCACGGTAGGAGCCAGCGTGGGTCTGCGCACCATCAATGAGCGCATCAATCAACTTGAAGCGAAGCTCGCTCAAGTGCATCGCGAACCGATCGAGGAGGTGCCTGCGGTCGTGCAGTTCGATGGCATCTGGCTCAGTCTGCAGACCCAACAAGACGGTGTCCACGAGGATAGCCGCAAGCGCCAGCGTCATCGCAAGAGCGGCAAACGCATCGTGGTGCTGGTCGCCCTTGGCCTATGGACCGATGGGAGCGGCAAACGACAAATTCTCGATTGGGAGGTCGCCGACAAGGAAGAGCAGGCCACGTGGGAACGCCTGGTGCATCGCTTGTGGGAGCGTGGAGTGAAGTTGGAAACCGGGCTCCAGGCCATTGTGCGCGATGGCAGTGAAGGGTTAGAGCAAGCCTTGGACTACGTCTATGGCTCCACTTTGGTGCAACAGCGCTGCATCTTCCACAAGTTGCGCAATGTCAGCGAGAAGAGTGTCGGCTTGGATCGTGAGGGGAAAAAGTCCTTGTTGGAGCAAGCTGCTGCGGTCTATCAAGCCACGAGTGCTCTAGAGGCGCGAGCGAGGCTCGTGGCATTTGGAGAGCAGTGGCGGCCGACGCAGTCCCAGGCCGTCGCCACCTTTGAGCGGGAGTTTGAGCAAACGATCCGCTACTATTCGCTCGATGGGATGGTGCGCGAAGTGGTGCGCACCACCTCGCGGTTGGAACGCACCAACCGCGAATTGCGGCGCAAGTTTCGGCAAGTGGGCTGTTTCAGCAGTCCGAAGGGAGCCGAGGTGGCGGTTTACATTCAAGTGACCCGTCTGAATGCTCAGTGGACCAAGACGAGTTGGTGGGAGGCTTCTCACTCTCTCGCACTTGATCTGCTGAACAGCAACCCTTAGAGAAAGATACGCTACCGCGGGATGCCCCGGCTCGCCAGCAGACGCTGCGCGACACCATCGAGTGGAGCTACAATGTGTTGGATGCAGGGGAACAGCGACTCTTCCGGCGGCTTTCTGTCTTCGTTGGTGGCTGCACCTTCCAGGCAGTCGAGATGATCTGCGCTGCGCTTGGGGACGCGATGCCACCAGTGCTGGATGCAGTGGCCTCCCTCATCGACAAGAACTTGCTAAAGCAAACGGCAGAAGAGGGAGAGGAACTCCGCCTCACGATACTGGAGACGATTCGCGAGTACGGACTGGAGGCCCTCTCCACGAGCGGGGAGATGGAAACGACCCGTCAGGCTCATGCCTCCTACTACCTCGCGCTGGCAGAGGAAGCAGCACCGAAGCTTACGGGTCCTCAGCAAGTCGTGTGGTTGGAGCGGCTCGAGCGAGAGCATGACAACCTGCGAGCAGCGTTGCAGTGGTCATTTGAACCAGAGCGAGCAGAGCCAGGCATTGAGGTTGCCTTGCGTCTTTGCGAGGCGCTGGAGGTGTTTTGGGACGTGCGTGGTCTCTACAGTGAGGGGCGAGCCTTTCTGGAGCAGGCCCTGGCGAGCAGCGCCACAGTTGCGGCTTCGGTGCGGGCCATGGCCCTGAGTGCTGCTGCGGGCTTCGCCTATGCGCAGAGCGACGTTGATCGGGCAGAGACATTGTGGCAGGAAGGCCTCACCCTCTCCCGTGAACTCGGAGACACCCGAGGCGTCGCGTCTTCCCTCGACGGACTTGCCTGGATAGCCCAGAGGAAAGGGAACAACTTCGCAAGGGCGCGTTCGCTGTTGGAAGAGAGCCTGGCGCTCTACCGGGAGGTGGGCGACAAGAATGCTATCGCCGGGTCGCTTTTTTTCTTAGCAGACACTGTGAGCACACAAGGGGAGTACGGCAGAGGACGCGCCCTGTTCGAGGAGAGTCTGGCGCTCTTCAGGGAACTGGGGAATAAGCGAGGCATTGCTGGCTGCCTCAGCTGGTCGTCCCTGTGGCTGTTTTTTGCCAGGGGTGATCAGGTGACCATGCGCGCGCGGCTTGAAGAGAGCCTGATGCTCTACAGAGAATTGGACGACAAGAATGGGATAGCCTTCTACTCCTGGATCTCGGGCTGGGTAGCGCTCAGTCGGGGTGATACCGTCACCGCCTATGCGCTGATAGAACAAAGCCTGGCACTCTTCAGGGATATGGGAGATCGATGGCATGCAATCTGGCCGATCTCCTCCTTAGGGAGGATCAAGGCACGCCAGGGCGACTTCGCCGCGGCCCATGCCCTCTACGAGGAGAGCTTGGCAGAAGCATGCGCACTTGGCGACAACTGGCTCATCGCCTTCTGCCTGGAAGGTTTGGCGGGAGTAGTAGCGGCACAAGGAGAGGGCGCATGGGCGGCACGCCTCTGGGGCGCCGCAGAGTTCTTTCGCGAGAGCAGCGGTATTCCCCTCACACCACTTGAACGTGTTGACTACGAACCCTCGATCGCTGCAGTGCGCACCCGCCTGGGAGAGCAGACGTTTGCTGCTGCCTGGACCGAAGGACGCGGCATGACGCTCGGACAGGTACTTGCAGCGCCAGGACGAGTGGAGGTGTCCACTCCGACCCCGGCGGGACAGCCATCGACGAGCAATGGAAAACCATTCCCCACCTATCCTGCTGGACTGACGGCCCGAGAGGTGGATGTGCTGCGCCTGGTGGCCCAGGGGCTCTCCGATGCCCAGGTTGCTGAAAAATTGGTGATCAGTCCCCGCACGGTCAACTCACATCTGACCTCTATCTACAACAAGCTGGGCGTCGACTCGCGCGCTGCCGCTACCCGCTTTGCTGTTAAGCACCAACTCGCCTGAGCAGAGTCCGGTTCTACGACCAATCCAGTTGGTGCCCTTCACACCAGAGTTCTCTCTACTACACGCTCCTACTGCCTTGTCTTTTTCCTCTTTGCCCGTCTCCCAGTACACGCCATCCTTTTGATCTCTGCCATCGAGAGGATAGGTAGTGTGTTTTACCCGCGTCTACGTATCTCCCACCGCAAGAAATGCGTAATCGCCTGCGTTATTTTACGGATACGCTCCTGTCCTGCCCAGGCTACACTCCCAGTAGTGCATGGTTCACCGTGAACCGCACGGACGAGACCAGAAGAAAGATGAGAGGTGTCCTATGAGGTACTCTTGCCTCGCATGGCAGGCGAGTCAATCCCCCACCAAGCAGAGGAGATGCACGACGCTCAGTTCGCTGGATGCCCGGCTTCAGGCGCTGAAGCGCTCCTTCTCGCTTCCGCAGGCGCGCTTCCTGCAAAAACGAAGGATCGCTGTTGCCTGCATGAACGTTGGCTTGATCATCGTGCTCCCCTTGCTCTTGTGTGTGCTCTTCAGCCGCACGAACGACCTCATGCTCGTCGCTTCCACCCTGGTGATGGCTGTCCTATTCCAACAAGTAGGTCAGGCCATCCAGCAGAGTATCGACCTCCGTTTCTCCCAGGGCACCTACGATGCTACTCAAACCCTGGCGGCCTTCAGTACCCGGCTCTGCCGACGCGATCACGAAGAGTTGACTACTCTGACGCAGGACCTGTTGGCAGTCGTGAAGGAAACGATGGAGCCAGCGTATGTGTCACTCTGGTTGCGCAGCCCAGAACATCCTAAGGAATGTATGACATGCTTGCTCCCCGATCGCTACAACGAATCCCGGCAGCAGCTCGGTCAGCCTTGTCGGCTGGGCGACGACGTAGCTTGGTGCCCATAGAGAGCTGGTGACATTGCTCACCCGTTATGAACAAGAAGAGGAGTGGAAATTTTTCATGCACATGTTCGACGAGCCAGGAAAAGACCTATCCCCTCGCGCACGGGATAGACAGCACCACACGCTGTACAAAGCGCCTCGGCTACCTCGATTCGATCATCACGCTGTTCCATAATATCCCACTTGAGTGTTCCATAGCATGCCGGGCATGCAAACATTTCCAGGAGGAAATTATGCATACTAAAAATTCCTTCTTTTCGTAATAAAGGCGGGACATAACATAAAAGGTGAACCACTACAAACATAGGTTGAATGCAAGCGTGTCGTCAAGAGATGAAGAACGTGGTTTGCTACTTACTTCATAAATATGCTAGATTAGTGTAGTGCCGACGCAGAACGTAGTAGCTGTAGGAGATACGATGCACTCCACTTCTCGCAATGGTCATATCTTTCCCTTCATAGCGGGCTGCTTAATCCTACTATTTCTGCTGCCTAGCAGCTCAAACGTAATGCCAGCCACCAGGCACACATCTCCCACACCGGGTATCCCATCACCGGTACGTAGAGGCTTCAGCCCCGTGGGTACTGCCACCGCTACCTTTGCCATGCCACCAACGCTGACCACGTGCCCAGCGGCAGGTACGGCACGCGCTATGATAACGGCTCCACTGGTTTCGGGATTTCACCAGAGTATCATCTACATGCTCAACCAGGGCACATATGATGCTCCTTCTAGTGGGAATTTGATGCGCTATGATGCACAAACTGGTCGGAAGACGGTGCTCATGAGCGTTGTTAACGCACACATCTACGAGGCACAGGTCTCCGCCGATGGGCAATGGATATTGTTCGTCACGACGACTGGGAGCACGAACAGGCAGACGAAACTCCAGGCAGTGCGTATGGATGGCCAGGGATTACAGACGCTATACTGCGCTCCAGGCTTTGGCATACGGCAGCTACACTGGTCCACCGACCAGCATTTTCTTGTTTTCTATAATGTCATCGATGAGCAGGGAACCGTTTACCTGTTAGATATGCGCAGCGGCAAGCTGCAAACAGAGTTAATCGCTCCACCAGATTTCGGCATCATTTTGCGCACCTGGCTGGATGCCACGCACATCTACCTCACCGAAGCTCCTAGCGATACGCTTTTCTTTCACATCTACCTGCTGGATATTCACAGGGGAGCACATCAACACCTGAGCGACCTGCTGTCCGTTGTCTTCCGGCAGTATGGCGATTTTGACAGCAGCTACGATGGCTCTCACCTGCTGATCAGCTACGGCGGCTGTCCGCAGGGAGGCTGCAGCGGGCCCAGACCATTTATCATAGCCAGGTTTACGACGTCATAGCGGTCCGGGCCATCGACCAGGGGAGCCTCCTGTTTATCATCGGAAACACTTTTACCAGCACTGGCCAGAATATCGATAAAAGTCACAACGGGCTGTGGGCAATCAATACCGATGGCTCCGGCCTGACACGCCTGGTCTCCATCAGCGCGCAGCAGTACTGCTTCCTGAACTATGATGCGCAGGAACCCTGGTCGAACGTGTCACGCGATGGAAACATGTATGTCCTGCAGGTCAATGGTTTTCGCAATGCTCCCCAGGGTTTAGTAGAAACCGATACACTCTTTGCTGGCTCGCTTCACAGCGGTCAGCCCAGGATTTTCGCGGCTACCAACGATGGGTCGCAGTTGGTGATGGCAGGGTGGACAGTGGTGTGAGTGCGCTAACAGAGATCCTACTTTAAGTAGGTCAGGCCTCAATCAGGTGTAAAGCGGGCGCGGTGATGCATGTTTACAAATTCATGGTCGCATGCTTTCCCCCACCCCAGGGCGCGATGAATCGCGCGGCTACGCCTCCCTTGATGACCCACATAATTGTCAATCCCCATAATCGCGCTCCTACGATTGCGCCAGCTTGTTCATTGCACAAGCACAGCTCCGTAATACGCCGGGACTGTCATTGTCAGTTGCCCATTTTGAACATGATATGTATTCCCCGTGAGTTTATCTGTCACAGCACTCCCGTCGGTCATGCTCAACTGGTACGCCGGAATGGTGACGGTGCGGCTGGAGGAGCTATTGTTCAGAATAACAGCAACGCGGTTGTTCGCATCCATGCGCCCGTAGGAGTACACACCATTGGAGTCATCAGTAAGCAGGGTGATGAACGAGCCTGTGCTGAGAGCGGGGTAAGTCTTACGCAGCGAGATCAGTTGATGGAAAAGGGCTACGGCACTATTGCCGGTGCTCCCCTGTGGCCAGTCGAAGGTGCGGCGATTATCCGGGTCCGCGCCCCCCACCATGCCGTACTCATCGCCATAGTAGATCGATGGCAGCCCAAGGTAGGTCATCTGGAAGATAGCTGCGAGTACTGTCTTACGGATATCACCAGCGGCACGCTCGCCGAAACGCGTAATGTCATGGTTAGAGAGGAAGTTGACCATTACCTGCTGCACATCGGTGGGATAGTTGGCGCGCGTTCCTCGCAGCCAGCCATCGAACTGCGACGTGGAGATGGAGGCAGTGCCGCCGCTGTAGTTCTCACCGGTAATCCACTCTGAGACTGGCTGAGTGAAGCCATCGAAATTGGTGGCCCCGTCCCACTGCCCGGGAGCGCCATTTGTCCAGGGATTGGCATTACCCCAATATTCGCCAAATATCAGCGCGTTGGGATCAACACCTTTGACGGCCTGGCGAAACTCCTGCCAGATCTGGTGGTTGGCCGGGTCGCTGCCGCCGCTGCCTCCTGCATCAGCGTACTGTGGCGCGTCGAGCCGCCAGCCATCGACGCTGTAGTTGCGCAGCCAGTACTGGGCAACAGAGTTCGGGGAAGTATAGATTGCCTGGCGCACAGGCGAGCCACTGCTGCCATAGTCGAGCTTCGGCAGGCTGCTGAGGCCCAGAAACGAGGCATACTGGTCCGGCCACTGCTGGAAGGTGTAGTAGCGATAGTAGGGGCTGGATTGACTCTGGTAGGCCCCTACTATGTTGGGATAGGTGTTGTACTCGTTGAACCACGCATTCCAGGTCCCGGTATGGTTGAAGACGCCATCCAGCACGATATAGTCCCTGGGGCCATTCGTGTTGCTGTGAATATCGCTGACCAGTTGGCGAAAGGCCGCATTTCCACCCAGGGAGGGATCGACGTTGTAGTAATCCTGGGTATCGTATTTGTGGTTGGAAGGCGCGGTAAAGATGGGATTCAGGTAGACAATAGTGGCGCCCAGCGTGTTTTTGATGTAGTCGAGCTTCTGATCTACACCCTCCAGGTCGCCGCCGAAAAACACGGTGGCGTTTGAATAGCCCGCGTCGCCATAGGGGCTGGCTCCCCAGGGCTTCGCCTCGGTAGGTGAACCCAGGTAGGTATACTGCCCGGTACGTATATCGTTGCTGGTGTCCCCGTTATAGAAGCGATCAGGAAAGATCTGGTACATGACGCCCGTCCTGGCCCAGGAGGGCGTAGTGAAGTTGGGCAGGATGTAGAAGTCGCCAGCGCCTGGCTCGGTAGCGGAGGGACCATCAGCATTGTACCAGGCTGTTGCCGTGCCATCGTTGACCTGGAAGCGGTAGTACTTGACCGAACAGCTTGCGGGGATTGTTCCCTGCCAGATGTCGAAGCTTCCGGTGGCGTCTTGCCGGTAGAAAGCCAGCGGCACCCAGTGAAAGCTACTGTCTGCCATATCATAGTACTTGATGTTGGCACTGGTAATATCGTTATGGAACGCGCGAAAGCGCAGCGTAACGGGCGTATTACACGTTGGTTCCAGCGCACTATCATACAGCGGCCCCTGGTCGTGGAACAGGCCAGCCCATTCAACATTATTGTCGTTTGAGGCGGCGCGGGCAGGATAGGCAAGATAGCGTGCTGACGAGACGAAAAGGGAGAAGGTGGCTGCAAGTAGAAATATGGTCATCAAGACTCGTGAGAAGCGTTTGAACAAAATAGACCTCCGCTATTGTTTAACACACATCTGTTCATCTGAAAGAACCGGGTAGAGACGAATGTTTGTGTATTGGCTTCATTAGATACTATTTGCAAAAACAACTGGAAACGCGTCCTTAAAAAAAGAAGATAGCCTTGGCATTTTGGCGCCATGACAATTAGACTATATCCTTGACAAGACACCCTGGCTATGCTGTAATGGACCTATCGGAAACATAAAAGATGAAGGAGGACAATCATGGCACTGAGAAAAGAAGACCTGGGTAATAATGATAGGACAGGGCAAAAGGCCAAGCGCACGCGTATCACTATCGATGTCAGCCCTGAATTACGTCGTCGCATAAAATCGGCTGCATTACGAGAAGACATCTCCATAAGTGAGTATCTTGGGCAGATCCTAGAGCAAAACATTCCTGATGAAGCAAGTACGATGCAGCAACGTGGGCATCCTGTAACACGGGAGGCCATAGAGCGGTTGCGCCAATTACGCGAACAAATCGCGAAAGAGAATAAAGGTGGACCTTTCGAAGACTCCACAGAATTGCTACGACAACAGCGCGAAGAGAGAACACGTTACCTGATGGGGGAATTATGAGGAATGTCGTAGTTGTTGATGCAAACATTGCACTTAAATGGGTGATCGATGAACCAGACTCAAACATAGCAGAAGCTTTGCTAACCATGTGGGGTAATAAAAAGATAGTGATGCTAGCACCAGCTTTGCTCGCCTATGAGGTCACTAACGTTCTCTATCAAAATGTCCGCAAAGGCAAAATCACCATCAATAGAGCCAGGGAAGCATTGGCGGACGTATTATTTATAGGACTGGAACTTGACTTTTCTCAAGACCCTGATCTCGGCAGACGAGCAATGGAGCTGGCACAGCGCTTCAATCTACCTGCAACATATGATCCACACTACTTAGCGCTTGCAGAGCGCAAAAGTTGTGAGTTCTGGACTGCTGATATCAAGTTATGGAAAGCAGTACAAGGAGAACTCGACTGGGTACGATGGATGAGCGACTACCAGCCCACCGATCAACACACATCTCCAAACAAGTCTGACAATTCTTGAAGCCCTTGCGCGAAGCAATGAGAAGATAGGAGCAGCTTTGACACAAGAAGAACATGATTCCGACGATAAGATGAGTCTACCTAAGGCGCGCTCACATATTACCATCGATATCACAGTCAGCCGTGAGCTGTATCACAGGATACGAATAGCTGCCAAGCTGAACAACCTCTCACTGAAAGAGTATATTGAACATACCCTTGGAGAGGCTGTTGCTGGTGAAGCAAGCCTGACACAGCACCGCCCAATGCCTCGCGAAGCAATAGAGCGATTGCGGGAAATACGTGAAAAGATCAGGCAAGACCGTGGAGGAAAGCCCTTCGAGGAAGATTCCGCAGAACTGATCAGGCAAATACGCGAAGAGCGCTCACAGTATCTGGAGGAGCTATGACCTTTGACCTGCAACGCGCACGCCAGGAGACTCCAGGATGCGAGCACGTTTTGCATTTCAATAACGCGGGCGCAGCGCTGATGCCACAACCGGTTCTTGATGCCACCACCGGACACCTGCAACTGGAAGCGCAGATTGGAGGCTACGAGGCGGAGGAACGAGCGCATGATGCAATTGAACATGTCTATGATGCCGTTGCAGCACTTATCGGCTGCTCGCGGGACGAGATAGCCACCATCGAAAATGCCACTCGCGCGTGGGATATGGCCTTCTACTCCATCCGGTTTGGCCCTGGAGACCGCATCCTCACTGCCGTGGCCGAGTACGCGAGCAATTATATTGCCTACTTGCAAGTTGCCCAGAAGACCGGCGCCAGCGTCGAGGCTATTCCCAACGATGAACACGGCCAGATCTCAATCGAAGCCCTGCGCAAGGCCATCGATGAGCGCGTGAAGCTGATCGCTATCACCCATGTCCCGACCAACGGCGGGCTTGTCAATCCGGTGGCAGCCGTGGGCAAGGTTGCCCGCGAGGCCGGTATCCTTTACCTGGTGGATGCCTGCCAATCAGTTGGGCAGATGCCCATCGACGTGAACCTCATCAGCTGCGATATGCTCTCGGCCACTGGCCGCAAGTACCTGCGGGGTCCGCGCGGCACTGGCTTTCTGTATGTCCGGCAGAGCGTGCTCGAGCGCCTCGAAC
>WNGN01006620.1_pt1 | contig 15694 bp, 16 predicted proteins | sample 5400561 | NCBI WGS metagenome assembly WNGN01 (sample SAMN13153379, study PRJNA577476) | soil metagenome | isolation source: 115 cm soil or saprolite under Garry oak tree replicate 2 | place: USA:California | collected 2016-06-15
GCGGGTTCCAGTTGTCTTTTTCCCGCGGCACGTAGCCACCGCGTTCAATGAGCAGAATTTTCTTCCCGGTCGGGGCGAGCTTGTAAGCCAAGGTGCCGCCGCCAGCGCCGCTACCGATAATGATGACGTCATAATGATTGTTAGCTGCCATTTTCGTGCTCTCCCAAATCGTCAATCGAGGCCATGGCTCCTGTCAGCGGGTTCGACAAGGTGCTTTTTCCGTCGTTCGGTTAGATGCGCCGTCTCGGCGAAAAGATGCATCTTGACGGAACATTGAGTAAAGCAACTAACCATACGGGTGCGAATCGTCGGAACGGTTGATAGTTAGTTTATTATTAAAAGGTGATATTCGAAAACGATCGTCTCACTGTTTCACGGGGGCATTATGGACAATGTTCCAGCCGACATTCTAGCTCCAGTTCACAGGCTTGCGCGATACCTGACCTTTTCCCTCAAAGCCGGCGGAGCGCCGCGGCGAGCTTTGCAATTGCTGACGGATCTCGTCGATGGCAACAAAGCCTAAGGGCTATTAGCTCTACTGTGCCCGGATTTCTGGTGCCGCTGCTTCGACTGTCGGTAGCGGCGAACTTACGTCCAGTTTTGCCGCCGATTGGACTGGTGATCGCAACGGCATGAATTGAACGAGATCCTTCGAGAAGACCAGATCCAACGTCCAGTCCAAAGTAACTCTGAGCTTCTGCCTTGACGCAGCGCGTGCTGCGCTGTCGGCGGATAGGGGCGGCCGGTTTTCTCATCCGGGATTGAGGCGCAGTCACCCAGCGCCCAGACACCGGGCCAACCCGGGACTTCGAGAAATTCGTTAACGGCGATCCGGCCGCGATCCTTGGCGCAGGTTAGAGGCTCCAATAACGGATTCGGCGCCGTGCCGGCGGTCCAGATGAGCGTCTTTGTGGGAAGAGTCTCAGCGTTGCTGAGCTTCACGCCGCGCTCGGAAAGTCCCTCGACCTTTGTATTCAGGCGAAATTCGATGCCTCGCCCTGCGAGCTTTTTTTGCGCATAGTCTCCCAACTCGGGGCCGAGCTCAGGCAAAATCGCCCATGTGGCTTCCACCAAGACCACGCGCACCATTTCCTCCGTTAGATTCGGGTAAAATTTCAGTGCTTCGCGCAGGAAGTCGTTGATGGCCGCCGCCGTCTCGACTCCGGCAAATCCACCGCCGGCCACGACGAACGTGAGCAGCGGTTGCCGTACCGTTCGCGAGCATTCAAAGTCAGCTTCTTCGAGATGTTCGATAAGCCGGTTGCGCAGATAAACCGCGTCGGCCAGGGATTTCATCGTCAGCGCTCGCTCTTCAAGGCCCGGAATGCCGTAAAAGTTAGTCACAGAACCCAACGCGAGCACGAGATGATCATAATCAAGCTCGTGCGGGTGACTTGTGTCGATGCCGTGGGAAACAATCACCCGTTTTTTGATCAGATCGATGGAACTCACTTCGCCGTCGAAGAGATTCGTTTGGCGCAGCATCTTGCGGATCGGGTTGACGATGGTGGTTATGTCGAGGTCGCTGGCGGCCACTTCATGGAGCATCGGTGTGAACAGAAAGAAGTTTTCGCGGTTGACTAGCGTGATCTCGATGCTGCGGTCTTTGTCTAATAATCTTTCTAATTCCAGGGCGGTGTACAGTCCACCGAAGCCACCGCCCAGGATGAGGATCTTTGTTTTGGATTGTGGCGTCATTGGATGCACCGTGTCTTCGATCTCGGCTGACAGAAAAGTGTCATTTCGAGCCCTTCGACATGCTCAGGACAGGCTCCGCGAGAAATCTTTCTTCTTTGCGTCAGCTTTTTGCCGATCCGAGCGGTGCCGTCGCGAAATTCACGCCGAAACGCTTACACCACACGGTCACGGCACGATACTTCGAGAGATCGACGCCCGCCGGCAGATCATAGTTCTGGTCACCGATGTTGCCCTTGATGCTGCCGAGATCAATGAAGCCCGCTTTGGTGACCGTGTCGTTGTCTTTAGCGTCGGCAGCGGCCACCAGGTAAATACGCACGTCGGGACCGTTGGAGGTTTCGAAGCCGCTGAAGCGCAGCACTTGCTTGCCGTCCGGCAGTTTATAGATCGACGCCATGCCCTTGGTTTCATGAGCGATGCCACGGAAGTTACCTTCCGCGACTCTCACGGGCATCGACGTCGGTGCGGCCAACGCCGCCTGTCCGAAGTTCACCCCGAAGCGCGCGCACCAGATCGTGACGTTTTTGTACTTGTTCAAGTCGGCGTTTGCCGGAATGTCGTAGTTCTGGTCTCCTTTGTTGCCCTTCATGGAACCGAGGTCGATGAAGCCAGCCTCTTTGATGGCGTCATTGCCTTTGTCAACTTCTGCGGCGGTTAAATAGACGTGCACGTCCGGACCGTTTGAAGTCTCGAATTCCGTTAAGCGCAAGGTCCGCTTGCCGTCCGGCAGTTGATATATGGATGCGAGTCCCTTGGTTTCATGCGCCAAGCCTTTGAAGTTGCCTTTCGTTACCGCCATTGGCCCTTTCTCGATCGAAGCCATCGCCGCCCCGCCGGGAAATTCCTCGCTCACTGTCTTGTTGATAAACAACAACTCCGGCCGAAACGCGTACCAAAGGACGGCTAGCACTATAACGCCTGCGCCAATAATGATATTACGCTTACTCATGGTAAAACCCTCCGTTACAAGTTTCAGTGATTTCCTATAGCTTACTTTCCCGTCACCCGCCGGCGAGCTGGTCTGAAGATCGGGGAAATCTGACTTGTTAGATGCAGGGGAGGGGGGAAAGGATGCAGTAGTGTCGGCTCAATTTTTTAAGTGATGAACGGCTTGTGGTCAGACAGGGGCAGTGTTTAGACGACTGCGCGTCAGCATAAACAACAACTCCGACCGGAACGCACAATAAATGTCCGGTGACGAAGTGAACTTTCGCTTACTCATGGAAAAACCCTCCATAGGATGTTCGTTGAGTTTTTGATTCTGGACAGAGAAATGGCTAGAACTGCCAAATTACTCCCGTATGGGAAGTGATGACAGTTAGCCGAACGCATGGCTTGGAACTGACATTTCAGGTTTCGCACTTCAATTATTCGGCGTCGACTCCTCCACCGGATCAAAAAATCCCGTTCGCCTACTGAAACTTCGACCAAGCAACTCGTCCTGACGCGCCGCTGACAAGACCGCAACGTTCGCCGGGGACGAGACCGAAAAGTTTTTCTTGCTAAGGCGTGGGAGTCGAAATAAGATATCGACTAACCCATGCTCTGTGAAATCCGTATTGGACAGGTCGACTGATTTACTAGTTCGGCAAAGGAGATGAAAGAAAATGAAACCTTTATGGACCTGGGGTGGCAAATTTTTCGGGCATCGCGATGGTGACAATCTCTGGACTCATAATGGCAAGCATGTTGGTCGTTTTCATAACAATGAGGTCTATGGTCCCGACGGACGGTATCTCGGTGAGATCAAGATTGACGATCGCCTGATTACCTGCGTCGGCAAAAAGTCATGGCGTAAGGGTAGTTTTACGCCGGACGCCAGTCGCGCGGGAATAATACCTTACGCGGGTTACGTCGGCTACGTGATGTACGCCGGGTACGAAGACTTCTCTGTACCACAGAACTCTGAAATCACAGTTGTCCAACAATCAAGTTGAGCTCGGAAATCTGGATTCAGACTTCTATCTTCAGACTACCAGTCTCCGACTTTCCGGACCGCATAGATAAACTTCGTTCTCCTGCCCGAAACTTCGATTATCCAAGTCGTTTTGGCGGGTGCTACCCAACCCCGCAACGTTTGCCGAGAATGAGAAAAAATAGTTTTCCTTGACCTCACGGGTGGTTGTAAGAGTGTGGTCTGCGTGCTTTCATCCGGGCGATGAGAGTGTTCCTGAGCTATTCCTCCGAGGACCGGAAGCTGGTCGAACCCATTTACCTGTCCCTGCGCGCCCAGGGGCACACTGTATTCTTCGACCGCGCAGACTTGCCGCCGGGCGAGGAATATGATGCGCGGATACGGGAGGCGATCGAGAAATCTCAGCTTTTCGTCTTTATGCTGAGTCCAGACTCCCTGAAGTCCGGCAGTTACACGCTTACCGAACTGAGCATCGCGCAAAAGACTTGGGAATATCCCGGCGGAAGGCTACTGCCTGTCGTTCTGCGACCGATGGGTTTGGATCAAGTCCCGGCTTATCTCAAGGCAATCACGCTGCTCGAACCTGAAGGCAATGTGGCGGCTAGCGTGGCCGACGCCGTCCACCGTATTGCCGTGGCGCGACGGCGCACAGTCCTAAAAACTCTGGCCAAACGACTGATCGTCGCGAGCGTCGTTTGCGCCGGAGCATATGTCTACTGGGTGAAACGGCCACCGAATCTGGAGACCGCCGGAAAAGATGGAGCGCCCGCCGTCGTCATCCCGGCCGGCAACTTTATTATGGGAGACGACGAAGAGTCACCGCTTCGAGAGATTTACGTAGATGGCTTCTATATCGACAAGTATGAGGTGACGGTGTCACGTTATGCTAAGTTTCTAAAGACGACCGGCGAGGTAAAGCCGCCGGATCATTGGGAGGAAGCGAGCCTCGCTGACTCGAATGAGTTGCCTGTGGTCGGCGTAGATTGGCACGACGCGGAGGCGTACTGCCGATGGGCAGGCAAGCGTTTGCCCACGGAGGCGGAGTGGGAAAAGGCGGCACGCGGCACGGATGGCCGTAGGTATCCTTGGGGTAACGACGAACCAACTTCTGCCCGCGCGAACTTTGGCAAGTCTTCAGGGAGCCCGTACAAAGGAGGGCTTTCGCCAGTGGGTATACACGATACCGGTAAAAGCCCCTACGGCGTGCGGGACCTCGCGGGCAATGCTTCTGAATGGGTGGCGGATTGGTTCGCGGAAAACTTTGTGCGCGGCGACGTGCGAAATCCGAAAGGGCCGGAGAGTGGCAAAGAAAAGGTAATAAGAGGCGGGGGCTGGGACGATCCACCGGACAGAGTGAAGTCAACGCGGCGCACGTACGCGAGCCCAACTACTCGCTCAGACGATGTTGGGTTCCGATGCGCCATGGACTTACGGCGATAGCAAGTTTGAATGCCATGCGCTGTTTGGCCAATATATCTGTCCGGGGAACAGTGGAAAAATAAGGCGGCCACGTCTCGCCCTCATACAGCCGCAGCGTGCTTCGAGATTTTCAATGCAGTAGGATATGAGCGACGATTTCAAAGGCGACGATCCCAAGCGTTGCTAGAGACGCGGCGAGCACGAAAATGGTCCGGCGTTTTTCCAGTGTGGTCATCACTTTCAAATGGGCCGCAACCTTCTCGTCCATCCTGAGCTTTCGCGCATGCCAGAGAGTATAGAGATTCGCGAAAGCGGCCAGGGTTGTCAGGACGAGAATGGGAATGCGAATGAAGCTTTGGTCTAAATAGACGAGCGCGGCGGTCAGGCCAAAGAGTCCGCTTGCACCGAAGGCGACGGCCAAAGGACCGATCAGGGTCGATATAGCGCACGGGGCTCCCAGGATGCCAAAAATGATCGCCCCCAAGCTGGTCTTTTCTATTACCGCTGTTTCGAGGCTATCGTTTGCCGGACGAGTGTCTCCCTTGCCGTGTAACCGATAGGCTATCACCGGCTCTCGGAAACCCTTTAGCAGGACCTGTTCGGCGGTGGCTTCAGGAAACTCGGCAGAGTGCTTGACGTAGCTATCTTCGCTCAGAAGGATTTCACCCGCGCCCGCTTTGCCTTGAAGGCGAGCGGCGAGATTGACCACGTCGCCAATGGCCGTATAGTCCTTGCTGTCTTCGGAGCCAAGCCGGCCGACGCGCGCATAACCGGTTGAGATGCCCACGGAGGCTTCAAGAGAGAGCCCAAAGCGTGAGCCTAAAGTTTCGAGTGCGGATTGCAGTTCACCGGCCGCGATAATAGCGCGTCGTGCATGGTCCTCATACCGAATCGGGACGTTGAAAAGAGCCATCACGGCGTCGCCAATGTATTTGTCGATAAAGGCGCCGTGTTTGACCAACACGTCGGTGGCCATCCGTAAGAAGGCATCGATGACTTCATGCGTTCTTTCCGCTCCGAGATCGTGGGTCAGCTCGGTAAACGATGATAGGTCGGCGAAGAGCACCGTGATCTCCAGCAGCCGCCCCTCTTCAACATGGGCGCTACAGCGAGTGCAGATGTTAGGATTGCGCGGACTTCGTCGTATTCCGAAAGTTCGAAACACGATACTCATGGCGCCCGATAACAGCGTGCCGCAGAGGCTGCATTGCGCTGAGAGCTGAGGGCTGGGCGAAATACTCATGTAGGGTCTTAACTCAGCGGAGACTCGAAGGTCAGGCGTGGGCGTTGACTTATGCGGTGAAGATTCGGGACGACATATTCATTTCCTGATACTAAACTCTAATTTCTCGTTTAGCATGGGTCATCGTTGGGTCTAACACAGCGGGCGGGTCTGGAAAGTCAGGAAGGTTCATATCACACCTCTGGCATTTGTTTTGGAGAGAGGCTATCGACGATGCGGTGTTGTGTCAACCAAGCGCCGCTTGCCTTCGGATTCCTACGAGTTATATATAGACGCCCCAGAATTCTCTTTGATCAACCAAAGCGCAGTCTGATGAGATAAGGCAAAGGGGCCGTTTCGATTGCAGGTACGCGATGAGCACGCTTTGCCTGTCATTTGTGAATCCACTGATGTCGTGTGTATAAGAGGTCATGCCATTCTCTAAACTTGGACTAGCTCCCAAAGTAGTCGACGGCGTTCGCGCTGCGGGTTATACCGTTCCCACTCCGATTCAACTACGCGCCATACCCGTCATCTTGGAGGGCCGGGATCTTATCGGCTCGGCTCAAACCGGCACTGGGAAGACCGCGGCGTTTGCGTTGCCGATCATTTCGCGCCTCGGGCAGCGCGGCGCGTTGCGCGCGCTCGTGCTCGAACCTACCCGAGAGCTCGCGGCTCAGGTCGAGACCGCCATCCGCGATTACGCGCGTTTTACCAATTTGCGCACCGTGGTTTTGTTTGGCGGCACGGGGTATGGACGGCAAGACCAGGTCCTGCGTCAGGGGGCGGATATCGTCGTCGCGACGCCAGGGCGGCTGCTGGATCAGATCAAACGCGGGATGCTGCGGCTTAGCCAGATCGAAATTCTCGTTTTGGACGAAGCGGATCGAATGCTGGACATGGGGTTCCTGCCCGATGTGCGCCGCATCGTCGAACGCTGCCCACGCGCACGGCAAACGATGCTGTTCTCCGCCACCATTCCCCCTGAGATCGAGCAGCTTTGTAATTGGGCATTGCGCAAACCTGAAACTATCGAGATCGGTCAGCGCCGCTCTCCCGCCGAGACGGTGACGCACGCGTTGTACGCGGTAGACATTGGCCAGAAACAGGAGCTTTTGGAAGAGCTTCTTCGCCGCACCGATTACGACCAAGTCCTCATTTTCTGCCGCACGAAACACGGAGCGGACCGCGTCGCGCGTAAACTCAATCAGGAAGGTCATGCGGTCGCGGTGCTTCACTCCAACCGGACTCAGAGTGAACGTGAGCGCGCCTTGAATGGATTTCGCGACGGTCGCTATGAGGTGATGGTAGCGACCGACATCGCCGCACGCGGCATTGACGTGGAACAGATCAGTCATGTGATCAACTTCGATGTGCCGCATCATCCGGAAGACTATGTCCATCGCATCGGGCGTACGGGACGGGCCCAGAGCGTGGGCGATGCGTTTACCATCATGACCGGTGAGGATGTACAGGAAATCGCCGCCATCGAGCGCTTTATCGGTCAAAAGATCCCCCGTGTAAAAATCGCAGGCTTTAACTATGCGTATACTCGCTTGCTCGATTCTAATCCGAAGCCCATTTTCGGCGGCGGCCGTTCTCCCGGCAAACGTTCTTTCGGTTACGGCAGAAGACGACGGTAATTCAGTCATTAACAGGGTTGCGCTACCAGAAGGTGTTTCCCGGGTCTGGTAAATAGAGAAATGTACGAGTGGGAGTCGTAGGGACTCTCGCAAAAGGCATGCGGACGAAACCCGGGGGGACTTTTGTGTGTCGCCTGTCCGATGGCGATTGTCCGGCTCTCATTTTTTTGAGCGAAAGTTAAGTCAACGAAGAAGTGTCATAACCACGATGGTCTGAGAGTATTCAAATATTGAGGCGATAAGGAGGATGCGATGTCCGATCAAGTGCTTCGAGGCAGTTGTCTTTGCAAAGCGGTCCGCTTTGAGGTGAGGCCGCCGTTTCTCAGATTTATCCACTGCTATTGTTCGCGCTGCAGGAAAGCGACCGGCGGCGTGCGGGCGACGAATGATCAGTTTCGCTGGATATCCGGGGAGGAACTGATCTCGCGGTACGATCTGCCGGAAGCAAGAAGCTTTGCGAGACAGATCTGTACGCGCTGTAACTGCCCTGTGCCGCACCGATCGCGCAACGGCGAACAAGTCATCGTTCCCGTTGGCACTCTGGATGATGAACCGTCGACCAAGCCGACTGCTCATCGCCAGTGGGGAAGCCGGGTTAGTTGGGTCGCGATAGACGAATCAGATTTACCATGTGAGGAATAATCGCGCACAAGATGTTGCCGCGAAGTCAGAATGATAACGTCGTAGGCTCAGAGGGGACGCTTTCCATCGACCCGGACAATACACCGGACCTGCCAAAGAATCGAGAAAATCGCCGGCTGAAGATCGCGGGGCTGGTTCTCATGGCGTTGCCCTCGCCCGGGTTTTTCTATCTGGCGAACCGGTTAGACCCTGACCCCTGGCAAACGATTCAGGACACGTCGCAGTTCGTATTTATCGCGCTGCTTTATGTCGGCGCCGCCAACGTTTTTGCGCTGGGAATGATCGTTTTCCTTGCCGGCTTCACAAATCTTCCGCTTCTGACGAACCGCCGAGCGAGAAAGGGCGCATGGGTCAAGTTGGCGGCGGCCAACCTGCTGATCGTTTGTTTTGGCGTGATTTTCCTCGAGGACTCCCAATCGTTCAAAGAATCGTGGGAAGAATCATGGATCTACATAGTCGGGCTGGTCTTGTTTCTATTCATAGCTCGTTCGGGGGTCCTGCTTCTTCGGAGGGGCTGGAAATATGATGCCACTCCTGCAGAAAAGCTTCTCGAACGAGACAGGCGGCCACCTGTCGTTTACATCAGATCGTTCAAGGACGACGACAAAATCATGCTGGGTTCGAGTCGAGTACGAAGATTACTCACGCCGTTGGCCTTCACGGCCGCGATTACACCCGAGCAGGAGCTCGCGATAATCATGAATCGGGCGGGACCGGTCGTGGCGATAGGCAGACCGGGAGAAGCTCTACCGGAGCTGGGCGCCGCGCGACTTTATGTCGGCGACGATCAATGGCGTGACAAGATTACAGATCTGATGAAGCGCGCGCGACTGGTGGTGATTCGGGGTGGCGCGACTGCGAATCTGTGGTGGGAAATCGATCAGGCGAGAATGCTGTTACCGCCGCGGAAGTTGATCCTTGTCTCTCTGGGAAAGGATAAAGATGCAAAGAGTTTCGAGGCGGAGGTCGAAAAGAAATTCGGCCGGCCTGAAAGTTCCGATGCTCCCCGCAAGAGATTGCTGCTCCGGCGGCTCGTTTCTTTGATGATGCCTCTGGGCAACGACATCGGCAGAATCATTTATTTTGGTGAAGACTCGAAATCCTACGCGGAACCCATCGGCTTCTTTGTGCCCAGTTGGAAATGGCTCTTCCTGGCGCCGTATCGACCTTATCGAGAATCGCTCGATTCAGCCTTCCGGCGGGTGTTTAAGCAGCTCGATTTGCCGTGGGTCGATCGTAAGAACAGGACTACGGCAGCCCTGCTAGGATTATTCGTCGGCTGGTTTGGGTTCCATCACTTTTATCTCGGCAACAAGCGTCGCGGTATGTACTATCTGCTCTTTTGGTGGACGCTCGTTCCCCTTTTCTTAGCCTGGAAGGACGCAATCCAGCTCGCGCTGACGGACGAGCAGGAATTCGAAAGGAAATTCGTCCATCCGCCGCAGGCCTGAACCGATCGGCTAGGCTCAAACGGGGGAAGATCCTCTTGCCGACGCTATTGATCGTTGCCTGGGACGAGCACGGCTCTTCATAGAGCGACGGTGAACGCGGAAATAGAGCGGGAGCCCAATGCCGAGATTTTTTCGTTGTTTCTGTTGCCAATCACTACATCCCTATCTTACCTAGAATCGGGAGGCGTTTTAGCATACAAAGAAAATCTAAAAAGTTTCACCTGCAAGGGATGTGAGAAGTCGACCAGCGTGGGCGTGCTCGGAACGGTTCTTATTTTCGTGTCTCTAATCTAACTCGAAACCCGAAACTGCGATGGCAGAGGAGGACCAGAATGGAATCACCGGCAGATATCAGTTGGAGTGGGTACTCGTTAGCGGAGCGTAACTGGCGCTGGCAGAGGGTTCGTGAAAACGCAGCTAAGGCCGGCCTCGACTGCATCTTTGTGCCCCTTTGCGTGGATGGCAGAAATTTGCACCTTTCGCTTGAGCAATCGCGCGGGACCCGTTCCGATTGTCGTTTTCTGACGCAGCTGGAAAATGGCGCGGTGATTCTGCCGACGGATGGCCGAGAGCCCATCGTCATTTCCGATCAGGAAAGCGGCAACGACTGGGTGCCGGAGTTTCGTCCGGCGGATGGCTCGTGGGGAAAAAGTATGGCGCATGCTTTACTCGATGCCGGGATGGAGCGGGCGCGCATCGGCGTTTCCGGCATACGGCGCGGATTCTACACCCACGGTCGCGCGTTTCACGGAGTAGTCAACCACAGTTCTTATGTCGAGGTCTTGCAGAAGCTGCCCAATGCGACTTTTGAGAATGCCACGGACGTGACGGGCTATGCGCGCTACGTCAAGAGTGAAGAACAAATCACGTGTCTTAGACGGGGGGCGGCAATTGCCGCGGCGGGAATCGATAAAATGATCGAGCTGGCGCGCCCGGGCATGGACGAAGGAATTCTTTACACGCAAGTGATGCACCGAATGGTGTCTCTGGGGAGCGAATACTATCCGATGGCGTTTTATAGCGGATTGCATGGCGGCGGGAGGTTGCCGCGCTTTGAAGATCCGACCGAGGGCAGGTTTCTTCAGCCCGGCTATCGAATCGCCAATGAAGTTGATGCCGTCTTTGGCGGATTGATCGCGCAAGAGCAACAACCGATCGTGTTAGGCCCGATCCCCGATACATGGAAGCCCGCCATTGAAGCCCAGCGGGATCTCTATTACGCGGGATTGGAAATTCTCACACCCGGCAGGCCGTTCGCCGAATTTATGGACTTCGTTAACACCTTTGGCGAGAAACGGGGACTTAAAAGTCTCATGCTCATGCACGGGCGCGGTTATGGCGACGACGGTCCGCTTTTTACGCCGCAGAATCGAGGCGGGCGAAATCGCGACGTGCTGATCGAAAAAGGCAATGTCTTTATTGTGAAGCCCATCGTCTCCAGCGCGGACGGAAGCTTTGATACGAGTTGGGGTGGTTGTGTGCTCGTCACGGAAAAGGGCGGCGAGCCGCTGGTTAAACGAACACCGGGGATGATCTCGATCACGTAAAAAATAGTTTCGGGTTTCAGGTCTCGCGTTCTAACTCGAAACTCTAAACTCGTGGCCCGAAACTGCGATCCCAAGGAGACTACTTATGCCATGGAAAACACCGCCAGGAGCCGGCGCAACCGTATTTATATGGTCAGGCTATTCGTTGGCCGAACGCGACCGGCGTTGGAAGGCCGTGAGAGAAAACGCCGCCAAGGCCGGCTTTGACTGCATCCTCGTGCCGCTCGGAAACGGAGTTGACGGACGCTACATGACGCAGCTTCGGTGCTCGGCCATGGCGCTGCCGACCGACGGCCGTGCGCCGATCGTTATCGCCGACCGCAGCTCGCATAACGAGTGGGTGCCCGAGCCATGGCAGACTGGCCGTGAGTGGGCCGAGCCGATGGGCGAGGCGCTGCTCGATTTAGGGATGGAACGGGCTCGCATCGGTATCGTGGGATTAAAGGGCGGATCGGTAACGCATTGCAACTCCATCGACGGTGTCGTCAACCACACGGCTCTCGCTCACGTGATGAGCAAACTGCCCAACGCCGCTTTCGACGACGCGACGGATGTCGTCGGGTTTGTTCGCTACGTCAAAAGTGAGGAAGAGATGGCCTTCATTCGCCGCTCGGCGGCGGTCGCGGCGGCCGGGCTCGATGAGTTGATCAGGTTAGCGCGGCCCGGCGTCGACGCCGGGGTTCTCTACGCCGATGTGATCGCGCGGTTGTTAGAGCTGCGCAGCGAATATTTCCCGGTGGTGTTTACCATCGATTCCATTGGCACACCCAGGCCGAAGCGCTACACGAACCCTCCCGTCGGCAAACGGCTGGAAAAGTATGCGTTGATCACGAGCGAAATGAACGCGATCCTAGGCGCTCAGTTGACTCAAGTTTGCCAGCCGATCTTGCTGGGCGATATTCCGAGCGAATGGAAACCGGTGATCGAATTGCAAAAGGAAGTCTATGAAGCGGGCTTGGAATTGATGAAACCGGGCACCACGTTTGAAGCTTTAAAAAACTTTGTGAATGGATTCGGTGAGAAGCGCAAGATGAAAACGCTCATCCAGATGCACGGCTGCGGCTATGGCGATGACGGCCCGCTGCTGTCGCCAAGATTTCATGGCGATTATCTGCGCGACCTGCGCATTGAGGAAGACAACGCTTTTGTATGGAAGCCTATCGCCATGACAGCCGATGGGCGGATTCAGTTCGCCTGGGGCGGCCCCGTGCTCGTGACTGCCAACGGAGCGGAGGCGTTATTTAAGCGGCAGCATGGAATGGTTTCGATTACTTAGTTACAAAAAGTCCCGGCGCGGGCGCAGTACCCAAACCACTGAAAGCGATATGCTGAGCTACGACGTTGTCGAATGGGGCAAGCCGCTTGAGAAGGCAGAGCGCGAGACGCCGAAGCCAACCGGCAGCGAAGTGCTGCTTAAACTCAACTACTGCGGCGTGTGTCACAGCGACGTCCACATCCGGGAAGGCTACTTCGAGCTAGGCGGCGGCAAGTGGCTGCTTATGAGCGATCGCGGCATGACCCTACCCGCGACGCTCGGCCATGAGCCCTACGGGACAGTCATCGCCGCGGGGCCTGAAGCAGGCGATGTTCCGATTGGGGCGGATCGTCTCGTGTACCCCTGGACAGGCTGCGGCATCTGCACGCGCTGCCTTGAGGGTTTAGATAACTATTGCATGGCGCCGCGCATGATCGGAATTCAGCGCCGCGGCGGCTACGCCGATCATCTCCTTGTCCCGCATCCACGCTATCTCGTTGACGCCAGCGGCATCGATCCCGCTTGGGCGGCGACGTTGTCCTGTTCGGGGCTCTCGACCTACTCCGCCGTTTCGAAGCTGAATCCAATCCCGCGTGAAGAATGGGTCGCAGTGATCGGCGTCGGCGGACTCGGGCTCACGGCCATTGGTATGTTGCGGGCGATGGGTCACGAACGAATCATCGCCGTCGATGTCGATGCCGCCAAGCTGAACGCGGCAGAGATGGCCGGCGCGGCCGCGACGATAGACAGTCGCGATGTCGAAGTTGCGAAAAAGCTCCAACAGATCGCGGGCGGACCGATTTGCGGCGCAATCGACTTGGTGGGCAATACCGACACGGCAAGCCTTGCTCTCGGCGTTCTGCGCAAAGGCGGCCGGCTGATCCTGGTCGGCCTGTACGGCGGAGAGATTCCACTTTCGCTGGTGGCGACCATTCAACGTGCGCTCACTATCCAGGGATCACATCTCGGTAGCATCGCCGAGTTGAAACAAGTCGTTGTACTCGCGCGTGGGAGCAAGATCAAGCCGATCCCATTCCAGAAGCGGCCCCTGTCGGAGGTCAGTCGCACACTCGACGAGCTGAAGGCGGGAGCGATTCTCGGTAGGGTCGTGGTAGAGATGTGAATAAGCTGCAATCGAGTTGAGCGTTAGACGAAAGGCCAAGTATGTAGGCGGGATGGAGCTTATGCTGAAACCGGATGATGTTTTCCTGGATTTCGTTTCACTTCATTCAGGCTACGTCTGAGACGGATAATGAGCTAAGAATTAGACGAACTAAGCTCATGAAGTTGGCGAAGTTTGTAATTCTGCCGGCGGCTTTATTCACGGTGCTTGTGCTCTGGGCTTTCTGGCTGGAACCGGCTAGTCTCCGTAACGAAACCCACAAGGTTCAAATCCCTTCATGGCCTGCTGAATGCAATGGGATACGCATTGCGGTCCTTGCCGACCTCCATACTGGCTCACCCTTCAACGGTATCTCCAAGCTCGAAAAGATCGTGTTGCTTACGCTTAGCGCAAAGCCTGACTTGGTGCTCCTGATCGGAGACTACGTCATTCATGGAGTCCGGGGTGGACACTTCATACCGCCCGAAGCTTCAGCAAGATTGCTGGGCCGACTTGCCGCTCCAATGGGCGTGTATGCCGTGCTAGGAAACCACGACTGGTGGTTTGATGCCCCTCGAGTGCGGACGGCCCTAGAATCTGTTGGCATCACTGTTCTTGAAGACGCGTCAACCTTGGCCGAACACGGCAACTGTCGGTTTTGGCTGGTGGGGATCAGCGACTTCTTAGAAGGCGCGCACGATCTCAAGAAGGCCCTCGCAGACCTGCCCAAGTCAGGTCCTGTTATCGCCTTTACTCACAACCCCGACATTTTTCCACAGATTCCGTCTTGGATCGCACTGACTATAGCCGGTCATACGCACGGGGGGCAGGTTTACATCCCATTGGTGGGGCGTCCAATAGTTCCGTCGCAGTATGGGCAAAGATTTGCCGTCGGTCATATCGTCGAGGAAGGACGGCATCTGTTCGTCAGTTCGGGGTTAGGCACCAGTATCCTGCCCGTACGGTTTCTCGTACCTCCTGAAATATCCGTTCTTCGAATTGATCAACAGTAACGGTCAAGAACCGTGTTCGGTTGATCACGACACGCTTCGTGGTCCAGCCGTATGAAGCCTACGCGACTGCTTATTTTCGTCGTTCCCGTACGTACATCGTAAGCTTTCATTTTTTTTCTTTTCAATCCCGACAGTCAACCTGACTTAGCTCGCATCGTTTGGTGGGAAAGAAGTGGTATTATGTAGCGGGAGCGATGAATATTACGCTTTGAAATCGACCACGAGCTAACTGTCATGAATTTCATCTTGGAAGAAATCATCTCGGGATTGCCTGATATGAAAGAAATGGTAGCACTGACCCTGCGGTTAGTGATTGCCATGTTTCTAGGAGCGGTGATAGGCGCTCAACGAGAGCGTTGGGGTAAACCGGCAGGTTTGAGAACCCACATGCTGGTGTCCTTGGGCGGAGCACTGTTTATAGTCGCGTCCTCACAGTCCGGAATGAATTCCGACGGGATATCGCGTGTCATTCAAGGGCTCGTCACAGGGATCGGATTTTTGGGGGGCTGGAGCAATCCTTAAGCTCCGTGAAAAAAGAGAAGTGGAAGGACTGACGACGGCGGCAAGTATATGGCTGACGGCTGCGGTTGGAGTAACCGTAGGTTTGGGACGGTTGGGGCTGGCGATAGCGAGCACTTTATTGGCATAGATCACGTTATCATGGATGTCCAAAGTGGAAAGGCGGATCAATCAGAAGCATGCTTCCATGGAGAAAGATTCATGAACGATAAAAAGAAGACTTGCGGTTAGAGGAGACCATAGGCATGATGTAAATTAATCCGGCAAT